>Ga0074195_1000252_pt1 | contig 122335 bp, 133 predicted proteins | sample EPASupsiteHSE623_FD_64525 | JGI IMG/M metagenome (GOLD analysis project Ga0074195, IMG submission 64525) | Bioremediated contaminated groundwater from EPA Superfund site, New Mexico - Sample HSE6-23 | ecosystem: Environmental > Aquatic > Deep subsurface > Groundwater > Contaminated ... | reverse complement strand
CGCTGCGGCATCGGCGACGTAACCGAACCCTTGCCGCAGGCATGCATCGCTGCCATGCACAAGGCCGTTGATGAAATGGCGGTGCGGGAGACCTTTCGCGGATACGGCCCGGAACAAGGTTACGACTTCCTGCGCAACGCCGTCGCCGAAACCGATTTTCGTAGTCGTGGCATGGACATTGAGCCAGACGAAATCTTCATTTCGGATGGTTCGAAATGCGACTGCGGCAATTTGCTGGATATCTTCGGTCCCGGCAACCGCGTTGCCGTGATGGATCCGGTTTATCCGGTCTATGTCGACACCAACGTAATGCTCGGCAATACCGGCGAGATCGACAGCCGTGGCGCTTTTGAAGGATTGGTTTACCTCCCTTGCACCGCCGAAAACAGTTTTGTGCCTTCGCTACCGGATGTTCCCGTCGACCTGATCTATCTTTGCTACCCCAATAACCCGACGGGCGCAGTTGCGACGCGTAAGCAGTTACAGCAATGGGTGGATTACGCGCTATTTTGCAACGCCGTCATCCTGTTCGATGCGGCCTATGAGGCATTTATCAGCACGCCGGGTATACCGCATTCCATCTATGAAATTCCGGGAGCACGAGAATGCGCCATCGAACTGCGCAGCTACTCGAAGAATGGCGGCTTTACCGGCCTGCGCTGCGCTTACACGGTAATCCCGAAAACGGTCATGGGCCGCAAGCGCAATGGCGAGAATCATCCGTTCCATCCCTTGTGGCTGCGCAACCACACCACCAAGTTCAACGGCGTCGCCTATCCAGTGCAACGCGCCGCCGAGGCGCTTTACTCTCCTGAAGGACAACAGCAGGTTGCGCAACTGGTCGCCTTCTACAAGGAAAATGCGCGCCTGTTACAGATGGCACTGCAATCTGCCGGCCTGCAAGTCTATGGTTATAGCGATTCTCCGTATCTATGGGTGCGCGGGCCGCAAGGCGCAACAAGCTGGGAGTTGTTCGATCGCATCCTGGATTGCGCCAATATCGTCACGACACCCGGCAGCGGGTTCGGCGCTGGTGGAGAAGGCTATTTCCGTCTTTCCGCCTTCAATAGCCGCGCCAATGTCGAGGAAGCCTGCCGCCGCTTGGTTGATCCGGAACTCTTTGCTACAGTGAGGTAGAAAGGATGGGACACGCATGAGCCAGAATCTGAATTACAGCCCTGAAGCACAGGCCATCGAGCAGCAAATAGCACGTTACGGTATCGCGCTTGGCATCGACTGGACTGACAAGAATGCTGTCCGTGCCCTAGCACGGGAGGCGCTGGATCACATTACGGAAGTCATGAAAGTTTCCCATACCAACGGCGACAGAACCGCTTTGATGAAAGCCGAACTCTTCGGCCTGGCTGGACTAATGCTCAAAACGATGAAGGAAAGCGCGGAAAATAATTTTGAAACTCATGGCGGCCCTGTCTGGAAAGCTTTTGGTAGCGCCTTGTGGCTTGAGTCGGAAAGCCGTCGAAAATAGCGAGAGGACGGGCACAATAAAAAAGGGGGCGCAGATAACTGCCCCCCTTTCAGGAAACACCAGCACCAACCTGCTACTTATTATCGAGATGGGCTAGCGCCTCTTCCGAGCTTGAATATATCGCCGGATCATCGGTCTTATGGGTACGCAAAGCATGCCAGAGCTGGCTGCGGACAAAAGCGCTGGTGGTGTATCGCGTTACCCGGGTATAGTAATTATCCATCAGATAGCGCACCATCGTAGCATAACCATCCATGAGTTCAGGATAAATCGAGAAATTGTCATAATTGACCACTGCCGGAACCTTGAACCCGAGAGGTTGCAGGCGTTCAACAACCAGGTTCTTGATGGTCTCGATTTCTTCCACGTGCCTGACTTCCAACCCCTCAAAGTTAACGAAGAACACCTTCTTCGCCGCATCATAAGTCAGCCGCTGCTCCAGCGGAATCTGCAGGAGATCCCGCCGCAACTGCATGGCAATATCCTGGAAAATACGCGCATCCATCTGTTTGAGGTGCGGGCTGATTAGCGGCTTGAATTGCATCTGGGCGAGAATATCGCGGTCAATGTCGACGCCCGGCGCAATTTCGATAAGTTCTATTCCTCCTTGAACAAGCTGGAAAACACAACGCTCGGTAACATAAAGCACTGATTGCCCGCACTTGGCCGCATATTCGCCACCAAAGGTACGGTGTTCGACTGCATCGACAAATTTGACGAAAGGGCCTTCCTTGACAATCACCAGTTTTCCGTCGCGAACTTCAACCTGCAGATCGCCAGCGGTAAATGTGCCGACGAAAACGACTTTCTTGGAATTCTGGCTGATATTGATGAAGCCTCCCGCTCCGGCTAGGCGCGGGCCGAACTTACTAACGTTCAGGTTACCCAACTTGTCTGCCTGCGCCAACCCAAGGAAGGCTGCGTCAAGTCCGCCACCATCATAAAAATCGAACTGGTTGGGCTGGTCAATGATCGAATCGGGGTTAGTGGCCGCGCCAAAATTCAAGCCGCCGGCAGGAATACCGCCAACCACCCCAGGCTCAGCGGTCAGCGTCAGCAAATCGAGAATTTTTTCCTCGGCAGCAACATTGGCAATTCCCTCGGGCATGCCGATACCGAGGTTTACCACGCTGTTCGGCTTCAGTTCCATTGCCGCACGGCGGGCGATGATCTTGCGATCATCCAGTTTCATGGGGACAATCGAGGACATCGGTACGCGCACTTGCCCTGCGAATGCTGCACTGTACGACGTAAGGAACGTTTGCATGTGGTACTCAGGTTTCTCGGTGACCACCACGCAATCCACTAATATGCCTGGAATCTTGACCTGGCGCGGATTGAGCGTGCCACGCTCGGCGATCTGTTCAACTTGGCAAATTACAAGCCCGCCGCTGTTGTGCGCAGCCATGGCGAGGGACAACGATTCAAGGGTCAGCGCTTCCCTTTCCATGGTGATGTTGCCGAAAGGATCGGCGGTCGTGCCACGAATGATTGCGACGTTGATCGGCATCGACTTGTAGAAAAGATGCTCGACCCCATCGACTTCCACCAACTTGACGATGTCCTGCTTGGTGATTTCATTAAGCTTGCCTCCGCCATAGCGTGGATCGACAAAGGTGCCCAGTCCTACGGTAGTAAACACTCCGGGCTTGCCTGAGGCAATGTCCCGAAAAAGATGCGTGATCACGCCTTGCGGCAGGTTATAAGCCTCGATTTTGTTGGCGATCGCCAGTTTCTGGAGCTTTGGAACGAGCCCCCAGTGACCACCGATCACGCGTTTGACCAATCCCTCGTGTCCTAGATGGTTGAGCCCGCGTTCCTTGCCATCGCCCTGTCCAGCAGCATATAGCAAAGTCAAATCGCGCGGGCTGCCTTGCTGCATCAACTGTCCATCTTCGATCACTTGGCTTTCGAGAAAGCGTTTTTCAATTGCTATGGCGATATTCTCGGCAAAGCCGATGCCAACAAAGCCGGCCGTGGATACAGTATCGCCATCGCAAATGAGTCCTACCGCCTCGGCGGCAGACACGACCTTGTTTTGGGGCGATGGACGTGCACCCGCTGTGGCAACCTCATGGGTAAGTTCAATACCAGGATGCTGAGACATAATTCCTCCTTAAGTATGGTTATCAAATACAAATTATTATTTTTTCCATAATTGCATACATTGCATACGGATTAACCTGTGCGATGTTATAGCAAAACATCGATTTATTGTGTGTAATTGTTATCGGTTATCAACACAAGTTGTCAGAATTGGACCAGATGCTACCAACAGTCAGCATGCCAGATTCTATCGATTTGCTTTCCTTTCTTCTCTCCGGGTAACGCCTATTCAAACGAATGCCATCTCTTGCCTTATACTTCCAAAATCATTTCCCAAACCTTGATAATGAAACCGCGCAAGCTGATTCAAACGACCCTCGTCCCAATTCGCTGGGGCGACATGGATGCCTTCGGTCACATCAATAACACTGTGTATTTCCGCTACATGGAACAGGCTCGCGCCGATTGGCTTGTATCGATTGGCTATAGCATCAACCGGACGCAGCAGGAATCTCCCGTGATAATCAATGCCAGTTGCACATTTCTGCGTCCGCTGGCTTATCCGGGCACGGCCGAAGTGCGCATGTATGTCGAGCCTGCGGGGCGCAGCAGCATCGAAACTATTTACGAAATCCGGCTCAAGGACCAGGAACAGCTTTATGCCAACGGCGCAGCCAAAATGGTCTGGATGAACCCTACTCTTGGCAAATCGGTGCCACTGCCGGAAATGATACGAAAAATCTCCGAGGCACCCTGAGAACCATGGCTATTCGTCTCTCAAAAATAGTCACCCGCACCGGTGACGATGGCAGCACCGGCCTGGGCGATGGATCCCGCACCAGCAAGGACAGCCTGCGCATTGCTGCCCTCGGCGACGTGGATGAACTCAACTCGCTCATCGGCGTCATCCTCTGCGAAGACTTGCCAGAGGACGTGCGCAAATTGCTGACCGACATCCAGCACAACCTGCTCGACTTGGGCAGCGACCTTTCCCGCCCCAGCGCAAACAGGCTTAGCCCTGGCTTGCCGGAACAGCTGGAAGCTGCGATAGACCGCTATAACGCCAGCCTCGGCCCGCTCAAGGAGTTTATCCTGCCCGGTGGTTCGCGCTCGGCAGCGCTGACGCATCTAGCCCGCACCGTTTGCCGCCGCGTCGAACGTAGCGTAGTGGCGCTACGCCGCGAAGCACATGGGACAGTTTCGGATACCAGCCTTCAATACCTGAACCGCCTCTCGGACCTGCTATTTGTGCTTGCCCGTAGTCTCAACAACATCGTCGGAACGAATGAGGAACTCTGGCAGAAGTACACCTGACTTCTGTTGCAGGAGTTCAGGCCTGACTGACTGGCAGTGGCATCGCTAGTTTCTTTATTTCATCTATAAAGTTGGCCATTATCTCTAGCACCAATTCGGGCATTTCCTGATGTGGGGTATGACCGCAATGCTCCACCATGGACGCCCCCGTCTTGCCTGCTGACTTGGAAACGATGGCATCTACCTGATCTTTCGTCGCGTATTGATCGTCGCAGCCCTGAATAACAAGCATAGGCGCTTCAATGGACGGCAGCAGATACTCTATATTCCAATATCTGAACCCCTCACCTAGCCATGTCCCTGACCAAGCCTTGAAAATGCCTTGCGTCTTTTCACCGTGATACTTGAAAAGTCCTGAAAGTTTCCCTTTTTCAAAACGCTCTTCTGCTTTTCGGATACCTTCTAAAGTTTCCTTTTCGACAAAAACATGAGCTGCTTCTGTAATGATACCTTTCAGGTGCTGTGGCTTTTCTGCCCCAAAAATAAGGCTGATACTGCCGCCATCGGAATGGCCAATCAGAATAAACGGCCTATCGGGAATGAGAGCATCGATTACCTGAGGCAACTCTTGTAAAGCATAATCGTGTAGATAATGAATAGTACGGGTATGCCTCAATGGTGAGGATTTTCCATACCCCAGACGATCATAGACAAGTCCCGGACAACTGGTTCGATCACAAAGCAGTCGCGGGAATTTCTTCCACATGGCATTGCAACCCAGTCCCTCGTGAAGGAAGACCAGATAAGGATAACCGGCTCTTCCTTCTATCATTTCATAGTGAATTTGATGATCTTCACTAAAGGTAAGGGTACTCAATTATTTGCCCTCGCGATGTAACGTAAAGCCGCTTACAAAGACTGGAACAGTTGCACCATGTTTCGCCCAAGTACCTTGGCTTGGTACATGGCATGGTCGGCATGCTTTAAGAGCTGTACATCGTCACTACCATGATCTGGATAGATGGCGATGCCTATGCTTGTGGAAATTCTCAGGCTTTGGTAACCGGGCAGTTCAAAGGGTTGATTGAGAAAATTGCAGATTTTCTCTGCAACCATCTGCGCACCATGACCTTCTTCTATGGTTGACAGCAGAACCACGAATTCATCGCCGCCGATGCGCCCAACCGTGTCCGATTCGCGTATGCATTCCTGCATGCGCTTTGCCGCTGCTTGCAGGAGCAAATCACCTACATGGTGGCCGAAAGTATCGTTAACCGGTTTGAATTTGTCGAGATCGAGAGACATCAACGCCAGACGCGTCTTGTCCCGCTTGGCCTGGATAATCGCATGCTGCAAACGGTCGTTGAATAGCGCCCGGTTGGGCAGGTCGGTAAGCTGGTCATGCTGAGCCATATGCGCCAATCGATCCTCCATCATCTTACGTTCGGTAATCTCCTTGGAAATACAGATGACGGAAATCACCCGACGTTGATCGTCCAGAATTGGCTTAACTGTGGTCATGTAGAAGCGGTCACCATCCGTTCTCGGAACGCGCACTTCAATTACCTTGCTTTCCCCGTTTTCGAATACCCATTTGACGACGGCAAAGCGCTTGTCGGCTTCATCTTTCGGAAAAATATCCCAGATTTTTCTACCAATGATTTCGTCCAGTTTCTTGCCCGTCCCATCGGCAAATGCCCGGTTCACATAGCGATATTCACCATCTGGATAAAAAGCGAAAATGGGGTCGCTGGATTCATCCAGCAAGATGCGAAACTTTTCCTTGCTGACATACAAGGCTTCCACAGCCTGCTGGCGCTCGGCTTCTTTTTTTTCCGATTCTGCCAGCCGTCGACGCAAATCTTCCAGCTCCCGGATCAGTTCTGCTTTGGTGTGGTTTCTGAATGTGTTCATTTTAGTGGGGGAAAGCGACTACCTGAATTATAGGGCGCTAGAGTGGAACAGAGACACGTACAGGTATTCACTCGCAACGCAGCCCGCTCGCCTTCATCTTGACCGGCAGTACGCGGCCTCGCCGCGCACGTTTACCGAGGTAGTCATCGAATTTGCTGCCGCTGATCGTGGCTTCGACTTCCTTGTTGCTGCGACCGATACCGAGTACCGTCACTTCAATTTTTCCGACGTTGATCGCCCTAGCTTCCAGCAGGGTTTCGCCCGGCTTGAGGCCTATCAGGATGACCCCCTTGCCGCTCGAGAGTTCTTTCATTTCGTCGAACGGGAACACCAACAAGCGTGGTTCCGAAGCCAGGACGGCGATGTAGGCTGGGTTGTCCGGCAACAGCGTCGGCGGCAGCATCTGCGCGCCCTCTTCTACCGCCATGTAAGCCTTGCCGGCGCGATTGCGCGCCAGCATGTCACCAATGTGTCCGATAAAACCGACGCCTGCCGTAGAGGCAAGCAGCACCCGCGCTTCCGGCGCAGCGGAGAGCATGCCGACGATCTTGCCATTCTGGAGATCGATCAGCGAAGTCACGGGAACGCCATCGCCCTTGCCACCCGGCAGGTCGCTCGGCTTGACGGTGTAAGCGCGACCAGAGGAATCGAGCAACACGACGGGCCGCACGCTGCGAGTTTCGACGATAGCCTGTTCACCGTCGCCGTCCTTCCAGGTAAGCGCAGCGCGGTCGATGCCGTGGCCGTTGCGGCAGCGAATGAAGCCGTTTTTCGAGAGAATGACGCTGACCGGTTCGTCGGCGACGGTGTCGACCATGGCGGCGGTCACCCGTTCCGAGGTTTCGATCAGGGTGCGCCGCTCGTCGCCATATTTCTCGGCGTCCTGGGTAATCTCGGCGACAATCAGCTTGCGCCGCGCCGCTTCGCTGCCGAGAAGCTTTTCAAGCTTGTCGCGCTCCGTCTTGAGTTCCTTGAGTTCCTTCTCGATGCGGATGCCTTCGAACCGCGCCAGTTGCCGCAGACGGATTTCTAGGATGTCCTCGGACTGTATTTCGGAGAGGCCGAAAGTTGCCATCAGCGCCGGTTTTGGTTCGTCGGATTCGCGGATTACCTTGATGACTTCCTCGATGCGCAGGAAAACGATCATGCGCCCTTCGAGGATATGAATACGCCGTCCGACTTCCTCAAAGCGGTAGCGCAAGCGCCGTTCGACGACGACCATGCGGAATTCGCACCATTCGCGGATGACTTGCGGCAGCGACTTCTGCTGCGGACGACCGTCGCGGCCGATCATAGTCATGTTGATGGATATGTTGCATTCGAGCGAGGTATTCGCCAGCAACAGGTTCATCAACTCATCCGTGACGACAGTGCGCGACCGGGGCTCGATGACGATACGCACCGGATGCGCCTTGTCGGAATCGTCGCGGAAGGTATCGAGTACCGACAGGACGGCATTCTTGAGGTTCTGTTGGTCAGATGTCAGCGATTTCTTGCCGGTCTTGAGCTTGGGATTGACCAGTTCCTCAATCTCTGCGAGCACTTTGGCGGTGCTAACGCCGGGCGGTAGTTCGGTGATGGCGATGCGGTACTGGCCTCGCGCCAACGGCTCGGCCATCCAGCAGGCGCGCACACGCAGGCTGCCGCGGCCACTCTCGTAAGCCTTGCGGATTTCATCGGGAGAGGAAATGATCTGGCCGCCACCGGGAAAGTCGGGGCCAGGGATAAGCGGCAATAGTTGCTCATCGGCAGTTTGTCCTTGGATCGCCGCAATACAGGCCGCCACCACTTCGCGCAGATTATGCGCCGGAATCTCGGTAGCCATGCCGACGGCGATGCCGGAGACGCCGTTCAGCAGCAAGACCGGCAGACGGGCTGGCAACAGCGCCGGTTCCTTGAGGGTGCCGTCGTAGTTTTCCTTGAAATCGACGGTGCCGCGCTCGATTTCCGAGAGCAGGATGTCCTCGGCGAACTTCGACAGTCGTACCTCGGTATAGCGCATTGCTGCCGGCGAATCGCCGTCGCGCGAGCCGAAATTGCCCTGCCCTTCGATCAGCGGATAGCGCAGGGTAAAGTCCTGCGCCATGCGCACCGCCGCTTCATAAACGGCAGTGTCGCCGTGAGGGTGGAACTTGCCGATGACGTCGCCGACGATGCGCGCCGACTTCTTGAACGGCGTATCGGAGCGATTGCCCAACTCGCGCATCGCATACAGAATGCGCCGCTGCACCGGCTTCTGGCCGTCCTCGACAAAGGGTAGCGCCCGGTCGAGCACGGTCGACATGGCGTAAGTGAGATAGGCGCGCTCGGCGAAAAGATGCAGCGGCATGCTGTCGTTGCCGACCGCCGCAATTTGCGGTGGCGGAGGCAAGGTCAGCGGTGGTTGTAGCGCTGCGCCATCCTCGGCATCGGCCAGCGAACCAAAAAGGTCGATTTGTTCAGACATTTTCAGACATCCGCCTCCACCAAGTTGCCCTTTTCTTCCATCCACGAACGCCGTCCGGCGGCTTCGCCTTTGCCCATTAGCAGGGTAAACATCCGTTTCGCCTCCTCCAGCGCTTCACGCGATAGCACGACCGGCAGCAGGCGACGGGTGTCGGGCAGCATGGTGGTTTCGCGCAATTGTTCCGGATTCATCTCGCCCAGTCCCTTGAATCGTCCGACATGGATGTGGTCGTCACGGATACCATCCTTGTTCAGACGTTCCAGAATCTGGTCGCGTTCCCGCTCGTCGAGGGCATAAAGGCGCCGTTCGGGGCGACTCTTGCCTTGGGCGGCAACTTTGATGCAGAACAGCGGCGGTTGGGCGATGAATACGTGACCGGTTTCGATGAGTTTCGGAAAATGCCGGAAGAAAAGCGTCAGCAGCAGGGTCTGGATGTGGCTGCCGTCGACGTCGGCGTCGGCCATGATGATGAGCTTGCCATAGCGCAGGTTGTCGAGCACCGAATCGGCGGCGCCGATGTCGTGCGGGTCGATGCCCAGCGCCACCGCGATGTCGTGCACTTCGTTGTTGCCGAAGATTTCGCCGCGCGCCACTTCCCAGGTATTCAGCACCTTGCCGCGCAACGGCAGGATGGCTTGGTAGGTGCGTTCACGGCCCTGCTTGGCGGAACCTCCGGCGGAATCGCCTTCGACCAAGAACAGTTCGTTGCGCAGGATGTCGTCGGATTCGCAGTCGGTCAGCTTGCCAGGCAGCACCGCCGCGCCGGACTGCTTCTTCTTCTCCACCACCTTGCCGGCCTTCTGACGCGTCAGCGCGGCCTTGATGGCCAGTTCTGAAATTTTCTTGCCGTCCTCAACATGGGCGTTGAGCCAGGCGTCAAGCGGGTCTTTAATACGCGTGGCGATCAGGCGCAAGGCATCCCGGCTGCTGAGTCTTTCCTTGGTCTGCCCCTGAAACTGGGGATCGAGAATACGCGCGGAGAGCACGAAGCGCACGGATTTCCAGACATCCTCGGCCTGGAGATTGACCTTGCTCGGCAAGAGGCCGTGATGGGTGACGAAATCCTTGAGCGCATCGAAGATGCCGAGGCGTAGCCCCGCTTCATGCGTGCCGCCGAGTAGCGTCGGGATCAAATTGACGTAGGATTCTCCTGCCCCGCCCGCATCGCACCAGGCCAGCGCCCAGGCCGCGCCTTCGCCTTCGGCAAAACCTGCAGGATCGGACAGCGCGGCATAGCGTTCGCCTGCAAAAACCGGGCTAACATAGCCTTCTTCCGCATCCGGCAGAGTTTCGTTGAGATAGGAAACCAGGCCGTCGGCGTATTGCCAGACCTTTTCCTCGCCGGTTTCGTCGTCGCGCAGCGTGACTTTGACGCCCGGCAGTAATACCGCCTTGGCACGTAGCAGACGTTCGAGTTCGGCTTTCTTGACCTTGGGCGAATCGAAATAGCGGGGATCAGGCCAGGCGCGCACCAGCGTGCCCGATGTGCGTGAACCGACTGTGCCGGCTTCCCTGAGCCGTTCGACGACATCGCCACCGGCGAAGGCCATGCTGTACATCTTGCCTTCGCGCTTGACGATGACTTCGAGCCGAGTAGACAGCGCATTGGTAACCGACACGCCGACACCGTGCAAACCTCCCGCGAAGGCGTAAGCACCGCCGGTCTTTTTGTCGAACTTGCCACCCGCGTGTAGACGCGTGAACACTACCTCGACCGTCGGTACCCCCTCTCCCGGATGCAGCCCGACCGGAATGCCGCGCCCGTCGTCCTCGACCGAAACCGAACCATCGCCGTACAGAATGACCGCTATCTTCCGGGAAAAACCTGCCAGCGCCTCGTCCGCCGAGTTGTCGATAATCTCGTGGATAATGTGGGTTGGGGAATCCGTTCGGGTGTACATGCCCGGACGCTCCTTGACAGGCTCAAGTCCTTTGAGAACGCGGATCGAAGATTCGGAATAGGCCATTATGCAATTGCGGAATGAAAACGTAGCGAATCAATGATACTGTCCGTTCGTACAAGCCAATCAGGGAAATAAGAAGAAAAAAGGCGGCCAAAGGCCGCCTTGGTTACATCCGGAGCTTTTTCTCAGCCTTTGATCTTATCAACAATTTCCTTGGTATCGCGGGCGATTACCAGTTCCTCGTTGGTCGGCACCACCATGACCTTAATCGGCGAGTCAGCAGTAGAAATCGTCGCCACCTTGCCACGAACATTATTCTTCTCGGCATCGAGTTTGATGCCAAGGGTGGAAAGACGCTCTACCACGCTGCCGCGGAAATCGATGGCGTTTTCGCCAATGCCGCCGGTAAAGATGATGGCGTCGACACGTCCAAGCATGATCGCATATGCACCAATGTACTTGAGGGCGCGATGGCGCAGTACTTCGATGGCCAGCTTGGCGCGGGCATTGCCACTCTTGGCAGCGCCCTCGATGTCGCGCATGTCGGAGCTAACGCCGGAAATACCCAGCAGGCCGGATTTCTTGTTTAATGCCGTGTCAATTTCAGCGAAGGATAGATTCAGGTTCGTGGACAGGAAGCTGAAAAGCCCCGGATCGATGTCGCCACAACGTGTGCCCATGACCATGCCTTCAAGCGGGGTAAGGCCCATACTGGTGTCGTAGGACTTACCGTTCATGACGGCCGTGTAGCTGCTGCCGTTGCCCATGTGGCATGTGATGCAGTTGAATTTGTCCTTTGGAATGCCAAGAATCTGCGCAGCCCGCTCGGAAACGTAGCGATGCGAGGTGCCATGGAAACCATAGCGGCGCACGTGATGCTGTTCGTACCATTCGTAAGGGAGCGCATAGATGTAGGACTCTGCGGGAATCGTCGCATGAAAGGCGGTATCGAACACGCCGATATTGGGTACGCCCGGCAATGCATGGAACATGGCCTTGATGCCGATAATGTTGGCCGGGTTGTGCAATGGCGCCATCGGTATGCACTCTTCGAGCGCATTCAGCACCGCGTAGTTTATCTGGACAGAACCGGAGAATTTCTCCGCTCCATGCACGACGCGATGTCCCACCGCAGTAATGTCCGTCAACTTCTTGATAACCCCCACCTTTGGGTCCACTAGTTTGTCGAGTACCCGCTTAATAGCAACCTCATGATCGGGGATATCGAAGGTTTCCTGTATCTTCTCAGCATTCGCCGGTTCGTAGGCCAAAATCGAATCCTTCAGGCCAATACGCTCGACCAAACCAGAGGCCACGCGGTTTTCATTGGACATATCAAGCAACTGATATTTAAACGAAGAGCTACCGCAGTTAAGAACAAAAACAAACATGGTAAATTCCTTAGAGTTATCGATATGTTGAAAACGCTGTATTGGGAAGTTCCGGCAACTTTACGCAGAATTCATTACCGCATGAGAATATGCTGCCTAATCCTTGGCAGCTATCTCTCAAGCAGTTGCTTGTTCCGAATGCTCCACAAAAGCCCCCCTGTATGATCTATAAACCAAATTACAAACCATTTCCGCCATGGATGAGCCGTACCCCGTCAATCGTGAATAATAGCAGAATTACAAGCTGGGTGCTGCGGCAACCTATCCCCGAAAAGGGGCAGGATAATGTTTTTCTGGGTGTAGATCAACTTGCGTCATAAGTAAAAACTCTAGTGCAGCTTGATGCGCGGCTTGCTGCGCCTGATAAGCAATTTTGCCAGCGTATCAAGAATGACCTTGTTGTTGCCATGGACTGCCTGCATATGTTTCTTGTACTGCAGGCAATACATCAACTTGGCGAAGCCTTCCCTGACATTGATACGATTTCCAGTCAAACCGATAAGCATGTTGCCCTCTGCGCCATATTTAAAAAGATTGGCGAACATGCCTAAGTTCCGATATCGGAATGGCTGAGGAGGCTTGCCCTGAATACGGCGTTTTATCGAATGCTCGACTACCTCGGCCATCTGGTGCGCAGCCAAGGCAAGCGTGGGCACAGGCGTCGTTTCGCCAGGCAGAACGCAATACGCGCAATCCCCGATGGCGAAAACATTATCGTCGCGCGTAGTCTGCAACGTGTCTTGTACGACGAGACGGTTAAGTTCGTTGCTTTCCAGTCCGTCGAGATTCGACATAAACTGTGGCTCCTTGATTCCCGCTGCCCATACGACAAGCTCGGACGGTATCATTTCGCCGCTTTCGATGGTAACGCCTTCCTCAGTAACCGAAGTGGCACGCGTACTGGTACGCACGGTAATACCCAACCCGCGCAAGTTTTTCAGGGCGAGACTTGAAATGTCTTCGGATAATGCTGGGAGTATTCGGGATTCAGCCTCGATGAGCGTTATTCCGGCCAGCTTGTCAAAATCGATGTTATCCAGGCCATAAGATGCAATATCGCGCATCGACTTGTGCAACTCTGCCGCTAGTTCGACACCGGTGGCACCAGCGCCAACGATCACGCAATGCAACTGCCCAGGATGCAGGGTCTCGTATTGAGCATTGGCGCGCAAACAGGCATTGATCAGGCGTTGGTTAAAACGAATCGCCTGCCCCAGCGTATCCATGGTGATGGCGTGCTCTTGTACCCCAGGAATGCCAAAATCATTGCCAATGCTGCCAACAGCAATAACCAACGTGTCGTAACCAATAACGCGCCGAGGTATAACGCCGCGACCATCTTCCTCGCAGGTTGGAGCAACATATATTTGGCGCTTCTCGCGGTTCAACCCGTCCATTGCGCCGATCCGGTAACGATAGTGGTGGTTGCGCGCGTGCGCTATGTATTCAATGGATTCTGCTTCGATGTCCAGAGTGCCCGAAGCGACTTCATGTAAATGCGGTTTCCAGACATGAATGCGGGATGAGTCCAGCAGCGTGATGGATGCCTTGCGGCGTTTGCCCAGCGTATCGCCAAGACGGGTTGCGAGTTCCAGGCCGCCAGCGCCACCACCAACAATTACCACACGATGCAACGATGCATCATCTGACGACTTGGTTTCCGGAATGTGCGAGTAGTCGGGTGTCGCCATGTTGCTCCTCCTGCTACACAGCTTTTTGATTGTTTATAGGGTAACTACTACTTCAAACTTCAACACAATTTACTACGAATATTTGGCAAACAATTGGGGGATTCTAGTCGGCTTTTCCCCTCATAAAGGGAAAACCCGATACTGTGGTCTCCTCCACCTCAGTAATCGGGTTTTTCTTGCGGGAAAAGCTATAAATCTATCAGCCTACCGGCAACACCTGGCGACCGCACTTTTCGTTGAGAACCTCAGCCACGCCCAGATAGAATGCACTAGAACCACAGACAATACCCACATAGCCCGCGATGATGCCTATCGTCTTTGATTCAAGCGCGAAGTGCAGCACCAGTAGCGCAAACAGGAGAACGAGCGATCCAAAGACAAATTGCAGGGTCTTGTTGCTATTCAGCGTGCCGTAAAACATAAACGCCGAGAAGATGCCCCACAAGCCAAGGAACCAAGCAACATTAGCGGGTGATGCCGCCTGAAAAGCAGGAATGCCGGTTGCCGGCAGGGCCCAGATGGCGACCAGGCAATGCCAGAAAAAGCCATACGAAATAAAGGCAACCATGCCGAACATATTGCCACGGCGATATTCCAGAATACCGGCGATGATCTGCGCAATACCACCATAAAAGATGCCGGAGGCAACAATTACAGCTGACACCGGAAAGAAACCGGCGTTGTGAAGGTTAAGCAGGATGGTAGTCATACCGAAGCCGAGCAGGCCGATTGGGCCAGGATTGGCAGTATCTTTCATGTGTCTATCCTTTAATGTGTGATAACTATTTTTTGCGAGGCCCGGCCATATTACAGTTCCCGGGATGGAAAAATAAAAACCCAAGCCAACATGCTGGTTTTGACTTGCATGCGTAGTCTAATGAAAAAAATTAGAGTATGGAAGAGTCTGCTGGGGTTTTTGAACAGACAGGTTGAGACGGCCTAATCAAAGAGATACCAGATTCAGGCCTAACCCAAATCTGGTAGTTCTCAAGCCTTCCTTCAATTAAATACCCCTATCAGTAATTGACCCATCGCAAGCTGTTATCTCATCAGCTTTTTCCAAAACAGTCCAGACCTCCCGAAGCATTACTCGACAAAAGCACTTCGCTTGCGTCGCCGTTATGAACCACATTGCGTTTGGGCAGGTAGCACAAGCATTCTGGGCGCTGGGTAACTTTGACTTGTCTAGTGTTGTGCTGCAGATTACGTTAAGCATTTCATTATTCCTTTATGGTGGGTTGTGCCGTTTATTCGGCCAGGATAACTGCGCCTGATCCTCGCGAGCATGAGCGAAAATGTAGCAGGGCATCAGTTTTTTCGAATAAGAACCTTTCAGGTAACGGCGGAAAGCTTATTAATTACTGCCAAGATACCGCTGGTGCACCAATACTGTACTTCTTGGGGAAATAAAAGACAATTGGTTATCACGGAAGCTCAGGCAAATTGATTCAGCCTGCCCTGTATGGGAAGGCAAGACCACAAATACCTAAAAAGGATTACTTCCTGAGCTATTCGCCCCAGGTACCGGAAAATATCTTCTCCGCCCAGAAAAGGCCGGTGATGGTCTTGCCATCGGTAATTTCACCGTCGCGTACTGCCGCCACCGCGTCCGCTAGGGTAAGCTCGACCACTTCGAGAAACTCGCCTTGGTCGAGTTCATGCCCGACATACGACAAGCCGTGGGCAAGGAAGATTTCGATCCGTTCATTCGAGTAACCGATACAAGGATGCATCACGCCCAAGTGACGCCAGTTGCGCGCCTTGTAGCCGGTTTCTTCGCGCAACTCGCGGCGGGCGGTGTCGAGAGAGCACTCGCCAGAGTCGATCTTGCCGGCGGGCAATTCCAGGAATATCTGGTTGGGCGCGTAGCGGAACTGGCGCTCGAACAGCAGCTTGCCATTGTCGAGCACTGCCAGAATCATCACTGCGCCCGGATGTTCGATGCGCTCGCGCACCGTCTCAGTGCCATCCGGCAGGCGCACACGATCCGAAAGCACTTTCAGCAGTCGGCCGTGAAAGACCTCCTCGCTGGATAGCTGCGTTTCGATCAGATCAACTTCCTGCCCTTCCTCACTCATAACGGCATGTTCTCAAAGCGAACGCACCACGGAAAAAGTGCATATTGCCATGATTAGTTGAGGGAATATGCCGAACACGGCGACGGCAAGACCATTAGCCGATAGCACCAGTCGCATGCCGAGCCTGGCCTGGATCGGCTCGGTATCGACAGGTTCATCGAAATACATCAGTTTGACGACGCGCAGGTAATAGTACGCACCGATCAGGGAGAAGAACACGGCCACCACCGCCAGCCAAACTCGTCCGGTATCAATGACTGCCAGCAGCACCGCAAACTTGGCGAAGAAACCGATAAAGAACGGCACCCCCGCCATCGACAGCATCAGCATCGCCATGATCGCGGCAAACCAGGGGCTGCGCCGGTTGAGCCCCTTGAAGTCGGCCAGATTTTCCGCTTCGTGGCCCTCTCTTGATAGCAGCAGAATCATGCCGAGAGCGCCGAGCGACATCATGACGTAGGCGACAACGTAGTACATCGAGGAGCTGTAGGCATTCAGCAAATAGTAGCGGTTGCCCTCCGCAGAGCCACTCACCATGCCGAGCAGCATGTAGCCCATGTGGGCAATGGCCGAATAGGCCAGCATGCGCTTGAGATTCGTCTGCATAATCGCGACCAAGTTGCCGAGGGCGATGGACAGCACGGCCATGATCATCAGCATCGACTGCCATTGCTCGACCAGCTCGAACATGCCGAATACCAGCAGCCGTAGCATAATCGCGAAAGCCGCCAGTTTGGGCGCGGAACCGATGAAAAGCGTAACCGCCGTTGGCGCGCCATGATAGACATCGGGAATCCACATGTGGAACGGCACCACGCCCAGCTTGAAAGCGATGCCGGAAACCAGAAACACCAGACCGAACACCAGCACCGTCTTGTTGGCCGTATCGCCGTAAAGGGCTTGCGCCATCCCGCCGATCTCCAGCGTGCCGGTCGCGCCATAAATCATGGACATGCCATAGAGCAACAGGCCTGACGCCAGCGCGCCGAGCACGAAGAATTTCATCGCCGCCTCGCTGGCGCGCGCCGAGTCCCGATCCAGCGCGACCAAGGTATAAAGCGATAGCGACAGCAGTTCCAGGCCCAGATAGAGGCTAATGAAATGGCTGGAAGAAATCATCACCATCATGCCGAGCGTGGCAAACAGCGTCAGCAGATAAAACTCGGCCTTGTCGAGACCGCGAGCGACCAAGTAGTCGCGGCTGTAGACGAGCATCACGGCGACAGAAACATACGCCAGCAGCTTAAGGACGTCGGCAATCAAGTCGTCGACGTACATATTGCTAAAAGTTAATACGATCTGTCCATCCGCCGTCAGGATGGTAATGGCGGCGCAACCGATTAGCGTCGCCTGAGTCAGCATAGCGACGAGCCTGCGCCGCGTTGGCCAGATCAGATCAGCCAGCAGGATCGCGCAGGCCATGACCAGCAGGAAAAGCTCCGCTGCCGCCGGATACAGATCAGGAATAACGAAGTTTGCAAAATTTGTCATCGCGTTTTTACAGTTTGCCCACGGCGACATGCTTGAGCAGGTTATCGACCGAGGCATGCATCACGTCGGTAATCGGGAAGGGATACAGCCCCATGCCCAGCACACACAGCGCCAGCAACACCAGGATCAGCATTTCGCGCTTGCCGACATCGGTCAGCGCCTCCACCCGGTCATTGACAACCGCGCCGAACACCACCCGCTTCACCATCCACAGGGTGTAGGCCGCGCCGAGAACCAGCGTCGTCGCGGCGGCGAAACCGATCCAGAAATTGAATTTGACCGCGCCCAGGATCACCATGAATTCGCCGACGAAGCCGGAAGTGGCCGGCAGACCGGCATTCGCCAGACAAAACAGTATGAAAAATGCGGCGAACTTCGGCATGCTTGCCGCCACGCCGCCATAATCGGCGATCTGGCGGCTATGCATGCGGTCGTATATGACGCCGACGCAGAAGAACATGGCAGCGGAAACGAAGCCATGCGAAATCATTTGCACCAGCGCACCCTCGACGCCAATCTGGTTGAAAATGAAAAATCCGAGCGTGACAAAGCCCATGTGGGACACGGACGAATACGCCACCAGTTTCTTCATGTCGCTCTGCACCAGAGTAACAAAACCGATGTAGACCACCGCGATCAGGCTTAGCGCAATCATCATGCCGGACATGGCATGGCAGGCATCGGGCGTGATCGGTAGCGAAAACCGCAGGAAGCCGTAGGCACCGAGCTTGAGCATGATCGCCGCCAGTACCATCGAACCGCCAGTCGGCGCTTCGACGTGGGCATCGGGCAGCCAGGTGTGCACCGGCCACATCGGCACCTTGACCGCGAAGGCAACCAGGAAAGCCAGGAAAATGTATGTCTGCGCCGTCAAGCCGAGTGGCGCTTCATGCCAGTCGAGGATATTGAAGCTGCCGCCCGAAGCGAAGAACAAATACATCAGTGCCAGCAGCAACAGCAGCGAGCCTGCCAAGGTATACAGGAAGAACTTGAAAGCCGCATAAACGCGTTTCTCTCCGCCCCAAATGCCGATGATGAGATACATCGGGATCAGCGAAGATTCGAAGAAGACATAGAACAGCACTGCATCCAGCGCGGCGAATATGCCATTCATCAGCCCGGACATGATCAGGAAGGCAGCCATGTATTGCGCGACCTTCTCTTCGATCACCTTCCAGCCGGCCAGCACGGCGAGAACGGTAATAAAGCTGTTCAACAAGATGAACAACACCGAAATGCCATCGACGCCAAGATAGTAGTTGATGAAAAACCGCGGAATCCATGGCGACAGCTCGATAAACTGCATCGCGCTCTTGCTGGCGTCGAAGCCCACATAAAGAGGGATCGTAACCAGGAAACCAAGCAGGGCAGCAACCAAGGCTGCCGGCCTCGCCACGCCATTGCGATTCGAGCCGATGGCAAGCACGACCAAGCCGCCGATAATGGGCATCCAGATGGCGAGACTAAGCAGGTGCGAGGCGATCATATTTCTCTCAAATCCGGTTGAACCATAGCGTCAGCAGCACGAAGACGCCAAAAACCATCGCAAATGCGTATTGGCTGATGTAACCGGTCTGGAAATGTCTGAGCAGAGAAGCAATCCAGTGTGTCACTTGCGCCGAGCCATTCACCACCACGCCATCGATCAGCGCCTGGTCACCGCCCTTCCAGAGGCCGCGTCCGATCAGGCGAGCGCCGCCGGCAAAGAACCAGTCGTTGAACTTGTCGAGGTAATACTTGTTGTCGAGCAAGGTGTAAATCGGAGCGAGCCGGCTCCTGATCGTTGCTGGAAGATCCGGCCGCTTCAGGTAAAGGAACCAGGTCAGGGCAACCCCCGCCATCGCCAGCAAGAACGGCAGCCCGACCAGGCCATGTAGCGCCATGGCAAGAGAGGACGGGAATTGCTGTTGCAGCTGCGCCAGAGCCGAATGCCCGGCATCGACCACAATCGAATTGCCGAAATAATTGCCGAAAAGCACGGCATCGACGGTCAGGAAGCCGATGACAACCGACGGAATCGCCAGCAATACCAGCGGTAGCCAAACCACCCAGGGTGATTCTTGCGGCTTGTGATCGTTTTTCCCCTCACCCCCATCCTCTCTCCCCAAAGGGGCGAGGGGAGCGTCGTGAGTCGCTTCGCAACTTTCACGGAAATGTTCCTCGCCATGAAATACCAGGAAGAACATGCGGAAGGTGTAGACGGCGGTAACGAAAACCCCGGCGGTCACGGCGAAGCTGGCAAAGCCGGAACCCGGAAGATTCGACAGTTTGACAGCTTCGATGATCGCGTCCTTGGAATAGAAGCCGGATATGAAAGGAAAGCCAATTAGTGCCAGTGAGCCGATCAGCGCTGTGATCCAGGTAATCTTCATGTGCTTCCACAGCCCACCCATGCGGCGAATGTCCTGATTGTGGTGGCAGGCGATAATGACCGAACCGGCGGCAAGGAACAGCAGCGCCTTGAAGAAGGCATGGGTCATCAGGTGAAACTCCGCCGCCGCGTAGGCCGAGACGCCCAGCGCCACGGTCATGTAGCCGAGCTGCGAGAGCGTCGAGTAAGCGATGATGCGCTTGATGTCGTTCTGGACAATGCCGAGCAGGCCCATGAACAGCGCGGTGATCGCGCCGATCACCAGCACGAAGGACAGAGCCGTTTCGGACAGTTCGAACAGCGGCGACATGCGCGACACCATAAAGATGCCTGCGGTAACCATGGTCGCCGCGTGGATCAGCGCCGAGATCGGCGTCGGGCCTTCCATCGAATCAGGCAGCCAGACATGCAGCGGGAACTGCGCCGACTTGCCCATGGCGCCGATGAACAGACAGATGCAGATGACCGTCAGCAGCAGCCACGGACTGCCAGCGAACAATTCGATGTTCAGACTGGCGAGTTCCTGGCGCTGTGCGAACACATGGGCATAGTCCAGAGTGCCCGCATAAGCCGCGATCAGGCCGATGCCGAGAATGAAGCCAAAGTCGCCGATACGATTAACGATGAAGGCTTTCAGGCTGGCGTAAGTCGCCGTCGGCCGGTCGTACCAGAAACCGATCAGCAGATAAGACATCAGCCCCACCGCCTCCCAGCCGAAGAACAACTGGAGGAAGTTGTTGGCCATCACCAGCATCAGCATGGAGAAGGTGAACAGCGAGATGTAGCTGAAGAAGCGCTGGTAGCCGGGATCATCGGCCATATAGCCGACGGTGTAGATATGCACCATCAGCGAGATGAAGGTTACCACCAACATCATCAAGGCAGAGAGCCTGTCGATCAGAAAGCCGACTTCCAGCTTGAGGCCGTCACTTTCCAGCCAAGTATAAACGCCACCATTGAATTCATGGCCCGCCAGAACGTCGCGGAAAACGGCGATGGAAGCCATAAATGAAACCGCCACACCGGCGATAGCAACCCAATGCGAGGCGCTACGTCCGATGGCTTTGCCAAACAGACCGATGATAACCGCGCCAAGCAAGGGCGCCAGCGGCACGATCAGGTAGAGGGTCTGCATTTTCATCGTCTGCCGTTATCCCTTGAGACTGTCGAGGTCTTCGACATTGATCGTCGCCAGATTACGGAATAACACTACTAGAATCGCCAGGCCGATGGCCGATTCGGCGGCAGCCACGGTCAGAATGAAGAACACGAACAACTGTCCCGAGGCATCCCCAAGGTAGTGCGAGAAGGCGATGAAATTGGTGTTCACCGCCAGCAGCATCAGTTCGATTGCCATCAGCAGCACGATCAGGTTCCTGCGATTGAGGAAGATGCCAACCACGCCGATGGCGAACAGGATGGCGGCGAGTATCAGGTAATGGGATAGCGGTATCACTGCCCTGCTCCCTCTTTTTCAGCCGGCATCGAAACTATGCGCAGGCGGTCATTGCGTTTCACGGCGATCTGTGCGCTCGGTTTTTGCGACTTGACGCCTTTGCGGCGGCGATGCGTCAGCGCCACGGCAGCGATGATCGCCACCAGCAGGATCACCGAAGCCAGTTCGAACGGATAGACATAGTCGCTAAACAACAACCGTCCCAGTTCCTTGGTATTGCTGTAACCGGTAGGTGATGCTGGCGGTTCCGGCATCCACTTCAGGCCGAAATAGCTGCCGCCGAGCACCATCGCCATTTCCAGCAGCATCAGCAAACCGACCATCAGGCCGAGCGGCAAATTGCTCCAGAAGCCTTGGCGCAAGCGCTCGATGTCGATATCGAGCATCATCACCACGAACAGGAACAGCACCATCACCGCGCCAACATAGACAATGATCAACACCATGGCGAGAAATTCCGCCTGCAACAGCAACCACAGGCAACCCGCCGTGAAAAAGGCCAGAATCAGAAACAGCGCGGCATGCACCGGGTTGCGCGCCGTAATCACGCGCAGGCTGGACAGCACCAGAATCGCCGACAGGAAGTAGAAAATGATCGTCTTATCCATCACGGCTCACCGATATTTGCATCCTGCTCACGGTCAGTGGCGATCTGCGCTTCATGCTCGTCGCCCACTGCATGCAGCATCTGCTTGGTGTAAATAAGTTCCTCGCGGGTCTCGCCGTGGTATTCAAGCACGCGTGTTTCGACAATCGCATCGACCGGGCAAGCTTCCTCGCAAAAGCCGCAGTAGATGCACTTGTTGTAATCGATGTCGTAGCGCGTCGTGCGTCGGCTTCCATCCTCGCGCTCGGCCGATTCGATGGTAATCGCCGTCGCCGGACAGATCGCCTCGCACAGCTTGCAGGCAATGCAGCGCTCTTCCATCCCATTGGTGGCGTAGCCGCTGTTCGCTCCCCTCGCCCCTTCGGGGAGAGGGGCTGGGGGTGAGGGGAAATGCTCTTGGGAAGGATAGCGGCGCAACGCATGCAAGCCTCGAAACCGGTTGCTCTGCGGCGTCCTTTCATCAGGGTACTGGATGGTAGCCTTGCGCGAAAACAGATAACGACCGGTCAAGGTCAGCCCCTTGAGCAGTTCGATCAGGAAAAATTGTTTTATCGTTGCCATAAACTCATTTCCAGATGTTCAAGGGCGACAGCATCCAGATGCCGACAACCAGCACCCAAGCGATGCACAACGGCACAAACACCTTCCAGCCCAGACGCATGATCTGGTCGTAGCGATAACGCGGGAAAGTGGCGCGAGCCCAGAGGAACAGGAACAGGATGAACGAAGTCTTCAAGGCAAACCAGACGAAACCGTCCGGCAGCAGGGCCACCGGCGACAGCCAGCCGCCGAGGAAGAAAATCGAGGTCATGGCCGAAACCAGCACCATGGCGGTATATTCACCGATAAAAAACTGCGCGAATGTCATCCCAGAATACTCGACCATGTGTCCGGCAACAATTTCGGATTCGCCCTCGACCACATCGAACGGCGAGCGATTGGTTTCGGCCACGCCGGAAATCAGGAACACCAGAAACATCGGCAACAGCGGCAACCAGTTCCAGGAGAGGAATTTCAGTCCCATGCCGGCGAACAGTCCCTTGTTCTGGGCGACGACGATTTCGGTCAGATTGAGGCTGCCGGAAATCATCAGCACACAGACCAAGGCGAAGCCCATGGCGATCTCGTAGGACACCATCTGCGCCGCCGAGCGCATCGCGCCGAGGAAGGCATACTTGGAATTGGAAGCCCAGCCGGCGATGATGATGCTGTAGACACTGATCGAGGAAAGCGCCAGCAGGAACAAGACGCCCGCGTCGATATTCGCTAGCACCCAGCCCTCGGCAAACGGAATCACCGCCCAGGCTGCCAGCGCTGGAACAACGGACAGGATCGCGCCGACAAAATACAGCCCCTTGCTAGCGCGGGACGGCGCGATGACTTCCTTGAACAGCAGCTTGATGCCGTCGGCAATCGGTTGCAGCAAACCATAGGGGCCGACGCGATTGGGGCCAAGGCGCACATGCATCCAGCCGATGACCTTGCGTTCGGCCAAGGTCAGATAGGCCACGCCTAGCATCAAGGGTGCAAGGATCGCAACGATCTTGATCAGAACCCAGGCCAGCGGCCAGACCGGGCTGACCAGTTCCCATTTGGAACCGAGCATGCCTTGCAGAAAACCGGTCAACGTCGCTTCCATCAGGCTGTCTCCACCGTAATGGACATTGAACCAAGGCATCTCTGATGAATATCTCCCCTCACCCCCTGCCCCTCCGGGGACGTGTGCCCCAGAGGGTAGAGGGATCGAGGGTGAGGGGTTAAGATATAAAAAGCTCAACATGGCTTACCTATCCACATCCCCGAACACGAAATCGAGCGTGCCGATGATGGTCGTCACGTCCGCGATCATGTGTCCCTTGACCATTTCGCTCAGCCCCGACAAATGCGCGAAACCGGGCGAGCGGAATTTGAGCCGGTAAGGCTTGTTCGCGCCGTCCGACACCGCCCAGACGCCAAACTCGCCCTTGGGATGCTCGACAGCCGCATACACTTCACCTGCTGGAACGTGCATGCCTTCCGAGAACAGCTTGAAGTGATGGATCATTTCCTCCATGTTGGCCTTCGCCTTGTCGCGCGGCGGTGGCGCGACCTTGTAATTCTCTGTGATGACCGGGCCGGGATTATCGCGTAACCATGCGATGCACTGGCGAATGATGCGGTTGGCTTGGCGCATTTCTTCCATGCGCACCAGATAACGGTCGTAGCTGTCACCCTGGGTTCCGACCGGAATATCGAACTCCATCCGGTCATAGACTTCATACGGCTGTTTCTTGCGCAAATCCCATTCGACGCCGGAACCGCGCAGCACCGGGCCGGTAAAACCCAATTGCAACGCCCGTTCCGGGCTGACCACGCCGATACCGACGGTGCGCTGCTTCCAGATGCGGTTGTCGGTCAGGAGCGTTTCATATTCGTCACACAGTTTCGGAAAACGCTCGGTGAAATCTTCCAGGAAATCGAGCAGTCCGCCCTGGCGGTTCTCGTTGAGCTTTGCCACCGTTGCCGGCGTCTTGAAGCGGCTGGTCTCGTATTGCGGCATCCGTTCCGGCAGATCGCGATAAACGCCGCCGGGGCGGTAGTAGGAAGCATGCATGCGGGTGCCGGATACGGCCTCATAGACATCCAGCAGATTCTCCCGCTCGCGGAAGGTGTAGAGCGTTACCGCCATCGCGCCGAGGTCGAGGCCATGCGTGCCGATAAACAGCAGATGGCTGAGAATGCGCGTCACCTCGTCGAGCATGACGCGGATGTATTGCGCCCGCAAAGGCACATCGACGCCCAGCAGGCGCTCGACCGCCAAGCAGTAGGCGTGTTCGTTGCACAGCATCGACATGTAGTCGAGCCGATCCAGATAGGGCAAGGCTTGCAGCCAGGTCTTCTGCTCGGCGAGCTTTTCCGTGCCGCGGTGCAAGAAGCCGATATGCGGATCGGCGCGCACCACCACCTCGCCATCGAGTTCCAGCACCAGCCGCAGCACACCGTGCGTCGCCGGGTGCTGGGGGCCCATGTTGATGGTGTGGTTGCGGGTTTCAGCCACGGCGAGATTTCCTCTCCTCGCGCACCACGCGCGGCGTCACGATGCGCGGCTCTATCGTCACCGGCTGATAGACGATGCGCTGCTTGTCCTCGTCGTAGCGCATCTCGACATCGCCGCAGACGGCAAAATCCTTGCGCAACGGGTGGCCGGAAAAATTGTAATCGGTGAGGATACGGCGCAAGTCCTCATGTCCGCTGAACAAGATGCCGAACAAGTCGAAGGCTTCGCGCTCGTACCAGTTGGCGCTGTTCCAGACGCCGGTCAGTGTGTCCACCGCCGGAACAGCGCCAATACCATGAGAGTCGCAAAGCGACTCACTACGCTCCCCTCGCCCCTCCGGGGACGCGTGCCCCAGAGGGTAGAGGGGTTGGGGGAGAGGGGTGCAAACGGATGATTTATTTTCTTGGGATGACGCTCCACCCTGCACTTCCGGAACAAACACGCGCAAACGCAGCCGCCAGTTATGGGTTAGCGAAAGCAGATGGCAGACGACGGCAAAACGATCTTTCTCCGTATTCAGTTCATCGCCATAAGTCGAATAATCGACCCCGCTGAGATCGATCAACAGCTCGAAACGCAGAGTGGGGTGATCGCGCAGGATTTGCGCCGTTTCCAGATAATCGACTGCGACCACTTCCAGCGTCGCCTCGTCATGCGTGAGCACGAGGCTAGCGATGCGCTCCCCTAGCGCATCCTGCAAGTTCCGGCAAAGAGTATCCAGCTTCGTGCTCATGATTTATTCGCGGGCGATGGTGTTGGTGCGCCGAATCTTGTTCTTCAACTGGATGATGGCGTAGATCAAGGCTTCTGGCGTCGGCGGACAGCCCGGCACATAGACATCGACCGGCACAATGCGGTCGCAGCCGCGCACCACCGCATAGGAATCATGGTAATAACCGCCGCCGTTGGCGCAGGAACCCATCGAGATCACCCAGCGCGGCTCGGCCATCTGGTCATAGACCTTGCGCAGCACCGGCGCCATCTTGTTGGTCAGGGTACCGGAAACGATCATCACGTCGGCCTGGCGCGGCGTGTGGCGGTAGAACATGCCGAAGCGGTCGAGGTCGTAGCGCGACATGCTGGTGTGCATCATCTCGATGGCGCAGCAAGCCAGGCCGAAGGAGACCGGCCACATCGAGCCATTACGCGCCCAATTGATCAAGTCATCCAGGCGGGCGGTGGCAAATCCTTCTGGCAGCAGTCCTTCAATGCTCACGGATCACTCCCAGTCCAACGCGCCCTTGGCCCAGGCATAGGCATAACCGACAACAAGAATGGCGATAAACACCAGCATCTCGACAAAGCCGAAGATTCTGATCGACTCATCGCCGACGATTTCCTTGAATATCGCCGCCCACGGAAACAGAAAGGCGACTTCGAGATCGAACAGAATGAAAATGATGGCGATCAGGTAATAGCGCACATCAAACTTCATGCGCGCATCTTCGAAAGGCGCGAAACCGCACTCATAGGCGGAGAGCTTTTCTGCATCCGGCCGATGCGGCCCCAGCAAACGCCCCAGGACAATCGGCGCTGCGCCAAAGGCGATGCCGACGAAAACAAAAACGAGGATGGGGAAATAGTTTTCCAGCATGGTCATCGCGGCGTTAACCGTTTTTGGTCACCTTGGTTACGCTTTGGCTTGTCGGGCTTGTTGGGTTTGCAAACATTGCGCAATGCGCGGTTTCTGTTTTGAGGGAATTGCCGTTGTAGATACTCTGTGCCATCGAACAAACCCAAGCCGTAGTATACCAGCGCGGCCAAGATTGCGGCAAAGCAGGATAATCGGTAGTGTTCCAATTTTGTGCAAAAGGCCTCATACGTTTGAAGGAGACAATCCGGTGGTCATCGTAGGAAAAAGCAATGGGAGAATTTTCCGCCCAAGCAGCCCCGATCTGAATTGGGCCAACAGGCTATGCGGGTGGTTTGTCGACGGCATTCATCACGTGACCAATTTCGGCGCCCCCTTGGGATTCGCATCGCTCCTGTACCCATTCACGAACAGCGAGGGTGTCGTCTGCCTGTTCATGGACGACAGCATGCAGAACACAGCCCCCAATATCTACCAAGCCGTCATGGATTTCGCCAAGGCGCATGAGCTGGAAATTCAGGATGGCGACAAGGACGCTCAATAAGTGAAATTGCCTCCTTTGACCCCAAAGGCGCGCGTGGTCATTGCTTACGATTCAAAGCGGGGGACGCCTTGAGTGCGCTAGCCCCTGTGTTGCGCATCGAACAGCGCATCCTCATCATTCGCGGCCAGAAGGTGATGGTCGATGCCGATCTGGCGGAACTCTATGGTGTCCCGACCAAGGCGCTCAACCAAGCCGTCAAACGCAATGCTGAACGCTTTCCGCCTGATTTTATGTTTCAACTGACCGCTGCCGAGAAAGCGGAGGTGGTCACAAATTGTGACCACCTCGCCAAGCTGAAATTCTCCAGGTCATTGCCGTTTGCCTTCACCGAACATGGCGCCATTCAGGCTTCCAATGTCCTGGCTTCATCGCAGGCGGTGGAAATGGGCGTGTATGTGGTACGCGCTTTCGTGCGCCTGCGCGAGATTTTGACATCCAACCGCGAACTGGGCATGCGCCTGGATGAACTGGAACAAAAGACCGAAGCACTGGCGCTCCAGCATGACACCTTTGCGCACAACACCCGTGCGCAGTTGAAGCAGGTCTTCGAGGCCATCCGCCAACTGATGACGCCACCCGATCCACCCAGACGACCTATCGGGTTCGTGGCACCGAAGGAGAAGAAGTAGGTTTTAAGGTTCAAGGACAGATTCTCAAAAAAGGAATGTGTCTTCGACACCACTGATTTCTTATTTCTTAACTTTAGATGCCACTGATGTCGAATTCCTTAGTGGACAACGCCTTTATTAAGGAGTCTTCAGATTGAAAGAGTGTGAAGTGATTGATGTTGTAGTCGTTAAGGTGACGAAGAACACTCTGCCTTTCTGATAACGGCAAAATGATCTTGAAGAGAATATCCTGCTTTTTGTCGTTCCTATCGAACACCTCTTCGTGTCGGCAGAAATAGTGTTTTTCCTCAGTAGCATCCCACTTCGTGGCAATCGTGTACCAAGCTTTTTGAGCAAAATGGCGCTTGTGTGTGGTTACATAGGGGCCTTTGAGAGTAATCATGGGCGATCCACCTTGCCCTCCTTTCACTAACTCAGGGCGCTCGATGTAGCAGTAGACTGCTGGATCATGAGCAGTTGTATCGATATAGGCAAAGTAGGCGGCGATGAAAGGTGATTCGGTCCAGTCGAGTAACGGTGATGGGAACCCGTGATGCCGCAGATACACCAAATAGTCGTAAGCTGGCAAAACAACTCGAAAGGATTCTTGCTTCTCTTTCAGTTCCGCTTCAAGCTCAGGGTAATCCGGAACCTTCCAACGAGTTCCGGTAAATGACTCGATCTCATTCGCGTACTTGGTAGCATGGTGGAGGTACTTGAGAACATGAAAGAGCGCTGATGTCTTTCGTTCAAGAGTCGTTTGTAGCGGCCATTTCTGGCTGGTTTGCCCCCTGAAAAGTAGTCTATTTGATACTTCAAATACTCGACCATCCTCAAGCTCCCGGCGGTATATGCCATACCGCGTTCTGAGTTCATCGAGCACTCTAATAAAGCCCTTCCATGACCTGACGCGTCTAGTTTCCATTGTTAATATTCGGAATATTCAGCAGCATCAGAGTATTTCAGGGACAGCCCACGATTAACCGCTACAAGCATTCATGCAGCCAGTTTGTGACCAGCAGTTATATCCCCTTTGCCAGCTAGCAAGCCAGCCACTGAAATGTCTTCGTCCAGTTCGTCCCAATGGATGCCAACTCCGCCGCCGCTGATGACAAAGGCTGCGCGTTGTTCAGGAGTCGCCCGTAGCAGGCGTGGGAAATACGCCAACGGAATGCCCAACTGGCGACCGTCGGCAAAGCTGACCCACATCATCGAATCATCAAAGCGGATTGATTTAGCTAAAGTGCTCATTCCAGTGCCTTTCAATGTCCTGCGCGTGTTCCGCAACCTGTTCCAGGATCACCCGCAAATCCGCAGGGGAAAATCCAAAATTCTCTTCCAGCATTGGCTCAGGGTGCAGCCATACCTTTGCCAAACATTCTCCCCGCTGGGCGTGAATGTGGATTGGCTCTCTGGGAACTCCCTCGTTCGAGAAAAAGAGGAATCGAATCCCGTTGAATCGAAATACTACCGGCATTATCCAAGTTTCCTTGCGGGTTTCCAGCTTTCAGGGAAGTATAGCGCTTATTGAGAATCGTAAATATGCCTTACAGCGATCAACCTGACTCGAATCATTCCAGCGCAAGCTGAAATCCAGGGGTATCCAGTGTCAAACCACGAATACATGCAAACCACAATAACTGCAGGGGTTTGCTCCGTAAGCCGACAACCATCCCTTCCGGCATTGGTTATTTTCGCAGAATAGCCTATAGTAAGGATACCTTACTATAGGAATAGATGCCATGCTTGCCAAAATGACCTCGAAAAACCAGCTCACCTTGCCCAAGAGCATCACGGCTGCGGTGGGTTCTGCGGAATATTTTGATGTGGAAGCCCGCAATGGTCAGATCGTACTGACGCCGGTGCGAATCCAGCGCAGTGACGCCGTGCGTGCCAAGCTGGCGGAACTGAACTTGCAGGAACAGGACATTGCGGATGCCGTTGCCTGGGCGCGGCAATCCGCTTCTGGCAAGACTTCGCGTAAATGATGAAGCGTTCCGGGCACCCGCCCCGCATTGTCATCGACACCAATTTGGTGTTGTCCGCGCTGGTTTTCGCTCATGGGCGGCTAACACCCTTGCGTCAAGCCTGGCAGGAAAACCGCATCCAACCTTTAGTCTCCACGGATACGGCTACCGAACTCATTCGGGTGCTTGCCTACCCGAAATTCAGGCTCACGCCGGACGAACAACAGGAGTTGCTGGCCGATTATTTGCCCTGCTGCATAACCGTGCGCATTCCCATACCGCCTCCGGCAACCCTGGCCTGCCGCGATGCCTTCGATCTGCCCTTCCTGCAACTTGCTGTGGCCGGCAAAGCCGACGCGCTGCTCACGGGCGATCAGGACTTGTTGAGTCTTGCCAACTCGTTTACCTGCCCCATCCTGACCGCCGAGGAATTCCTGAAAGCATTGAAGGAATAACCGGGGAACACGATTTTCTGTGTTGCCAAAACGCATTCTGGATGGAAACCAGAATGCCAGATAGAAAACCAGCGCTTACCGTTCCACGCTAATCGAACCAAACATTTCGCCCAACACTGCCGTGCTGGCGTGGGCAGCGGAAACCCGCACACAGTTTTCCGGCACGTCGTTGTCGACTGTGGCTGGCAGCGTCACTTCGCCCTGCCCTTGCCGAACACGGACAAGCGCTCCCGCAACCAGACCGAGCCGCGCCATGGTCGCGGCATGCATTCGCGCCGTCGGCGCTGCCGCATCGCGCGTCTTTTGCAAGGACGGGGCGCGACGAACGAGAGGATCGGCAAAATGGATGGACACGTCGGCGATACGCTCAAGGCCTGCCGTCGCCGCCGGCAAGGTGAGGCCGATACCGGAGAGGCCATTGTCGAGGCCGCCGGCGAATTCGGCACCCTGCCCCAAAATCTCGTCGCGCACCTGTTCGCTGGTTTGGTAATCGAAACCGGCAAGATCGAGGACATTGCCCAGCACGCGCAACACCTTCCAGCCCGGACGGCAATCGCCACGCGGCTTGACTGCGCCGTTAAAGCTCTGCGCCCTGCCCTCGCAATTGACGAAGGTGCCGGAAGTCTCGGTGAAGGGCGCCAGTGGCAGCATCACGTCGGCGTATTCCAGGGCCGGCACATGCTTGAAGGCGGACATCATCACCACCATCTTGGCTTGCCTCAACGCAGCCAGCGCCAGTTGCGGGTTGTGGCAATCGAATTCCGGCTCGACGCCCATCAGGACATAGGCCTGGCGCGGCTGCTCGAACATCTGGCGGGCATTGGTGGCTTTGGTCGCACTAGGCAAGGCACCGGCGAGGTATCCGCCGACGCTGTTGGCGGCTTCACCGAGGAATCCCACGATAGCGCCGGTAAACCTGCCCAGTTCGAGCGCCAGCGCATGCAATTGCGAGGCTGCCGGAGACTGGGTGGCGACATTGCCGAGGAAAATCGCCTTCTTTTTGCCGTCAATCAGACTTTGCGCCATACGGCGAGCGGCATCGCTGACCGATACAGGCTCCACCCCGACAGGAACGGTTTCGCCACTGATTTCAGCGGCAGCCTTAACCACAGCCGCCAGCGCCGCCACCAGTTGCGATGGCGCCACAGCCCACTTTGCATGGAGCTTGATGAGCGGGTCATCACCCGTGACTGAAAGCAGGCTAACCTTGGCACGCTCCCTCGCAGCGAGCCGCAGGCGCTGCGCCAGCAGCGGATGATCCTTGCGCAGAAAAGATCCGACCACCAGCGCAGCATCCAGCGTTTGGACATCGGCAATGCGCATGCCCAGCCAATGGGCGCCGAGGCGCTTGCCGTCGGCGGCGAAATCGCTCTGCCGCGGACGAAAATCGATGTTACCGCTGCCCAACCTCCTCGTGATCTTGGCCAGCAGCGCCAGTTCTTCCAGTGTTGAATGCGGCGAGGCCAGCGCGGCGATGGTGTTAGCGCCGTGCTCACTGGCAATGTCTCTAAGGCCATGGGCAACGTAGTCGAGCGCCACGTTCCATTCGACTTCATGCCATGCGCCGCCCTGCTTGATCGCGGGTTTCAGCAGCCGCTCGCCGGAATTGAGCGCCTCATACGAAAAGCGATCCTTGTCGGACAGCCAGCACTCGTTGATCGCTTCGTTTTCAAAAGGCAGAACGCGCATCACCTTGTCATTCAGAACCTGCACCGAGAGATTGGAACCGAGCGCATCGTGCGGGCTGACCGACTTGCGCTGCGATAATTCCCAGGAACGGGCGGTGAAGCGGAAAGGCCGGGAGGTCAAAGCACCCACAGGGCAAAGGTCGATCATGTTGCCCGAAAGTTCGGAATCGACCGAGCGTCCTAGGAAAGTCTGGATTTCCACTTCCATGTTGCGACCCGTCATGCCCAGTTCCATGATGCCGCCGATTTCCTGGCCGAAGCGCACGCAGCGGGTGCAGTGGATGCAACGGGTCATTTCTTCCGCGGCGATCAGCGGCCCGACATCCTTGCGCACAACGGCGCGCTTTACTTCCGCATAGCGGCTGGCATCGGCACCGTAGCCGATGGAAAAATCCTGCAACAGGCATTCGCCGCCTTGGTCGCAGACCGGGCAATCGAGGGGGTGATTGATCAGCAGGAACTCCATCACACCCTTCTGCGCCGTGACCGCCATCTGCGAATGGGTAAACACCTTCATGCCATGGGTCACTGGCGTAGAGCAGGCGGGCAACGGCTTGCTCGCTTTGTTGATCTCCACCAGGCACATGCGGCAACTGGCGGCAATCGACAGTTTCTTGTGGTAGCAGAAATAAGGGATAACTATCCCCATCTGCTGCGCAGCTTCGATCACCATGCAGCCATTGGGCACTTGCCCCTTCTTGCCGTCGATTTCGATTTCCAGCATGGCTACCTTTCGTGGAAACCGCTGCCGGCCCACTGCACGTCTTTTGGCACGAGGCAGGTCTTGTGTTCGATGTGATGCTCGAATTCGCCGCGGAAATGCTTGAGACAACTTTGCACCGGCACCGCCACCGAATCGCCCAAGGCGCAAATGGTGCGCCCTTTGATGTTGCTGGGCATGCCCATGAGTAATTCCAGGTCTTCCGGTCTGCCCTGCCCGTGTTCGATGCGATGCAGCACCTGGTGCACCCAGCCGGCGCCTTCGCGGCAGGGAGTGCATTGACCGCAGGATTCTTCGGCATAGAAGCGGGAGATGCGTTCCAGTACCCCGACCAGGCAGGTGGTTTCATCCATTACGATCACCGCACCCGAACCGAGCGAGGAACCGGCCTTGGAAATGGAATCGTAATCCATCGTGGTATTCATCATCACTTCGGCAGGAACCACCTGGGACGATGTGCCGCCGGGGAAAACCGCTTTCAGACTGCGGCCGTCGCGCATGCCGCCGCTCATTTCCAGCAATTGCGCGAATGGCGTGCCCATCGGGATTTCGTAATTGCCCGGGCGATTGACGTGGCCGGAAACGGAAAAAATCTTGCTGCCGCCGCTGCCCGGCTTGCCAAGTTTGCAGTATTCCTCGCCTCCGATCCTGAGCAGGAAGGGAATCGAAGCCAGCGTTTCGGCATTGTTGACAGTCGTCGGTCTGCCATATAGACCGAAGCTGGCCGGAAAGGGGGGACTGAAACGCGGCTGGCCCTTCTTGCCTTCGATCGATTCGATCAAGGCCGTCTCTTCGCCGCAAATGTAGGCGCCGTAGCCATGATGGGCAAAAAGTTCAAGACTGAAGCCACTGCCAAGAATGTTCTGGCCGAGATAACCGGCGGCGCGTGCTTCATCGAGGGCTTCCTCGAAGCGTTGATAAATTTCGTAAATTTCGCCATGGATATAGTTATAGCCGCGATTAGCGCCGATTGCATAGGCGGCGATAGCCATACCCTCGATCACCGCATGCGGGTTGCAGCGCAGCAGATCGCGGTCCTTGAAGGTGCCCGGTTCGCCTTCGTCCGAGTTGCAGATGATGACCTTTTCGCCAGCAAGGAACCGGGGCATGAACCACCATTTCAAGCCGCTCGGAAAACCGGCGCCACCGCGTCCGCGCAAATCGGATTTTTCGACTTCTCGGATCACTTGCTCCTGCGGCATGCGCTCGGCAAGAATCTTTGTCAGCACACTGTAGCCGCCACGCGCCACATAATCCTTGAGACGCCATGCGTTGTCGCCGTCAAGTCCGGCCGTCAGGAGCGGCTTGATGGCACCGAGGATGGCCATTACTTGCACTCCTCCAGCAACTCGTCGATTTTCTCCGGCAGCATGCGGCAGCACATGTGGTGATTATTCACCAGCATCACCGGCGCATCGCCGCAAGCGCCCATGCAGCCGCCTTCCTTGAGCGTGAACTTGCCGTCCGGCGTCGTCTCTCCGATACCGATGCCCAGTTTCTGCTGGAGATACTGGGCAGCGTGGTTGGCACCGGAAAGGGCGCAGGGCACATGGGTACATACGGTCAGTTTGTATTTGCCGACCGGCTTCAAGTCGAACATGTTGTAGAAAGTCGCCACCTCCCACGCCGCAATCGGCGGCATGCCGAGATAATCGGCGACAAAGTCGATGGTTTCCGGCGCCAGCCAGCCTTTCTCTTGCTGGGCAATGGCCAGGCAAGCCATGATAGCCGACTGTTTATGATCGGCCGGATATTTGGCAAGCTCGCGATCAAACCACTTGAGCGATTCTTGGGAAAGAGTCATCGGTCGATCTCGCCAAAGACAATGCCGACGAAGAGAAAAACGAGGCTGGAAAAATGTTTTTTCGGCATGGTCATTGCGGCATTTACAGATTGTTGAAACTGCGAGCCATCTGTAGCCGCCACGCTCGCGCGCACTAGCGTTGTTTTCTGGTGCCGACGGTGAGACTCGAACTCACACGACTTTCGTCACTACCCCCTCAAGATAGCGTGTCTACCAATTTCACCACGTCGGCGATGTCACTACAACAGCATCATATAACTTCGGTTCCAGGCGCCTCGGCGCTCCGAATGCGCCGCTGCTCTCATTCGTCCGCGCTATGGCGTCTGGAGCAAAGTGTGCGGCGCGAATTATAGCAAGATTTACTTGGGTATATCCTTGGCCTTCGAATCACTTGGGGCAGGCGCAGGAGTCTCCACCTTGGCGGGAAGCGCGTCGGTCTTGACTTTATCAATGACACTAACAGGAGCCTTCGGCCGTTCGCTGACTATATAGGTCAAAATTAAACTGGTCGTAAAAAACACCGCTGCCAGAACCGCAGTTACGCGCGACAGAAAATTTGCCGACCCGGAAGCACCGAACAAGCTGCCGGAAGCGCCGCTGCCAAAAGCAGCGCCCATGTCGGCGCCTTTTCCATGCTGCATAAGAACCAGGCCTATAACGCAGAAACCGACCAGAATATGCAATGACAAAAGCAAGTTAAACCAATAACTATCCATCGCTACACCTTTTGAATTAAATCCAATAAATCACGCGGCAGCACAAATTGCCAGGAAATCGTCAGCTACCAGCGAGGCTCCGCCGATCAATCCGCCATCGACATCCGGCATGGCAAAAATATCTTTTGCATTGCCCGGTTTGACACTACCGCCATACAAAATCCTCACTCCCGCGGCTACCTGCTCATCGCTCTTGCCTATGTGCGCCCTGATCAGCGCATGCACTTCCTGTGCCTGCTGTGGCGTGGCCGTCTTCCCCGTGCCAATCGCCCAAACCGGCTCATAGGCCAGCACGGCTAGGGATAGAGCACTAACGCCTGAACGAGTAATCACGGCATCAAGCTGTCGCAAGACCACAGCGCTGGTATTACCCGCCTCGTGCTCCGCCAATGTCTCGCCGATACAGCATATCGGAACAAGACCGGCAGCAAGAGCCACTGCAAACTTTTCGGCAACCAACGCGTCGTTCTCGCCATAAAGCGTACGCCGCTCAGAATGCCCAATAATCACATAACGGCAGCCAAACTCAGCCAGCATGGCCGCTGCAACTTCACCGGTATAGGCGCCTTGCTGGTGCTCGGAAACATTTTGCGCACCCAATGCCACTGGACTACCGGCCAGCGCATCACGCGCCTGCGCAAGATAGGGAAATGGCACGCACACCGCGCATTCCACAAGCTCCCTCTTGAACCCTGCCGCAGCATTCTTGACGCAGGTAAGCAGCGCCAAATTTGCAGCAAGACTGCCATGCATTTTCCAATTACCGGCGACAAGTTTGGTACGCATGGAAATACAAGAGGCCCGCATCAAATAAACGAGCGATTATACCGACCGGCGGGAATGCAGGTCAAATAAGGAATGCAGACTGGAGGCGGGGAGCGGAATCGAACCGCTGTGGACGGCTTTGCAGGCCGGTCTAAAACCCGTCAACCATGGGGGTTTTCAGGCGTTTACCTCTTTATTGGCACACTTCTGGCACACCTGAGAAAGTGAAGGATAGCATGGCGACGATCAGAAAAAAAGGCGAATATCAGTGGCATGTGCAGATTCGCAAGCGTGGGTTTCCGGTGCAAACAAAAACCTTTTCATATCGCACCGATGCAGAGGCCTGGGCGAAAGTCATTGAATCTGAAATGGAGCGCGGGATATTCCTCTCGCGTCATGAATCCGCGCGTACCACGATAGCTGATCTTATCGACCGGTATATGAAGGAGGTCACGCCATCGAAGAAAAACTGGAAAAGCGAAACTGAGATACTCCAGCGCGTTAAAAATCGTTTTGGCGCATTATTCCTGGCCAGCCTGAACAGTCAGCGCGACGAACTACAGGCTTCTGGCAAGGCCGCAAGTACCATCAATCACTACCTGAACGCCCTTTCCGTCGTCGTCGACACGGCGATGCGTGAATGGAGTTGCGTTTTGCCGTCAAATCCAGTCCGGCTAGTCAAGCGCCCACCGCAACCCAAGGGGCGCGAGCGCCGGTTGCTGCCCGGCGAAGAAAAGCGAATCCTGCGCGAGTGCAGGCGTTACAAGAATCCCGTCCTGGAGCCGTTGGTGCGCCTCGCACTCGAAACAGCCATGCGCCAAGGTGAGTTGTTCGCACTCCTCTGGGAAAACATTGATCTTGCCAAGTGCACCGCCATGCTACCAGAAACCAAGAATGGCGAAGCCAGGACGGTGCCGCTGTCTACGGAAGCGGTGCGGATACTGAACGGATTAAAGACAGTCAAAGGTGTTCCGCGCCTACAGCGCGGCAAGGTTTTCCGCGCAAACATCGCGGCAACGCGGATCGCCTTCACGCGCGCCGTAGAACGAGCACGGTTACGGTACGAGTCCGCCTGTTCCAGATTACAACGCGAGCCGGATGTTCCTGGTCGACCTGACGTTCCACGATCTACGCCATGAGGCGACGAGCCGGCTTTTCGAACGCGACGTATTCGACATGATGGAAATCGCCAGTATTACCGGACACAAAACGCTTTCGATGCTCAAGCGCTATACTCACCTGCGAGCGGAAAACCTGGCTAAGAAGATGGGTTGATAAAAAGTAACATTAACGTTACCATATGAATTATCAAGTTCACGAGTTATTGCTTGAAGACGGTTCGAGCCCCTATGCGGAGTGGTTCGCTTCTCTCGATGCTATTGCCGCCGCCAAGATCACCGTGGCGAAGGCCCGCATGGAACAGGGCAATCTCTCCAACATCGAGTGGTTTAGAGGCATTGGAGAGTACAAAATCGACTGGGGGCCCGGATACCGGATTTATCTGGCGCGAGATGGTGTCAGGCTGCTAATTCTCATCGGTGGTGGAATCAAGAAGGGACAGCAGAAAGACATCGACCGTGCTGTAACACTTTGGGAAGAATACAAGAGCCGGAAGGCGACAGGAACAAAACGGAGGTAACGCATGACCCTATCGAGAGATTTCAAGGAGACCGTAGTGGCGCGGGTACAAAATGACCCCGCATTTGCCAAAGCCTTGCTGGACGAGGCCGTCACTCTCCTGCTCAACGGCGAGCCTGATACCGCTAAGCTGATTCTGCGCGACCTGGTGAATGCAACCATCGGTTTCGAGGCACTGGCCGAGAACATCCATAAGCCTAGCAAGAGCCTTCACCGCATGTTATCGGTCTCCGGCAATCCGACTATGACCAACTTGTCGGCGATCCTGGCCGCCATCAAGAAGGCTCTGCACGTCGAGATCAAAACCAATGTGGTGGCAGCTGCCTGAAGCGTGCCGATGTGTTCTTGTGAGGTAAGCCTCTACAATTTACTCAGCCAACAGTGGTTACTTATTTCTTCTCGACGGTCTTGTTATCGATTAGGCGAATCGTGCGCTGATCATCACCAAGAGAGAAATCCTTTACCAAGCCGGTTTTATCGAGAAAAACAACCAGTGTTCTCGTTTCCAAATCCTGCTTACCTATCAATGCACCCACAAAAGGAACCAAACCCGCAGCGTCAGTCGTGGATTTCATATATCTCCACGTTAAGGTTTCATTCCCGGCCGCATCAATCATCCTGTCAGTAGGTTCATTTAAGCGCTGCATTAATTCTGCTCTCTGAGTTTTCCCTTTCTGAATGAAGGAAAAATCAGATGTTTCAAGCTTTGTTCCATACGTGGAGGCACAACCAGCCAGTATGGCTAGCAGGAAGACGCACATGCTTGAAAAGATTTTCATGATGATTTCACCTGATGAGTTGAAGGTAATTTTGCGAGAATCACTCTGATGATTGTAGCATCGGCAAGCTGCATTAAACTGGTCAGGAAATTGTGTTACCACCCAGGCGCTGAGTGTCTAAATATTCACCGATACGGCAGATTAGCGCCAATCTCGCGGCTTCCGCCTTACTCTTACTCCTACCCCTTTTTCTGCACCGCAGAGCATAAACCCGTGCCTTTTGCTCGTCAGCGAGCTCGGCAACAATTTCGGCCAAAGCTGCACTAATTTCCGCGTCGGATATGTTTTTTTGTTCCATCACGTTCCCCCATTGAATAAACGAGAAAAAAAGCTCTTGCTTCGTTCTGCGTCCAACGCATCCCTTTCCTCCTCCAGAGCCTTTCTGTACTGCCTAACCAGATCACGAGCTTTATTGAGCTGGGTTTGCAGTTCCCCTGTTTTGTCCTTGTTTTCCAGAAGCCGCAGCGCTCCTGTCATTTCGCTAATGTGCTGCCTTAGCCACGCCTCTCGCTCCCTGGCCTCCTGAAGTTGGACATCTCTGTCGGCAAGCTCTCGACGCAGGGTTTTAATCTCAGTCGGTAAGGCACAATCGTTATCGGACAGTATTACCGGCTGGCCTTCTGCTTTCAGCTCACCAAACACCCGGATCAACTCGCTTGTGTCAATTACTGGTGGATTCTCACCATCCTTTTCGACCGACAAAGCACCTGAATTTATGTATCGCTTGTACAGATGCTGGCGAGAAATACCCGCTAGCCGTGCGGCTTCCGAAATAGAGACCTTGGCCATGCTTAAAGCTGGCAGGATAGATCGACCAGGACATTGGTCAAGGTAACGACGCCCGGCCCGCGCGGCTTCTGGTCCCGAGCCTGTTTACGCACTAGGTCATATTCCCGGAAGCCAGGCAGTGTCTGGGCCGCAGGGAAGGCCAGTAGACAGTCCAACACATCTGCCAGTCTGTCCACTTGCTCCTGTTCCGTGCCAGTCTTGGTCATTCCAGCAACCCAAGCCCTCAAAATGTCATGTTGGTGCATGTCACCTCCTGTAGTCGATTGACGTTAATAAACCTGTAACGCTTGTCAGCGCCCCAGGTACACAGCCGTGATTGCTTCCCTGTTGTGGCCTAGCTCCTGGCTGATTTGCAGCCTGGCGGCCAAATCCTGCGCCTTCTGTTCCGGTGTCAATTCCTTCGCTGTCGGCCCGCCCTTGGCCGGGGACTCCCTGCCCGTCAGCTCCTTGTATCGCGTCTGAGCATACTCATGCCGCAGGCCGTGCAGCTTCGACATGCCTGCTCGGTTCGTAGCATTCTCGTACTGCTTCAGGCGCTCGACATATCGCTGATCCTTGGGAATCATTGACCCGGAACCAGCCAGGGCTGCCGCCCTGGCGAGGACTTCCCGCTGGTAGGCCGTGCGGACCGGGATTTCCCGCTCCCGGCCACCCTTGCACCAGCTCGCCTTGAGCTGGATTTTGTCGGGGCCTGCCGCAATGGCGTAGGCAGGCTGGAACTTCAAACACTCCTCACGGCGCAGACCGAAGGCCCGTTGTAGTTCAATACTGCACAGTAGCCGGGCATCCTTGATGCGATCCAAGTCGCCGCTTCTTAGCTCGACAGCCTTGCTCTGGTTGGTCACGTAGTGCCGACGCTCGATCCCCAGCGTAGCGTTCGTCCTGGGGATCACACTGGCCTTATTCACCTTCTCGGCCCACCAGCGCATATGTGCAACGCGATTTTTCATGGTGGCATCACTTAGCCCCTCGGCCTTCCAGTGTTCCACCATGTGCTCGACGTGCTTGGGCTTCAGCCCCTGGGTGCCCAGGTTGCGGAACCCGCCTTTTAAAAGCTGTTTGCCCGCCTGAATCAAAACGTTCTTGCGAGCAGCCTGAGTGGAAAAACTACCATCCTTGTTGCGGTCGCAGAGCTGCACCAATTCTTTAACAAGGATGTGTTTCATGTTCGGTAAGTGTTGAATCAAAATTCCGCAACCCGCGAGCTGCGGAATGTGGCCGGCAAATCGGAGTTTTCCGGCAACGAATCACCTCCTGAGAGGTTATTTGCTGCTACTTCTATTGCTTCAGTCCGTGTCATCGCTTGCGCCTGTTGGCGTCACAGGTACGAGGAAACGGGCTTACTTTCCGGCTCACCCTGGGGCTCTGCCGGTGCTGCTTGTGGCTTCCGTTGGCTGTCGTCTTCTGTCTTCGCGGCTACAACAGAGTTGTAAACACGCTGACCGTAGGTTTTTACAGACTCAGCAATAGCGGGCATTTTCGCGGCTTCCAAGATCATCGCCGATGCAACTAGCGACAACTCGGGGCGCATGCCGATGACAGCTTGAGATGCCTTGCGGGTCACCTTAATTGCCTCCATTGCTTCATCAGTCACCGGGATTTTGGCTTCGCCCGATGGCTCCAACTCGACAAACTCTTGCCCGTTGTACTGGTAGAGCTTGCCTTTTTCGTACTGCTTTTCCACGATTCACTCTCTCCTTTGTCAAAACCCACGTTTATCAATGAACTGCGTTGGATGCTGTACTACTGCGCGCCTGCGTTGCCTGCTTCAACTCCTGGCCTTGCTGGACTTATCGCCTTCCATCTCCTACGTACCCAAACGCCTTCCGGCTCTAGGGACACATACACCCGGAGGGGGTGACCTTTTTTCAGAGTAAAAAGGTAAAACTACGAAACCTGCGCCGGGCTGTGGGCCTTGTCCAGCTTGGTTTTGAAGCGGTTTGCCCGCTCTACGCTGGCCTTCTGCCGCCCCCTCGCCTTCGCTACCGCCCGCCTGGCGGTGGCCAGCTCGGCATTCACCTTTCCCAGATCGATCCTCAGGGCTTCAACCCGCTTGCGCTCTTCAGCCAGTGCGACAGACAGCTTCTTCCGCTTGGCTTCGCTATCACTGATCTGCTGTTTAAGGTCTTCAATTTCTTCCGTTCTATCCTCACCAAAAAATCCCATGACTTTGTCCTTTACTGGATTGCTTAAATCGTTATTAATAACCATTTAAGTAATTGTTTTACATCACTATTTTAGTTGAAATCTTATGCCAGTTGTTGCAACATTGCAAGCGAAGCGTCACTACCTCATTCGCTTCGCTCAGGTAGAGACGCTTCGCGTTGAAAACCGTCGCCGGAGGCGACAGAAAGGCGTCTCGCATGCTCGACAAAATCAAAACCCTCGCCCTAGCCGCTGGCTTAGGGCTCCTGGTCACGACTCTCGCCAGCTTCGCAGGGCTCAAGGTCGTGGCCGCTCGGCATGCCGTCGCCGTCAGCGACACCCTGACCTTCGCCCGCCGTCAGCCACTCGGCTATTGGCCGACTGACCTTCTAGCGGCGGCAGCGCTCGCCCTAGCCGCTGGCCTCGGCTTTGCTGCCCTCCTTTGGTTGCTCCTGCGCGATGCCCGGTGGACGTATCATCCCCGGTCGCTCGCCAGCGATGAAGCCGCCGCCGATCTGCTCGGCAAGAGCATGCCAAAGGACAAGCCCCGCATCTTCGCTGGCAAGTTTGGGACTGCTGCCCTGCACGTTTCCATCGAAGACCGGGGCCTAGTCATCGGCCCGCCCGGTACCGGCAAGACTGCGTTCCTGCTGAACCAGGTCTTGCGGGCCACGCGCATCAAGCTTTCGTTCGCGGTCGTGGATCTGAAACCGGAGCTGCATCAGATCCTCGCGCCCTCGCTCTTGGCCGCTGGCTACCGCGTCCTGCGGATCAACCCGGCCCGCGTCGATCCCGACGCCGACCACTGGAACCCCTTAGAAGACATTGAGGACGAAACCGACATTACCGAGCTGTGCAGCTCACTCCTGCCGATCCGCGACAGCAAGGAAGCCCCTTTCGTTGAAGCGCAACGGGACTGGCTCAAGGCCGCCGTGTTCCACATCAAGAGCCAGCCAGGCGGGAGCCTGCCCACTGCCTTCAACCTGTTGTCGTCGGAGTCGCAACCTGTCAACCTCGTTGACATGCTGGGCCGCTCACCCAGTCCCACGGCGGCGCAGATCGCCCGGCGCATCGCCGCTGGCCTGTCAGGTGCGAAGCCTGACCCGCTGATCCTCCAGGGCCTCACCGGCTGCCTACGCACCCTCGATTACCTCGGCCTGCCTGGCATGCAGTCGGCCCTTGGCCATTCAGACTTCTCGGCCCGCGAGTTGGGCAAAGGTACGCAACCCGTCGCCTTATTCCTCCAGTTCGAGGAATCGAAAATCAACGCCCTCGGCCCGCTGCTGGCCTTCGCGGCTACAGGCTTGTTGACAGCCCTGATTGACACCGCCAAGGAGCGCCAGCCCGTGGCGCTGTTCCTGGACGAGCTGGGCAACATGCCGCCCATCCCGAACCTGCCCGAGAAACTGAACACGATCCGCTCCAGGAACATCCCCACATGGATGTATTTTCAGACTGCGGAACAGATGGAACGACGCTATGGCAAGGGCGCTGCGGATATTTTCTTCGCCTCGGCAGACGTGCAGATCGTTTTTCGGCTTAATGACCAATCGACCCGCGAGCTGATTTCCAAGCTGGTAGGCACCACTCTGCACAAGAAGGAATCCCAATCGACCAGCGCCGGAACCAAGGGCGGCGGCACCTCGACGACCAAGAGCAAAGAGCGCGTCAACGTCATCGAGCCGCATGAGTTGGGACAGCTTGCGCCTAGCCAAGTTGTTCTTCTTTATCGCGGCGCTTCGGCCAAGGGCCGGGCCACGCCGCACTACGTTGATTTTCCACAATTCAGGAGAAAATAATTCATGACGAAATTTTCATTCGTTTGCCGACTGCTGCCGCTGGTGCTCCTGTCGGCGCAATCAGCGCAGGCCGATGACTTTCAATCCATGTCCGTCATCGAGGCCCGCCGCGGTGTTGCATTGGCCGCAGGCATCGCAGCCGGTGAAGCCGCCTACGCTCCCTTCCGGCAACCCATCGCCGAAGCCTGGAGTAACCCCGCCCTTGTCGGCGCGCTGGCAGCAGTCGCATACCCGCTGGTTGCGACTGCTGCCAGTCGGGGCGCATGCATGGCCATCGCCGTCCATCCCGAGACCTGCCTGCTGCGCGAGATTTCAATCCCTGTCCCTGTTCCAGGAGTGGGAAAATGAGCAACACCGACGACCAGGCCGAGTTGGAAAAGCAGGAGCAGATGGAGTCAGACCAGTCACACCGCAGGCGGCGCAAAATTGACGATTTTCTGATGCGAGCCAGGTCCAATCAGAATGACCGCGATAAGCGTGAGCAAGAGGAACAGCGCCATCTCGATCAGGAGCAAAAAGCCTGGGACGAGGCCATCGAGCAAATCCGTCACCATCAGGATGGACATGAATTCGACCGATGAACTGCGGCGGCTTTGCCGCTTGGCAGATGATTACCCGGTCGAGTTTGTTAAAGACTTACAAGACAGGGATGGAAACAGGATCGGCGGTGCAGCATCGGCCCTCAGTGGTGTTCGGATGGATGCTGCCTATATCGGACATAGCCGGTTTCCAACCGACTATCTCCATGAAGTCGCGCATGTCATTACTTTTCGTGCAGGCCTTTTCGATGCACCGGACAGCGAGAAATGCCCTCATAACCGCTATTTTGCGGTCATTCTAGCTGTACTTTACAGACGTGCTGGCCAGCTCCAGGAGTTGAAACTCTACGATTTCGCTGATACTAGTGAGCGTTGGAACGGCAATGGACCTCTGCCCGCTGATGATTTAATCGTCAAACGCTTTGCCTACGTCATCCGCCGCAGTTCTTTACTAGCCGATTTACCTCTGACCGTAGAGCAAATAGCCGAAACACTTTATCGAGAAGATTTTGAGCCGCTTTGGCTCAATCAGGAGCAACCACTGAGCAAAACAAAGATTTCGCGTTGGCGTCGCTGGTATTCCTTGCTTGGCTTCACTTGAAAAATTTGGCAATGATTGAAAACCTTTTCAGTCATTTCCCTTGATTTCCCTTCAAAGCCGCCCAAGCATGCTGCATGACCTTGGCTCGAAAGGCGCAAGGGCGCGCGCCAAGCCGCAAGCGTCCTGTCACTTCCCCTTGCAACTCGCCACCCCTGCGGGGCCAGTCACTCCGCAGCCTTTTGTGAGGCGGCTCCGAAGGTCAGATACAACAAGAAAAAGATAACCATGATCATGAAACGACTAGGCACTTACCCCACCCCCCCGCCCCGCCCAAGGGGCGGGGAGCGAGGCTCACCCAAGGACAGGTTATTTAAACCCGTACTTGGTACTATAGGTGGCGACTTAATCCTAGAGCAGTGGGAACCAATCACGAATATTTCGATAAGGAAGGCACCGATACATGTGTAATTCGCTTAACCAGCGAGCAAGTTCTGAATATATATTTACTCCATATCCTTTGCCCGCTGATCCGTATGTCTGATGCTCCTCGTACCCATCCACACAATACTTCGGATCGTCCAAAGTATGAAAGGTGCGACAGTTAAAAGGGCGTAGCGCGTAGATCGAGCAAGTACTGTTTTCTGTAAGGAAATAACAGGGTGTGCTATGCCCCACACTAAATTTGCTACCCTGATCAAGCATAGGGCCACCCTTGAATGTTATGTATTCAGCTTCAAGACGGCTCATATTCACGTCAATTCGACAACAATGAGCACACCCTTTCTGACAAACCGAGAATGTCGAAACGAAGGCGTTATAGCGATCGAGAAAGGCGTAGACACCTTCTAGTTTTTCAAATAAGGAAAGCCCCTTGCCATTGATTGTTTCATCAATCAACAGACGCATTCCGGATTCAAATTCTTCTGGAATTGGCGGTAGGGGTTGTATATCTTTTTTGTCACGGAAACGAATAGCCTCGGTTTTCATCATTTATTCCCATCTAGGAAGATAGTTTGGCTTTACTCCTGCTGACCGCGCCGTCAGGCGCTAGGGAAAGGGGAGCCGCCGTAGGCGGGGGAAACCGTAGGTTTCCCCAGGGGGTCCGGCACGAAGGGCCGGAGAGGGGGGCGCAGCCCCTCTGCTGACCGGGTTTGAAGCGAGCGTTCTTCAGGTACCTTTTTATCTGCGAAGTATCCGAGTTCTCGCAATCGCTGTAGGCACTCTTTTGGTATAGCACTCTTTCGTGCGCGCGAGTTTGGTTTTGTTGCTGTTGCTGTTGCAGTTCCCGTTGCAGTTCCCGTTGCAGTTCGCGTTAGGTTGTAACCCATTGATTCAATATTGCTTGCATTATTTCCAGGATAAATTCCTGGAAAAGGGATGTTTTTTATTTTTGCCCGTTCAATAACAAGTTGAGCAAGTCTCTCAGATTGAATTTGTCCAACCGAAGTCCAGTACATGACTTGCTGAACAACATTCTTGAATTTGTGGAAACGTAACCAAGCGAGGACATAGACTTCTCCCGTTGCATTATCGACTTCGATAAACCCAAGCCGACAAAAATCATTTATAGCCTCTTCTAACGCAACGTCTGATATGCTCAACTCAACAGATGCCATTTGGATCGGAAACTCATAGCAACCGCATGTCTTTGTGAATCGGTTGGCCCACAGATAGTAGATTATTAGCTTCTGTTCCGGTAATAACTTACATATACCAGGCCAACTTAGCAGGTTCGTTGGGATAGGTCTGGAATCAGCCATTTGCCCCTCCCACTTTCAATTTTGACGATGATCTAGCGCGCCACTCCTTTACATTCAGGCCCGCACGCTCGGCGGCGACGCGCTCAGCTTTAGTAGGCGGACCACGGCGCGGTTGCGTTGGAGTCTGTAAGGTGGTTGATTTTGCGAGCCATTCGAGGACACCAAGCTAACCGCCTACTGTGCGGCATTTTGAACGGCCTGGGAATAAGATGTTTATATTTCTCGTTGGTAGCAGCCGTGCGTATTGACGTCGGCGCCTTACCGATTATTTCTGATAGCTTCTCGATGAAGATGACGCGGGGAATCTCCGCAGTGGTAGTTTCCATGTCCCATTACCTCGTACATAGCGTTACGCGATGGGAAAACAGGTAATGAGGATTGGAACGAAGATAGCGTCGGTGCCTGGGGATGGGGTCTCACATTCTGCCCAATAGCATTGCCAACACCGTATTACTGATCACAAGGCACGGCTCGTTATTCCGTGCAGCTTGAGGCTAAACATTGCGTGCTATCGCTTTATCACACGCAACTACTGAGTTACCCACCTTATCCCGAATCGTGCTTTCCTAACCCACGACCACCCAGCGCCACTTGCTTGACCGATGGCAGCATATCACCATCAATACACGTAACGATTAATATTTATTTGGGTTGACTTGGCACAATTCTGGCACACTTGGCACACAGAAATTAACTAAATTGTCGTTAATAACGATTTAGTTTTGCTTAGATATTATTGATTTATAAGCAATTAGTTGGAGGCGGGGAGCGGAATCGAACCGCTGTGGACGGCTTTGCAGGCCGCTGCATAACCACTTTGCTACCCCGCCAACCCTCACATGAAACCTGGCTATTAAACGATGAAGGGAAGCTTGCGCTTCCCTTCGGTATCCTGGAGCGGGAGAAGAGTCTCGAACTCTCGACCTCAACCTTGGCAAGGTTGCGCTCTACCAACTGAGCTACTCCCGCAAGACAGTGGCGGATTATAGCTGCGCCATAGACCATGTCAACTTGCAGAACGTTCCGTAATCTCCGGCCATGCTTTTTTCAGATAGTAGGCCATAGACCACAGCGTCAAGGCGGCGGCAGCCTGGATCAACCATGTGCCAAGACGCTGGACATTCATGCCGGCTATCGGATAAGCGTATAAAAGCATCGGGATCGCAACCATTTGCGCCGTGGTCTTGAACTTGCCGAGCATCGACACGGCGACATTCCTTGATGCACCGATCTTCGCCATCCATTCACGCAACGCAGAAATAGTGATTTCGCGGCCGATGATAATGATCGCAATAATGGCATCGACACGGCCAAGTTGCACCAGGACTATCAACGCCGCTGCAACCATCAATTTATCAGCGACCGGATCGAGGAACGCGCCAAAGGCCGTGGTTTGACCAAGCTTGCGCGCAAGCCAGCCATCGAACAAATCGGTAATGGCAGCAATGACAAAAATCACCGTTGCAATCAAGTTTTGTTCCGGTTCCGGAAACAAATGCCCTGGCGCATAGAAGACACCGACAAACAGAGGGATCAGGAGTATGCGTGTCCAGGTCAGCAGGTTGGGAATATTCAACGGCATGTTGTCAGTGGTTCTTTTCAGTGAAGTTCCCGATATATTACTTCAGCCAGCGAGCGGCTGATCCCATCGACACGACATAAATCCTCGACTGTCGCTGCCACGACACCCTGTAGCCCACCGAAGTGCGCCAACAACTTGCGCCGCCGCACCGCGCCGATACCGGCAATGTCTTCCAGCTTGGATCGCCCGCGTTGCTTGGCCCGTCGCGCCCGGTGTCCCATGATCGCAAAACGGTGCGCTTCGTCGCGGATTTCCTGAAGCAGGTGCAGGGCAGGATGATCTGGCGGCAATTTTAACGGTTCTTCGTCTTTTCCGACGATCAGCACTTCCAGGCCCGGCTTGCGTCCTTCACCCTTGGCGATGCTGATCATGGCGAAATGCTCGAGTCCGAGCTCGGTCAAGATTTCTTTCGCTGCCCCAAACTGTCCTTTGCCGCCATCGATCAACAACAGGTTGGGCATACGGCCCTCGCCCGCCGCGACTTTTTCATAGCGCCGCGTCAGCGCCTGCTGCATTGCTGCATAATCGTCGCCCGGCGTAACGCCGGTGATGTTGAAACGGCGATATTCGTTGTTTTTCATGACGCCATCGACGCAGACCACGCAGGATGCCACCGCACTCTCTCCCGCCGTATGGCTGATGTCGAAGCATTCGATGCGCGTTAACGTCTCGGCCAAGTCGAAATACCCTGCCAGGACATCGCGCAGCATCTCCAGCCGCTGCCGGGCGCTACCAAGCGCATGGCGACGCGATTCCAGCGCTATTCGCGCATTCTTTTCGGCCATTTCCAGCCAGGCGCGTTCCATTTCGTTTCTCGGTTGGCCGATGGAGGCTTTCTTTCCCGCCGCTTCGAACACCGCTGCGCATGTTTCAGCCATATCCAGGCCAACAATCAGCCGCGCCGGCGGCGGATGATCGAGGTAATGCTGTTCGATGAAGGCGGCCAGCCCCGCCGCTTCTTCGCCCAGCAGCGCGTAACCGGACACGACATGCGGAAAATACTGGCGATCGCCAAGGTGAAGACCGCCGCGCACCATCGCCAGGTTGATGCACAACGCGCCAGCGTCGGCTACGGCAGCGAGGATATCCACATCTTCCTCACCGGTGCTGCTGACGTACTGGCGGTGCAATACCGCCTGCAAGGCACGAATCTGATCGCGCAAGAGCGCCGCCACCTCATAATGTTGCTCGGCTGCGGCTACCCGCATGGACTCCGTCAGCCGCTCGATAACCTCACCATGACGTCCGCGCAGGAACAACTCAGCCATGCGCACATCGGCAGCGTAATCCTCCGCCGAAATCAACTTGACGCAAGGCGCCTTGCAGCGCCGGATCTGGTGCAGCAGGCACGGCCTGGAACGATTGCGGAACACGGCGTTCTCGCAAGTGCGCAGCAGGAAGGTCTTCTGCAACAACTGGATGCTCTCGCGCACCGCCAGGCTGTTGGGAAACGGACCGAAATAGCGCGCCTTCTTGTCGAATGCGCCGCGATGGAAGGCCAGCCTGGGAAAGGCATCGCCCGACAGCACAATATAGGGGTAGGACTTGTCGTCGCGGAAGAGGATGTTGTACTTCGGCGAAAGTTTCTTGATCAGCGTATTTTCGAGGATCAGCGCTTCGGCCTCGGAGCGCGTCGCGGTGATTTCGAGCCGCGCTACTTGTTGCAGCATCAGCGCAATGCGAGGGCTTTGGGCGGTTTTCTGGAAATAGGAACTGACGCGTTTCTTTAGGTTCTTCGCCTTGCCGACATAGAGCACGTCGTTGCTCGCATCGAGCATGCGATAGACGCCCGGTTCCTCGGGCAGGGTCGGCAGCAGGGACTTAGGCTCAAAGCCGGTCGAGTTCAACGCGGATGGTAGAGAAGACATCGGCGAAACTCTCGGCGGTCAGGCGCCGCGTCTGGGTGTTGTAACGGCTGCAATGGTAGCTATCGATCAGGATGCGGTTATCCGGCAGTACATGGCGCGCGCCGTGCCCGAAATCGCAGGCAGACTGCTTCATGCCCTGCGCCTGCAGTACCGACTTGTGGGCGATACCGCCCAGTGCAAGAATTACGCGCACTTGCGGCGACAGCTTCAATTCGTCGGCCAGGAAACGATTGCACTGGCGGATCTCGGCCGGTTCTGGCTTGTTCTGCGGCGGCAGGCATTTCACGGCATTGGTGATGCGGCAATCGATCAGCCGCAGGCCATCGTTCGCCGCGACCGACTCAGGCTGGCTGGCGAAGCCGAAGCGATGCAGGGTCTGATAGAGCAGAATCCCGGCAAAATCGCCCGTAAATGGCCGTCCGGTGCGATTCGCGCCGTGCATGCCGGGAGCAAGGCCGACGATCAGCAGCCGCGCCGTCGGATCGCCGAAGGGCGCAACCGGACGCGCATGGTAAGCCGGATACTGCTCGCGCACATCTGCCAAAAAACCGGCAAGACGCGGACAGGCTGCGCAAGAGAGAAGAGATTCTGGCTGCATTAAGATAGGATTCCGAGTTTAAGCATGCGATATTGTCCAGCATTGTGGAGCAGACAGATTGAAACATTGGGATATTTTTTGCGCCGTTGTCGATAATTTCGGTGACATCGGCGTCTGCTGGCGGCTTGCGCGGCAGCTTGTCGCCGAACACGGGCAAAAGGTACGCCTGTGGGTGGACGATCTCGTCAGCTTCCAACGGCTTTGTCCTGAAATCGATCCGGCTAGCGCAACGCAATTTTGCCGTGGTATCGAAGTCGCGCACTGGTCCTCGCTGCCGCAAGCCTTTCCCGATACGGATGCTGCCGATGTGGTCATCGAGGCCTTCGCCTGCGAATTGCCCGCTTCCTATCTTGAAGCCATGGTCAGACGCGCGGGTTGTGGTGATGGATGTCGTCCGGCTTGGATCAACCTCGAATACCTGAGCGCTGAAGCCTGGATTTCCGGCTGCCACGCTCTTCCTTCACCCCATCCGCGCCTGCCGCTGGTCAAGCATTTCTTTTTCCCCGGTTTTACGCCAAACAGCGGCGGGCTGCTGCGTGAAGCCAATCTGTTCACGCGGCGCGACGCATTCCGTCGCAACCTGACTGCCGACGCGGAAATCATCTGGGCGCAATTCGGCCTGCCGCCGCCCCAGCCGGACGAACTGTGCATCTCCCTCTTCTGCTACGAAAATCCGGCGCTGGACGGTCTGCTCAGTACCTGGACCGAAGGAGACAAGCCGATCCGCTGCCTGGTTCCCGAAGGCCGGGTTTTGGAGCATATCGCCACGGGCTTGCAGCCGGGAGAAATACGAAAGCAGGGAAACCTGACGATTTGCGCCCGGCCTTTTGTCGCCCAAGAGGATTTCGATCCTCTGCTCTGGCTCTGTAACCTCAATTTCGTGCGCGGCGAGGATTCCTTCGTTCGCGCCCAATGGGCTGCGCGCCCCTTGGTCTGGCACATCTATCCGCAGGACGACGATGCGCATATCGTCAAGCTGAATGCCTTTCTTGACATCTACTGCGGTGGCCTTGCGATGCCTACCGCACAAGCCCTCCGAGCATTCAGTCAGAAATGGAACCAGGCAAACGCCAAGGATGCTTCCCTTGGCGACGCCTGGCAAAAGCTACTGCAATATCGCAGCGAACTGGACAGACATGCCGCACATTGGGCATCGCAACAGGCCGAAAAGGAAAACCTCTGCGCCAATCTAGTGTATTTCTGCCAGAAATTGCTATAATCACGGGCTATTTTCCCAGCGTAGGCAGTCCAATGAAAACCGCACAAGAACTTCGCACCGGCAACGTCATCATGGTCGGCAACGACCCCCTGGTAATCCAGAAGGCCGAATACAACAAGTCCGGCCGCAACGTCGCCGTGGTCAAGGTGAAAATGAAGAACCTTCTCACTGGTTCAGCCAGCGAGGCGGTTTACAAAGCCGACGACAAGTTCGAGATAGTCACGCTCGATCGCAAGGAGGTCACCTACTCTTACTTGGCTGACCCACTGTATGTATTCATGGACGCCGAGTACAACCAGTTCGAAGTCGAAGGCGAAAACATGGGTGACGCCCTCAACTATCTCGAAGATGGCATGGCCTGTGAAGTCGTCTTCTACAACGGCAAGGCCATCTCGGTTGAGATACCGAATTCCGTAGTTAGAGAAGTTATTTACACCGAACCCGCCGTCAAGGGAGATACCTCCGGCAAAGTGATGAAACCAGCCAGGATCAGCACGGGCTTCGAACTACCGGTACCGCTATTCGTGGAAATCGGCAACAAGATCGAAATCGATACGCGTACCGCCGAATACCGCAACCGGGTCAAGTAAGCATCAGCAAAAACTTTACACGCAAAAGGGCAGCCGAGGCTGCCCTTTTTATTACGTTCTACGATCTATCTGTGTCCCCTCATGCCCTGCCGTACATACCAGTGAGCAGGCATTTGCGCCTTGCAGGCTCAAAACGAAATCCAGGTGGAAGCAGGTACCACCGCACCAAAATTATTTTGACTTGTCCAACTTCCCGATTCCTCTCATGGAGCGCCCGCCCTCCATCTAACTATTTAGCATATCCACTTCTTTCCGTTTTAACTCGGTGATATCGTTGAAAAACCCCACATAGCGTACCGGCTTGCTATTGGAACAGGCAACCATGCTAATGGAAAGACACATGAGAAAGGAATCCCCAGTCTTGCGCCGGTTCCAAATTTCACCTTGCCAATGACCTTTGAGCTGCAGGGTACTCCAAAGCTCTCTATATGAGTTCTGTTCGCGTCGGTCAGACCAAATTACACAGGGCTTTTCGCCTATAACCTCCTCAGGTGTATAACCGGTAACTTTTGTGAAAGCGGTGTTAACCGACACAATATGGCCTGTTGCATCAATGACTATATGTGCAGTACTCACGATAACTCTCCACCCTTGCAAAAAAACGCTTCTTTATCTTGTTCTTGTATAAGTCTTGTTCCCGGTCAAATAAGATTTGCATATATCTATGTCCAAAGCTAAAATTCTGAGAAGCCATTATTCCCCATGCCTATTTGCGTGGTTAAAATTGTGCCGCTATTGGTTGTTGGTCTAGCAAACCGAGTAGGTAATACCCACAGGCGCTAATTAAACAACTGCCTATCCAGTTTATGCTCTTCGTCTGCGTCCATTTACCAAGAGCTTGCCCGAACCATTGGATTTGCTATTGAACATATTCATGTTCTCAGCAAACCCCTGATTTAGGTTTGGCAACTGTTGCCGTATGATATCCGCAAGACCATTCTGAAACAGGGCTAGAACGTCCAAACAAATATGGCCCATTTCCTCCGTGCGGTCCATGTTTTCTTCAAACATCTGTGACCACTCGATTTCGCGCATTGATGAAGAATTGCCAGACCACATTTCAAGTAACCGAAGTCCACCGTCGGCACGCAACTCTTTGAAAGCGTCAGCCTGAAGTCTTAGTACCTGATCTACTCCATCCAAGGCGGAGAGCGCATACCGTTGCGTGGCCTCCATATTGGACCTACCTAACTCACCGAATTGTTGTAAAACCTCGATCATGACATCCTCCTATTATTAGTGGTTATTTAAATTATTTACAGCATAACTTACTGAGCATTACCGATTAATTATTTGCTTCAGTCATTCGTATTGATAATGGCCGACACGTAGATTGGCTTTGCTCGAAGAAGACCATATCGATTGCAAGCACGAATATGAAAAAACTATTTTTAATCACATGCAAGCAGACTCAGTCTTACTAAAGTCATTTCGTTGGCTATTCAAAACAAAGCTTACGTTCGCTCACATGAATAGACCATGTCCCCTCCATCACAACCGACCTGGGTTATTGGTTAGTTATAGTCCAAGATAAACCAATAGAAACCTATCTGTTCTAATAGGTAATTCAGCATAATGACATATGCATGCACTGATATTGGTGCCACTGCAAGAATCGTATTTCGGACTCTGCCGTCTCGTACAGAACCAGAATAATGAGAAAGAGAACTTATACGATGCGACTATCCATTACAGGGAGAACAGTCAATCCTTGCAGACTTGTGCAGATTCTGTCTGGTAGCCTGGGTTTCAGGTTGCAAGATTAGCGGTAGTACGAGCCGCCTGGTATAGCGGATCTTTCAGTAATTCTGCCCAAGTTGGCGCTGGCTGCGAGGGTAACAGGCGCTCGACGCGTTGCGACCGCATTGCATCATGAACTGGCTGCCAGCGCTGCAACAATACGCCAACCGTATCCGGCGAATTGCATACCGGTAGCATGTCACAGCCTGCGTTCCAGGCGGCGTTGGCACGATCAAGGATGTCACCCGCGACGCTCGCGCCTTCCATGGAAAGGTCATCGCTGAAAATAGCCCCATTAAAGCCAAACTCCTGGCGCAATTTACCAATCCATACCGACGAAAAACCTGCGGAACTACTATCAACCTGTGGGTAGATGACATGCGCCGGCATGACCGCATCGAGTTTCATCTGTCGGTAGGGCTCCAGGTCGGCGGCGGCAATTTCAGCATAGGATCGATCATCCACCGGAATTGCCACATGGGAATCGGCGGAAACATAGCCATGCCCGGGGAAATGCTTACCGCAAGAGGACATATCCGCCTGTCGCAAACCCTCTATCAGCGCAGCTGCAAGCACAGCGACAGCTGCAGGATCGCGATGAAAGGCGCGGTCGCCGATTACACCACTGCTGCCGTAATCGAGATCCAGCACCGGAGTAAAAGAAAAGTCGACGCCACACGCGCGCAATTCCACAGCGAGCAGATAGCCAATGTTGCGTGCCGCGTCCAGCGCTGCATTACGATCACGATCCCATAGCTCACCCAAACGGCGCATCGGCGGCAAGCGGGTAAACCTTTCGCGAAAGCGCTGCACGCGGCCGCCTTCGTGATCCACAGCAATGAGTATATGCGGCAAGCGCAAGGCATGAATTTCGGCGCAAAGCCTTACCAGTTGCTCAGGCGAAGCGTAATTGCGTGAAAATAGGACGATGCCGCCGACCAGCCGATGGCACAGGCGTTCGCGGTCAAGATCAGTCAATTCCAGTCCAGCGATGTCGATCATCAACGGACCAAGATTTTGCGAGACATTGGATTGAATCATCGTTGTTCCAGAATGACAAAGGCGATGGCCGTGTCTTTTTCGTCGCTGAGCGACAAATGGGCGATTAGCTTGTGCTCGGTAAGATAGGCTGCCAACCGTGGCGCAAACTCGAAAAACGGCTTGCCGAGATCATCATGGGCGACGGCAATGTCCGGCATTAGCGCCGGGCTGCGTATGCCCGTGCCAAGCGCCTTGCCGAAGGATTCCTTGGCGGCGAATCTTTTAGCTAGGAAACGGCCCGGATCTGTAGCCTTGAGACAGTCCTCGCGTTCGGCAAACGAAAGCACTTTTTCCAGCAGCCGTTCGCCATGCCGTTGATACATATCGGCAAGGCGGGCAATGGCAACGATGTCGGTGCCAATACCGAAAATCATATAGGACAGGCTCGTGCGCTGGCTTCGCGGATCAGTCGTTTCATCTCGCATACGGCTTCGCGCATGCCAACGAACACGGAACGACTAACGACGGCATGGCCGATGTGAAGTTCGCGCACGCCGGGCAAGGCGGCCACCGGTTGAACATTGAAATAGTTGAGCGCATGACCTGCATTGAAACGCATACCGAGTTCGCGGATGGCCTGCCCGACAGCGCGGATTTTTTCCAGTTCGGCAACCACGGCAGGGCTTTCTGCATCGCGACCGAGTTCGTGGAAGGCGTGTGCATACGGGCCGGTATGTATCTCGCAGACGCGTGCGCCAATGCGCGCCGCCGCATCGACTTGTCTGAGTTCGGCATCGATGAATACGCTGGTGACGATGCCGGCATCGGCCAACCGCATCACCGCATCTTTCAGCCGCGCTTCCTGACTGGCAACATCGAGTCCGCCTTCTGTCGTGATTTCATGGCGGCCTTCCGGTACCAGCATCGCCATCTCTGGCTTGAGCGCGCAGGCAATGCCGACCATCTCATCGGTTGCAGCCATTTCCAAGTTGAGCTTGATGTGGGTCAGGTCACGCAAGCGGCGAACGTCGTAATCCTGAATGTGGCGACGATCCTCGCGTAAATGCACGGTAATGCCGTCAGCTCCGCCGAGATGCGCCTCCACTGCGGCCCATACCGGATCGGGTTCGTAGGTGCGCCGTGCCTGGCGCAGGGTGGCAACATGATCGATGTTGACGCCGAGTTCAATAATACCTTTGGCATTCACTGGTTTATCGCCACAAATGAATCTAGTTCAATTGTTGCGATTATACCAATATCACCATTCCCAACTGTAAATCGTTCAGTCCAGCGCAACAATTTTTTAACAACGCTATTGCGCTGAACCGCTCGATCAACTTTAAGCTGCCTTGGCAAAATCTCCGAAGAGCGCCCGATGGGTTTGTTCCCCGATATCAATATTAAGTGCAATGGCATTTTCAACGCCAATGCGGATCGGCGGACCAAAACGCGTAATGGCTACCCCCGTTCGTCGCAGAAGACGCTCTATCGCAGTGGTGGTTACAGTAACGTAGTATTGAATTCCTTGGCGATCGCCAAACAATACAATTTCCTTCATTGCCTCCAATGCCAAACCGGCAAAACCGAAACCTTGCGGTCCGTCGGTTTCAATGGCGAAGCGGCTTAGTTCCCAGACGTTCCTGGCTTCCGGCACGCTATGCCCATGCAGCAGCTCGGGAAACGTGTCTTTCAACATGTATGGGCCTTCTGTCGGTAGGAGCCGCCAGCAGCCTCGAATTGCGTCATCCTGACCACGGATCACCATGTAGTGCGGATCGAGCGCATCGTAGCCGTCGATTTCCATGCCTGACAGGATTGGCACTTCCCATCCCATTCGATCCTTGAATACCCTGGCACGCAGGCGATGCATTTCCCGTAAGTCCTTGCTTTGAAATTCCCTTCTCGCACCGATTTGAATGAACCCATACATATGCGTCTCCTCCTAGTTGAAATGGTTAGGGATTACGCATAGGAAAATAAGCTTTTCGGTTAGCTTATGTAACTATCTATTTTGATAGGTTCAATTCCTTTCGTTTTTTGGGAAGATTGCAAAACCTGATTAACAACTTCTGGAAGATTTCATCGATGAAAGAATGCTCCGTAGCCGCGTACAAGCAGATTAATAGTGATATTTCCCCTATAACCAGGGTTCCTGATTCACAGGCACTCAAGGAATTCCGTAAAATCAAGAAAGAAAGCCAAACCCGCTTCTGGTCACGTTTTGGGGTTACTCAAACCAGCGGCAGCCGTTTTGAGTTGGGGAAAGGAATTCCCCCGCCGATAGCGATTCTTCTCAGGCTTTATTTTGATGGAATCATCTCCGATGGAGACTTGTGGCGCGCCAAGCGGCGTCCCTGTAGGAGAAAAGTCGCCGTCAATCCTGCTGGATATGGGATACCTGCTACGGCAAATCAATCAATCCATGCCGTAGCGCCATGATTACTGCTTCATGCCTGCTCCCGACCTCGAATTTTCGCCGGATATTGGTCATGTGAAAATTCACTGTAGCTGCAGTGCATTTGAGTATTCCTGAAATTTCCCAGGATGTTTTTCCGATGGCAACCCACTTCAGGCATTCAATCTCCCTGTGGGTCAATACTGGCGTAGGCTTGCTGCCTGGATCAGATACTACGAAAGGAAGCACAGTATCGAAGGCAATATCGCGCAACAATGAGATTCCCGGCAATTTGAATGCCAAGTCACGCTGAAACTGTTTGCCAGGCTTGGAATCATTCACAAAGCACAGGATGCCCAATTCGCCTTTTGCCCCATGAATGGGAAGCGTGACTCCCGAACGCAAACCATAGCCGCAAGCTTCCTCGTACATCTGTTTTTGCGCCGTAGTCCGGAAAATATTTGGAGACCAGATAAGAGGCACGTTTTGCGTCAGGCAGTGCGATACGGTTGGATCAATGTATGCCAAGCCTTGCTTGTCGTAGTCCGCACGCCAGCGCTGGTCATAGTTGCTACAAAGAAAGGCCTGGTCCAGCTTCATCCCTGGTCGGGGAACAATCGCCAGTAAGGTTTTTTCGAATCCCATGCTGTGACCGATTTCGAAAAATACTTCACGCCAGGCGCGCTCACTGTCTTTGTCCCTCAGCCTATCGTAGCGCTCGAACAATGTCATAATTCTGCTTTCTTTTGCTGCACAAAAACGCTAACGTGTAACTGCGACAAACCGTTTCATCGTCCGGCAGTCATGTTATTCATGGCCCAAGGTTGGAGGATATAGAGAAAACGCTTATAAAGTCAATACGATACGGAACATTCTGGATAAAATCTACGGATGTATCATCCAGAAAATCACAGCACATGCAATTCCATGAAAACCCGCCGCGACTGCAATGGCTGTCCGGCAAGGCAATGATTGATCAGCATCCGCATCAACCGTTTGCTTTCCGCCAGTGTCTGCGTGTCGGAAAAATCCTCCTGAGCCAGATCCAGCAATGTTTTTCCGCGTATCGCAGGAATAGTATCCAATCCGTTTTGCGCATCGCTGGTCAATGCAATTGCAACCGGACCGCGTTCTACCAGATATTGATACATACTGCCGCTGATTACCGACTCCCCTGTGTTTGCATCGCGTTCCAGTTCAAGGCCGTAGCCAAGCTCGCGCAACAGACGCTTCTCGAAGCTACGCAAGTGCATTGCATACGGTTCGCCGCCAGATAGTGCCCGCAAGGTCTTTTCGTAGTCATCGAACAAGGTTGCATGCGCATCCTCGCGTGGCAACAGTTTGAGCAGCAGTTCGTTGAGATAATAGCCAAGCATCAGCGCCGTGCCAGTAAGCAGCGGCATGCCGCCGCACCATTCGGTCTTGGCCAGGGTACGTACCTCGCCTGCGCCGAACCAGCCCAATTCAAGCCGCTGAAAAGCCATCAGCACACCACGCAGCACCGAGCGCGAACGTCGCGCGCCACGTGCCAATAACGGCAGGCGACCATAATCGCGGGTCAGCACGTCGAGAATCAAGCTGGTTTCACTGTAGGGATAGGCATGCAGGATATAGGCGGCCTGTCCGTCGACGCGTTGCCTTCCGCTCATCGCTTAACTCTACTCGTATCCTAGCCTTTTTAAGGCTCGTTCATCGTCGGCCCAGCCACTCTTCACCTTGACCCAGGTTTCAAGATACACCTTGCCACCGAAAAGCCGCTCCATATCGAGACGCGCATCGGAAGACATGGTTTTCAGCTTTTCGCCATTCTTTCCGATGATGATGCCCTTGTGCGCCTGCTTGTCGACAATGATTGCGGCGAAAATACGCCGCAGATTACCTTCCTGTTCGAAACGTTCGATCTCAACCGCGATACCGTAAGGCAATTCGTCGCCAAGGTTGCGGAACAGTTTCTCGCGCAAAAGTTCGGCGGCAAGAAAACGCTCACTACGATCAGTTATGTCGTCTTCATCAAATACCGGCGCGGCAAACGGCAGATATTTCGCCGCAGCACGTAGCAGTTCGTCGGCGCCATTTCCCTGCTGCGCGCTAAGTGGCACGATTTCAGCAAAATTGCGTTCCTGCGCCAGTTTTTCAATAAACGGCAGCAGTTGTCCCTTATCGTCCAACCTGTCAATCTTGTTGATTATCAGCAATAGCGGACGATCTTCTGGCAGCAGCTTGAGCAGTGCGCGATCTTCCGCGCCAAAACGTCCTGCTTCGATGACGAACAGGACAACATCCACATCTGCCAGAGCCTGAGTCACGTTGCGGTTCATGGTGCGGTTGAGCACACTGGCATGTTTGCTCTGAAAACCTGGCGTATCGACAAAAATATATTGGCATTCCTGTGTGGTTAGCACGCCAGTGATGCGGTGGCGCGTGGTCTGCGGCTTCCTCGAAGTGATGCTGATCTTCTGTCCAACCAGACGGTTAAGCAGTGTCGATTTGCCGACGTTGGGACGGCCAACAATCGCCAGATAGCCGGTACGAAAGGATGCAGTCATCGTTGCAAGGTATTAGCGGGAATAAGATCGCAGGCACGCCGGGCAGCCTCCTGCTCGGCAATCCGACGGCTCGCGCCGATGCCGGTTGTCGTCAGTCCCAGTTCTGGAATCTGGCACTCGACTTCGAATTCCTGCTCGTGAGCCTCCCCTCGGGTCGCCAGCAAGATATATTTCGGCAACGGTAGATGACTGCCCTGCAGCAACTCCTGCAAAACGGTCTTGGCATCCTTGCAGTCCTTGCGCGGATCGATTATGTCCAGCAATGGCTGGTAGAGTCCAAGGATAACGGAACGCGCACGGTCGTACCCGGCTTCAAGAAATATGGCGCCCAACAGAGCTTCCAGCGCATCGGCCAGGATCGATGGACGGCGAAAGCCACCGCTCTTCAACTCCCCTTCGCCAAGACGCAGATGTTCGCCTAAAGAGAGTTTTTGCGCTATATCAAACAGGGATTCCTGGCGCACCAGGTTCGCCCGCAGGCGTGACAATTCACCTTCGCGCAGGGAGGGAAAACGTTCAAAAAGATCGGCGGCTATGACGCAGTCGAGCACGCTGTCGCCAAGGAATTCCAGTCGCTCGTTATGTGCTGTGCCATAACTGCGGTGGGTCAACGCCTGCTGAAACAGTTCGCGCTGTCCAAAAACATGGCCGAGCGCACGCTCTAGCCCTGTATTCTGCATTACTTGGTCGAGTCGGACGTACTGCCCGCAAAATCGATAAGCAGACTGATATTGGCAAAAAGAGGAACTTTCTTGGGATAAGCAAAGGACAACACAATCTCATTGCCTTCCTTGCTGATATCAATATCCTGCGCCGTAATGCTCTTCACACCCTCAAGCGAAATGCGCTTATAGACCGCTGTACGTATCTCGGGCACACTCGCTCCGCGCAAGCTGGGATCCTGCGCGGCAGCCTTAATATTCTTGAGAAGGGAAAAATACTCAATGTAATCTGGCGCCATCTTTGTTCCGAGCATAACTACAACAGCCAGCAAGGCACCAACCACCATCAACCCCGTCAAACTCACGCCACTCTGTCTATTCTTGAATTGTTTCATATCACTCCCCGCAATCATTTAAACGAGCCAATCCGTTTCAGGTTGCTGAAATTGAACCAGATGAAAAACGCCCTTCCGACAATATTTTCCTCAGGGACGAAACCCCAGACCCGGCTATCCTGGGAATTATCACGGTTGTCCCCCATCATGAAATAGTGGCCTGGGGGCACCTCACATACCACGCCAGAAGTATTGTAGTGACAATTGTTACGAAAAGGGAACTGGGTTATTTGCGTCACGAAAGGCGGCGCATCGCTCTCGATCAGGATTTCGTGCTCGACCATGCCCAGTTTTTCGATAAAACGTGGGGTAGAAATAAGCCGGTTATCAACATAATCCTCAATCTTTCGTAGCGGCAGTTCCTCTCCGTTTATGCTCAATCGCTTGTTATTGTATGAAATTTTGTCACCCGGCAGTCCAACCACGCGTTTGATGTAATCGAGCGATGGATTCTCCGGATAGCGGAATACCATTACATCGCCACGCTGCGGCGTATTCATATCGATCACCTTCTTGTTGATGACCGGCAGACGAATGCCAAAGGTATATTTATTGACCAGAATAAAATCGCCCGCCAGAAGCGTCGGTACCATCGAACCGGAAGGAATCTTGAAGGGTTCCGCCAAAAATGAACGCAACAGAAATACTGCCAATATCACTGGGAAGAAACTGGCGCCATATTCTACCCACCAGGGGTCTTTCGCATCGGCTGGACGTTTTTTTCTAAGCCAGAAATAGTCGGCAACCCAAATCGCACCGGTGGCGAGCGTAAGCAGGAACAAAATCAAAGCAAAATTCATCGAGATTCCTTATTTATCATCCACCCGCAGCACGGCCAGGAAAGCTTCCTGCGGAATTTCAACACTACCGACCTGTTTCATGCGCTTCTTGCCAGCCTTCTGCTTTTCCAGCAGCTTCCTTTTGCGCGTGATATCGCCGCCATAGCACTTGGCCAGCACATTCTTGCGCATCGCCTTGATATTCTCGCGGGCGATGATGTTAGAACCGATCGCCGCCTGAATAGCGACATCGTACATCTGACGAGGGATCAGCTTGCGCATTTTGGCAGCGATTTCCCGGCCACGATAGGCGGAATTGGCGCGATGCACGATCACCGACAACGCATCCACTTTGTCACTATTAATCAGGATATCGAGTTTGACGACATCGGCAACTCGGTATTCCTTGAATTCGTAGTCGAGCGAGGCATAGCCGCGCGAGACAGACTTCAACTTATCGAAGAAGTCCATCACCACTTCCGCCATTGGCATGTCGTAGGTAACCTGCACATGGCGACCATGGTAATTAATATTCACCTGCATGCCGCGTTTCTGCTCGCAAAGCGTGATAACCGCGCCCAGATAATCCTGTGGCACAAAAATGGTATTGGTAATGATCGGCTCCCGGATTTCCTCGATCTTCGAAACATCCGGCAATTTGGCTGGATTCTCGACCAGAAGTTCCGTGCCGTCGCGCAACAGCACCTGATAAATTACCGTAGGCGCAGTCGTGATCAGATCCTGATCGAACTCGCGCTCGAGGCGCTCCTGCACAATATCCATGTGCAGCAACCCAAGAAAACCACAGCGGAAACCGAAGCCCAGTGCTTGTGAAACTTCGGGTTCATAATGCAGCGATGCATCGTTAAGCTTGAGTTTTTCCAGCGAGTCGCGCAGGCCATCGTATTCGTTAGGCTCGATGGGATAGAGCCCGGCAAACACTTGCGGCTTGATTTCCTTGAAACCCGGCAGCGGCTCATCGGCAGGCCGATCGACGAGCGTGATCGTGTCACCCACCTTGGCGGCCTTCAGTTCCTTGATGCCCGCGATGACAAAACCGACCTGACCCGCCGAAAGCGACTCGCGCATCTGCGACCTGGGCGTAAACACGCCGACCTGTTCGCACAAATGCGCCGTACCGCCTGCCATCAACCTGATTTTGTCCTTCGGACGCAGCACGCCGTCGACCATGCGCACCAGCATGACCACGCCGACATAATTGTCGAACCATGAGTCGATGATAAGCGCCTTCAAAGGCAAGGCAGGATCACCCTTGGGCGGGGGGATACGAGCTATCACTGCTTCAAGTATGTCCTCTACGCCCAAACCCAATTTGGCGCTGGCCTGAATAGCGTCGGTCGCATCGATGCCGATGACATCTTCTATCTCTTCCCTGGCCCCATTGGGATTAGCCGAAGGCAAATCGATCTTGTTCAGCACCGGAACAACCTCGACCCCCTGTTCTATCGCCATGTAGCAATTGGCCACCGTTTGCGCCTCGACGCCCTGCGAAGCATCCACAACCAGCAACGCCCCCTCGCAAGCGGCCAAGGAGCGCGACACCTCATACGAAAAGTCGACGTGACCAGGGGTATCGATCAAGTTCAGGTTATAGCGTTGTCCATCGCGCGCCTGGTACCAAAGCGCGGCAGTCTGTGCCTTGATGGTAATGCCGCGTTCGCGCTCAAGATCCATCGAATCTAGCACTTGCGCTTCCATCTCCCGATCCGAAAGCCCCCCGCATAACTGAATGATGCGATCGGCCAGAGTGGATTTACCGTGGTCAATGTGGGCAATAATGGAAAAATTGCGAATTTGCTGCAAGGCTTACTCCAGACAACGTGCAAACATAAATGGCTTAGACCTCACGATCTAAGCCATCGAAAAACTTGGTCGGGGCGGCGGGATTCGAACTCGCGACCCCTTGCACCCCATGCAAGTGCGCTACCAGGCTGCGCCACGCCCCGACTGGCGGCGATTATATCAAAGATAGGCTATGCGCGGGGTCAGACGCGAAGGAATTCGATGATTCTTGATAGTTCCGCGCGTATCGAAAGTTCAGCCACCTGCGATACGGTATGGATATCATGGTCTTCATGGTGAAGCACGGGTTTATCACTCAAGCCTTCGAGCCGATGACGCGCTCCACTGATGGTAAAACCTTCCTGATAGAGCAACTCGCGAATGCGGCGTACTAGCAGAACTTCGTGGTGCTGGTAATAGCGCCGATTGCCGCGACGCTTGACCGGCTTGAGCTGGGTAAATTCCTGCTCCCAATAACGCAGGACATGCGGCTTGACACCGCACAACTCGCTCACTTCGCCGATGGTGAAGTAGCGCTTGGCCGGGATCGGAGGAAGAACGGACTTACTGTCGGACGATACCATTGTTGGCATTGTTGCTTAACTTGGCATGCTCAACGGCGAGTTTCAACTTCTGGCTGGCGTGAAAGGTAACAACGCGACGCGCGGTAATCGGAATTTCCTCGCCCGTCTTGGGATTACGGCCAGGCCGCTGCGGCTTGTCGCGTAACTGGAAATTGCCAAAACCGGAAAGTTTGACGCTATCGCCTCTTTCCAGTGCTTCCCTTATTTCTTCAAAGAAACTCTCGACCATATCCTTGGCCTCGCGTTTGTTCAGGCCAACTTTCTCAAACAGCAGGTCGGCAAGTTCCGCCTTAGTCAGTGTCATGCGTGCTCCCTGGATCTGATTCAATTCTCGCTTATGCTCGCAATGTCGCGCCGAAATCTCCGGCTGCAGCAGCAATCAATAGGCGGATAGCCTCGTCTGCTTCGCTATCCGCCAAAGTTTTTTCAGTATCTTGCATAACTATCCGAAATGCAAGGCTTTTTTGATTTGGTTCGACACCCTTTCCTTGGTACACGTCAAACAGTTCGATACTTTTGACGATGGCTGGCGCAATTGAGCGCATAGCGTCAAGCATTGGCTGGAGCGCCTGCTCTTGCGGCAACAGCAGGGCAATATCACGCACCACGCCGGGGAAGCGCGAGACTTCCTGGTAGCGCGGCAGTGGTTGACTCAATATCGTTTCGAGTTCGACTTCAAACACTGCTACGCCTGATACGCTCAGTTCGTATTTCTGCATCCATAACGGATGTAGTTCGCCAATCACACCGACTTGGGTGTCATTCAGGACAATTGCTGCGGATCGGCCTGGATGCAAGGCTGGGTGCGAGGTTTTTTCGAAACGCAATTGATTAGGCGCGAACAGTGCTTCAACATCGGCCTTCAAGTCGAAGAAATCGACACTGCGTGTCGGCGTACCCCATTGTTCGGAAACCGCAGGGCCAGCCGCCAACGCGCCAAGCCGCAACGGCTGGCGGAACCCCGGAACCGGTTCAGCATGGTCGTCACGCAGAAAACAACGACCGATCTCGAACACGCGCACCCGGCTGGCACGACGATTCAGGTTGAAAGCCAGATTGCCGAGCAGACCGCCGATAAGGCTGGAACGCATCACGCTCATCTGGCTGGAGATGGGATTGGCTAGCGCCAGGGGCTTGTCGTTGGCGCAAAAATCGGTCTCCCATGCCGCCTCGACAAAGCTGAAATTAACGACTTCCTGAAAGTCGCGCTCGGCCATAAGATGACGCAACTGCGCCGCATTACGACGAGTCTCCGTTTGTGGCAACATGGTCAACATGGCCAACGGCTTGTGCGCAGGAATGTTGTCGTAGCCGTGCAGACGCGCGACTTCCTCGATCAAGTCCTCTTCGATGGCAATATCAAAACGGTGGCTCGGCGGGGTTACGACAAAATCCACGCCTTCGATGGAATATTCAAAACCGAGCCGCTGCAGTATGTCGCCGATCTGCCCCGATGTCAGCGCTATGCCAAGCACCTTGCAGGCACGTGCACTACGCAACTTCACCGGCATGCGTTGCGGCAGATCATTAGCGGAAACCGCTTCCACGACCGGCCCGGCAACACCGCCACAAATATCGATAATCAACTGCGTAGCGCGTTCCAGCGCCTCGCGCTGAAGATTGAAATCGACGCCACGCTCAAAACGGTAGGAAGCATCCGAATCGAAGCCCAGTGCACGTGCCTTGCCAGCCAAGGCATCGGGCGCGAAAAAGGCGCTTTCGATAAATAATTCGGTAGTGTCCATGGTAATGCCGGACTCTTCGCCGCCCATGATGCCAGCCAGCGCCAAGGCACGGCTATCCTTGGCTTCGTCCGCAATCAGCGCAGTGTCTATGCTCGGCGTCACGGTCTGCTCGTTGAGCAATAGCACTTGCTCACCAGGCTGCGGATAGCGCACATGAATGCTGCCAACGAGTTTGTCGTTGTCGAAAGCATGCAAGGGCTGGCCAAGTTCGAGCATGACATAGTTGGTGACGTCGACCAGCGCACTAATCGAACGTATGCCACTGCGTTCCAGCCGCTGCTTCATCCAGTCGGGTGCCGGCGCTTTGGCGTTGACGCCGGTGACAACACGACCGCAATAACGCGGACAAGCTTTAGGGGCATCGAGCATCACGGCTCGCTGCTTGTTATGCACTACCTTGGCCGGGTCAATCGGCGGCAGAATCAGGGGCGCACCAGTCAGTGCCGCCACTTCGTTGGCAATACCTTTGAGTGAGAGGCAGTCAGCGCGGTTGGGGGTCAGCTTGAGAGTGAATAACTTGTCGTCGAGACCCAGACAGGTACGAATATCCTGGCCGACCAGCGCATCCGCCGGCAACGCCAGCAGGCCGCTCTGATCCTCGGAAAGCCCCAGTTCGCGAGCCGAGCAGAGCATGCCGAAACTCTCGACACCGCGCACCTTGGCCTGCTTGATGGTGATTCCCGGCAATTCCGCGCCCACCAACGCGCACGGAACTTTCATGCCGACGGCAACATTCGGCGCACCGCAAACAATCTGCAACGGTTCTTTCGCGCCGCCATCCGCATCGATGCGGCAGAGCTTCAACTTGTCGGCGTCCGGATGCTTATCGACGGACAGCACTTGCGCCACAACCACTTTACTGAAAGCTGGCGCGACCGGCTGCAACGCCTCGACCTCGAGGCCGGCCATGGTCAGGACATGCGCCAGTTCGCTGCTCGAAAGCGGCGGATTGACCAAGCTACGTAACCAGTTTTCGGAAAATTGCATGATTTATTTTTAACGGAATTGCGCGAGAAAACGCAGATCGCCATCGAAAAACAGACGCAGATCGTTGATGTTATAACGCAGCATGGTCAGGCGATCGAGTCCTACGCCAAATGCGAAGCCCATGTATTTCTCGCTGTTGATGCCAACATGTTTCAGCACGTTGGGATGAACCATGCCACAACCGGCAATTTCGAGCCAGCCGGTATGCGAACAGACACGGCAACCGTCAGTGCAGAACACGCAACCCATATCGACTTCGGCGGAAGGCTCGGTAAAAGGGAAGAACGAGGGGCGGAAACGCACACGCAGGTCGTCCCTTTCGAAGAAGCGCCGCAGAAAATCGGTCAACACGCCTTTCAAGTCGGCAAAGCTGACATCTTCGCCGATCCACAAACCCTCGACCTGATGGAACATGGGCGAGTGCGTAGCATCGGAGTCCACGCGGAAAACACGTCCTGGAGCGATAATGCGAATTTCCGGCATCGCCTCAAGTTGGCCGTATTTCGCCATGTGCGCCAGCATGTAACGGATCTGGATCGGGCTGGTATGGGTACGCAGTAAGACGTTCGACTCGCCTTCAAGATAGAAGGTGTCGTGCATCGAACGTGCCGGATGATTCTCGGGCGTGTTCAACGCGGTAAAATTGTGAAAATCGGTCTCGATTTCGGGACCATCGGCAACATCGAAACCTATCGTGCGAAACAAGGCTTCGATGCGCTCCAGCGTCCGAATCGCTGGGTGCAGTCCGCCACGGGAGGCGCCACGACCTGGCAATGTGATATCGAGCGCCTCGGCGGCAAGTTGCGCCTCCAGCGCAGCCTTTTTGATAGCCTCGCGCCGGGCATTGAGTGCCGCCTCGATTTCGTCCTTGGCTTGGTTGATTGCAGCGCCGGCGGTGCGACGTTCCTCCGCAGGCAGCTTTCCCAACCCCTTGAGGAGCTCGGTCAGCTTGCCGCTTTTGCCGAGATAGCGCGCCTTGGTTTGTTCCAGTTGCGCGGCATCAGCCGTGCCGGAGAATTCGGCCCTAGCTTCGGCAACAAGTTGTTCAATGTCGTTCATGCGAAAGTTACATGCAGGTACAAGGCGCTGGCTGAGGTATGGCAGAAAAAAGGAGGCCTCAGGCCCCCTTTTCCCTCAACCGGATTGATCAGGCTGCGAGCTTGGCCTTGGCCTGATTGGCAATCGCCGCGAAAGCCGGCTTGTCGAACACCGCCAGATCGGCCAACACTTTGCGGTCAACCTCGACGGCCGCCAGCTTCAGGCCATGCATAAGATTGCTGTAGTTCAGTCCCAATTCACGTGCGCCGGCATTGATGCGGACGATCCACAGGGAACGGAACTGACGCTTGCGCTGACGACGGTCGCGGTAGGCATACTGCCCCGCCTTCATCACCGCTTCTTTGGCAATACGATAGACGTTCTTGCGCCGACCGCGATACCCCTTGGCCTGGTCGAGAACTTTCTTGTGGCGCGCGCGCGCCGTTACACCACGTTTTACTCTTGGCATGTCAGTTTCTCCTTACGCGTAGGGCATCATCGCGCGTACGGCATTGACATCAGCGGCAACTACCGCTGTCATGCCTCGCAACTGGCGCTTGTTCTTGGTGGTTTTCTTGGTCAAGATGTGACTCTTGAACGCTTGCGAGCGCTTGATAGTGCCGCCAGCACGTATTTTGAAGCGTTTTTTCGCTCCGCTTTTGGTTTTCATCTTCGGCATCGAAGATCTCCTCTTTTAACATGGTGCCAGGTGACCTTCGCTATGAAGGTGCTTGTACAACCCGCAACCACTTGTATCGTTCGCTCCGATCAAACCGGAGCAAACTTAAATCAAGCTTTCGCTTGTTTTTTCGTCGGCGCCAGCACCATTACCAACTGGCGGCCTTCCATCTTTGGAAACTGTTCCACTACCCCATACAACTCAAGATCAGCCTTGACCCGCTCCAGCAAGCGGAGACCGAACTCCTGGTGTGCCATCTCGCGTCCGCGAAAACGCAAGGTAATTTTCGTCTTATCGCCTTCCTGCAAAAACTTGATCAGGTTACGCAACTTGATCTGGTAATCGCCTTCGTCCGTGCCTGGACGAAATTTTATTTCCTTGACCTGTATCTGCTTTTGCTTGAGCTTGGCATCATGCGCGCGTTTGGCTTCCTGATACTTGAATTTGCCAAAATCCATCAAGCGGCAAACTGGAGGCTGCGCCATCGGCGCAATTTCTACCAGGTCCACGCCCGTTTCTTCGGCTATTTCGAGTGCCCTGCGAACCGACACTATACCTATTTGTTCAGCATTTACTCCAACCAGACGTATCTCGGGGGCGGTGATTTCGTCGTTGATGCGCTGCGACTTTTCCTGGGCGATGGTTCTATTCTCCTATAAAAACAATAAATCAAGCCGCCACGCCTTGGTTTCCGCGCAGAGATTTCTCTCGCAGAAGACGTTCAATCAACGACTCAAGGGACATTTGCCCGAGATCCTGATTGCCTCGGGCACGTACGGCGACTAACCCTGCAGCCTTTTCCTTATCGCCTACAACAACCAAATAAGGCCGCTTCAGCATGCTATGTTCGCGGATTTTATAGTTTATTTTCTCGTTACGCAAATCAGATTGGACACGCAGCCCGGCTGCGCCCAGTTTTTCCGCCACTTGCTGCACGTAGTCGGTCTGCGCTTCGGAAATATTCATGACGACCACCTGTACCGGCGACAACCACAAAGGCAGCGCACCCGCATAGTGCTCGATGAGAATGCCGGTAAAGCGCTCCAGCGAACCGAACAGCGCACGGTGCAGCATGACCGGCCGCTTGTGGGTATTGTCGGCAGCCACGTAATGGAGGTCGAAGCGCTCGGGCAGACTCATGTCCACCTGTAGCGTGCCGCATTGCCAATCGCGGCCGATGGCGTCGCGTAGCACGAATTCCAGCTTCGGGCCATAGAAAGCGCCCTCGCCGGGGAACAGCGTATAGGCCATGCCCATGTGGTCAAGCGCCGTCGCCAGTGCCTTTTCGAGAATATCCCAAGTCTCGTCTGAGCCGATGCGATGATCGGGACGGGTCGAAAGCTTGATACGCACGTCGGCAAAACCAAAGTCCTTGTAGATGTCGAGGATCAGCGCCACCACATCCTTGCATTCCTGCTCCATCTGCTCTTCGGTGCAAAAGATGTGAGCATCGTCCTGAGTGAAATGGCGCACACGCAGCAGCCCATGCAGCGCGCCGGACGGCTCGTAGCGATGCACCTTGCCAAACTCGGCCATGCGGATCGGCAGGTCGCGATAGCTCTTGATGCCCTGCTTGTAGAGCAGCATGCCGCCGGGGCAGTTCATCGGCTTCAAGGCGAACATGCGCTCGTCCTCGGTCTGCGTGGTAAACATGTGCTCGCGGTAATTGAACCAGTGCCCGGAGACTTCCCATAGGCTGCGATCCATCACGTCCGGCGTATTCACCTCGACGTAGTCCGCCTTATGCTGGCGACCGCGCATGTAGTTGATCAACTCCTGGAACAACGTCCAGCCATGGGGATGCCAAAATACCGAACCCGGCGCCTCTTCCTGAAAATGGTACAGATCGAGTTGCTGGCCCAGCTTGCGGTGGTCGCGCTTCTCGGCTTCCTCCAGCATGTGCAGATAGGAGTCCAACTCTTCCTTTTTTGCCCAAGCCGTGCCGTAGATGCGCTGCAACTGCTCGTTCTTCGGGTCGCCGCGCCAATAGGCGCCTGCCAGCTTCATCAGCTTGAAGACCTTGAGCTTGCCGGTCGACGGCACGTGCGGGCCGCGGCAAAGATCGACGAAATCGCCTTCGCGGTAGAGCGAAACATCCTGATCGGCGGGGATCGCCGCGATCAATTCCGCCTTGTAGTGTTCGCCTATCGACTTGAAGTATTCAACCGCCTTGTCGCGCTGCCAGACTTCGCGAGTTACAGGAAAATCCTTTTTGGCGAGTTCCGCCATGCGCTGCTCGATCTGTGCCAAGTCTTCCGGCGTAAATGGGCGCTTGTAGGCAAAATCGTAATAGAAACCATTTTCGACCACCGGACCGATGGTCACTTGCGCATCGGGGAACAGTTCCTTGACCGCGTAGGCAAGCAGGTGTGAGGTTGAATGCCGTAGGATTTCAACCCCTTCGGCATCCTTGTCGGTAATAATGGCAAGATGCGTATCGTTATCGATACGGTAGGAAGTATCGACCAACTGGTCATCGACCTTGCCGGCTAGCGCCGCCTTGGACAAACCCGGCCCGATCGAAGCCGCCACATCCGCCACAGTGACCGGCTGCGGATATTCTCGCTTGGAACCGTCAGGTAAAGTAATTACCGGCATGATTTCTCGATCGTTATTCAAAATACAACAGGGCGCACCGCGCCCTGCCGTCTTCAGATATTTGGTAGGCGCGATTGGACTCGAACCAACGACCCCCACCATGTCAAGGTGGTGCTCTAACCAGCTGAGCTACGCGCCTGAAGAACGCGAATTGTAGCGCATCTTTCAGCGAGCACCAAGCTGCGCCGCAGGTTAAAGCAACCGTAATCAGTGAATATTTCAGTTGTGCGGTGTGGGAAAAGCAGAGGGTACTATTCCTATTCAAACAGGATAGCCTCAATCCGCGCAGCCACATCATCAATAATCACCGCAGGGACTGCTTCTTTGAACTTCGCCTTGCGTATCCGCCAATCCAGAGATTTCAACTGGTGGCAATGGACTGCGCCTTGTGTGCTCGTGCCAGACCCCATCAGTGTAACTACCGTGCCATAAGTGCGCGCGGCAGTCGCTCCGCCTTGCGAGATGGGGCAGATCATCGCCAGCCCCCGGCTGTTAAAGGCCTTGGCACTGACCACCAGTCCGAAATGCGGCCCCTTCATTTCTTGCCCGGAAGCCGGGTCGAATTGAAGATGCACAATATCTCCACGATCCGGCGTGTAAGCCATTAGAGTACTTCCTTGCCGACCGGCCTCATCGTGTCCCAACCCTCGACGCGCGGCAATTCTCCCGGCATCTCGGCCAGCAAGTCCTCCAGCTTGTAGCGGTGCTTGCGCGGCGCACTGACGGTCATGCAGGCGCCTTCCAGCAGAAGTTCGACCTGCGAACCCTCGTGCAGCTGATTCTGCTCAATAAAAGGCTTGGGTACCGTCATCACCAGCGAACCGCCGGCTCGTCTCAAGGTTTGTAGCATTTTTCTTTCTCCAACCCGACAATCAGTCCTATTTTAGTAGGATAAACAATCCTACACAAGTAGGATTGCAGGGTTTGCCAGCCCTGTTCAATCTGTCCCCCGAGGGAATCGTTTTGCTGGAGGCAAGCTTGAAATAACACCAATTTTCGAAAATCGCACCACCTTGGCAACCACTACGCAGGTTTCCTCACCATAACCACCCAGGGTTTACTCTGCCCCAAGAGGCGGTTATAGTTCGCCCCCATGACTTTATGCAATACATTCAAGACCATCGGCAAAGTCACCGCAACCATGATACTTGCCGGTGGTTTCATGTTCTCCAGCCCGCTGGCTATTGCTGACGAAAATCCGCAGCCAGCCGTGCAAACAAAGGAACGAGGGGAACTCCCACCGTTGTCGTCAAAGCCTTCTTTTTTCGAACGGGCGACTAGCAATGTCGAAGAAGCGCTGACGAAGGCGCTCGATCTGGTCGGCATTCGCTACCGCAGGGGCGGCACATCGCCCTTGACTGGTTTCGATTGCAGCGGTTTCGTCAGTCATGTGTTCCACGAGGGAATCGGGTTGATCCTGCCGCACAACGCCAAGGCGATGAGCAAGGAAGGCGAAGTAATAAGCAAATCCGAGCTGCAACCGGGCGATCTGGTGTTCTTCAACACCATGCGCCGCACCTTCTCGCACGTTGGCATCTATCTTGGCGACAACCAGTTCATTCACGCGCCAGCGCGTGGCGGCCAGGTGCGCGTCGAGGACATGCGGCAAAGCTACTGGGTCAAACGCTTTAACGGCGCCCGGCGCATCAAGGCCAGGGACGACATCTAAGCGTCAGCGCCCTTCGCGCAAGCGCGCCAGCTTGCTCTTAAGCTCTGGCAACACGGCGGCAACCGCCTTCTCCCCTTCCATCACCGCCAAGTGGCGCCCCTGAAAATCGGCTGAGGGCAAGCCCAATGTGTTTGGCCGGATCACGATGTCCGCCTCGGGCAACTCATGCCGGTTTATCGACTGCACCATGATCCTGATCGTCTGCAACAGCACGTCCACCGTGCTGCCGGTCTTGCCGTGTTGCGGCTTGTCGGAGATATCTACGGCAATAATGAAATTCGCTCCGAGCGACTTTGCCGCCGCTACCGGCACCGGGTGCACCAAGCCGCCATCGATATACTCGCGGCCATTGATGGCGACCGGCTGGAACACGCCCGGCACGCTGCTCGATGCGCGCACCGCCATGCCGGTATTGCCGGTGCGGAAAACCACCGCTTCGCCGCTCTGAAGATCGGTCGCAACCACCGCAAACAGGCGATTGAGTTTCTCCAGTGGACGCTGATTGACGGCGATGTTGATGAAATTCTGCAAGGCCTCGCCCTTGATCACCCCGCGATCCGGCAGCGACCAGTCGCCCACCTGGCTTTCTTCGATCTGCATGGCGATTTTTTGCAGGTCGAAACCGCCATAGCCAGCGGCATAGAGCGATCCCACCACCGAGCCGGCGCTGGTGCCGACGATGATGTCAGGCACAATGCCCTGCGCCTCCAACGCCTTGATCACGCCGACGTGACTAAAACCGCGCGCGGCGCCGCCGCCGAGGACAAGCGCTATTTTTGGGGTAGGATGCGAGGCAAAGGTGTCCAGAACTGAACAACCGGCCGGCATCAGGCAAGTAAAAACAGCAATGAACAGACAGGACAGTCCGGATTTGATCGACAGCTTGGATAAGGCGAGTTTCATGGTGGCCGCGATTCTACCCCACCAGCCCGCTCCCTGTATCCGGCCATCGCTTGCAGGCGTCGTGGCATGATTCCCTGGTTGCCACGCGAACCGGCCTTTCCTCCAGTGGAAACCGCACTGAGCGAACCGGACGGCCCCAATGGCCTGTTGGCTGCCGGCGGCGATCTGTCGCCGGAAAGAGTCCTTTCCGCCTATTGCAGCGGCATCTTTCCCTGGTATTCAGCTGGAGAACCGATCCTGTGGTGGAGTCCCGATCCGCGCATGGTGCTATTCCCGCATGAACTAAGGGTTTCGCATTCGCTCGCCAAAACGTTGAAACAGCAACGCCACGAAGTGCGGCTCGACACCGCCTTTGCCCAGGTGCTTGCCGGCTGCGCAGAACCGCGCAAAGGCGTCAGCGGCACCTGGATAGTTCCAGAAATGCAGGCCGCCTATCATGAATTGCACGAGTTGGGTTTTGCCCACAGCGTCGAAACCTGGATCGACGGCAGGCTGGCGGGCGGACTCTATGGCGTGGCAATCGGCCGGGTCTTCTACGGTGAATCGATGTTTTCGCTCGTCAGCAACGCCTCGAAAATCGCGCTTGCGCATCTCTGCCGCTATCTCGAGCAGCGCGGCTTTGCCGTGATAGATTGCCAGATGACGACTCCCCACCTCGCCTCGCTCGGCGCGCATGAAATTCCTCGGCGCGAGTTTCTGTCTTTGCTGGCGCGATGGACAAGAATCGCTGCCAAGGGCGAAACAGAGGGCGCCTTATCAGGGAAATGGCCAGCTGACGGGGCCAGCCATCTGTTTGGTTGAGCGAATCCACATGAGAGGCCCATCATGACGAACTTGAGGGATATGCCCTATTCGTTATTGCAGTTCTACACCACCGCGCCTTTTGTCTGCTCGTATTTGCCCAACCGCGTTGCCCGTTCGCAGGTGGCGGCTCCAAACCATCTGATCGACACCGAAACCTATGGCAGGCTGCTGCGTTCCGGCTTTCGGCGTAGCGGCTTATTCACTTACCGTCCGTGCTGCGATGGCTGTCAAAAGTGTATTCCAGTGCGGATTCCCGTCGCCGAATTCGTTCCCAATCGCAGCCAGCGCCGCGCCTTGTCGCAACATGCCAATTTGATTGCCAGTGAATGCCCGCTCGATTTGCGCGAGGAAGACTACGCACTCTACCAACGCTACCAGACAACGCGTCACGGCAACGGCGGCATGGATCATGACAGCCGCGAGGATTACGCGCAGTTTCTGCTGCAAACTCATATCGACAGCCGATTGATCGAGTTCCACGAAGCCGGAGAAGACGCACTGCTGCGCATGGTCTGTATCATCGATGTGCTTCCCGACGGCTTGTCGTCGGTGTACACCTTCTACGATCCCGACTTGAGCAAAGCCAGTTTTGGCACATATGCCATCCTCTGGCAGATCGCGCAATGCCAGCACGTCGGGCTACCTTACCTGTATCTTGGCTATTGGATCGATGACAGCGAAAAAATGAGCTACAAGGCTTGTTTTAGGCCGATTGAGGGATTGATCGACGGCGAGTGGCAACCGCTCACCGGGTAATACCCCCTATGTCCAAAGATCGTAACCTGGTTTGCGGGTTGCGAAATAACGCCTATAATGTATCTACATCAACGTATATCCACAGAACGGGTGACATCATGAATCTGCAAGTAGCGAAGTGGGGCAACAGTTTGGCCTTACGCATTCCTGCTGAGGTCGTGCGCAACATCGGCATCAAGGAAGGCGACAGCGTGGAAGCCTGCTTGACAGTGGACGGTGGGCTAACCATCCGCCCGGCGACATGGAGCCGCAAGGCTTTCGCGAGCGAACTGGCAGTGGCACGCGAAGCCATGCCGATGGGCCAATCCGTCATGGACGAAGTACGGCGCGGAGGAGGCTACTGATGGTGTATGTGGACACCAGCGTTCTGGTGGCGCTGCACCTGAACGAACCGAGGAGCGCCGACGTGGCCCGCTGGTATAGCGCCTGCACCGACGAACTGGTATCGGCCATGTGGTGCGTCACCGAGTTTGCCAGCGCACTGGGCATCAAACAGCGTACCGGCCAGATTACCGAGACCGAAGGTCATGTGGCATGGCAACATTTCGAGCGTTTATGCGCCAACGACCTGCAACTGCTTCCAGTAGCGCCTACAACCTTTCACCGTGCCGCAGTGCTGACGCGGGATGTTGGCACAGGACTGAGGGCCGGCGACTCGTTGCATTTGGCCGCAGCTCTTGAAATAAAAGCCAAGAGCATGGTGACACTGGATGACGTACTGGCGAAGAATGCCAAGCGGTTGAAGTTGAAGCTCGCAACGATTTAGCGGAATGATAAGCGACGATCCAAATTCAACTCGACACTAGCCCACATTGAAAAGCACTAATTAGAGTGCTATTGTTAGTACTATAAAACACACTGGAGCAATCTCATGGCAAGCGCGATCCTGGCGGAAATGACGGCAAGCGTTTCCGAACTAAAAAGAAACCCGATGGGCACCGTCGCAACCGGCGACGGATTTCCGGTGGCCATCCTCAATCGCAACGAACCTGTTTTTTACTGCGTTCCGGCCAAAGTCTATGAGGCGCTCATGGAAAAGCTGGAAGACCTCGAACTGAACGCCATCGCCGACGCCCGCAAGGATCAGCCGGAAATCGAGGTCAAGCTCGATGAGCTATAGCTTCAAGTTTAAGGAAGACGCGCTGAAGGAATGGCGCAAGCTGGACGGCAACCTGCGCGAACAGTTCAAAAAGAAACTGGCAGAACGTCTCGAAAATCCGCGCATTCTCGCCGCCAAGCTATCTGGCCGGGAAGATCGCTACAAAATCAAGCTGCGCGATGCCGGTTATCGCCTCGTCTACGAAGTCCGCGATGCCGAGCTAGTCATCGTGGTCGTCGCCGTGGGGAAAAGGGAGCGCAACACGGTATACAGGGATGCGGCGAGGCGATGAAGTGATGGAATGGAATGCGCGGAAAACAAAACCATGCTGACCCCAATGGCACTACCCTATTTAGGCGCTTCCAGGTTTATAAATACCCCTCCCGCCAGATTGTTTCCGAGAGTGGGATTGATAATGTCGTTGCTGTCCAAGTGCTTCCGTTAGGATCGAAGTTAGAAGGGAGAGATTCGGCACGTTTGCGTGTTACCCAGGCAAAACGATAAAGAAAACCGGAGTCGTCATCAAGTTTTCCGTCATGTTTCTCTTCAAATACGTACCGCCAGACTTCAAAGGCATCCGACATAGCCGCTAAGTGCTTATCAAAATCTTTGTCATCCATAGAGGCTCTGATCGAATTCTTAGAATCATCACCCAGGCTATTGAACAAGTCTTTGAGTTTGTGCCCAAAATCGAAGGTTCCTTGTCCATTTTCAATACCCTTGATGGCCTTAAGGTGATGCTCAGCGGCAAGTGCCAAATTCACAATCCCTGCTGCCTTGAGAAAATAAATTTTATCCGGTGGAGACATACCCGACTGAGTTATAGCGTATTCCTCTTTGAGTCCAGCGATACAGGCTTCTCCAGCCGACAAGAACTGAGAGGCGCATTTAAGAATTAATAGCGGATTGCCTTTCAACTGCTCACTATTCTTCTTACGGCACAAAAGTTTTTCCGCCTGATTCAGAGCCTCTATTGCTTGCTCACGCTGTAATGTGGGGTTGGAATCCAGAATTTCGTCCAGGCACAAACCGCCTGCCAGGTTCTCGAAAAGTACGGTGACAGGTACACGAGTTCCGGCAAATACCGGCGTACCGCCAAGAATGTCAGGATTGGTTGTTACAAGTGGAGTATTCATTGTGGAGGATATTCAGGGTCAGATTGGAATGGCACTTATTAAAGCCAATAGGATGGTATTCCATACTAATTTTACCGGGCAAAACCACCGCCACCCCGGCGAAAGCCGGGGTCCAGAACAACGCGCCAGCCTGGGTTCCGGCTTTCGCCGGAACGACGAGCGGTTTGGCAATTGTTTGTTCTGTAACGGAAAACATGAAATGCAATACGCTTAAGTAAGTGCCATTCGGGGCAGACTGGATTTAATTGGCATAGCCGCTAAACTCAATAATCCCGCCGTTCATACAAGGCTTGGGCAATAGTGCCGGCGTCCGTAAATTCCAGCTCCCCTCCCACAGGCAAGCCGCGCGCGATCCGGCTGACCTTGAGGCCGCGCGCATGCAGCAGTTCGGAGAGGTAATGGGCGGTTGCCTCGCCCTCATTGGTGAAATTGGTGGCCATGATAATTTCCCGCACGATGCCGTCGGTGGCGCGCTCCAGCAGGCGATCGAACTTGAGTTCCTTCGGGCCGATGCCGTCGAGCGGCGAAAGCCGTCCCATCAGCACGTAATAGAGGCCGTTGTAGGCGTGGGTCTGCTCCATCATGTTGAGATCGACCGGCATTTCGACCACGCACAGCAGCGCCGGATCGCGTTTGGACGAAGCGCAGCGATCGCAGATATCGTTTTCGGTGAAGGTATTGCAGCGCTGGCAATGGTGGATACGCTGCAATGCCTCGGCCAAAGCATCGGCCAGGCGTTGCGCGCCGGGACGATTGTGCTGGAGCAGATGGTATGCGATGCGATGCGCGGATTTCGGCCCGATGCCCGGCAGGCAACGCAATGCCTCGATCAACTTGTCGAGGCTTCCAAGCGGAGGCAGCATCTACGCCACGTATCGGTCAGAAAGGCAGTTTCATGCCCGGCGGCAATTGCAGGCCGGAAGTGAATACACCCATTTTTTCTTGCACCGTCGCCTCGACTTTGCGCACGGCATCGTTCATCGCCGCTGCAACAAGATCCTCGAGCATTTCCTTGTCGTCCATGACGGAGGCGTCGATAACGACGCGCCGCACGTCATGCTTGCAGGTCATGGTCACTTTCACCACGCCGGCCCCGGACTGGCCCTCGACCTCGATCAGGGCTATTTCTTCCTGAGCCTTCGCCATGCGCTCCTGCATCTGTTGCGCCTGCTTCATCAGGCCGGCAATGCCACCTTTCATCATGTGTTTTTCCCCTGGATCGGTTTGATGGATGATTCGTTGATAGTAGCGTCGAAAATATCGACTACCTCGCGCACAAAGCTATCCTGTTCAATCGAGGCGATGGCGCGTTCCTGACGCTCGCGCTGTTCGCCGCGGCTGCGCTCGATAGGCGTTTCGGTTTCGGTTTCGCTCAATACGATATTAAGCCGCAAAGGCTGCCCGTAATGGCTCTGCAATTCGGCCTGAAGCTTATCCTGCTGCGTTTTGCCCAACAGGTGCTTGTGCGCTGGCGGCAGGCGTAGCGTGACCACCTCGGCATTCGCCTCTGCCAATTCGCAGTGTTGCGCCAGCTGGCGGGCCATGCCCGTGAGATTAAGGCGAGCCGTGATGCCGTGCCAGTCCAACTCGCCGGAGGGGGTTGGCTTTTTTGGCGCAGCCTCACGCTTAGAAGATGTCGCAACCTTAGCCGGCGCGGCTTGCGGCGCAGGGACTGGCTTGGCGGTGCGCGGAGCCGTATCTGTGCTGCCGCAACCCGCATCCAACGGTGCCGGCATGCCGGGGCGAAACGCAAACAGGCGCAGCAAAGTCATGCTGAAACCGGCCAGTTCGTCAGGCGCCAGCGCCAGATCGTCGCGGCCATGGATGGCGATCTGATACGCAAGCTGCAAGTACTCGGCATCGAAGGCCGCTGCTCCGCTCGCATAGGCTGCGAGGCGCTGCCGTTCGGCGTCGTCGATCAGCGCCTGCGGCGCAAACTGCGCCAGCGCAATGCGGTGGAACAGCGTCCCCAGTTCCTGTAGCGCCGAATCGAAGGAAAGGCTTCTGGCATCCATCGCACTGGCCACGTCGAGCAATTCTTGCACGTCGCCGGCAGCGAGCGCGTCAAGCATGCCGTAAAGATAATCGTCGCCTACCGTGCCGAGCATGTCGCGCACGCCGTTTTCATCGATACTGCCCGCGCCGTGGGCGATGGCCTGATCCAGCAGCGACAAAGCATCGCGCATGCTGCCGGCGGCGGCCTTGGCCAGGTGCCTGAGCGCAGCCGGCTCGCACTGCACGCTTTCCTGCTCAAGAATGCTGCCAAGATGCGCAACGATATGCGACTGCGACATCTGCTTGAGATTGAACTGCAAACAGCGCGACAACACCGTCACCGGTATTTTCTGCGGGTCGGTCGTGGCAAGGATGAACTTGATGTGCTCCGGCGGTTCCTCCAGCGTCTTGAGCATGGAATTGAAAGCCGGCTTGGACAGCATGTGCACTTCGTCGATGACGAAAACCTTGAAACGCCCACGGGTAGGCGCATAGGTGGCATTTTCCTGCAAGGCGCGCACATCGTCGATGCCGGTATTGGTCGCGGCATCGATCTCAATCAAATCGACAAAACGGCCACCGTCGATCTCGACGCAGGAAGAACAGACGCCGCAAGGCGCCGACGAAATGCCCTTTTCACAGTTGAGCGCCTTGGCCAGAATGCGGGCAATGGTCGTCTTGCCGACACCTCGCGTGCCGGTAAATAGATAAGCGTGGTGCAAACGCTGCTGATCGAGCGCATGCGTCAACGCGCGCACCACGTGATCCTGTCCGATCAGCGTTGCGAACGATTTTGGGCGCCACTTGCGCGCGAGAACCTGATAGCTCATGCGGCTGGTATCAAGAAAAATAAAGGGAAGGAGGAAGGCGGCGAGCCTTACCCCCGGCACTTACAGTAAATGGCTGTGGCTGCTTCCTTCCGGACCTGACCAGGTTCACCACCCCGCAATGCGGGGAGACCCGCCGCGACAGATTCTAGCAGATCGGCCACCGCCTCGCCCAGACACAAGCACTATTTCGCTTCCACTGCGGACTTGCGCCGTGAAAGCAGGAAGTTACGCACGATGTCGACTTGCTCGTCGTCCATCAACATAGGCGCATGGCCGACACCGGGGATTTCCACTGCTTCGGCGCGAGGGCCGCGCGCTTGCATGGCGTCGACCGTTGCGCGTGTCAGCAGATCGGATTCGGCCCCGCGAATGACAAGCGTCGGGCATTGGATCGGATCGTAGAGCAACCACATCGGCACGTCAGGAATGAAGTTAACGAACAGGAAAGCCCTGGCGAGACCCGGGTCATAAGCAAATTCATAATCGCCGGTTTCCGTCTTGCGCAACGAATGTTCGGTGAGGTGCCACCATTGCGCGTCCGTGAGATTGCCGAATGGCTTATTCACCTCGCGCACGAAAGCTTCCGCTTCCTTGACCGTCTTGAAGCATTTTGAGCCACCCAGATGCCCGGCAATGCGCCGCAACGCCGAAGCGGCGATCTGCGGGCCGGAATCATTCAGCACCAGCCGCCTGACCGGCGAATTTTTCATGCTGGCCAGGGACATGCCAACCACCCCGCCGAGTGAAGTGCCCACCACATCCACGCTGTCGGTATTGAGGCGGGCGATCAGCGTCACCATGTCAGTCGCGTACTGGGTCAAGGTATACAGGCTCTTGTTCTGCAACCAGTCGCTCTTGCCACGCCCGACGATATCCGGGCAGACAACACGATATTCATCGCTCAACGACTGGGCAAGAAAATCGAAATCGCGCCCATTGCGCGTCAGGCCATGCAAGCAGAGCAATACGCGGGGATTGCCCGGATCGCCCCACTCCGTATAAGCAATATTGTGCAGGCCGGCATAGCTGACGCATTGCACGCGATGCTCGCGCATGGGCGGGATCGGCGCAGGCAGCGGCGGCGCGGCAAACAGCTTACGCAGATAATTTCTCAGTGAATTAAATAACTTCATTAGTGATTCCTAGGATTGCTAAATAATTTAAACACGGGCTTGGTTAATGACTATTTGTCAGACGACCCTTACCTCTCAGAATGCTAAAAAACCTGTGGGGATGGTCGCAGGCATGGCACACGGAACGCCGCTCAAGGAAATATCTTTCAGGGCGCAACAACCTAAGCCGCCATTGTGCGATTAGATGGGGCTGCTACAGGTTTTTTTCAATACCCAATGCCCCCCCTCTCCTGTCAAGCGGGGAGAGGGAGGCTGGGACGAGACCATGGCTATCGGAAAGCCGGTCGCCTTCGACGCCAGCGCCGAGGAACGGGAAGTGCGCGGATTTATCTCAATGACGACCACCCGGCCTGTTTTCGGGTTGTGCGCAAACTGTACGTTGGTTCCGCCGATCACCTCGATCGCCTCGACGATCTTGTAGGAATACTCTTGCAACCGTTTCTGCAATTCCGGGGCAATGGTCAGCATCGGCGCCGCGCAGAACGAGTCGCCCGTGTGCACGCCCATGGCATCGATATTTTCGATGAAGCAGACGGTGATCATCTGGTTCTTCGCATCGCGCACAACCTCGAGCTCCAGCTCTTCCCAACCCAGCACCGACTCCTCGACCAGAATCTGCTTGACCAAGCTTGCCGAAAGACCGCGTGCCGCGATGGTGCGCAATTCCTCGACGTTATAAACCAAGCCGCCGCCGGTGCCGCCCATGGTATAGGCAGGACGGATCACCACGGGATAACCCAGTTCCTCGGCTATCTTTTCGGCGTCTTCGACATTCAATACCACCTGGCTCTTCGGCATATCGATGCCGAGCCGGCTCATGGTTTCCTTGAAGGCCATGCGAGCGTAACGCCTTGCACGCCTGGGTGCCTGAATAATCGAACTCGCAAGCCTGCCCGATAATGATCGGACCAGAACCAATAATCATCACTTTTCGGATGTCGCTACGTCTCGGCATGACAAACTCTCCTGTTTATTTATTATTCAGCCTGATTTCTGGCGCTGCGGCATTTTACGTGCTGTCTGGGTTCTATTGGCTGCGCCTATAGCGCCGCCGAGTATCTCGCCCCACCTCGATAGCGAAACCGAAATGAACACTACGTACCCAGATAGGCTTCCTTGACCCGTGGGTCGCCCAGCAATTCCCGACCGGTACCGGACAGGATGATGCCACCGGTTTCCAGGACATAGGCGCGGGACGCGATGCGCAAGGCCATGTTGGCGTTCTGCTCCACCAACAGAATGGTGGTGCCGGTTTTATTGATATCCTCGATCACCCGGAAAATTTCCTGAACCAGTCGCGGCGACAGTCCCATGGACGGTTCGTCCAACAGCAGCAGCCGCCCCCGGCTCATTAGGGCGCGAGCCACTGCCAGCATCTGCTGTTCGCCGCCGGACAGGGTACCCCCCGGTTGGTGCCGGCGCTCCTTGAGGCGCGGAAAAAGCGCGAACATCCGGTCGTAATCGGCCACGATCTCTCCCTTGTCAGTCCGCTGCCAAGTGGCCAACTGAAGATTCTCCTGCACCGTCAGATTGCCGAAGATGCCCCGGCCTTCCGGTACATGAGTGATGCCCAAGCCAACGATCTGGTGCGCCGGAACCCTTTTGATATCATGTCCCTCGAACAAGACAGCGCCGCGATAGGGCGTCAAGCCGGAAACGGCCCGCAGGATCGAGGTTTTGCCCGCCCCGTTCGCGCCGATCAGGGTGACGATCTCACCCTTCAACACCGCGAAGGACACGCCATGCAATGCCCGGATGCCGTCGTAATGAACCTCCAGGTCGCGCACTTCCAGTTGAATGTCTTCAAGTTGATCAGTCCCGATGCTCATCCGACCGGCCCCTCGCCCAGGTAAGCTTCCAATACCTTGGGATGATTCTGGATTACTTCGGGCGGCCCCTCAACCAGAGTTTCGCCGAAATCCAACACGGCGATCCTCTCGCAAATACCCATTACCAGCTTCATCTGGTGTTCGATCAGCAGGATGGTGAGCTTGAACTCGGTGCGAATCCACTGGATGAATTCCATCAGCAGATCAATCTCGTTGGGATTCATTCCCGCCGCGGGCTCGTCAAGCAGCAACAGTTCCGGCCCGATCGCCAGCGCCCGGGCAATTTCCAGGCGCCGCTGCAAACCGTAGGGCAGATTCTTGGCGGTCTCGCCGGCCAGATGCTCGAGCTTGAAAATTGCCAGCAGCCGCTGGGAGTTTTCGATGATGCGTTGTTCCTCGCGGCGGTAGCGGCCGATATGCAGCAACGCCTCCAGCGAACTATAGTTGGCCTGGGCGTAGTGGGCGATGCGCACGTTGTCCAACACCGACAGATCACGGAACAGCCGGATGTTCTGGAAGGTACGCCCGACCCGTAGCGCGGTGATCTGGTGCGGCGTCTTGCCCACCAGTTCCGTTCCCCGGAGCTGGATACTGCCCTCGGTGGCCCGATAAACCCCGGTGATCAGGTTGAAGATCGTGGTTTTTCCCGCGCCGTTGGGGCCGATGATGCCCATCAGATCGCCCGGTTGGAGGTCAAGGTTAAAGTCGGAGACCGCGCAGAGGCCACCGAAGCAATGCCGTACCTTAGTGGCCGTGAGGAGCGCCATGGCTTTCCCCAGGTGCGTTGTGATTGTGGTGGGCTTCCAGATCGCGCTTGGGCACAAACCAGCGAAACTCCCGCAAACCCATGATCCCGCGCGGCCAGAAAATCATTACCAGAACCAAGACCAACGGCATGATCACCATTCGCCAGACGCCCAAACGCTGGATGAAATACTCGTTCAGCGGGTCGAACACCACCGCCGGCAGCCACTCAAGCATCGCCGCCATGGTGGACGGCCGCAACAGCTCCAGCAGCACGGTGTAGACGGTCGCGCCGAGAATGGAACCACCGATGGAGGCAATGCCACCCAGATAGACCATGATCAACACGTCGGTAGTCTTGATGATGTCGAATACCCGTGGACTGATGAACTGCAACAGATGGGCGAACAACGCGCCGGCGATACCCGCGAAAAAGGACGACACCGTGAACGCCAGGAACTTCACCCCGCGGGTGTTTACGCTCATCAGGTCGCTGGCGATCTCGTCTTCGCGGATCGACAAGACCCCGCGACCGTATTTGGAGTACACGAAGTTACGGATCACCCAGACCGTCACGACCACCCAGAAAAACACCCAGGGCAGCGTGGTCAGTTTCTTGATGCCCGGAATGCCGCGCGGACCGCCGATGTAATCGATATTCTCGATGACCGACTTGACGATCATCAGGAACGCCAGCGTGATGATGGCCAGATAGTCGCCGCGAACCCTGAACGACGGCACCGCCACGATCAGCCCCAGCAACGCCGCCGCCAACCCGCCGGCCAGCACGGCTAGCGGGAATAACCCCGGATACGCGGCCATCGGTAGCACTTTCTGGGTCAGCAGTGCGGCGGTATAGGCGCCTACCGCCATGAAACCGGCATGCGCCAGTGAAAACTCGCCCATGTAGCCGTTGACCAGGTTCAGGCTGACCGTCAGTATGATGTTGATCCCCACGTACATCATCACCAACTGGACATATTTGTTGAACAGGTTGTATTCAGGGATGGCGAAGGCGAGCCCGAAGCCGACGATCAGCAGCACTGGCATCAACCAGCGCAGGTTCATGAGACGTTCCCAACCATTCCTCAACTGGGCGCTCATACCTTTTGCATCCGTGGCTTACCTAAAATACCGTGGGGTCGAATAACAATCAGCAGCAGTAACAGGGTGAACGCGACGAAATCCCGATAAGTGGACGGGAGAAAGGCTGCGACCATGATCTCCACACCACCCAGGATATAGGCGCCGATCATCGCGCCGCGAATGTTGCCGATACCGCCCACCACGGCGGAAATGAACGCTTTCCAGCCCACCATGATGCCCATATAGGGATCGATGACCGGATAGGCGAGAGCGTACATGGTGCCCGCCGCGCCCGCCAGCCCCGCGCCGATGGCGAAAGTGATGGAGATAATGAGATCCACTGGCACTCCCATCAACGGCACGAAGGTTTTATCCCAGGAAATGGCCCGCATCGCCATGCCGACCGAAGTGCGGTGGACAACATAATCCAGCACGAACATCAGGCCCAGCGACAGACAGATGATGATGAGCTGCAAGGAAGATACCGAAACGCCCCCCAGATTCCAGGTGACATTGTCCAGCAGCGCCGGGATGTGTTTGGGATAGGGCGCCAGCGCCAGGGTGAAGTTTTCCAGAAAGAGTCCCACCCCCAAGGCGGTGATGATAGCCGATACCCGAGGAGCATGGCGCAAGGGCTTATACGCCAGCCGTTCGATCAGTACTCCCAGCAAGGCCGCGCCCAACATCGTCAGCAGCAGCGTCGGCACAAAGGGTAGGCCCAGAAGCGTGGCCGCCAGGAAACAGAAAAAAGCTCCCACCATGAACACATCGCCGTGGGCAAAGTTGATCATGGTCAAAATGCCATAGACCAGGGTGTAGCCCAAGGCGATGAGGGCATAGATGCTGCCGAGCTGCAGGGCATTCAGGGTCTGTTGCAGCCAGTAGGCGATGCCTTCGCTCAAAATCGTGTCCCGTGATACGGCGGTTAAATAATTAAGAAGAAAGGCGGCCCGCCGGGCCGCCCTTGCATTGTGTCAATGCCGTTTATTCCAATCCACCCATTATTTTCATCGGGTGGAATACCTCCGCTATGGATTGGCGTTGGTGAAATAGGTGAACTTGCCGCCCTTGATTTGCAGGATCACGGCGCTCTTGATCGGATCGCGCGAATCGGCCTGAAACTTCATGCCGCCGGTGACACCCTTGTAACCGGGCAGGGTGGACAGCGCTGCGCGGATGGATTCACGGTCGGCCTTGCCGGCATTCTTGATCGAAGTGAACAGCAGGCCGAAAGCGTCGTAGGTCAGCGCGGCGACGTCGTCCGGCTTCACACCGTAGGCCTTGGTGTAGTTCTCAATGAACTTCTGGGCGACCGGCTCGGCGTTGTCGGCGGCGTAGTGGGTGCTAAAGTAGTAGCCGTTCAGGTCAGCACCGCCCAGGGTAAGGAGTTCGTTGCTGCCCCAGGAGTCGCTGCCGATGAAGGGGACAGTGATGCCAAGCCGCTTGGCCTGCTGCACTTGCAGCGGCACTTCGCTGTAGTAGTTGGGCAGGAAGATCACGTCGGGTTTGGCGTTCTTGATCTTGGTCAACTGCGCCGAGAAATCCTTGTCATTGGTGGTATAGGTCTCGAAGGCCACAATCTTGCCACCGAGTTTCACGTAGTTCTCCTTGAAGACTTCGGCGATGCCCTTGTTGTAATCGGAAGCCACATCATAGAGCACAGCGGCCTTCTTGGTCTTCAGTTTCTCCAGCGCAAACCTGGCCAGCACTCCACCCTGGAAGGGATCGATGAAGCAGGCCCGGAACACATATTTCTTGGGCTGATTGGTATTGGCGTCACGGGTAGTCTTGGGATTGGTGGACCAGGGAGTGATTAGCACCGTCCCTGAACTCTCGGCGATCTCCGAAGCCGGAATGGCGTAACGGCTGGCATTGGGTCCGACGATGGCGAGCACTTCGTCCTGAGTAATCAGTTTCTGGGCAGCGGCGGCGGACTGATCGGCCTTGCCGGCGTTATCCTCCACCACCAGAGCCAGCTTCATTTTCTCCTTGCCGACTTGCAGGCCGCCGCTGGCGTTGATCTCCTTAACGGCCATCATTGCGGCGTTCCGGCAAGACGCGCCCACAGCAGGCATATCGCCGGTCAGTTCGGCGATGACACCCAGTTTGATGGTTTTCTCGGCGCCCCAGCTGGTGGCACCCAAAGAGACCAGCACAGAAAACAGTAACAGCGACAGCGCTTTATTTATCAATTTTCTCTCCTGAAAATGGTGAGTTCCCAGACTTATTGAGGATCGTAAAAGTGACTGACGTAAAAGAATGTCGTTCCCGCGAAAGCGGGAACCCATGGATTCCCGCTTTCGCGGGAACGACGCACTATCGGTGGCTTGTCACTCATTTATACGGATATCAATAAGTTGTTTTGAGGGGGGTAAAAGTGAGTTGAAACCAAGCAAGACCATGATATCGGCCCGCAACATCCGAGTGCATTCTAGCATTGCAACTACCGTTAAGGTTTCTGGATAGGTTCTTGGAAAAACGTGCTATTGACCATGCCAGTAACGTCGCCGGATTTCGCGCTCCGCCTCAATGACGACGCCCCCTGCCACAATCCTCAACGTCAGGGCGCCTTCCAGATCGGTGCGATGCAATCTGGCGCCGCTTGCAAGGTAACGATTGATCGTCTCTGCATGGGGATGGTGAAAGCGGTTGCGATAGCCCACAGGAAAAACCACATCCTTTGGAGCGACTGCGGCTATGAATTTCGGCGTCGACGAGGTTCGGCTTCCGTGATGCGGAGCAAGCAGCACGTCGGCCCGCAGGCGGGATGAATGACGCGCCAACATTGCCTGTTCCGAAAGCGACTGGACATCCGCGGTAAGCAGGACGCTGCCATAGGCATTACTGACCCTGAGCACGCAACTCAGGGTATTGCTTACCTTAGCAGGGGCATCGTATTGCGCCACCTGCGGATGCAGCACCTCGAACAGCACACCATCCCATTGCCAAGACTGGCCGTCGTAACAAGACAGCGTCTCGACCGGCACGGCGGAAAGCTCATGCTCGAAAGGCAGCGAGTTGATCATCCAGCCTACCGGAACGGCGTCGAGCACGCTCTTTGCGCCACCCGCATGATCGTTATCCTGATGGCTGATGACCATTCCGTCGAGACGCGACACACCCTTGGCGCGCAAATAGGGCACGATGATGCGATCGCCGCTGTTGGCTTCGAGCGAAAAGATCGGGCCGGTGTCATACAGCAGGTCATGGCTCGCCGTCTGGACATGAATCGCCAGACCTTGCCCGACATCGAGCAGCGTCAGCGTCGCCTCGCCTGTTGGCGGCCTGGCTGGAGGAACATATAGCAGCGGCAGGAACAGCACCGCGCCCAGCCAACGCGCCGGGAAACCTCGCGGCAACAACAGCCAGGCACTCCCCGCCAGGGCCAGCAGCAAGGCCCACACCGGCGGCGCATGCTGCTGCCAAACGGCCCAAGAAAAATCCGCAAGCCAGGCGACGAATGCCATCATCCCTGCCGTGATCCAATGAGCAAGCACGAGCAGAAAACCCAACGGAGGAATAGCTGCCGCCAACATGGCCAACGGAGTAATGACAAAGCTCACCAGCGGAATCGCCAGCGCATTGGTCAAAGGCGACACTAGGGAGAACTGCTGGAACAACAGCAGCAATGCCGGAATCATGCCCACGGTAACCGCCCATTGCGCCCTCCCCCATTCCGCCAGCCAGTGGGCCTTGCCCAGCCGTCCGCCGCCGAGATAAAACAACACGCCGACCGCGCCGAACGACAGCCAGAAGCCCGCCGCCAGCACCGCCCAGGGATCGAGCAGCAACACCAGCAACAAGGCCAGAGCCAGCACCCGGCTGGCGGAAAGCACACGCTGCGTCCACAACGCCAGCGCAACGACCGCCAGCATGTACAAAGTACGTTGCGCCGGCACCGCGAAGCCGGAGAGCAGACAATAGCCAAAAGCGGCAAGGAACCCACCGACCACCGCCGCCTTCTGCGCCGGCAAACGCAGCATCAGCGCCGGGCTGCGCCGCCAGAGCCAGAGCAGCAACGCATAGGCAAAGCTGGCGAACATGGTCACATGTAAACCAGAGATGCTCATCAAGTGGGTAATCCCGCTGCGGCTGAAAAGCTGCCACTGCTCATTATCGATGGCGCGCTGGTCGCCTACCGTCAGCGCAATCAGTATGCCGACATAGGGCGCATCAGGCAGGATGCGCAGGAAGCGGGCGCGGATACTTTCGCGCAAGTGCTCGACGAGGGTGGACGGCGTGGCAACGAAAGCCTCCAGCCGCGCATTGTCCGATGCCGGACGCACATAACCGGTGGCGCGGATGCCCGCCTCCAGCAGCCACGCCTCGTAATCGAAACCATGCGGGTTGAGGTTGCCGTGCGGTCGCTTGAGGCGCAGCGTCAGCCGCCAGCGCTCGCCGGCATGGATGTCCGGCACGGCAGACTGGGAACGCTCCGCCGTCCCCTCCTCGTCCGCTTCCCTCCGCCAGCCCCGATACCAGGCCAGCGATAGTTGCGCGGGAACCTTGAAATCCGCCTGCTCAACCTTGAAATTGAAGCGCAGTCCGTGGTCGAGCCTTTGGGGCAGACCATTCACCACGCCGACCACGACGATGTCGCGCCCTTCGTTGGCTTCCGGCAGCGCATCGGCCAAGCGCCAGTGCGCCATGCCGCCGGCCCAAGCAAAGCCCAGCAAGAATGCGCCGACGGCAGCCGCAATGCGCAAACGTCGCGCCAGTGCCGCCAACGCCAGCAGCACTGCGCCAAAACCCGCCAAAACCGACAGCGCCAACGCAATTGGCAATGCGCCTTGTTGCTGCAACAGCCAGACACCGAAAGTAAAACAGAGGATAGATAGGCGCATGACGTCTAAGACAAGGAATCCCGCTTACGGCGCGTCCTGCTTGACAGTATTACTCATTAAGGTGTCTTGGATGCTACCAATGTCCGGGATTGACCCTACCTGCCAGCGCACTATGCGAATACCGGCAGAAGCCAAAGCTTTGTCTTTTTTTGCGTCGGCGGCCTGACGACCTGCTCTTTGGTGCGTGGAATCATCAAGTTCGATGACAGCAACAATGCTCGAGTCCTTGTTACACACCACAAAATCCACACTCATGCGATTTATGCGGTTACACCAAGCCTGATAGTTATTGCCTTTCTTGACACCGAGTAACTGAGAAAGTTGGACTTGAGCAAGGATGATATGTCCTGGCAAAGCCTCAATAAGCCTGAAGTAGAGAACTTGCTCAGGTTGAGAAAGAAGTTTTTTTGCATATAGCGGCCAGACATCATCACCAGTGCCGCCTTGCGCTTTGGCCTTGAGAATAACCAAGACAATAACCACAACGGCAACAACGATAATCAACGGCAGAATAATTGCACCCATTTTTTTCCTTTCGCAAAATAACCGTCTAACATGATTTTCCCTGAGTCTTTTACTCAAGCCGAATTTGCCAATCAAATAATTACACCGGAATTATAACCCCGCACACTATCGTCTGGGTGGATGTGCTGGTAAGCTCAGGGCAATCGCATAAGTGCGCAAAACATGCTCCCCTCGCCCCGCGTCGGGGAGAGGGGCTGGCACAAACCGAGAAAGGCCCGAAAATCGCCCCCTCTCCCCCAACAAGCTGGTGGAGAGGGAGTTTAATCAGGCAATTTAACCCAATGAAGATCGCATTCGCACTGCTAACCGCCGTCGCCTTGCTCCCTCTCCCCGCCCTCGCCCTGCCCGGCTTTCAGGAGGTAAAGGCCGCTTACACTCCCTCCGAAGCCTGGCTGCTGGCCAGGGATGGCAGGCCGTTGCAGAGCCTGCGGCTCGACCTGCAAGCACGGCGTCTGCCGTGGACGCGGTTGCAAGAGATTTCCCCGGCGCTAACGCGGGCGGTGATTCTCTCCGAGGACAAGCGATTCCAGGAACACGGCGGCGTGGACTGGAAGGCTGCCGGCAATGCCGCCTGGAACAACTTCTGGGGCGGCAAAATGCGCGGCGCCAGCACCCTGACCATGCAACTGGCCGGGCTGCTCGACGAAGACAGCAAACGCCATGGCCGCCGCAGCCTGTTCGAGAAAGTCTCGCAGGCCGCCACCGCGCTGCGCCTGGAAAGAAGCTGGAGCAAACCGCAGATACTCGAAGCCTATTTGAATCTGGTCGGCTTTCGCGGCGAACTGCAAGGCATCGCCGCCATGAGCCGGGGGTTGTTCGGCAAATGGCCGGACGGCCTCGACGAGCGCGAATCGGCGCTGGCCGCCGCCCTGCTGCGTTCGCCCAATGCGGCGCCGGCCCTGGTGGCAAAACGCGCCTGCGCCCTGCTCAAGGAAATGGAACGCGCCGGAGAATGCGAAACCCTCGAAGGTCTGGCGACAATTGCCCTCAGCGGCGGCCTGCGCCAGGGCGACGAAACGCCGCCGCAAGCGCCGCATCTGGCGCGCAAGCTCCTGAGCCAGCCGGGACAAAAGCTGAAATCGAGCCTGGACGCGGATTTGCAGACCTTCGCCACGGCCTCGCTGCGGCGGCATCTGTCGGCGCTGGCGAAGCAGAACGCCCAGGACGGCGCGGTGCTGGCCGTCGACAACGCCAGCGGCGAAGTGCTGGCCTGGGTCGGATCGAGCGGCGATCTTTCCGATGCCGCCGAGGTGGATGGCGTCACCGCCTTGCGCCAGGCCGGCTCGACGCTCAAGCCCTTCCTCTATGCGCTCGCCTTCGAGCGGCGCAATCTCACCCCCGCCTCGCTGATCGAGGATGCGCCGCTCACCCTGGACACCGGCAACGGCCTCTATGCCCCGCAAAACTACGACCCCCAGTATCGCGGCTGGGTCTCGGCGCGCATGGCGCTGGCCGGTTCGCTCAACGTGCCTGCCGTGAAAACCCTGGTGCGCATCGGCCCCGATCCCTTCCATCAACGCCTGCGACTGGCCGGTTTCGACAGCCTCAAGGAAAACGGCGACTGGTACGGCTACAGCCTGGCGCTGGGTTCCGCCGATGTCTCGCTGCTGATGCTGGCGAATGCCTATCGGGCCCTAGCCAATAGCGGTCGCTGGTCGCCTTTGAAGGTAATGCCGGAAAACGTGCAAGGACTAATTGCAACCAAAGAAGCTCCCCTCGCCCCTTTGGGGACGAGTGCCCCAGAGGGTAGAGGGGCAGGGGTGAGGGGTGAAATGGCGCATGCTGCAAACCCGTCCCTTCACCCCCATCCCCTCAGCCCTGCACGCCCAGTTCTAGCCTCGCCTGCTCGGCAAGAACAAGGGCAGTCCCCAAAGGGGCGAGGAGTGAAGGATCGCGCCGCCTTCACTCCGGGCAGCGCATTCCTTGTCGCCGACATCCTCGCCGACCGCAACGCGCGGGCTGGCACCTTCGGCATGGAATCTTGGCTCGCCACGCCCTACTGGGCGGCGGTCAAGACCGGCACCAGCAAGGACATGCGCGACAACTGGTGCATCGGTTTCTCGCGCCGTTTCACCGTGGCGGTATGGGTCGGCAACGCAGGCGGCGATCCGATGCACGACGTTTCCGGGATATCCGGCGCAGCCCCGGTCTGGCGCGAGGTGATGGATTGGCTGCACCGGGGCGACCCAGCCACCGGCCGCTCCCGCCGCGAGAGCCGCTCGCCTTCCCCGCCGCCGGGCGTGGTGAAAACCGCCATCCGCTTCGAGCCGCCGCGCGAACCGCCGCGCCAGGAATGGTTCCTGAGCGGCACCGAAACCAGCGTCGTGCGTACCGCTACCGCCCGCGCCTTGGCCCGCATCGCCTACCCCACCGACGGCACCGTGGTGGCGCTCGACCCCGACATTCCGCCCAAGCTGCAACGCCTGCCGCTACGCCTCTCGGCAGCGGCCGAAAAGGGCTGGCAATGGCGCATCGACAACCAGTCGCTGGGCCGCGCCAGCAGCCAGGAACTGTGGCTGCCCCAACCCGGACGCCACCGTCTAAGCCTGGTCGATGCCAGCGGCCGGGAACTGGATGCGGTGAGCTTCGAGGTGCGAGCTTTACGCGGGCGCTAATCTCTGGCACGACCTATGCACTACTCCGTCCTTGCCACTTGGCAAACTGATGGGGGAAATCATGAAAATATGCGAATCAAGTATTCAGCTGTGCGCTCAGCACAGCGAAACCGCTTATGCGGCCTCAAAATTTGAACTGGTAGGGAACGCCTCGTTCGGGGCAATTCTTGAGGAACAAGCCGCCGCGTTGGACCAGAAAACCGGCAGCGCGGAGACCGCGGCAACGCGGCAAGAATTGCCATCGCTGTTTGCGGACGGCAAGAATATCGGGGCAACGGCATCCAGCAGCGCTTCACCCGATGAAAACGACAACCTGCATTTGCGCTTGCTGCACATCCTGGAGCAGCTATTTACCAGCATGCTGGCAATGCTCGACGGCGGGAACGACACCGCGCAACCGGCGGCGGAATCCATGCCAACCGTTGAAAAAGCATCGACGACGCCATTCACCTCGTCCGGTTCGGGCGAATGGCGGATCATGCGCACCGATATCCGCGTCGAGCAGGAATCGACATCCTTTCGAGCATTGGGTTCGGTGCGCACCGCGGATGGCCGGAACATCGACCTCAAGGTGGACTACGCCCTGTCGCGGGAGAGCGCAACGGTCACCTCGATGAGCGCGTCCAACGTCGATGAGTTGCTGAAAGATCCGCTGGTCGTGCGCTTAAAGGACGACGGCGCCATTTTCAGCGGCGAGCGCACGCACTTCGACCTCGATGCCGATGGAAAAACCGAAGAAGTGCCAACACTGTCGTCCAGTTACGGCCTGCTGGCGCTGGACAGGAACGGCAACGGCAAAATCGACGATGGCAGCGAATTGTTCGGCACGAAAAGCGGCAACGGTTTCGCCGACCTTGCACGGCTAGACGCCGATCACAACGGCTGGATCGACGAAAGCGATCCCATCTACAACCAGCTTTCCGTGTGGTCCAGCGACAAGGACGGCAAAGCCTCGCTCGCCAGCCTGAAACAGGCCGACATCGGCGCCATGTCCCTGACCAATACGGCCACGCCCTTCAAGCTCGAACAGGATGGCTCGCTGCAGGGCAAGCTGCGTTCCACCGGACTCTTCCTGCGCGAAGACGGCAGCGCTGGGTTGATGCAGCAAGTGGATTTGGCAGTGTAGCGCCCAAACGCTCGACGCATAGTGTGGAAATGTCTTGCCAGGATTCGCTTATAAGCTAAAATATAGTCATGTACCAAATCATCCATTACCTCGACGAGAACGAGAACGACCTGTACCAGGATTGGCTTGATGGCCTTCGAGACCGTGTAGCGAAAGTCGCCATCATCAAACGGGTCGCTCGCGTCGAGGTCGGGTTGTTTGGCGATCACAAGTCGTTGCGAGACGGCATTTGCGAGTTGCGGATTGATGTCGGAGCAGGATACCGCGTCTATTACGCACAGGTTGGCAATAAGGTCATCCTGCTCACGAGCGGCGGCGATAAGAAGTCGCAGAGCCGTGACATTGAGCGGGCGATTGGAGTGTTGAGAGATTGGGAGAAGCGAAATGGCTAAAGCACACAGGACTCACGAAGAAGCAACCGTTGAGATGTTCCGCCGCGACCCTGACCTTGCGGCTGAGTATCTGAATTCCGTGCTGGCGGATGGCGACGAAACCGATCTAATGCTCGCCCTGCGCAGTCTTAGCAAGGCGTTCGGCGGCGTTCAGGAAGTGGCCCGCCAGGCAGAAGTGAATGCCCATACGCTCTATCGCACTTTGTCCGAACAAGGAAACCCTGAGCTAAAGACGCTCTCTGCAATTCTCAAAGCCATGGGTATGCGCTTGGCGGTGCAGCCAATTCAACATTCGCATGCCTGATTAAAAAGGGGCACTTAATTAAAGGTTCCAATTAAAGGTTCCAGGCTCGAATTTCCTTGCTCTACCGGACTCTTTCTGCGCGAAGACGGCAGCGCCGGGTTGATGCAGCAGGTGGATTTGGCGGTGTAGATTGGCCAAAGCGGTCAGCATCGATTCAGTGCGCGACAACCGGTGATTATTCGATGCTGACCCGGCTTCCCGAGGCTTCCCGCTTATTCCCTGAATTTCCTGTGGGTTAGTAAAAAAACTGATCGTAGAATTTGAACTTACAATCCAAAGGGTATACCCTGATACCCTTTGGGCATACCGCATTTATAAACACATCCTACACAGGGAACAAATTAATGATCACAATTTCACGGTTTGCAATCGCGCTAGTACTTAGCTACACCATGGCTGTTTGTCCCTATGCAATCGGTCAATCATCCCCTGTTACAGCACCGGGTTTCATAGCAAGTGCTCCTGACTCGGGGAAAGAAATACAACTAATCTTACCGCCCGATACACGCACCCGCGAAGCAATAGATGCCGCGCTGCCAATAGTCAAGAAAGTACTTGCGATTCACCAGTGTGTAAAGACCCTGGATGGCATGTTGCAACTAAATTTCTGGGCGGTTCCGGGCGTTAATTTCCGAGGATCATTCAACTCGGTATATCCAAATAGCACTTGGTATATGAAATATCATGACAGGAACAAGTGTGTAAGTGTACGGGCGATTGATAATTGGGCAATGCCAGCACTAAATGCTTTGAAGTTCCGAGTGGTTTACTTTGCAGAGGACAGTGGAGAAACCGTCAACTTTGCATACCTCCTGAAAAAAATTGATGATGGTTCTTGGAAACTAGCGGAGGTCAAGAATAACTGACAAGCAAACGGGGTTAGCATCGCTTTCTTTCATATCTGGAGCTAACCCTTTTTCCGCTGGACATTTACATACATTACGTTATGCCTCTTAAGCGCATTGCCAATCGTTTCCGTGTCTGGCTAAACCGCCGTAGATTGCGGCGATATGGCCTGCGCCCAGCCACTGAGCACGACCTTAACTTCATCATGGAAGAAGTCGTTGAGGGCGCTAAACGAGGACACTACGCCGCATCACTGCTAGAACCAGATCAGGCTCGTAGATTTCGAGACCAACTAAGGAATGTCATTTTCAATTCAGTGATGGTTCGTTGGTCAGATCGTGGAGTTGAAGAAACTGGCGCCAAACTGTGGGTCTATGGCTGCGATAGAGACGATCAAGTTGGCTACCTGCTTGTTTCTGAAAAATTAGCCGACAGCTTTGCCACCGATATTGAGCTTTACAAAGCTGGGGTGAGAGGAGCATAAAGGTTCCAGGCTCGAATTTCCCGAAGAGGAAGACTACTTCTTCCTCAAAACTGTCATCCCCAGTCGCAAGGCGACTCGCGACTATCTGCGTCAAGGTGAAGCCAATGCCGAAGATTGATTCTTATGAACTTGAAATTCTCAGCGCTTTCGAGAAGGGAGAGATGAAGTCAGTCGCTACCAAAAGCGAACTCGCGAAGTTCAAGGCAGCTGCCCGATCCACCACTATCAAAGACAAGCGGGTCAACATCCGGCTATCGTCGGGCGACCTGAGCGACATTCAGGTCAGGGCCCTAGAGGAGGGCATCCCCTACCAGACGCTTATCGCAAGTGTTCTGCACAAGTACGTGACAGGCCGTCTCGCAGAGCCGTCTGTGCAAGTAGCAAAGCAGCCGTCTGGCCGCGCATTAAAGCGCCGCACTTCACCAGCAAGCTGAATTAAAGGTTCCAGGTCGAATTTCCCTTAATTATGAATTTGAAGATCGTAATCAGAAGCGAAACTTACGCCGATGTGAGCGCAATAACCGAGGTGACCGTAGCTGCATTTAGCACCTTGGAGATCAGCAATCACACTGAGCAGTTCATCATCGCGACGCTACGCGCCGCGAAGGCTCTCTCGATATCGCTCGTCGCAGAAGTGGATGGCCGTGTGATTGGACATATTGCCTTTTCTCCCCTGACTATTTCGGACGGCACTCGAAACTGGTACGGCTTAGGCCCTGTTTCGGTGTTGCCGGAGTACCAGCGGCAGGGCATTGGCAAAGCCCTGATACAGGAAGGGCTGTTACGGCTGAAAGATATGAATGCTCAAGGTTGCTGTCTTGTTGGGCATCCAGATTACTACCGGAAATTCGGGTTCAAGAATATGCCGGAACTTGTGCTTGAGGGAGTGCCGCAGGAAGTTTTCTTCGCTCTGTCTTTCGACGGACATATTCCGCATGGCACCGTCACTTTCCACGACGGATTCAAAGCCGATAGCTAACAGAACCCAACAGTAACCCAACAGGGTCAGCATCGCTTTCTTTCATTTCCGAAGCTGACCATTTTGCTGCTTCAGAATAAAGCGTTCGCATCCCCTCATCACCAATTGCCCCGCTCTATTCCATTTCCGCCTAAATGTGCATAGTATGCGCATAGGAGGCATCTTATGAAAACTGCTGCGCATCACCCGCCACACAAGCGCCCGTTCAACCTTCTGTTGAGTGAAGAAAACGTGCAGCAAGCACGGAACTACACCAACAATCTTTCCGCCACGGTCGATTTGCTCCTGGCCGATTATGTGACGAAACAGAACGAAGCCTTACGCTCCAGGCAGGAATTGGGGGATGCCGTCGCCGAAGCATGGAACCGGTTTTACGCAACGAACGGCTCGTTCGCCGACGATTATTCGACGCTATGAGCCAGTTCGACGTTTATCGGAACGCCGGCAAGAACCGTTCGCTCATTCCGTATGTGGTGGTGGTTCAGTCGTCCTGGTTCGAGAAGTCGCGGCGGCGGGTGGTCGTTCCCTTGGTGTCGTGGGAAGAACTCAACAAGGCGACCAGCTTGCCTTCCTCGGCAATCAACCCGGTTTTCATTGTCGAAGACATTAAGGTTGTCCTGAATCCGCTGGAAATCGTCTCGATTCCAACAGAGGCTTTGGGCGATAAGGTCGCTTCTCTGGCGGACAAAAGCGATGCGATTATTGCCGCGCTGGATGAATTGTTCTCCCGCGCCTGGAGCTAATCGGCGACTATCAATCACATGGATACCAAGAAAATGACCCCAGATTTCCTCGTCGTCGGTGGCGGCATCATCGGCATCAACATCGCTAACGAACTGAAGCGGCGTTTTGCGGATGCAAGCGTGCATCTCATCGAAAAAGAAAAGAGCGGCGCGGAGCACAGCAGCGGGCGCAACAGCGGCGTGCTGCATGCCGGTTTTTATTACAGCGCCGACAGTCTCAAGGCCAGATTCACCCGTGACGGCAACCGGCTGCTGACCGATTACTGCATTGAGAAGAAGATTCCCCTCAACCGCTGCGGCAAGCTGGTGGTGGCGCAGAAGGAAGCCGACCTGACCTATCTTGACGAACTCCTGCGCCGGGGCAAGAAAAATGGCGTGGAGTTGCAGGAAATCACCGAAGACGAAGCGAAAAAAATCGAACCCCGCGCCATAACTGTGCAACGCGCGATTTTTTCGCCGTCGACTTCATCCGTCGATCCGGAGACCGTGGTTCATGCGATGCAGCAGGACGCCAAAGCAAACGGCGTGGTCTTCCATCATGGCACGACTTACCTTGGCGTCTCCAACGGCAGCGTTCTTACCAACAGGGGGAAGTTCAATCCCGGCTACTTAGTGAATGCCGCCGGACTGTATGCAGATAAACTGGCCCGCGATTTTGGCTTTTCCGAGAAATATCGAGTCCTGCCATTCAAGGGGCTTTACCTTTATTCCGACGAAACCGAGCATCCGATCCGCACCAACATCTATCCGGTGCCAGACCTGAGGAATCCCTTTCTGGGCGTCCATTTCACGGTCACTGCCGACGGCCACGTGAAGATCGGGCCGACGGCCATTCCCGCCTTCTGGCGCGAGCAATATCAGGGCTTCGACAACTTCCGCTTCGATGAATTGGTCGATATCGTCATCCGCCAGATTGGTTTGGTCACGTATTCACAGTTCGACTTCAAAAAGCTGGCTGTCGAGGAACTGCGCAAATATTTCCGTCCGCGCCTGATTGGCCTGGCCAAGTCGCTTGCTAGCGGCATTCACAACACCGATTATCGTCGCTGGGGCCGGCCGGGCATCCGGGCGCAGTTGCTGAATATCGAGACCAAGCAGTTGGAGATGGATTACGTGCTTGAGGGCGACGAAAAGTCGTTCCATGTGCTAAACGCTGTTTCGCCCGGATTTACGTGCAGTATTCCTTTCTCGCGGTATGTTTGCGAGAGGATTGAGAATATTGTGAATCGCAACCCCTCACCCCTACCCCTCTACCCTCTGGGGCACACGTCCCCAAAGGGGCGAGGGGGTTGATCTCCCTTCTCCCCTCAAGGGAGAAGGGGCGGGGATGAGGGGAAAATAGCTAACACACTGTATCTCCATGTTAAAGGATGACAAGCCATGAACCGCTCCGTCCGTCTCGCCGTATTCTCCCTCCTTTTGAACCTCGGTCTTGCCCACGCCGCCAGCGTGCAGCAGTTCATGCCGCAGGGGCGGATCGACCAGCAGAACCGGGCGACGGCCATGTTCAGCACGGAGATGGCGAAACTGGGCGATGTTTCGGCGCCGTCGCCGTTCAATGTCGATTGCGGCCCGGTGAAAGGCGAAGGCCGCTGGGTGGATGCCCGCAGTTGGGCCTGGCAGCTTGAACGGCCCTTGCAGCCGGGCGAGCGCTGCGCATTCATCCTGCGTCCCGGCCTGACTGCGCTGAATGGCGAGAGCATCGGCGGCAAAAGCCGCTTCGAGTTTTTTGCCGCCGGTACCTGGCCTCGCTCCATCCTGCCCCGCCCCGGCGCCCATGTGAATGAAGACCAAGCTTTCATCATCAACGGCGGCGGCCCGCTGAATGCGGCATCGGTGGAAAAATTCATCTGGTGCGAAGCCGACGGCGTCGGCAACCGCATCGCCGTGCGCCATCTGCCCGAGGCGCAACGCCAGGAAATCCTCAAGCACGTTCGTGGCAACTTCGGCCCCGCGCCGGTGATAGTGAGTTGCGCCGAGCGCCTGCCGCCGGGCGTGAAAATGCGCCTGGTATGGAGCAAGGGCGTGGAAGCCGCGAACGGGGCAAAGTCGGAAAAGGAAGAGAGCTTCGTCTTCACCGTGCGCGAACCCTTCCGGGCCAGCATGAGCTGCGAAAGGGAAAAAGCCGGTTCGCCTTGCTCGCCCTTGTCCGCCGTGACGCTCGATTTCAGCGAACATGTGGATGCCAAGCTGCTGCAAAAAATCAAGCTCGTCACGCCGGAAGGCGCCCGCAGCCCGAAAGACCCGAATAAGGATAACAGCACGAAGGAAGACAAGGCACGCGCCGTCAGCTTCCCCGGCCCCTTCGCGCAAAACGCCGAATTCACGCTGATACTGCCGGACGGCATCAAGGATGAGACCGAGCGTTCTCTCTCCAACGCCGCCAGCTTCCCCCTGAAATTCCGCACTGGCGCTCTGCCCCCGCTGGCCAAGTTCCCCGGCAATTTCGGCATCATCGAACTCAAGGAAGGCGGCATCCTGCCGGTGACCCTGCGCAATCTGGAAGCCAAGGTCGCCACCACCAGCCTGCGCCTGCCCGGCAGCCACCCATACCATGAAAGTCGCGCAGCGACTCACGACGCTCCCCTCGCCCCTCCGGGGAGAGGGGATGGGGGTGAGGGGGACAAACGGGGGCTTTCGACATCTGGAATAGCTGAAACCCATTCACGGATTGCCGAGCAGCGCCTGACCGAGGACGGCGATGTGATCGCTGCCATGAAAGCTTTGGCGAAGTTCGAGCAACAGAGCAGGACTGTGAAAATCCAGCCTAACGAAAACGCCAAGCCGGAAGAACGTAGCGATCCCTATTACGCCCGTGAGCTTTCGTTCCTCAAGCAGCGGCCCGGCGTCAGCGGTCAGGAGCTGCCCAAGCCCGGCGGTCCGGCGGAATTCGAAGTGGTCGGCATTCCGCTTGCCAAGCCTGGCTACCACATCGTCGAAATCGAAAGCCGCATCCTCGGGGCTGCTCTGCTGGCAACACCAGCCTCCCCTCTCCCCCAACCCCTCTCCCCGGAGGGGCGAGGGGAGCGTCGTGAGTCGCTGCGCGACTCGCATGGGAAACCGATGTATGTTCGCGCCGCAGTGCTGGTCACCAATCTGGCGGTGCACCTCAAGCGCGGCAGCGACAACGCGCTGGTCTGGGTGACGACACTGGACACCGGCAAGCCGGTGGCCGATGCCGAGGTGCGCGTCTCCGGCTGCGACGGCAAGGAACAGTGGCGCGGCAAGAGCGACGGCCAGGGCCGGGCGAAAATCGACAAGCCGCTCAATCTACCCAATTGCCAGGATGGCAGCTTCCTCTTCGCCAGCGCCCGTCTCGGCGAGGACTACAGCTTCGTGCGCTCGGACTGGAACGAAGGCATCGAAGCCTGGCGCTTCGGCGTCGAAACCTGGGGTGAACGCACCAACTTCAGGATTCATACGGTTTTCGACCGCACCCTGTTCCGCCCCGGCCAAACCGTATTCATGAAGCATATCGCCCGCGGCCGCGACAGCCGCAGTTTTGCCTTCCCGGACGACGACAGCCTGCCGACCAAACTGACCATACGCCAGGCCGACACCGGCACCGAATTCTCCCAGCCCCTGACCTGGGACAAGCAAGGCAGCGCGACTAGCCAGTGGAAGATTCCGGATTCGGCCAAGCGCGGCAACTACGAAGTGGCGCTCTCCGGCGGCAAGCGCAACATGACCGTCACTGGCGAATTCCGCATTGCCGACTTCCGCCTGCCCGTGTTCACCGGCAGCGTCCAGGGCGTGCCGGCAAAGCAGGTCGCGCCGCGCAAGCTGACGCTGGCGCTCGGTCTGTCTTTCCTCAACGGCGGCGCGGCCAAGAATGCAGACGTCAGTGTCTCGGCAACAATGCGGCCGCGCTGGCCGAGCTACCCCCATTTCGATCGCTTCAACTTCAACGTCGATTTCAACGATGAGGCGCTCTCGGCCTTCGGCGTGGAACCTAACCGCGAACGCGAACGCCTAGTGCTGGACAAGCAGCCGGTAACTCTGGACAAGGCCGGCAGCGGCAAGCTGGAAGTATCCCTGCCCGACAAGCCCAAAGGGCCGAGCGAGATATACGCCGAAATGAGTTTCACCGATCCCAACGGCGAGATCCAGACCATCCACGGCACAGTGGAACTCTGGCCCGCCTCAGTGGTGCTGGGCATCAACGTCGGCGACTGGGCCAGCAAGGGAAAGGACAACCAGATAGATATAGTCGCTCTGGACACCACCGGCAGGCCCGTTGCCGGACAAGACATAAAGGTCAAAGGCAAGCGCCGCGTCGATTACAGCCACCGACGCCGCATCGTCGGCGGTTTCTACGCTTACGAGAACCATCACGAATTCGTGGACCTGGGCGTGGTTTGCAGCGGCCGCACCGACAGCCGGGGGCTGTTCCGTTGCGAACCGAAGACTAGCGAACCGGGATCGGTCTATCTGCTGGCGGAAACCCGCGACGGCCAGGGAAATACGGCCCAGACCAGCGGCAGCTATTGGGTCAGCGGCGGCGGCGATTTGTGGTTCACCGCCGGCAACCAGGACCGCATCGACGTCATTCCCGAAAAACGCAGCTACAAGCCGGGCGAAACCGCCCGCTTCCAGGTGCGCATGCCCTTCCGCGAAGCCACGGCGCTGATCTCGGTCGAGGCCGGCGGCATCATCGACACGCTGGTCCAGCCGCTGTCGCGCTTCAAGCCGGTGATCGAATTGCCGGTCAAGGGCGAATGGGGGCCGAACGTCTATGTCTCTGTGCTAGCCGTGCGCGGACGGGTCGAACCGCTCAAGTGGTATTCCTTCTTCCAATGGGGTTGGCGTGAGCCTATTGCCTGGTTCAAGGAATGGTGGAGCCCGCAACAGCCGACGGCCATGGTCGATCTGGCCAAGCCCGCCTACCGTCTCGGACTGGCGGAAATCGGCGTCGGCACGGAAGCATTCAAGCTTCAGGTGGAAGTCGCCGCCGACAAGGCCGACTACCGTCCGCGCGAAGAAGCCACGGTGCGCCTCAAGGTCACCACCGCCGACGGCAAGCCTGCCCCGGCAGACGCCGAGGTGGCATTTGCCGTAGTGGATCAGGCGCTGCTGGAACTCAAGCCCAACGAAAGCTGGAAGCTGTTGGAGAGCCTGTTGCAGAAACGCGCCTACGAAGTCGAGACCGCCACCGCCCAATCGCAGGTAATCGGCAAACGCCACTTCGGCAAGAAGGCGCTGCCACCCGGCGGCGGCGGCGGACGCGGCCCGGCGCGGGAACTGTTCGATACGCTGCTGACCTGGAATCCGCGCGTCAAGCTTGACGCCAATGGCATGGCGACGATCAAGGTGCCGATCAACGATTCGCTCACCGAATTCAGGCTGGTCGGCGTCGCCACCGCCGGAACCTCGCTCTTCGGCACCGGCTCGGCAGCCTTCCGCACTAAGCAGGACTTGCAGATGATTTCCGGCCTGCCGCCGCTGGTGCGCGAGAAGGACAGCTTCCAGGCACTGCTCACCTTGCGCAACGGCACGGCCAGGGCCATGAGCGTGGCGGTAACAGCCAAGGCCGGCGACAAGGCATTGGAAGCGCGTCAGGTTAAACTGGAACCCGAAGGTGCGGCGGAACTCGTCTGGACGGCGCAAGCGCCCGAAGGCGTCGCCAGCATGGTCTGGGAATTCGAGGCGAAGGAGGAAGTCAGCGGCCTGACAAGTTCAGCCAAGGACAGACTCAAGATCACCCAGCAGATTGCGCCTGCCGTGCCAGTCACGGTGCAGCAGGCGACGTTTACCCGCATCGAAGGCAAATACGAGGTGCCCGCCACGCCGCCCGCAGGCGCATTGCCGGGCAAGGGCGGCCTGGAAATCGGCCTCTCGCCCAAACTCTCGACGCCGCCACCGGGACTCAAACGCTACTTTGAGGAATATCCGTTCTCCTGTCTGGAACAGAAAGTCTCCGTCGCCGTCGGCCTGCGCGACGAAAAACGCTGGCAGGCGCTGATCGGCGAATTGCCTGCGCTGCTCGACGGCAACGGACTGGCGCGTTACTTCCCCGGCGAAGGGCCAGGCAGCGTGCCGCTCACCGCCTACCTGCTGGATATGGCGTCGCTCTCCGGCTTTGCCCTGCCGGAGGATGCCAAAACGCGCCTGCTCCAGGGACTCAACGCCTTCGTCGAAGCCCGTATCAAGCCGAAAACATGGTCGCCCTACGACGACTTGCTGATGCGCAAGCTCTTGGCGCTGGAAGCCCTGACCCGCCAGGGACAGGTGCCCACCCGCGCCGCCGCCGCGCTCGACGTGGACCCGATGCGTCTGCCCACCGCCGCCCTGCTCGACTGGTATCTGGTCGTCAAACGCCTGCCGGAACTGCCGCAGCGAACAGACAAACTCGCAGCGGCGGAACAGGAAGTGCGAAACCGACTTTCCTATACCGGCGGACGGCTCAGCTTCACCACCGAGAAATCCGACTATTGGTGGTGGATGATGGTCAGCGGCGATTCCAACGCCTTCCGCCTGATCGAGGCGATGCTTGACGAACCGGGCTGGAAGGAAGACCTGCCGCGCCTGATGCGCGGCGCGATGGAACGTCAGGCACGCGGACGCTGGTTCACCACGACCGCCAACGCCTGGGCCAGCGTGACCCTGGACAAGTTCGGCCGCAAGTTCGAGCGCGAACCCGTCACCGGCCTCACCCGCGCCAGCCTGGGCAAAGCCACCGTAGAACTGCGCTGGAAGTCCGGCGAGGCCGACTATGCGCCGCTTAGTCTGGCTTGGCCGGCAAAGGGAGCGGAAAACCTCGCCATCAGTCACGAAGGCACCGGCAAGCCCTGGGCCTCAGTACAGGTGCTGGCGGCCATTCCCGCCGGAGCGCCACGCGCCTTCGGCTACCGCTTGAGCCGCACGGTGACGCCGATACAGGAGAAGGTTCCGGGCAAAGTCAGCCGTGGCGATCTGTGGCGCGTCACGCTGAGCGTGGATGCCGACCAGGACATGACCTGGGTGGTGCTGTCCGACCCAATCCCGGCCGGAGCACGCATTCTCGGCGACGGCGACGGCCGCGACTCGAGCATCGCCACACTGGATGAGAACAAGCGTCCACGCGGCATCTGGCCCACTTTCGTCGAGCGCACCTTCAGCTTTTTCCGCGCCTACTACGAAGTCGCGCCCAAGGGCCATTTCCAGATCGACTACACGCTGCGCATCAACAACGCTGGCGAATTCAGCCTGCCCCCCAGCCGCGTCGAGGCCATGTATGCGCCGGATGTGTTCGGAGAGGTGCCTAATGGAAAGGTGGTAGTAAGATAAACGATAACAGGCGGATGCAGCAGGGAAGATAATCCTCACAGAAAGCCCTGGCATTGCGCTTTCTCTGCTGAATCCAAGGAAACGTCCAGCGCAAACTGAAGGATCTCCGATGAACGACACTACCCGGCGTTGCTTCGAGGAATTGAAGGCAGGTGGACTGTTGCCGTCACCGACGGGGGTGGCACTGACGATTTTGGATGCGACAGGCCGCCCTAACGCCAGTACTCAGGAAATTACCCGGCTGGTTCAGGCCGACCCGGCAATGGCGGGTCGCATCCTGCGCTATGCCAATACGGCGCACGGTGGCGGCATGCGCCATATTGTCTCCTTGGCTCAAGCAATCACCTTTCTCGGTTTGTACCGTATCAGGCAGGTTGCGCTGGGGTTTTCCCTGATCGATCAGTACCGTACTGGCGCCTGTTTAGCTTTCGATTATGAGGGATACTGGACGAGTTCGCTCGCCACCGGAATTGCTGCGCAAAAGCTTGCGTCATTGGCCCACTGCCCTCCGGACGAAAGTTTTTCCTGTGGTTTGCTATCGGGGATCGGTCGCCTGGCATTCGCCACAGCCTTCCCGGAAAAATATGCGACGATCCTCCAACGAGGCATCCCCGAAGCAGCATTGGCAACTGAGGAAATAGCCCTATTCGGTATAGATCATGTCCAGCTTTCCGCCGAAATGCTCGATAGCTGGGGCTTGCCAGAGATATTTACCAGCGCCGTGCGGCACCATGAACAGCCGGGCGAAACACCTTTTGCTCCCGGAACCAGGGCATATGCATTGTGCACCTCCCTGCACTTCGCAATGAGAATTGGGCAGTTGCTCAACCTGGATGAGGCTCATCGCTGGCAACAGGTTCCCTCGCTGTTTAATGCGGCAGCCCAGTTGAGCATGGAAGAAGCGGAGGTTCCTCCGCTCGTGGAGGAAGTCGTGGCCAACTGGCTGGATTGGGCCAAGGAGCTCAAACTGCCGACCAAAACCTATTCCGACTTGCGGAGTTTGCTTGCGGCTCCCCCGAATGCATTCGGCAACGAAGGTGGATCGACGCTAACAATTGCGCCCCTCCATGTCGTTTTATTCGTAACCGATCAGGAGCGATACCTGGGCTTGGCCCAAACACTGACTGCAATGGGCCTTAAGATCGCTCAGGCCACAGATCTGCCCAGTATCCAACATCTTTTTCATGACAAACCGTCAGACTTGGCGATCATCGATCTGGATGGAAAAGATACCAACCCCATCACTCGGTTGCGTGAGTTACGAAGGGCCATAGGTAACGCCATTCACATCATCGCGCTGATCCCTTCCGAAGCAGAATCCGTTGTTGCGCAGTTAATCCTGGCAGGAGCCTCCGACTATCTGCTCTATGACTACACTGAAGCAGCCTTGGTAGCTCGCCTCTCAAACGCTCAACGGTTGATATCCCTACAGGGAGCGGTGCGAGCCGAGCGCGAGCTGGCTGTGACATTTTCAGGAGAATGGGCGCGCTCCAACCGACGCTTGCTATACGAGGCGCTTACCGATCCATTGACCCAGTTGCCCAACCGCCGCTATGGCCTCGACCGATTTGCACAGGAGTGGTCCATTGCATCGAACAACGAGCTCCCCATCGCATGCCTTATGCTCGACATTGACCACTTCAAGCGTGTAAACGATGAACGAGGTCACGATGTTGGCGACATAGTACTGCGTCAAGTAGCGACCATAGTTGAACGTTGCTGCCGGCGTAGCGATATCGTTTTTCGTTACGGCGGCGAGGAATTCTGCATAATCTGTCCTGGCACAGCAGTGACCGAGTCCGTCCAATTTGGCGAGCGCATTGCTGGCGCTGTGCATAATGGCCGCTACGGCTTGCAAGAAGATATGTTTAATGTCACCTTGAGTATCGGTGTCGCTGTGCGAACACCGAAAATGGCTGATTTTAATGAGCTTATTGTGATGGCGGATCGGGCCTTATATGCGGCGAAAGAAGGCGGAAGAAACAGGGTTGTCGCAGCGGAATAGCTTTGCCGACCCAGTTTGGACACCTCAAAACATGCGTTCCCGCAGTTCTCGCCAACCTTCATCGAGTACAACGCGCCGACTACGAAACGATCCCAAGGAACATTTCCAGATCGGCTACCCCCTGCGCACCAACACCGGCGAATTTAGCCTGCCACCCACCCGCTTGACCGGAAACCATCCATGAAAACCACCTTTCTTTCCTATCTCGCCGCCACCCGCAGCCTGGTACAGCCCGGCATCCTGTGGCATCTGCTGTGGCCTGCCCTGCTGGCGACGATGATCTGGATAGGCGTGCTGGTATGGCACTGGGACACCCTAATCATCGCCGGCATGCGCCTGATCGCCTCCCTGCCCCTGCTCGGCGACTGGCTGACGGCCCCGGAGACCGGTCTGCTGATCACGCTGATCCTGATCAAGATCGCGTTAGTCATGCTGATGATGCCGGTCATCTACGTCACCGCCACCTTTTTGGTCGCTGCGCTGGCCTTGCCGCTGATGCTGGAAAAGGTAGCGGCGAAGGATTACGCGGATATCGAGCGACGCAACGGCGGCAGCCAACTCGGCAGCATCTGGAATGCGCTGACTTCGGTGCTGCTGTTTCTGCTGGCGCTGACTGCGAGCCTGCCGCTGTGGCTGATTCCCGGCGCAGGGCTGGTGGTTTCGGTGCTGCTCACGGCCTGGCTCAACAAGCGCGCTTTCCAATATGACGCGCTAATGATGCATGCCGACAAGAGCGAATTATCGGAACTGCGGCGCGACCTTGGCGGTTCGCTTTTCGTCATCGGGCTGGGCGGCGCGCTGCTGGCGCATGTGCCGTTCATCAACCTGTTCGCGCCAGCTCTGACCGGGCTGGCGTTCGTTCATTATCTGCTGGCGGCGCTGAGGAACAATAGATTACTTACAAATTAATCAGGGGATGCTTGAATGCTATTTTTGAATGTTCCATTTTCCCAAAAAGATGAGGCTAAAGCGCTAGGCGCTCGGTGGAATGCTGACAAGAAAAAGTGGTACGTACCAGACGGTTTGGATGCGACACCTTTCTCACGATGGACAGAAGCAAGGCAACAAGCACCAAAGCCTTTGCCTGTAACAAAGGAAGCTTTGCTCTTTATCGATCTTGTGCCAAATAGTGCCTGGTTCTCCAACCTGCGATCAGAATTAACTAAGATAGAGTGGGACTTGGTCAAAAAGGCAACCTTCAAAGCGGCTAGTTATCTGTGCGAAGTCTGTGGTAAACGAGGTCAGCAACACCCAGTCGAGTGTCATGAGCGATGGCACTACGATTCGCAGACAAAGGTGCAGACGCTGGTTCGGACTATCGCCCTATGCCCTGCCTGCCATGAATCTACACACTACGGCCTTGCTAGTGTAAGGGGGCGAGATCAAGAGGCTAAACAACATCTCATGCTGGTTAACGGTTGGAATGGCGATCAAGCCAACCAACATATCAGTCAGGCGATGGATGAATGGAAAAGACGAAGTGAGGTCAAGTGGAAACTTGATGCCAGATGGCTACTTGATTTTGTACATTTATCAGAAGAAACCCAGAAAAAGATTATTGACTTCGCAGCCGGGTTGGGAGAGCGGAAAATTCAGGACTGGCAGCAAATGATTGTTGACGATCATGCACAAAAAGCCGGAATAAATCGCAAATAAAAGAGGCTCAACAAAGGACAAACAACGATTCGCATGGGGAGACTTCCCAACAGACTGTTTTGTAAAGAGATTAATCAAAGGTTTCAGGTTCAATTTTGATGGAAAGGGAAATGCTCATGAACTGCCAATTACCCCGCTTCGTCTCCGCCGCCATAGCAATATCATTGTTTGCCGTGCTTTCCACCGAATGCCTGGCCCAGGGCATGCCACTCACCAAGGAACAGTGGGCGCAAAAGATGATCAAGGAACAATCCGTCACCGGTCGCCTGTGCAAGCCGGGCGGATTTCTGTTGAGCTGCTTTTCGCCGCGAACGAAAGCCGATGACCCTGCCGATCAAGGGAAAACGCTAGGCGAGGCGGAATGCGTCGAGGCCACGCAAATGCTGGCCAAAACGCACTTGGCAGATGGCAGCGCCAAATCCGGCGGACAAAAGGTGGTGGGCATGTTTTTCAACCGCCTGCCGGTGAATCTCAACGACTACAACCAGAAAATGTACGACGAAAAACTCGCCAAGGAGATCATGTCGCAGATCGTTTCCGTGCTGAACAAGCAAGGCGCCATGTTGCTGCGCTCGCCCGCCTGCGACCGCAAGCTGGAAGCGACATTCCCGCGCTGACGGAATTACGGCCTGAGAGATCGCTCAGGATTTGGATAGTTCCTTGCGACAGCATTCCCTGTCGCAGAATTGAATCTCGATAGTGGCATGAACGATTTCCTCATGCCGGGAAAGATGTTCGCGAACGCGCTTCGGCGTTAGCTCCCTGTCGTGGGTAACCACCGTCAGCGCACACGAGTACGCACGCTTGCCGACGCGCCAGAGATGAAGGTCGGCGATCCGGGTTTCGCCTGCCTCCGGCCCGGTTTCGACAACCTCACGAACCTCCTGAACCAAGGGGTGATCCATTTCGCGATCAAGCAGCACCTTGCCCGTCTCGATGATGAGGTTCCTGGCCCAGATGGCCACCAACCCAGCACCGAAGATGCCCATGGCCGGGTCTAGCCAGGACCAGCCATACATCCAGCCTCCAGCCAGAGCGACTATCGCCAGCACCGAGGTGGCGGCATCGGCAATGACATGGAGATAGGCGGATTTCAGGTTCAGGTCGTGGCCATGTGAGTGGTCATGTCCATGGTGAGCATGATCGTGGTCGTAATGATGATCATGGTCATGATGATGGTCGTGCGCATTGCCGAGGATCAGCGCGCACACGATATTCACGACGAGGCCGACAGCGGCCACGAGCATCGCTTCCTGATAATGAATCGACTGCGGCGCGAGAATCCGCTCGGCCGATGCTATGACCATCATCACCGCCACGCCTAACAGGAAGATGGCGCTGGCAAAGCCGCCAAGCACTTCAATCTTCCAAGTGCCAAAGGCAAAGCGGGGGTCGCGCGCATAGCGTCGGGCGGCGGCGTAGGCGAAGGCGCTCACGCCAATGGCCACGGCATGCGAGCTCATGTGCCAACCATCGGCCAAGAGCGCCATCGAGTTGAACCACCAGCCGGCGATGATTTCGATCACCATCATCACCAGCGTAATCCACATCACCAGGCGCGTGCCACGCTCCGCCGCATGGCTGTCCTCGCCAAACACGTGGTCGTGCGACCACTCGGACAGGTGGTCAGTATGCATGCAGCACGCCATCTTCAAGACGCAGAATACGTTGCGCCCGCCTAGCCAGTTGCATGTCGTGGGTAACGACGATGAAGCTGGTGCCATGGCTGGCGTTCAGGGTCAGCATCAGTTCGAACACGCCTTCGGCGGTATGCCGGTCGAGATTGCCGGTCGGCTCGTCGGCCAGTACACAGGCCGGACGCGTCACCAGAGCACGCGCCACAGCGGCGCGTTGGCGTTCGCCGCCGGAGAGTTCGCCGGGCCGGTGATGCAAGCGGTGCGACAGGCCGACTTCCTTGAGCAGCGTCGCCGCCTCGGCCTCGGCCTCGGCTTTCGCCATGCGCCGGATCAGAAGCGGCATGGCGACATTCTCCAGCGCCGTGAATTCTGGCAGCAAGTGATGGAATTGGTAAACGAAGCCCAGGGATTCGTTGCGCAAGCGTCCGCGCTCGGCATCCGAAAGCTGCGTCAGTTCGCGCCCCTGGACGCTGATGCTGCCGCCGCTCGGCACGTCCAGGCCGCCCAGCAGATGCAGCAAGGTGCTCTTACCCGAGCCGCTGACGCCGACTATGGCAATGCGTTCGCCGCGCCCGGCCGAGAAATCGACGCCGGCCAGCACCGGCACTTCGACATCGCCTTGCCAGAAGGACTTTTTCAGGCCGGCGCAGGAAATAACTGTTTCGCTAGCATCGGCCTGCCCCTCTCCCTTCTCCCCTCCGGGGAGAAGGGTCGGGGATGAGGGGAAAAGGTGGTCACTCATAGCGCAGCGCCTCCGCTGGATTGATGCGCGAAGCGCGCCAGCTTGGGTAGAGCGTGGCCAAGAGCGTCAGCGCAAAGGAGATGCCGGTAATGAAGGCCACGTCGCGCCACTGCAACTCGGAAGGCAGGTCGCTGATGTAATACACATCCTTGGCCAAGAAATTTATGCCCAGCGCCCGCTCCAGCGCCGGCACTACCACGTCGATATTGAGCGCCAGCGACACGCCCCCGACAACGCCCAGGACCAGCCCGAATATGCCGATCAGCGCGCCCTGAATAATGAAAATCCGCATGATGCTGCCGGGGCTCGCGCCCAGCGTGCGCAAGATGGCGATGTCGGCTTGCTTGTCGGTCACCGCCATCACCAACGTCGATACGATGTTGAACGCGGCGACGGCGACGATCAGCAGCAGGATAAGGAACATCATGTTCTTTTCGATCTGCACGGCGCGGAAAAAATTGGCGTGGCTGCGTGTCCAGTCTGTAATGAAAACATCAGGCTCGAGGTAACGATACAGTTCCTTTGATACACGCGGCGCCTGGAACAGGTCGTCAATCTTGAGACGCACCCCGGAAACGCCTTCGCCCATGCGGTAGAGCTTTTGCGCATCGGCCATGTGCACCAGCGCCAGACTGCTGTCGTACTCGAACATGCCGGCCTCGAAAATGCCGACCACCCTGAACTGCTTGAGGCGCGGCATGATCGCCGCCGGGGTTACCAACCCCTGCGGCGCGATCAGCGTCACCTTGTCCCCGGTAAGCACCCGCAAGGCGCGCGCCAGTTCGATGCCGAGAATGATGCCGAACTCGCCTTCCTTGAGCGACTCCAGATGCCCGCTTTTCATGTAGCCCTTGAAATTGGCGACCTTTTCTTCGGCCTCGGGCAATATGCCGCGCACCATGACGCCGCGCACATCCTGATCGAAGGAGAGCATGCCTTGCGCCGAAACATAAGGCGCAGCGGCCTGTACGCGCGGATGCCGGGCTGCGCCCTGCACCACCTTGACCCAATCGACCAACTCCTCGCCGCCCCGGCCGGAAATCTGCACATGCGAGGCGACGCCGAGAATGCGTCCGCGCAGTTCCTTCTGGAAGCCGTTCATCACCGACAGCACGACGATCAGCGCCATCACGCCGAGCGCAATGCCCAACATCGAAGTCATGGAAATGAATGAAATGAAGTGATTGCGGCCCTTTTTCGCGCGCGTGTAGCGCAGGCCTATCCAGTGTTCGTAGCGCATAGGGACGCTATGCTAACATGCCGCCGAGCCGCGAAACGCTGTCTGGGTGCATTTGAAATGCTGGTCAATTATCTTTACTTACCTCTGCAATCTTCCCCTCCCCCCTGCCCCTCTCCCCATAGGGGCGAGGGGTTCTTCCTCCCTTCTCCCCTCTGGGGAGAAGGGTCGGGGAGGAGGGGACAGCAACCGCCATCGCTTTCAAATTGAACATCAACATCACCCACCGCCACGTGCCGACCCGCGCCTGCTTGCAGCTCGAACAGCAGGGACTGCCGCTGTTGCTGGCGCGGCTGTTCGCCGCGCGCGGCATTACCGACCGCAGCGAGCTTGAATACGGATTGGAAACATTGCTGCCGCCGCAATCCCTGCTTGGCGTCGAAGCCGCCGCCGGCCTGCTGGCCGACGCGGTCACGTCCGGCAAGCAGATGCTGATCGTCGCCGATTACGACTGCGATGGCGCCACGGCCTGCGCCGTCGGCGTCCTGGCGTTGCGCACCTTCGGCGGCAGCGTGCATTATCTGGTGCCGAACCGCTTCGAATACGGTTACGGCCTGACGCCGGAGATCGCGCGCCTCGCCGCGCAGCATAATCCGGACATCCTGATCACCGTCGACAACGGCATCGCCAGCATCGACGGCGTCGCCGAGGCTAACCGGTTCGGCATCGCCTGCGTGATTACCGACCACCATCTTCCCGGCGACGCCTTGCCGGCAGCGGCCGCCATCGTCAATCCCAACCAGCCCGGCTGCGCGTTTCCCAGCAAGTCGCTGGCCGGCGTCGGCGTGATGTTCTACGTCGTCATGGCGGTGCGCGCCGAACTGCGGCGGCGCGGCTGGTTCAAGACCAACGAGTGGGCGGAGATCAACCTCGGCGACCTGCTCGATCTGGTTGCGCTCGGCACCATCGCCGACGTGGTGCCGCTCGACCACAACAACCGCGTCCTGGTCTCTCGGGGACTTTCCCGCATCCGCGCCGGGAAAATGCAGCCCGGCGTGCTGGCACTGTTCCGCGCCGCCGGGCGCGATCCCGACGCCGCCAGCACCTTCGACCTGGGTTTTGCCCTCGGCCCGCGCCTGAATGCCGCCGGACGGCTGACCGACATGGCACTCGGCATTGAATGCCTGATCACCGACGACCCGGCACGCGCGCTCAACATCGCCCAGCAGCTCGACACGCTCAACCGCGAACGCCGCACCATCGAAGCCGGCATGCAGGATGAAGCCTTGCTTCAACTCGACGATATTGACGCCGAGAACCGCGCCAGCATCACCCTCTTCGATCCCGACTGGCACCAAGGCGTCATCGGCATCCTTGCCTCGCGCATCAAGGATCGGCTGCACCGTCCGGCGTTCGCTTTTGCGCGCGGCAATGAGGGCGAGCTGAAAGGCTCGGGCCGCTCCATCCCCGGCCTGCACCTGCGCGATGCGCTGGACCTGGTTGCCAAGCAGAATCCCGGCCTGCTGTTGCATTTCGGCGGGCATGCCGCAGCGGCGGGCGTGACCCTGCGCGAAACCGATTTTCTGGAATTCGAACAAGCCTTCGAGGACGTGGCTGGCAGCCTGCTCACCCCCGCCGACCTGACGCGCAACATCATCACCGACGGCTCGCTGGAAAACGGCTATATCTCGCTCGAATCGGCGCGCCTGCTGCAACGCGAGATATGGGGCCAAGGCTTTCCCGCGCCGATGTTCAGCGACCGCTTCATGGTGGAAAAACAGCGCATTCTCAAGGACAAGCATCTCAAGCTGACGCTGAACAAGAACGGCGCCCGCTTCGAGGCTATCCAGTTCAATTTCGCCGAAAGCGCGCCCGGACACATCCACGCCGCCTACCGTCTCGACATCAACGACTACAACGGCTTACAAAACGTGCAACTGGTGCTGGAGCATTTCGAACCGGCGTAATATCCGTATCGAACCTAGCCCCACAACCAAGCAAGCTATGAGTCATCCCCGATTATTCCGCTTCTTGGCCGTCTTTCTCTCTCTGTGGCTGCTGACTTGCGGTGCCCTGGCCGACACCCTATACAAATCCGTCACTCCGGATGGCCGGATAGTCTATTCCGACCAGCCTCCAACCGGCGGCAAGCTGGAGAAGACGTTGAAGTATGAGAGCATGCCCGCCACGCCCCTTCCGGAATCGGTGCTTCGCTATCGCGAGGAGTTGTTGAAGAGCCTCAAGGCACGCCAAGCAGACTTGCAGAAACCCACCGGTAAGGCGCAGTTGTTCGTGGCGGCATGGTGCGGATATTGCCGCAAGGCCAAGGCCTATCTCACCGAGAAGAAAATCCCTTTCCTGGAATACGACATCGATACGCCGGATGGAAAACTGGCCTTCGCTCAAGCCAACAGCGGCACCGGCATCCCGCTGCTATTGTGGCAAGGAAAGAAAATCCATGGTTTCAAGAAGGAAGGCTACGACGCGCTGTTCGCGCAGGGAAAATAGCGGCGCAGGGTATAATCCGGCTTTTTCCGGAACATCCCCATGGAAGTCGAACGCATCAACGCCCTCGCCAATCAACTCTCCGATCTCGCCGCGCGCGGCGACGATCTGCGGAGGTATCTTTGACTTCGATGCCAAGGCAGCGAAACTAGAAGAAATCTCGCGCGAACTGGAAGACCCCGGCATCTGGAACGATGCCCAGCGCGCCCAGGAACTCGGCAAGGAAAAGAAGCAGCTTGAAAACGTGGTGCTGACGCTCGACTCGTTGAGCCAGCAGCTTTCCGACACCCGCGAACTGTTCGAACTTGCCCGTGGCGAAAACGACGACGATACGCTCGTCAGCGTCGAGACCGACATCGACGCCATGGAAACCCTGGTTGCCGGCATCGAATTCCGCCGCATGTTCTGCAATCCGGTTGATCCCAACAACTGCTTTGTCGACATCCAGTCCGGCGCGGGCGGCACCGAGGCACAGGACTGGGCCGCCATGCTGCTGCGCATGTACCTGCGCTACTGCGAACGCAAGGGCTTCACGCCGGAGGTGCTGGAGCAATCCGACGGCGAAGTGGCAGGCATCAAGACCGCCACCGTCAAGGTCAATGGCGACTACGCCTATGGCTATTTGCGCACCGAGTCCGGCATCCATCGGCTGGTGCGCAAGTCGCCGTTCGATTCCAACGCGCGCCGCCATACCAGCTTCTGCTCGGTGTTCGTCTATCCCGAAGTCGACGATTCGATTGAGGTCGATATCAATCCCGCCGATCTGCGCGTCGACACTTTCCGCGCTTCAGGCGCAGGCGGCCAGCATATCAACAAGACCGATTCCGCCATACGCATCACCCACCTGCCCTCCGGCATCGTCGTGCAGTGTCAAAACGACCGCTCGCAGCACCGCAACCGCGCCGAGGCAATGGCGATGCTGAAGTCGCGCCTGTACGAAGCCGAATTACGCAAGCGCCAAGCCGAGCAGCAGCAACTGGAGGACGCCAAGAGCGACATCGGCTGGGGCCACCAGATCCGCAGCTATGTGCTCGACCAGTCGCGTATCAAGGACTTGCGCACCAACGTCGAAGTCGGCAACACACAGGGCGTGCTCGACGGCGATCTCGATCCGTTCATCAGCGCCAGCCTGAAACAGGGCGTGTAATCCCGATCATGAAGCTCTTCATCATTACCGGCGCATCGCGTGGCATCGGCGCCGCGCTGGCGGAGGCATTGATCGACCCCAGCCACCGTCTCATCTGCATGGCGCGTTCGCAAAAAGCGCTGGCAGCGCTGCTGGCCAAAGCGACGATGCGCGGCTGCGCCATCGACGCAAGGGCCATCGACTTGAGCGATACGGTTGCCGCAAGCATGGCACTGGAAGGAGCGCTGGCAAAAGTCGATCCGGCCGCCTGCGCTGCCGTCACGCTGATCAACAATGCCGGCGTGCTGGAGCCCATCTGCTCGGCCGACAAGTATTCGGCCGTGGAGGTCATGCATAACGTGGCGGTCAATCTGTCCGCGCCGATTGCGCTGACGGCAGCCTTTCTGCGGATTACCGCGGACTGGCCGGGGATCAGGAAAGTGCTCAATATTTCCTCGGGCGCCGCCCACTCGCCCTATTCCGGCTGGAGCGTGTATTGCGCGGCCAAGTCCGGACTTGACCTTTTCTCGCGTTGCGTGGCGCTGGAGCAGCAGGAACGGACGAACGGCGCGCGCATTGTCTCGATTGCCCCCGGTGTGGTCGATACCGCCATGCAGGACGCCATCCGCCGCACGCCCCTCGAAGATTTCAGTGACAGGCCGCGTTTCGTCGCCCTGAAGGAATCAGGGCAACTGGCCTCGCCCGATGAGACCGCCAAACAACTGCTGCGTTACCTGAGTCACCCCGATTTCGGCAGCCAGCCGGTCGATGACATTCGCAACTGCTGAAACTTCCAGAACCTGAACATATAAGTTGGCCGGTCAGCGATGTCCGAGAATTTTGGATCTCGTTTTTCTGCTAGACTCTGCTGGTCTTTGACGGAAGTCGCCCCGCGAGGATCAAGGGGATTTCCAGCCCGAATATCTGTCTCCGCATAAGCTTGCAAACAACCGATGGATAAGAATTCGTTTCTGCCCCATAGCGAATATTCAGGCGACAAAAATCGAAACCATGAAACCGTAAAGAGGACACCATGAAAAAAATTATCTTCTCAATCATGATTATCGGTGTTTCAGTGTTTTTTTCTGAGATATCATTGGCTTATAACATATACAACAAATCGGACAATGGAGAAATCGAGGTATGGGGCGAATATTGCCCTGCCTGCTTCCATGGAAAGGTTCGTCAGGGAGAACACAAATCCTGTCCTGGCGACAAAAATGGCTGCAAGGGGAATACTGCGATCACTTTTACTTTCTTGGTATCCTCGCAGGTTCGTCCCGGAACAAGCGATCTGGTAACCAGAAAATGCTCGCGCAAAGTCCCGGCGCACGGATGGGTCGAAATTGGGAACGTCGGCATGCATGGAGCTCCTACCTGTATCGTATATGACAAGAAAGGAAAAGAACTTAACCCCGGCGACCATTTGACCGTGGACCCATAATGTTCTGAAATAAAAGCCCCCGATCTTCTAGCGGACTCCGCAATCCTCATAGCGGAGTTCGCGTTTACACCACCTGCCTGAAGTTTCCCGAGGGGTTCGCCGCATCCCATTCAGCGCAGATACCATTTACAGCGATGCGCTGCTCAACCTCCAGGCCGACGGCAGCCGCACCTACCGGGTTGTTCTCTCCGGCGTTCCCGCTGGTGCCACCGTCAACCTGAGCTTCGACCTGATCGGCTTCGGCCCCGCCACCAGCCACGTTACCGCGCGCGACATCCGTCTCGGCGTACACGAAACCCGCGACGATAGCGTCGCCACCGCCGAAGATACGCCGCTGACCATCGCCGCGCTGGCCAACGATCTGGATGCCAACCAGCTTGCAACACAGGAAACAGGCAAGACGCTGACTTACGTTTCGATTGCAGCCTGAAACGATTGGCGGTATCATATTTAATACCATGAAACCACTGATTGTGCTCGACACCAACGTTCTTGTTGCCGCTTTGCGTTCCCGGCAAGGCAGCGCATTCAAGATGCTTGAGCGACTTGGCCGGGAAAGTTTTGACACGGTCGTTTCGGTGCCGCTAGTGCTTGAATACGAAGACGTTTTATCGCGGAACGGAATGGTTTCGCTCAGATCGCAGGAGGTGGAAGCCATTCTGGATTACCTTTGCCTGGTGTCCAGGCATCAGAATGTGTTTTATCTCTGGCGTCCAATGCTGGCCGATCCAAAGGACGACATGGTGCTCGAACTGGCGCTGAACGCAAGCGCCCAATACATCGTGACCTACAATATCCGGGACTTCACCAAGGCCATCCCCTTGGGCATCGCGCCGCTGACCCCGAAACAATTTCTGGAGGTGCTGAAATGACAACATTGAGCATTCGCTTGCCGGATTCCGTGCATAAGGGTGTGCGCAACTGGGCGGAACAGGAGGGCATTTCGATCAATCAGTTCGTTAGTAGCGCAGTAGCAGAGAAGCTGGCCGCACTGGCGACGGAAACCTATCTGAAGGACCGTGCGGCCAAAGGCAGCCGAGCAGCCTTCGAGGCAGCCTTGGCAGAAGTGCCGGATGTGCCCGCTGAGCATGAGTAAAATCGCGGTCTGCCCCCTTTAAATTATGATTGAATCCATCATGTCCGAAACCACCACTACGCAAGACGAAAACCACATCATCGCCGAGCGCCGCGAAAAGCTGGCCGAATGGCGCAAGAGTGGCCGTGCCTACCCCAACGACTTCCAGCGCGAAAACACCGCTGGCAAGCTCGACGAGCTTTACAGCGCCAAGTCGCGCGAGGAACTGGAAGAACTGAAATTCGAGGTCAAGGTTGCCGGGCGCATCATGCTCAAGCGCATCATGGGCAAGGCCAGTTTCGCCACCATCCAGGATCTGTCGGGCCGTATCCAGCTTTTTGTCACCAACGACAAGCTCGGCGCGGAAACCTATGCCGAGTTCAAGCGTTGGGACATCGGCGACATCGTCGGCGCCAGCGGCACGCTGATGAAAACCAAGACCGGCGAACTTTCAGTGCATGTCGACGAATTGCGCCTGCTGTCGAAATCCCTACGGCCGCTACCGGAGAAATTCCACGGCCTCACCGACGTGGAACAGAAGTATCGCCAGCGTTACCTTGACCTGATCACCAACGAGCAGACGCGCCAGACTTTCGTCGCGCGCAGCCGCATGATCCAGTCGATCCGCAATTACATGGTGAATCACGGCTTCCTCGAAGTGGAAACGCCGATGATGCACCCGATCCCCGGCGGCGCCGCAGCCAAGCCGTTCACGACGCACCACAACGCGCTCGACATGAAGCTGTTCCTGCGCATCGCGCCCGAGTTGTATCTCAAGCGCTTGGTGGTCGGCGGCTTCGAAAAGGTGTTCGAGGTCAACCGCAACTTCCGCAACGAAGGCATCTCGCCGCGTCACAACCCCGAATTCACCATGATGGAATTCTACGAGGCCTACGCCGACTACCGCCTGCTGATGAACTTCACCGAAGGCTTGCTGCGCCATGCCGCCGAAGAGGCGCTCGGCGCCACGGTATTCGAATACCAGGGACGCATCCTCGATCTGTCCAAGCCATTCGCCCGGTTCACCATCGTCGAGGCCATCCATCAGCACAACCCCGGTTACTCGCTGGCGCAGCTAAACGACATCGACTGGCTGAAACAAAAGCTCGCCGACTTCAAGTTCCAGATCAAGCCGCACATGGGTTTGGGCGCGCTGCAACTGGCCTTGTTCGAGGAAACGGCCGAAGCCGAACTGTGGGATCCGATCTTCATCATCGACTATCCGGCCGAAGTCTCGCCGCTGGCGCGGCGTTCCGACATCAACCCGGAAATTACCGAACGCTTCGAACTATTCATCGTCGGACGCGAAATCGCCAACGGCTTTTCCGAGCTGAACGACCCCGAAGACCAGGCTGCGCGTTTCCAGGAACAGGCCAAGGCCAAGGATGCCGGCGACGAGGAAGCCATGTTTTACGACGCCGATTACATCCGCGCTCTCGAATACGGCCTGCCGCCCACCGGCGGCTGCGGCATCGGCATCGACCGGCTGGTGATGCTGCTTACCGACTGCGCCAATATCCGCGACGTGATTCTGTTCCCGCAGATGAGGGCGGAATAGCCTCGGTGGTATCAATGCACACCATCGAGGATTTTCTTGCCCAGAAATCGCTTACGATCATAGGCGTCTCAGGGTCGGAAAAGAAGTTCGGCAACGCGGTACTGCGCGAGTTGCAAGCCAACGGCTATCACCTCTTCCCAGTGCACCCCAGCGCCCAGTCTATCGAAGGGGTAAGCTGCTATCCCAGCCTTGCCGCGCTACCCGAACCTGTTGGCGGCCTCATTCTTGTCGTGCCGCCTCAACAAACGGAGTCCGTCCTGCGCGAAGCCGTCAGCGCAGGTATTACTCGTGTCTGGATGCAGCAAGGGGCTTCGTCCACCGCCGCCATCAGCTTCTGCGCCGAACACAATATCGCCGCCGTGCATGGTGAATGCATCCTCATGTATCTTCCCGAGGGGCCGGCCATACATCGTTTCCATCGCTGGCTTCGACGCATCTTTGGCCGCCTCCCGAAGTGATGCGTTATGCCTCCCGCAGACTCGGCGACTAAACCTCCCCCACTCGCCCCCGCCCGTCTTGCCTTCTCTCCTGACGGAACGCCCTACTCCGCCGATTTCGACGACATTTATCATTCGTCCGCCGGGGGACTCGGCCAGGCCAGACATGTCTTTCTCGGCGGCAACAAGCTGCCGCAGGCATGGGCAAAGCGGAATCGTTTCGTCATCGTCGAAACCGGCTTCGGCCTCGGCCTCAACTTCCTCGCCACCTGGCAGGCATGGCGCAACGACGCGCAGCGTTGCGCAAACCTGGAATTCGTCTCGTTCGAGAAGCACCCGTTCGTCGCCAATAACCTCGCCACGCTGCACCAACACTGGCCTGAATTGGCGGAACTCTCGGCGGAATTGCAGCGCCAATGGCCGGAACTATTACCCGGCATCCATCGGATTCCATTCGACAACGGCAAGGTCACGCTAACGCTGATCCTTGGTGACGCGCTTGAATGGTTGCCTGAATTCACTCTCCCCTATCAGGCCGACGCTTTCTTTCTCGACGGTTTCTCTCCAAGCAAGAATCCCGAACTCTGGTCGGCAGATTTCCTCAAGCTGCTGGCAAAGCTGGCCGCGCCGGAGGCAACGCTGGCCACTTGGTCGGTCGCAGCAGCAGTGAGAAGGAGCATGGCCGCTGCCGGTTTTACCGTCGCAAAGGCTCCCGGCTATGCGGACAAACGTGAAATGTTGATCGGGCAGAGGAAGATGACGGCACCGCTCTGACACTGTGATGATGTAGCGGCTAATCCAGGAGGATACATAATGGAATAATCGGACAGACGATTGAAAAGAATAAATCTAATCATTATTGAGTATCGTAAATATGCCTGACAAAAACCAATCGGATGCACGCCATTCCCACAAAAGCGGGAATCTGACCGAAGGAAATGCAGAGCCAGAAACCACCTGGATTCCGGATATCGCTACGCGAGTCCGAAATGACGTAGGTTTTGTCAGGCAATTATCAGTTATTCAATAAGATAGGATCGCACACCAACCGTCTCTACATTAATAAATGTCCGGACCCATGGGTCTCTTGAATAACTCGTTAGGCGGCAACGGAGGTGGTGATGAATCAGTCAGCCAAATTTTGGGACAAAATTGCAGAACGCTATTCGAAACAACCCATTGCTGATGAAGCGGCTTACCAGAAAAAACTACAGGTCACTCGCGAATATTTTCGACCAGACATGGAAATATTGGAGTTTGGCTGCGGAACAGGATCGACAGCCATTACCCATGCGCCGTATGTGAAACATATTCGAGCGATTGACATCTCATCGAAAATGATTGGAATCGCCCAAGGCAAAGCTGACGCAGGAAATGTCGAAAATGTCACTTTTGAACGCTCGACCATTGATGATTTCAGCATGCCCGATCAAATCTTGGATGCAGTGTTGGGACTCAGTGTTTTGCACCTACTGGACAACAAGGAGAAGGTAATCGCCAGTGTTCATAAAATGCTCAAACCGGGAGGAGTTTTCGTCACCAGCACGGCGTGTCTTGGAGATAGGATGAAATTTCTTAGGTTTGTTGCGCCGATTGGAAAGTTGTTGGGTTTGATGCCGTTGGTCAAGGTCTTTACCACAAGAGAATTGGTTGCCAGTTTGACTGAAGCCGGATTTGAGATTGACTACCAATGGCAACCGGGCAAGAACAAAGCAGTGTTTATTGTGGCGAAGAAGGCGGAGTTGGGGCGACACTCCACATGCGGACGTTACACAAACCTTCAAAATGCCGCCTAACCCGGCGTGACCTGGAACGTTGAGGCTGTAAAAGCTCCATTTTCTCGGGGTGTGCGGGATTTTGTGTAAACGGTGTTTCGTTTAAGCCAGCGACATCCGCTCTTCAAACTGGATAGTGAAGCGGTTGAGTGCTCCTTTCCAGTCCCGTAGCGGCATCGTCCATTTTTTGCTGATGTTGTTGAGCGCCAAGTAAAACAGCTTGCTGACGGCCTCATCGGTCGGAAATGAACTGCGCGTCTTGATGATTTTCCGCAGGCTC
>Ga0074195_1000251_pt1 | contig 122468 bp, 86 predicted proteins | sample EPASupsiteHSE623_FD_64525 | JGI IMG/M metagenome (GOLD analysis project Ga0074195, IMG submission 64525) | Bioremediated contaminated groundwater from EPA Superfund site, New Mexico - Sample HSE6-23 | ecosystem: Environmental > Aquatic > Deep subsurface > Groundwater > Contaminated ... | reverse complement strand
CTGCGTCGCGGCGACTTCGTTCTTTCTTGCATCCGGGGCACATCTGGGGTCCAGGGAAGTGAAAGTCTATGTCCTCGAAATTCTCATGATCACGGGGTTTGCCAGAATGAGGTGAAGGATTTGGGGGCACCCTGCCCATTGCATGAGGCTGTTGGTTCGTGATAGTTGTTCACAAGATTATCAAGGAGGGCAAGACATCTCCATGACCGGCTCCCCCATACGCCTGGGTACCAGAGGCTCTGCCCTGGCCATCGCCCAATCTCGAATGGTTCGGGACGCCCTTCTCCGCCTCAGGCCCGACCGTTCCATCGAACTGGTGACGATCAAGACTCAGGGGGATCGGGTGATCGATCGACCGCTGTCTCGCGTTCCGGGCAGAGGGTTCTTCGTGAAAGAGATCCAACAGGCGCTCCGGAACGAACAGGTCGACCTGGCCGTGCACAGTCTCAAAGATCTCCCGGTGGAACCGGTCGAAGGACTGACGATTGCGGCCATCCCCGTGAGGAAGTCCCCCTTCGACGCGCTTCTCTCGTCGGGCTCTCTCTCCGTCGATCGGCTTCCAAAAGGCGCCCGTGTCGGAACCTCCAGTCTGCGGAGACGATACCAGCTCGCTCTTGAACGTCCTGATCTCACGTTTCTCGATCTGAGGGGAAACATCGACACCCGTTTGAAGAAGCTGGCGAACGGAGACTACGATGCGATCATCCTCGCCGAGGCCGGACTCGAGCGTCTCGGGATTCGGAAGGCGGAGGCGGTCCGAATTCCAGTCGACGTCATGCTTCCGGCGGTAGGTCAAGGAGCCCTCGCGATCGAGGTTCGTGCGGATGATCAGAAGATCCTCGAGTACGCGCGAGGGCTCGAGGATTCCTCGACCCGTGCCGCAGTCGAGGCCGAAAGGGCCTTCCTCGCCGCGCTGGGAGGAGGCTGCAGCGCTCCGGTCGGGGCATTGGCCCGGATCGAGGGCCGAATCCTGTCATTGCAGGGCGTGGTCTGCGATCCGGACGGGCGCGGGCTCGTTCGTGACACCATCGAAGGCCCCATCGAAAACGCGGAGGTCCTGGCTCGCGATCTCGCCGGGCGCCTCGTGGCACGGGGAGTGGACGAGTCTTTGTGGACCCATCGACCTGTTCCTCACAAAGATGAGAAGGGAAACGCATGAAGAACTGGACCGAGGCGGGAGTGATCTGGCTCTTGTTCCTGGGAATGGGCCATCCGGCCTGTGGAGAGACCGCGGCCGTACGAGCGCTCCTTCTGGGTGAAGCGCGAATCTCCGTGGAAGTGGCCGACAGCGTGGATGCGCGCGCCCACGGTCTGTCGGGTCGGGACTGGCTCGATCCGGATTCGGGCCTCCTCTTCATTTACCCCAGACCGAAGCCCATCCAGCTCACGATGAAGGGCACGAAGATCCCCATGTCCGTGGCCTTCCTCGACGCCTCCGGCAAGATCCTCAACATCGAAGACATGGCCCCTCTCGACGAGAAGACTCTACACGCGAGCAAGGGCCCCGCCCTTTACGCGCTCGGCGTGAATCGCGGTTGGTTCACCCGGCACGGCATTCGACCGGGTCTCAAGGCGCGGTTCGTGACCGTGACACGAGAGATCGATGGAGTCGTTCTCAGAGGACGCCGGCTCGTGGTGGAGACGGTTCAGTCCCCGGACAAAATCGAACGCGGCCTGATGTTTCGAGACAGTATCCCTCAGGATCACGGAATGCTTTTCGTCTTCTCCAACCCCCATGTCTTGAGTTTCTGGATGAAGAACACGAAGATCCCCCTGTCGGTCGCTTTTCTCGACGAGAATCGGAAGATCCTGAACATCCGAGACATGGAACCTCTGGATGAGAAAACCCGACACCGGTCCAAGGGACCCGGTCTGTACGCGCTCGAAGTCAATCGAGGCTGGTTCGACCGGAACGGGATCAAGGAAGGCGATGTCGCGACGTTCCTCCAGCGGTCTCGAGAGAGAATCGAAGCGCGATGAACAGAGGTCTCTCGAAATGAAGCAGGGCCCTCCTCAACGCCCGCTGGCCGGCATCGACATTCTGGTGACCCGGCCCGAGCACCAATCCAAGGATCTCGTGGAACGGCTATCCGTGCTGGGGGCGAGGGTTCACTCGATCCCCGTGATCGAGATCCGTCCGTTGACCGACCTATCCGCGCTGGACGAGGCGCTCCTGAATCTCTCCCGGTTCGGTTGGCTCGTCTTCACCAGCGTGAACGCCGTCGACATCGTCTTGTCCCGCGTCCGCGGGCTAGGTCTTAACGTGCCGGATCGGTTCTCCCATCTGCGGATCGCGGCCATCGGCCCGTCCACGGAGGGGGCTGTCCGGGAGCGGGGACTCTCCGTCACCCTGGTTCCCCGAGAATACAGAGCCGAAGGGCTTTTGGCGGCGCTCATCGGACAGGGGGTTCAAGGAGCGAGCGTCCTGATTCCTCGAGCCCGGCTGGCGCGCGATGTCTTGCCGGAAGGGCTCACCGCAGCCGGCGCCCACCCGCTTGTGATCCCCGTCTACGACACCGCTGCTTCCGAGGGAAGCCGGGAAACCCTCCAGAAACTGTTTGATGAGGTCAGGATTCGCGTGGTAACGTTTACAAGTCCCTCGACCGTCGACGCGTTCCAGCGCCTGGCTCCAGATCCTCTGCCCACTGAGCTTCTCTTCGCGGCCATCGGCCCGATCACCGCCCAGGCCGCTGCGACGCGAGGGTATCCGACGGCGGTGGTGGCCGACCGTTACACGGTCGACGGCCTCGCGGAAGCGATCGCCTTCCACTTTCTTCAGACCGACAACAGCTCGAAATGACCGCCATGACCTTTCCAACCACACGTCCTCGCAGACTCCGACGCAACCAGCTCGTGAGGAGCCTGGTCGCCGAGACACGACTCTCCGTCGATAGTCTCGTCCTGCCTTTCTTCGCCGTCCACGGCGAAAAAATCCGCGAAGAGATCCCCTCCATGCCCGGGGTGTTCCATCTTTCCTGCGACCGGCTAGTGGACGAGGTCCGCCGGTCGAGTGCGCTGGGAATCCGTTCCTTCCTCCTGTTCGGACTCCCGGAGAAAAAAGATCCCATGGGCCATGAGGCCTATTCGGACAACGGAATCGTCCAGCAGGCCCTCCGCAGGATCAAAGACGCGTGCCCGGACGTCCTGCTCATCGCCGATGTCTGCCTGTGCCAGTACACGAGTCACGGCCATTGCGGGGAACTGGTCGTGCCCAGCGATCCTCGTGTCCCCGGAGAAGAGGTTCGAGTCGACAACGACCGGTCTCTCGAACTCGTGGCCCGCACTGCGACGTCGCTGGCTCACGCCGGTGCCGACATCGTGGCTCCGTCGGACATGATGGACGGCAGGGTCGGGGCGATCCGCAAAGCCCTCGACGCGGAGGGGATGGTGGACGTCGGAATCATGGCGTATTCTGCCAAGTACGCCAGCGCGTTCTACGGTCCGTTCCGAGCCGCCGCGGACTCGAAGCCTCAGCAAGGAGACAGAAAGACCTACCAGATGGATCCGGCCAACGTCCGCGAGGCCCTCAAGGAAGTGGCACTGGACATCGAGGAAGGAGCGGACATCGTCATGGTCAAACCCGCCCTGGCGTACCTCGATGTGATCCGGGCGGTCCGGGAACGGTTCGACCTCCCATTGGCCGCCTACAATGTATCGGGCGAGTACTCCATGGTCAAAGCCGCGGCGGCAAAAGGTTATCTGGACGAGAAGCGGGTGGTCTGTGAGGTGGCCCTGTCCATCCGTCGGGCCGGCGCCGACATCCTGATCACCTACCACGCCAACGATCTCGCAGAGTGGATCCATGGCTAGACTGAAATCGACAAAGGCCGACAAATCCGTACCCGAGGCGACCGCAACGGACAAACCGCGTACCCGGTCGCGAGAGCTACCACCACCCGATTACATCCTCTGGGAAGTCAGCCGAGACTGCTCGATGGGCTGCACGCTGTGCCGCCATTCCGCCTTGCCGGTCGGCTCTTCCAAAGACCTCTCAACAGACGAGGCGGTCCGGTTCATCGACTCGGTGGCTCACAATTTCCGGGCGCACCTGGTCTTTTCCGGACCCGAGCCGTTGGAGAGGGCCGACCTGTTCGATCTGGCCGACTATGCGCGTACGAGAGGGCTCCTGGTCATCCTCGCGACCAACGCAGCCCACTTCGACGTGAAGGCCGCTCGGAAAGCCGTGGAGGCCAAGATCCGCCAGATCGAAATCTACCTGGACGGTTCATCGGGTCGCTCCCATGATGGATTCAGGATGTCTCCGTCGACCTTCACCCAGACCGTCAAGGGTCTCGAACTGGCCAAGCTGGCCGGAATCCGGTACCGAATTTCGACCACGGTGACCCAGCAGAACATCAAGGATGTCCCGAAGATCATGGGGCTGGCCCAAAAGCTTGGAGCGGCCGGGCACAACGTGTTCTACAACATCCCCGTAGGGCGGGGCGTGCTCTTCCCGGACGACCCCATCACAAACGAGGAGTACCTCCAGAGCCTGGGCTTCCTGTTCGAGCAGGAGACCAAGACTCCGGGCTACGTGCGGCTCCAGTGTTCACCGCAATACGAGCGCATCTATCGCCAACGCGCGCTGGAACTTCCCGATTCGATGAACCCGTTCAAACCGGGCAGCGAGCACCATTACATCGACCATGGCTGTCCTGCCGGACGACGTTTCATCTTCGTGGCCCACGACGGCTACGTTTACCCCTGCCCGTATCTCCTGATGCCTTTGGGGCACGTCCTCGAGAACCCCCTGAAGGAGCTGTGGGAGAGCTCACCGATTCTCGAGTCTCTCCGCGACCCGAACAAGATCGGCGGAAAGTGTCGTCGCTGCAAATTCTTGAACGACTGCCGGGGCTGTCGCGCGCTTGCCTGGAAGGAGTTCAAGGATCCCTTGGCCGAAGATCCGACCTGCAAGTACCAACCCGGTGAATGACCATGCGCGTGCTCTCGTTTCAAGAGGCCAAACCCACACCACTGACCCATCGGCTTTCCGAGCTCTTGGGCGGAGAACTCGACCGTGCCGGGATCTCGCGTTCCTCGGCCACGGAGACGACCAATCGGATCCTGCTGACGATCCGGGCCTCGCTCGTGTCCGGTGGTCCCACGACGATTCCAGGATTTGGACGGTTCCTCACGCCTGTCCCGGTCACGACCGGTTCAGGAGATCCGACCGGAATCTCGTTCTCGAGACTCCTGCCTGATCCGTATCTGGGCGGACGCTGGCCCAGTTCACTTCTGGACTACAAAGAGTTCTTCGAGGGACGCTGGACCGCGCTCGCGTATCCTCGGACCCTTGGCAGACCAGGAGAAGGTCTTCCCGGAGGAATTCCGCTCCGACACATGCCGACTCCACGGGTCGACGAGTTGCTCGGCCGAAAATTGGCTGAAGCCCTTCCTCTTTGGCTTTCGATGACCACTCCGGAGGAGGCCTCCGATTCTTTCAACCTTCGCTGGCTCTCGCGGATCGGGTCCCAAGTCAGCGCGCTGGCCGGACGGATCTATGTCGTGGGCTCGCAACGGTATGAAAGGGCCCTTTTCTTCGGTATTTACGAACACGGCGAGCAGGTATCGCTGTTTCGTGAGGAGATCCCAGGACTTCTGGGTCGAGCGACCGTGCCACAGCTCGGGCTCCCGCCGGTACCGCGAGATTTCTATCCGGTGCTGGAATCCTATTCCGCCTCGATCGAGAATCCCAACCATCTCGCTCGGCGGATGGTTCTCGCACTGTCCGCCGGAGAGATCGATCTCGATGCGGTCACGAGTCTCTGGTATTCGATACTCGACGGACACTTCCTGGGGATGCAGCAGGTTCCTCCTCCCGTGGCCCTCCTTCAATCGATACTGCTGGCTCTGGCGATCGATGGCGGACTGGAGACACTGTGGACCGCGGTCGAGCGAGCTTTCGGCCGACTGGCTCGAGAGATCGCCAATCTGCCGTTGGCGAGCGCCTGCCTGGATCTCTCGCCGCTGGGAGTCCTCTTCCGTATCGACGAGCCAGAGGGGCAGCTCTCGCTCGCAAGAGGCCCCGGACGGGTCACCCTTCTGCACAAGGCCACCTGGCTTCTTGCCTGGGGTGGATCCTCAGGGTGGTGAAGAGAACCGGCAGGTAGCCTGTCCTCGACTTTTTAGATTGACAGAACCCCTCCCTTCAGGCCTTATCATTGTGTAGCACGATGGGCCACGATGAACGAAGGATCTCGGTCCGGGCGTGTGCCGGAGTATGGCTCCGCCACGCCCCCGGCCTGGGTCTTAAACGATCAGGAGAGCGATCACCAGATGACCCCCAAGAAGATCATCATCATGGGAGCGGCAGGAAGAGACTTCCACAACTTCAACGTATGCTTCCGCAAGGATCCGACCTATAAGGTCGAGGCCTTCACGGCGTACCAGATCCCCAACATCGAAGGCCGCACGTACCCGCGAGAGCTGGCCGGAGATCTGTACCCCAAGGGAATCCCGATTCACGCCGAATCGGAGCTCCCAGCTCTGATCGAGAAGCTCAAGCCGCACGAGGTCGTCTTCGCGTACAGCGACGTGGCCCACAACGACGTCATGCACAAATGCTCACTGGTGAACGCCCTGGGTGTCGACTTTCGGCTCCTGGGCGCAAACGCTACGATGATCCGCTCCAAGAAGCCCGTGATCGCGGTCTGCGCCATCCGGACCGGATGCGGTAAAAGTCAGACGACCCGCCGGGTGGCCGCGCTCCTGAGAGCCAAGGGACAATCGGTGGTGGTTATCCGCCATCCGATGCCCTATGGAGATCTCAACGCCCAGAGATGCCAGAGGTTCGTGCAAATGGAGGACATGGACCGACACCTGTGCACGATCGAAGAGAGAGAGGAATACGAAAGTCACATCAAGCAGGGGTTCGTGGTCTACGCCGGGGTCGACTACGAGGACATCCTCCACTCCGCGGAGAAGGAAGCCGACGTCATCCTCTGGGACGGCGGAAACAACGACATCCCCTTCTATCGCCCGGACCTGCACATTGTCATCGTCGACCCGCACAGACCGGGCCACGAACTGAGATACCACCCCGGTGAGACCAACCTGCGCATGGCCCAGGTCGCCATCGTCAACAAAGTCGGCACTGCCAGCTTCTCGGGCATTGCCGAGGTCACCGACAACGTCCGGAGGATCAACCCCAAGGCGCGGCTGATCGAAGCCGATTCCATCGTCTCCGTTCCGGAGCCGGCTCAGATCAAGGGCAAGCGCGTCCTCGTCGTCGAGGACGGCCCGACGCTCACCCACGGCGACATGGCGTACGGAGCCGGCCACGTGGCGGCCCGCCATTACGGTGCCGCGGAGATCATCGACCCAAGACCGTACGCGGTCGGGTCGATCAAGGCCACCTTCGAGAAGTTCACCCACCTGAAGGATGTCCTCCCGGCCATGGGTTACGGAGACACTCAGATCCGCGAACTCCAGGACACGATCAACGCGGTCCCGTGCGATATGGTGCTCGTGGGCACTCCGTTCGACCTGTCTCGGGTGATCAAGAGCGATCAGCCGATGGTCCGGGTCACCTACGAGCTGGATGACAAGGGCACCAACGCCCTGGACGGGATCTTGGATGAGTTCCTGGCCAAGCACGGCAAGAAGCAATCGTCATGAAGAAAAGAACTCTCGGCAAGAACGGCCCGGTCGTATCGGCCCTGGGCCTGGGATGCATGGGGATGTCGGAGTTCTACGGTCCCCGCAATGCGAACGAGTCGATCGCAACCCTCCGTGAGGCGATCGGCCACGGCGTGAATTTTCTCGACACGGCCGACGTGTACGGCCGCGGAGAGAACGAATGGTTGCTGGGACGGGCCCTCCGCGGCTACCGCCAGCACGTGGTCCTTGGCACCAAGTTCGGCATCGTCCGACTGGAGGATGGCTCAATCGCCGGAGTCAACGGGCGACCGGAGTACGTCCGACAGGCGTGCGGCGAGAGCTTGAAACGCCTGGATGTGGACGTGATCGATCTCTACACCTTGCACCGGCGAGATCCGGCCGTTCCCATAGACGAAACGGTAGGGGCCATGGCCGAGCTGGTCCGCGAGGGAAAAGTCCGGTATCTGGGGCTGTCGGAGGTGGCGGTGGCGAGCCTCCGGAAGGCCCATGCCGTCCATCCCATCACGGCCGTCCAGTCGGAGTACTCCCTCTGGACGCGCGATCCTGAGGACGGACTCCTGGCCGCTTGCCGGGAGCTGTCCATCGGTCTGGTGGCCTTCAGTCCCCTGGGCCGTGCTTTCCTGACGGGCCGGATCCATAGCCCGGACGATCTGTCCTCCGACGACTGGCGGCGGCTCAACCCGAGGTTCTCGCGGGAGAACTTCGAGAAAAACACCCGGCTTCTTGGCCCTCTGCGCGAAATTGCCCACGGCAAAGGCGTGTCGCTGGCCCAGCTCGCGCTCGCCTGGGTGCTCGCCCGGGGTGATTTCGTCGTCCCGATCCCCGGAATGAGCCGCCGCAGCCATCTCGAGGAGAACCTGACCAGCCTTGATGTCGGACTCACCGCCGATGAGCTGGCCACCATCGATGAGGTCTTCCCCCGCGAGAAGGTCGCCGGGCAGCGCTACTCTTCCGAGACCATGCGGATGATCAACCGCTGACCCGCGGTGGCGCGGAGGGTGTGTGCCCTCTGGGCGGGCGCGGACAGCACGGAGAGCACTAACATGCCTGACCTGGGGATGTTCCAGAGCGCCGATCTCGTTCACGCGGATGAGGTTCCCGTCGAGGGTACCGTACCCGGAGACATGAACCTGGAGCACTTCGCCGCCTTCTTCTCGGAGCAGTACGGTGAATCTTTGGATGCCGCGCTCGGCAGAGCAAAGGTCTCACTTGGCCAGTTACTGAACAACATAGGTCTTGCGCGCAGAGACACGCTCAACCTTGCAGGGCTCTTGCTCTTCGGGCGTGATCCTCAAAGACACCGCCCGGCCCTTGCGGTCAAAGCCGTATCATTCGTTGGCTGCGATGCTGCGGGCGACCATTACCGGGACAGCCAGGACTTCGTGGGGTGCTTGCGCGACCTGTATAAGGGGACTATCTCCTTTCTCACCCGCAATCTCCGGCGGCTCCAAGGAGACAGGGGATTCAACGAGGAGGGCGGTCTCGAGGTTCCAGTTGTTGCGCTGGAGGAGCTCGTCGTCAACATGCTCCTGCACAGGGACTACTTCATCTCCGCGCCGTGGCGTGTCATGATCTTCGATGATCGCATCGAGTTGATCAGCCCCGGAGCCCTGCCGAACAATCTGACCGTCGAGAACATCCGAAACGGCGTCTCCAACATGCGCAACCCGCTCATCGCCTCTTTCGCAACGAAGGAACTGCCTTACAGAGGCATCGGTACCGGCATCCGGCGTGCGCTGGTGGCAGTGCCGGCACTCGACCTCGAGTCGGATCGTGATCGGAACCTATTCACGGCAAGAATTCCACGAGCGTGCTTCTGGTAACACAGAAGAAGAACGGCAAGAGGCTCGGCGGATCAGACTCCGGATTCCAGACTGGAGACTGTCGGGGTCTTGCTCCGACACGCTCATGGGTAAAAGGAACCACATCGGCAACATTCTTGTTATTGCACAGCTCCTTCTTTCAAAACAACCTGGAGGAGTGAAGCCCGAGATGGGAAACGAAACACTGGTCGAATGCCCGTTCTGTCGTGAGTTCGTCAAAGAAACCGCCGTCAAGTGCTACCATTGCCGCAGTTGGCTCCAGCCTGGAACCGCGATCCTTTCTCCCTGCTACCGACCCAGAGAGGGCCGAACGCTCTGGGGCGTCTGTGCCGGTCTGTCCAAAAAGTTCGGGTACGATGTGGCCGTTGTTCGGCTCGTGTTCATCGCGCTCTTCCTGCTCGGTGGTCACGGCTTGTTTCTGTACATCGTCCTTCGGCTGTTGATGCCGGAGGAAGGTGCTGCGGCGCAGACGATGTGAGGAAACAAGAAAGAACGGAATCGGTGCGGCGAGACTTCGACGCACTGGTGAGACTGGCCGAGCGGGCTACTGCCAAAGAAGCACGAAGACGTCCTGGGAGCTGCGGTTGGCCACCACCAAGTCGTTGAACCCGTCGAGGTTGACGTCACCGAACGCGACCGAGAGCGGCTCATTCCCGACTCCGGCCGTGGACATCGAAAAGCCACCGGACCCATTGCCGATCAGTAGCCAGACGGCGTTGGACAGGGAACAGGCCACGGCTATGTCAGGACAACCATCCCGGTTGACGTCTTCGATCGCGACGTGACGGGGGCCAAGCCCTACAGACCATGTCGTGACCGTGTTGAACCAGGGACTGCTTCGCTTGTTGATCAGTAACGACACGGTATTCGAGTCATAATCGGCCGTAACCACGTCCGGATAGCCGTCCCGGTTGATGTCTCCGCACGCGACCGACACCGGCCTCGACCCGACGGCGACGCTGGTGACCTGGAAGCCGGGGGTGGTGTTCCCGGTGTTCAAAAGAAGCGAGATCTTGTTCGAGCCGGAGTCGGCCGTGACCAGATCGGTCCAGGAGTCACGGTTGAAATCCAGTCGTGCCACAGAGGTCGGCCCGACTCCTCCGGTCGTGACCACGTTGCTCCGGGCGCCCAAGCCGCCCGTGCCATCGCCGTACAGGACCGCCACTGAATCGCACGAGGGCTCGGTCACGGCAGCGTCGAGGAGGCCGTCCTTGTCGAAGTCGCCCAGGCTGATCGACGTCGAACTCGAGTTTAGAGTCGCGGCGGTCTGTGCCCCGAAGTGGCCGGTCTTGTCGTTCAACGCCACCGATACGTCGAACGATCCCCCGTCACAGACAACGAGGTCCGGCCATCCGTCGCGGTTCATGTCTCCCATCGCCGCCACTTGCGGGCCGGTCCCGACGTTCACCTTGGTCGCGGCAAGGAAGGTGCCGGTCCCCATTCCCAGGTAAGTGTAGACGGCATTCATCGAAGGGACCGGAACGGCGAGGTCCAAGATCCCGTCGAGGTTGAGATCCCCGACACAGACAGAACCCGGACGGCCGTCCACGGCGGAACTGGTGGCCAGACCGAACGTTCCGGTCGTCGAGATCGTGGTGGAGTTCCCCCACATCGACAGACCGGCCGGCGTGGCTGCCACGACATCGATGACCCCGTCTCGATTGAAGTCGGTGACAGCGACCGTGAAGGGGGCCGAACTGGTGGTCAGGCTCACCGACGGACCAAAGCCGCCCACGCCGTTGCCCGGCAAGGCCGAGACGCCGTTCGATAGAGCGTCCGCGACCACCACATCAGCAGCCCCGTCTCCGTTCAGGTCAACGACGGCGACCGAGTTCGGTCCGGAACCCGCGGCACAGTCGGCCATCCGCGAGAAGCTCCCCGTTCCGCTTCCAATCAGAGTGGAAATCGTATTGGAGCCGTAGTTCGCGGTCACGAGATCGGGCGTTCCGTCACGGTTGACGTCCGCGATCGCCACCGCGCGGGGGGACACTCCGACCGATACGTCGATCGGACTACCCAGACTGCCCGTGCTGTCGCCCAGGAGGATAGACACGCTGCCGAGCCCGCTGTTGGAGACCACGAAATCCGGCTTTCCATCCCTGTTCAGGTCTCCCACCGCGCCTCCGTACGGCGTGGACCCGGGCGTCAGAGAGAAGACCTGAGCCGAAGAAAAAGACGAACCACTGAGCCCCAGAAACACAGAGACCTTGTTGAGGGCGCGATGGATGGTGACCAGGTCGACGCGGCCATCCCGATTCAGATCTCCGTAGGCGAGGCTCTGGGCCGAAAAGCCGATACCGAGAGTGGAATGATCGAACGAGTATCCACCCGATGATCCGGGCGAATAACGAAGAAAGAAGAGAATGGAGGAGGGGTGACAAAAGACGAAGGTCTGACTCCCGTTCGGGAAAGGAACCAGGAACATCGACCCGAGAGAAGACTCGTCCCCATCCGATCCAAAGCCATTGAAGCTAATGAACCTCCCGTTTCCCAGGCCCCGGTAGGGATGGAAGTACCACCCCATCGAGTTGCTCGTCGCCGTTGCCACGTCGGGGATCCCATCCTTGTTCATATCGCTGACGGCCACGCCGAGGGGAGAGCCGATCGAGAGGGTCTGGTTGAGGGTGAATGACAGGTTCGGGCAGTACGTGTACCCTCTGGGGAGCTCCGCCGTTCCATTGTTCGAGGTGGTGACCATGACCGTCATCCCCCCGGGCGATTCGGATGCAGGCACGTCGCAGACGATCCGAGTGGAATCCACCACGATCACGTTGGCGGGGTTGGCGCCGATCGACACAGACACGTCGCCGTTGAAGTTAGCCCCGCGAATCGTCACGCCTGGCGTTCCGGAGAGTGGACCGGTGTTGGGAACGAGCGGAGCGGAGATGGTCGCGGGAGAGAGGTAGGAAAAGCCGTTCGCGAGAGACGCATTCCCATGGGTGGAAGAACTCACGGCCAGCGACACGGAGCACGTCACGCCCGACACGGGGTTTTGGCAGCGAATCTGCGTCGGACTGTCGACCACGACCTCCGTGGCCGGCAGAGTCCCGAACCACACGTTCACGGTCCCGCAAAACCCGGACCCGGTGATCGTCACCCCAGTGGTCGCGTCATTCGGCCCGCTCGCGGGTGAGACTCCGGTAATCGTCGGAACCGGGTTGTACGTAAACACCCTCTCGGCCGTTACCGATCCGCTCGCCGATGCGTCGACCACGACGGCCTTGGATCCCGTGGACCCGGACGCGGGCGAGTTGCAGGTGATCCGGCTCTTAGCAGAATTGACCACGACATTCGTGGCGACTGTTCCGCCAACGGTCACGGTCACTGTGCCCCGGAAATCCGTTCCGGAGAGCGTGAGACCGGTCCCTCCCGCCATCGGTCCCTCCGAAGGGGTCACTCCGGTCAGCGTCGGAACCGGGTTATACGTGAACCCGTCAGGGAACGTTGCCACGCCGTGACTCGAGGACGTCACGGCAACACCCTTGGCTCCGCTGGAGCTTGAGGCCGGGGCGTTGCACGTGATCTCCGTCTTCGCCGCGTTCACCGCCACGTTGGAGGCTGCCACGCCCCCGATCGTCACCGTCACGGAACCTCCGAAGTCGGTCCCCGCGATCGTCAGGCCGGTCCCTCCCACCAGAACTCCCTCACCAGGGGTCACCCCGGTGATCGTCGGAACCGGGTAGTACGTAAACCCTGAGGCCCGGGTGACGGATCCGGTGATTGGAGAGGTCACGATCACGTCCTTGGCTCCCGTGGACGTGGAGGCTGGAGTGATGAACACGATCTGAGTCTTGTTCGTCACGGACACGCCCTCCGCCGGCACCCCTCCTATGGAGACTCTCGAGGTCCCAGAAAACCCCGTTCCGGTGAGCGTCACCGTCGTTCCACCCACGAGCGGGCCACCGGACGGGCTGATCGAGGCAATGGTTGGAGGCGCGTTGCGCGAAAAAGTCCCCAAGGCTGTTCCATTCGAATCGGACGAGACCTCGACATCCGCATTCCCGGTTCCGGAAGACGGTCCGGTCACGCACCGCAGGCGCGTGTGGTTCGGTTCCACGGCTATCTGGCTCGCAGGGACCCCTCCGACCGTGACGTTGATGGTTCCCGTGAAGTTCTGCCCGTCGATGGTCAGCTCTGTCCCTCCGGCCACGGGGCCGCTGGTCGGGGACACCAAACTCACGGACACATTGGGGAGGAACGTGAAAGCCTTGGGTAACGTGGCAGAGCCGACACCGTTCGCGATGACGGTCACGTCTGCGAGCCCGACGATCTCTGGCTTCTCGATCAGGCAGGAGATGAGCGTCTTGTCGGGGTTGACCGACAGAACTCGAGCCGAGACTTGGCCGAAGAGAACGACCAGCGGACGTTCGAACCCCGACCCTTGAATCTGAACCAACAACAAGCCTTTGGAGGGGGCGGAACTGATGCTCAGCGAAGAGATCCGCACCGCGCCCGAAGAAGTGTAAGACTGCGCGTCGGAGCCACCACCACCGCCAGAACAACCGGCAAGACCGGTGATCAGGCACCCCATCAATAGCCCGAGCCACGATTGCGGAGGTCGACGAAACCCTTGGGAGAAAGGGTTCTCGACGAGAGCTTCCCGCGCCGTGAGCAGGATCATCTGCGTCATGACACCCCTGTGGGTCGCGAGGCTCCTCCCCCAGACCAAAGGGTCCAAAAATAACTCTAGCTCGGGACACCGGGGTCGTCAAATGGCCCTGGATCGCCTCGATCCGGATTCGATGAGAGCTCTTGTCGGACCGCGGCAGCGACAGCCCCAGGACCCCCCAAATCCTTCACCTCATTCTGGCAAACCCCGTGATCATGAGCATTTCGAGGACATAGACTTTCACTTCCCTGGACCGAGAGATGTGCCCCGGATGCAAGAAAGAACGAAGTCGCCGCGACCCCCCAGTGGGCAGACCAGGCGCAGATGGGGGATCAGGGACCCGCTGGCCCGTTGACCCTGCGCGTGCTATTCCTTAAAATAGGTGATGCCAATGCCAGCCGTGTTTGTTCGTGAGTTGCGTCGTTCGTTTCGCAGCTACGGGCCTTGGATCTCGGCTCTGTCTCTAGGATTCTTGATTCGCCTATCCTGCTCGTCCGACCCCCCAGGGACTCACTTCTCCACCCCGGTCGTCATCTCCACGCCGCTCCTCATGTGTTTGGGCGGTGCGCTGATCGGGGCGATCTACTCAGCGTGGCGGACCGTCGCCAATGAGCGGGAAGAGGACACTTTGACTCTCCTCGCCGCGACCCCTATCGGAGCGGTCTCCTACTTCTTCCAGGTCGCCGGTTCGACAGCGGCCGTCTGGTTGTCGTTCGCCGTGCTGGCCCTCATGGTCGGATCGGTCGAGCGTATCGAGGCGTGGGCTCAACCGGGCGTTGCCATCGCCGGAGTGGCCGTCGTCTTCGTCGGAGCACTCCACGGATCTCTGGGCATGTTCCGATTCGGGCAGTCCTGGCTGGGCTCGATATCGGGCTTCCTGGAGGCCACACTCGTGCTCTCGACCGAGTTCACGATCATGACACTGCTTTTCACCTCCCGGGTGTCGCCGGGACTCGTGGCATTTCCCGTTCTGGCCGTGGGAGTGTTCGGATGGGGCTGGCTCTACCACCTCTGGCTGCGGCGCGGCGGCCGGTGGCCGGAGTCACTCCTGTCGGACGAGAACGCGCCACGGATGCAGAAGCGACCCGGCGCGATCTCCAGGTTCCTCCTCGGTGCGTGGCGTTGGCCCGTCCCGGACGGCATCTCCCCGGTGCTGTGGCGGGAGCTCCAACTGGGCGACAAGTGGACCATAGCCGCGATCGGGGCGGGGATAATTTTCTTCGTCTTTTCGGTTCTGACCCTGGATGGCAACGTGAGCCACCGTGGCCTGGCCGAGGCGATCCTCACGATGGGGGCGTCCTTTGGAGTGCTGATCGTGACTCTCGTCGCCGCCTCGCGTACGTCGAGCGATCTCAAGTCCGGTGTCTGGAACGACATCATTGCGACGCCGCTCTCTCCGTGGTCGATCGTCCATGGAAGGGTTCTGGGGATCACGGCAACCGCCGTTCTCGTCCTCATCCCATGGGCGGCCTCGTTCGTCCTGGAGACGGTCCGTCCGGCGCGTTTGTTCGAGTGGACAACCGTGTTTGGCTTCTCTGTGTCCGTGATCCTGATCTGGATGAACGGCGCTCTCGCGGGCTTCCTCGGTGGGACGTTCGCATCAGGCTGGGCCGGGGGGTTCCTGGGGCTTTTCTTCCTCTGGCTGACCTGGACACTCTGTCACGTCGGCCTGTTGTCGGCGTGCCTGATGAGAGCGTGGATGTTCATCGTTCCGGCGCTCCCGCTCGTGCTCCTGTGGTTCCTGGCGACCTGGAGGGTGCGACAAATGAGCTAGCAGGCAGCTGGCCAACGCAAGAAGTTGGCAAGGGTTGGCGGGCTTTGGCGGCGGAGGGTGTGGCCATGAAGAGGCCATGAAGAACAGGCCAGGGGGTCTCTTGACCCGTCCTGGCCTGTCGTGGGTCTCAGCGGAAGCTCGATTTCACCAGCAGCGACTGTAGCAGCGATGATGATAGGCGCGAGCAGGCCAGAAGGGCCAGATGTACACACGAGTCCCCACGCAGCCGGAATGCCTGTAGTAGCCACAGCCGTCCCTGGGCCCGTAGTAGCGGTAATCACTGGAAAAGCGACCGGGACTCGGGGTGTATCCACCGCGATCACACCACGATCGTCCACAGGCACGGGCCGGAGGCGCGGCCATTGCGAGGATCGCGACAGTCACCATCAAGACCGAGAACATAAACTTCCAGCGATTCATTTCCATCCTCCTGCCTCCTAGGTCTTGACCCACTCGGCCATCGAGCGAGTCTTCTATCTCCCGCCGACGGTTCACCGCTGAAAACACCAGGGTGAACCGCGGCGACTCCTGGAATCGGAGCTGTATTTGAAGGACGAGGAAGGGGTGTCGTCGTTCCGGTCCTGTGCCAAAGTCCAGTACTCTCGTTGTCTCCGGTCCTCGACTCCCACGTTCCACAGGAAGCCTATCCGGAGTGGTGATTGATCGTCAATGAACAGACGACTCGTCTAGACTTCTCGATTCGAGCGAGGAGTCCTTGGCCAGACGGCACATAATCGTGACGTCGCTCGAGAGAGGAATTTCGTACAACCGACAGAACCAAGCCTCCACGGCCCGACTTCTGGGTGCACCGAGATCGTGTTACGGGCCGGTCCTCCGGAAACCAAGAAGTGTCAACGCATTCCGGATCTCAGGGCATGACATGAAGAGCTTCCAGATCAGCCCGGATCGATAATTCTCCATCATGACCACCACGGGGCCTTGGTCTATGGCGAGATACGAACGGGCGAACCAACCGCGACTCAAACTGAACGCATCGTGGAAACCATACTCGCCAAGGAGCCGGTCTTGGAGCTCGTCGTAGAAAAATCGAAGTGCCTTCATCGATTCCTCGGGTGTATAGGGGAAAGCCGAAAGCGCAGCAGTCGGACTGATCACCCCACGATCTTTTGTCGGTGAATGGTCCAAGTAGCCATCCGGAGTGTCGCTTGACGAAAGCCCCCAACATCGTTCGCTGTAGCCCATGTAACCATGGGGGTTCGCGATGCAATGGTTGCGGTTGACCCGTGTGTGGTTCACGTTCTGGGTCCAATAGTCCGCGTATCGATCCGAGAGTCCACGTGGATCGAGGCCGAGAAAGGAGTACTGGGAGAAGAAGAGGGGCCCCCCGAGATCAGGCCCCAGAGGAAGAGTCACTCCGTGGTACTCACGGCCGTTCCGGATCGCTCCGCCCGAGGCCCAGCCGAGATGGTACGCGATCGGGGCAATCGGGTGGGTCGGAGAGGCTGCAGCCAGAACATACGTGACGAGACACTCATTGAACCCACGGATGGGAAGGTTCATGGCCCATTCATACCGGGGAGACCAGTGCCAGTAGAGGACCGGTTTGCCTCCCCGGGTGTACCAGTTCCAGTCCACCGAGAGCCAGAGAGCTTGGATCCGTTCGGCCAAAGAACCCTCGACAGAGTCTCGACGATCGAGGTACTGGCGTGCCGTGAGGAGCCCCGCGACGAGGAAAGAGGTCTCCGAAAGATCTCCTCCATCATCACGAGGGCCAAAGGGGATGGCCTTGCCGGTGCGGCCGTCGAGCCAATGAGACCAGGCGCCGTGGAACCGGTCGGATCTCTCCAGGAAACCAACGATCTTGTCCAGACGCTCCACCACGGCGGTTCTCGTGACGAATCCCCTCTCCGCGCCCACGATCAAGGCCATGATTCCGAACCCTGACCCGCCGCTCGTGACCACGTTGGGGGTGGTATCGCGCTCTGGGGCGAGGCCGGAGACGGGGTGAGAGAACTTCCAGAAGTAGCCGAACGTCTTCTTCTGGATGAGATCGAAAAGGTCCCGGTCACCGAGTCTGCGGCAACCGTCTGGTAGACCGGATTGGGCGGCAACGACCATGATCGTGGCGTGGAGAATGGCAACTTGCCAGAGCCGAGCCCAAGATGACCGAGACGAACAAACCAAAGGACGAACAAGCCTGCGCAAAGGACTTCCTAAAACCCAAGACTCCTCGAGAGTCTACCATCTCCAGTGACAGCGTGCACGCTGATCCCCGTTCAACGACTCGATAAGGCCCAAACTGTCTATATCCGAGACAGTCAGTGCATCGAGTGTACCGTCGGTAGACACCCGACCCACTGCCGTGCCCCAAAGACATTCCACGGCGTGGATGGCGGCCGAACGCGCTTCCAGTCGGCACAGAAAGGGGTTGGCAAGGCCAACGCAAGACTAGGTACACAGGACGGCTGGCGCGGCAATTGCTTTCACTCGCACGAACAGCGGTCAACAGTCCTTCACTCGAGGAAAATGAGGACAGATGCCTGCCGAGGAGGATCTGACTCATCAAGATCCCTGAGTGAGGGCTAGACAACACGTCGATATGACGACTGAGACTGGACAAGCTAGTCCTGCCCCTGGCGTTCTCTTCGGTCCATTCCGAATCCTATCGAAGATCGGAAGTGGGGGGATGGGCGTCGTCTTCAAGGCGGTGGACACTCGCTCGGAACGTACGGTCGCCATCAAACTCCACCAGTTTCCTCCCGATTCGGAGCTGATCGCCAGATTTCATCGAGAGGCCCGTCTTCTATCGAAGCTGAACCATCCGGGAATCGTACGAGTCCTTGATTCGGGAAGAATCGAGTCGATCCTATTCCTGTCGATGGAGCTCCTCGACGGACACAATCTCTCCGACCTCGTCGCTGCCCAAGGAGGGCTGCCGGTCTCCAGGGCGACGGCACTCGTGGCGCAAGCAGCAGAAGCGCTCGCATACCTCCACGTCAAGGGATTGATGCACCGTGACATCAAGCCGTCCAACCTGATGGTCGATGACAAGGATCATCTGACCATCACCGATTTCGGTCTGGTCCGGGCTCTGGAGAGCACGTTGCTGACCCCGAACGGTGCGATCCTGGGGACACCTCGCTTCATACCCCCGGAGGTGATCTTCGGAGGAATAGCAGGATTTCCTCAAGACGTTTACTCGCTCGCTCTGACTCTCCACGAATTGATCGTGGGCGAAGCGTGGTTCCATTGCTCCGGATTCCCCGAGATGGTGGGACGAATCCTCAGGGGACCCCCTCCCAGGCTGATCGATTCCCGAGTGGCCGTACCAGATTGGCTCTTGGACCTGCAGTCCCGCGCGCTCGACTCGAATCCCCGCTCTCGGCCGACCGCAGCGGCCTTTCGCGATGAACTCCTCGCGGGCATCAAGAGAGGATTTCAGCCGGAGAGTGCCGTAGTCGCGGCACAGAGATTCCAGGCCAGTTCTGGCGGCCTTGAGTCGACCACGAACGAAACGGGAACGATCCAGCAGCTTCCTCGTGGCCTCGCAGCCCGTTACCGGATCGTGAGTCTGCTGTCCGAAGGGCCGCGAGGACGCCAGTATCTCGCCCAGAAACTACGTGCTGGCATGCGTCCGACCGGAGTCGGCGCTCTGCTTGGACGCCCCATCGTCACCGCATCGATCGCCCTTTGCGCATGCGTCGTTCTGATGGCAGGAGTAGGAGGTTTTGGACGTCCAACGTCGATCGATCCGGGCCCTGCCGTGACACCCACGGCGTCTTCATCCCCCGCGGATTGGAGGATCGCTCGCGTCGAATTGTTGGAAGACTCTCTGGCAGTCAGGGTCTCCCGCAGCTCAGAAGCCGGAGTGATGACGACCGAGGTCCGCATGTATCCGCCTCCTGTCTATCCGTGCGACGTGCCCGTTCCGGAAACGCTCTCAGGTCCTCGCCAGAGAGTCGCTCTATCCTCCCACCAGGTTGCATCCGCCCTGTTGGAGAGGCTGACGTCCCTTCCGAAGCTCTGTTCGCAGCTGTCGATCCGGAGTGACATCCGGCCCGGCAACCTGCTCCAGACGCTGGAGGCGGTCGCTCCCACCAGAGAGCTCTTATGGCAGGCTCTCACACGGAGCGGACTGCTCTCGCCCTGGCGCCTGGTCTCCACCCATGCCCGACCGATTCTCGCCTCGTCACTCGAACCGGCCATTCGACGACGGATTCTGAAGTCTGTCGATGTTCTCGAAGACCTTGCCGCGACTCTCGAGTTGTACGGCCTCCCTGTGGAACTGCCCCTGCAATCGATACGTCCGTTGCGGCAGACTCCGTCCTGGAACGACGTCGCCTCTGACCGCGTGCGAGTCGTGCCTCTTCGTCCGGTTGCGCGAGGTCGTGGCCATCGCGTTCCAACCCGCGGGGAATGGGAGGCCGTCCGATCCCAAGACTCGTACACCCTGTTTCCGGTCGTCGATTTCTCCGGAGAGGAGTGTCTGGACGCGCTCGCCTCCCGAGCGGTCCCACGAGGGCTGGAAGGGACCTTTCGTTTGACGGCCGGTTCCCGGCCTCGGAAGGCTCGGAAGGCCTGGATCGTCCTCGACACGAACCTCAGTCTGGGAAAGCTCCCTCCTCACAGGTTCTGGATCAGTCCGTGGGCTCGCGTCAATGAAGAATACGAGTTCCGCATCGGCTCGCAACTTACCACGGTAGGCCCTCGTCAGACCGTGGCCGCGTGGAACAGCTTCGATCCGAGTTCGCTGCGAACCGGGGAAAACCGCATCTCCCTCTGGGGCGTAAGCCTGGTGCCAGCAAGACAGATCGTCGACGCAACCGAGGGCGGCACGTTCCAAAAGCTTCTACTCGTTTTCGAGTAGCACCTCGCTCGCGAAGCCGAAGCCGAACTGTCTACATCCGAAACAATCCAGAGTTCGGCCTAGTCGTTCTCGTCCGCGGACGGGTCTGTTGTCCTACCTTGGTCGTCCTTGGTCGTCAGAGAAGACCCAAAATCAGCTCCTCGTCATATCGAGGCTCGAGGTCTGAAGATCGAGCAGATGATGCGATGGCGAAAAGGAAAAATTGGATACCCGTTCCTCAAGTGACAAAAGACGGCGTGATTTGTACTGAATGAACCTGAAGAAATAGATAAGGCAAGCTGCCAAGACCGATTTCCGGACGGATGGACGAACGGCTGTCAACGCTCGGAATTGCCGTCCCAGACGGGCCCCGTTCAAGTCCTCGCCCTTTCGGAGACAGGAATCTCTCCGTGAGCCCGAAGATCGATCGCTTCACACCCGGATTTACAGCAAACGACTTCGACTGCATACTGTACACTCGACAGTTCCCCCTCGAGTCCTGCGGTCTCGGTGGCAACGCTCGCAAGACCAGAGGGTCGGCATCCAAAGACGGAGGGACAATCGGTGTTCTCACGCCCGCTCATAGATATGGCCCGATGGGGCCTCGTCGCCTCGTTGTTGGTTCTGTTGGCCGCGACACAAGACGCCTTCGCGGAGTCGGCCACTGAACCCATTCACCTTCAAGACGCTCGCGAACGCGGCGCCCTGAGCGTTGGGTCGGCTCTGGCGAACCTGAGCCAGACGGCCGGCGACAAGGGACGTCCCCCACTCCTCAAGCTCGACTACTCGGTCGATAAAGGGGCGATCGCTGGAGCGTGGATCAAGGCGTTTCCGGACCGGTTGAACGCGGACCAGACGGATGTCGTGCGGGTCCGCGTGCGCACGAACGGACCGTCCCTGCCGATCTCGGTCGCTTTGGAGATCAAGGGGCTCACGGGTGTACAGCGAATTCCCGTGAACCTGAAAACGACCTGGAGCTCCGCCGAGGAGATGATCGATTGGCCTTTGCTCAAGGTGATCAAAGAGGTCGTCTTGGTCGTCCAACGCGTGGGCGAAGGCGAACCCATCAAAGGGACGATGGAGTTCGACGCGAGCTTCGCCCGGCTTCCATGCACCCGCAAACTCGGGGTATTCGTCCCGTCGCGGATCCTCGGGGTCCTTCTGCTCTCCATCCTGTTCGTCCTTTTGATGGGGATCGTGCGTGCAATCGGTCGCAAGGACGAACAACATCGGCCTGGTGACGGATCGACGGCTTCGGTCGGGATAGGATCGAGCTCCTGGATCGGAGATCTGGTCTACGGAGTCGCAACGGTCTTCCTGGTGAGTGTTGCACTGGGCGTCTACCTCCTGGGCGAAAAATCGGCCTTGGAGTCCGGGTGGTTCTGTCTCCTCGCGGCCCTCGCTGGTGCGGTCCTGGGTCAGTGGTTGAAATCGGGGCTGACCGGTCGGTCTCTCACTCCGTTCGAACTGTTCCTCGATGCCTTTGTGACCGGTCTGTTCGCCGCTTCTTCGAGCTCTCTCGCGGTCCTCCAAGTCCCGTCGGTCTGGTCTCAGACCCTGATGTTGAGTCGAACGGTCGCCGCTGCCGGGGTTTTCGTCTATCATCTGACCAACGCCTACGGACTGGCAATGTTCGGTCGTCACCTCGGTCCGGCCGGCGGTTTCTTGATCGCCTGTTCGCCGTACCTCGTCGGCTCTCTGTTGTTGCTCCGATCCCATGATCTGTTACAGGGCCTGGGAGTCTGGTTGACGACCGGAACACTGACTGCATGGCCCATCCTGGTCGAGAGCTCGGGACGAGTCCTTGTCGTGTTCGCGCTCAACACCGTGTTCGCGAGCGGCCTGTGTCTTGTGACCAAACGGACCGTTCTCTGCTCCATACGCGGTCACCTGGCGCTCCTCACCACTGCGATCCTCGTCGTGGCAGCCCCGGCGATCGCCGACGTGGGATCCGGCGCGAACCTCCTCTCGTGCTCTTCCCCGCTTCGCTGGATCGTAGTCGTCCTGACCACTTTGCTGTCCCAGGCCGGGCTCTGGGCCGAGGTCTATCTCGTCACGGGGATGGTCATGGACGCAATCCACGGGAAAGCCCCGACCCGGGATGTGATCATCGATCATGCCATCCAGGGGATCAGGAAGGGGATGGTCTACGGAGGATGCTTCATGGGGCTCCTCCACGGACTCGGCCTCGCCTGGAACTGCGCTCCCGCTCATTGGTTCGCCGACCATCTTCCGCTGATCTTCTCCTCCGTGATCGGGGCGCTGCTCTTTCCCCTGGCGAAGACGATCATGGAGACCTTCGACGGGAGCCAACCGTTCTTTCCGAGAGTTCGAAACAGCTACGGCAAGATCACCCTCTATGCCAGGGGCCTGGTGGTCGGATCCGGGTTTGGCTACGCCATCACCCAGACGATGTCACGGGCCTCCATGGGGACCCGCATCTGGTTCGGACTGTTCGTGGGCATCACGGCCTTTGCCGGAGTGAACCTCGTTGCCGACTTCATTTGCGCCGGAAAGGGGCGAGGACGCGTTCAGTCCTGGCGGGTCTATCTGGTCGATTCTCTGTTGGGAGGATTCATCGGGGCCGCGATCGGTTTCTACCTCGACACCTCCCAGGTCGCCTTGGTGCAGGACAAATTCCAGCGCTATCTCGGAGCGGGGCGGACTCCTGAACCGTTCGGCGTATATCCGTTCCTGAGCAAATGGGGATTCATCGATCTGGGACAGGTCACCGGCGGAGTGAACCTGCTCTTCGCCGAGGCCTTGGCGGGCGTGATCAGCTGGTCCATTCCGGCCTGGCTTTTCGCCATCAATCGGACGTTCATGCAGGCCTATTTCCGCAAGGAGTCCGCGCCGATTCGATCGCTCTTCTCACCGGGCGGACTGGTCGGGCTCACCCAGAACATGATCGAGGTGCTCCGGTGGGGTCTGTGGATGTCCCCGATCATCAACTCGTTCCTGCGGCCGATGGGAGATCCGACCTGGTACAACCAAGACGGCGCGATCCGAACCGCGCTCGCCATCGTGCGGGACGCAACGATGAGTCCGGAGGCGTTCCGGTCCTGGAGCCTCGACGTGTTCATCGCGCTCTTGGCCTACGATCTGGTGCGGATCCTGATCTGGATCGACCACATGGGGTTGCGGGTGGCCACGCTGGTCAACCTGAGCTTCTTGGGCATGGACCGACTCGATCAACGACTCGCGCGCTTTCTTGGGCCAGCCGCGACCGCGCGATGCATCCCGGAGGCCGTGAAACGTTTCACCACGTGGGCCCCGCTTCTGATCCCGTTCTACATCCCAAGAGGCCCCGATTGGGATCTCGCGTGGAACCGAGCCGAGGCCATCAAGAAGGCCTCGAGCGGATCCGACGTCGTCTCGACCCTCGCCGCGTTTCCGGTGTTCACCCAGTTGGCAGTGGCCGGGGCCGCGATCCTCGTCTGTACCGCGATATTCTCCGTGATCCGCTGGTTGTCCGGACGCATAGGGTCCACCTCTCCCAGAAATTGGTCGATCGGCGGTCCCTCCTATGAGGTGGTCGTGACCGGATGCGGAGAAATCACCAGTCGAGTCCCCGAGCGAGGCTACGACGTGACGAGACGGTCCTACGACAGGATCGACCCCGCGGGCCGGACCGTCTTCGTGGCCGACGTGACCGACGGAGTCACAACACCGGCACGGGCGTGGCCGTTGATCGGGAACCACCCTTCGGACCGAGGCGAACGATCGGCCGTGGAGTCGGACGAACGGTCTCTGACGATCGTCAACGTGCATGCCGGCATCAAAACCACGATCGAGATCACGCTTCCCGAAAAGAACGCCCCGGTCGAATTATGGTCGATCACGCTCGAGAATCTGTCGACCGTGAAGCGGGTGTTGAAGGTCGTTCCTTACCTGGAATGGGTTCTCAACCGTCCCGACGCGGATCGTGGCCACACCCAGTACAATCGGTTGTTCGCGGAGATGGAGTACGTCCGAGAGGCCAACGCGATCTTCGCCTGGGACAAACACTCGAAGGCCATGGGGATCCTCGCCTCGGACCTTGCCCCCGATGGTTTCCTCACGTCCCGGATCGACTTCATCGGACGCGGTCGCAGTCTCTGGACGCCTCGAATCCTGGAGACCATGGCCTTCACGGAGGCCAGGAACACCGATGCGCACCCCACCTTCGACCCCATCGGGAGTCTTCTTCTCGCGACGGCGCTCGAGCCCGGAAAATCCGAACGGATCCGACTCGTAATCGGCTTGGTCAAGGACAAGAAGCGGGCGATCGAGCTGATCTCTCGTCATCTGGAAAACGCGCAGGCGACGGAAGTTCCGTGGTCCCGGAAGAAGGCCTCGCACCACAGAATCGCCCATGGTGAGATCCCTCCAGGTACACCACAGCCCTATTCGGATTACAGCGAGAACGGCAGGACTCTGCGGATCCACACTCCCTTCACCCCGCGACCTTACGACCACACCATGTCGAACAACCGGGGACACGTGGTGGTCGTCACCAACCGGGGACTTCACACAACGTCCAACGGAAACTCTCAACAGAACCGCCTGACACCGGACTGGCCGGACACTGTGACCAAAGAGGTCCCGTCAGAGGCTTTCTATCTGTTCGACATGGACAGGAGATCATGGCACTCTCCGACCTACCATCCCATCAACGACGCCTCGGCCGGACACGAGGTCGAGTTCGGCGTGGACGGGACCGCGGTCTACAGATCGACCCAAGCGGGGCTTTCGACCGAGTTGACCGTTTTCGTGCCGCCGGATGACCCGGTGGGTGTGTATTTGTTGACCGTGAAAAATCTGTCCGACGAGCCAAGACGCATACGCCTCGCTCCTTACTTCCAGATGGTTCTGGCCAGCCAACCCGAGCACGCCGGTCCCTTGGAGGTCGCCCACGATCCGGAGCTCAACGCTCTGTTCTTCGAAAACCCACGCAGCGTTTTCCGCACGGGGCCTGCATTTGCTGTTCTGTCGGGCCGCGCCCAAGCGGTCGAAACGAAACGGGGGCGCTTCTTCGGAGCAAGGTCCAATCCGGGACGTCCCCAGATGGTGGAACAGGGTGAGCCGGACGCTCTGGAATCAGAAGATGACCGGCCGATCGCCGCGTTCCTGACACTGCTCGAGATCGCAGCGCGCGGCGAGTGCACCGTTTGGGTGCTTCTGGGCCAGGCGGACGACCGACACGCAGCCGAGTCGATCATCCGGAAGTTCCGAGATGAAGAGGCCACCCGGGCCTGTCTTTCGAGCACCAGAGCGTGGTGGCTGTCTCTCATGGATACGGTCCGTGTGGAGACCAGCGATCCGGCGATGGATCACTATCTGGACTGGCTGAAGTACCAGGCGCTTGCCGAGCGCATCTGGGCCCGACGCGGGTTCTATCAGGCCAGCGGAGCCTTCGGGTTCCGGGATCAACTCCAGGACAGCGTCAACCTGATCTGGATGGACCCCGCGATCGCCCGTCGACAGATCGTCCTGCACGCGTCGCAGCAGTTCCTCGAGGGGGACGTCGTTCACTGGTTCCACCGATTGCAGGACGGTCGGACCGGCTTTGCCGCGCGGACCCACGCGTCAGACAACTTGCTCTGGTTGGCCTGGGCCGTGGGCGAGTACGTCGCCTCGACCGGGGATACGACGCTTCTCGACGAGGAGACGCCCTATCTGGACTCGGACGTTCCTTTTCCGCCTCTTCCCGAGGGAAAACACGGGATGGGTTTCGATCCGCTCCGATCGTCCCGGACCGATCCGATCTACCGTCATTGCCTGAAGGCGATCGACCTCGTCCTCGGACACCGCATGGGGGCGCACGGGTTACCATTGATCGGAACCGGGGACTGGAACGACGGTCTGGACGAAATCGGCAGCGAGGGCAAGGGCGAGAGCGTCTGGCTCGGGTTCTTCCTCTACGTGATCCTGGATCGAATGATGCCGCTCATCGAAAAGAAGGACGGCCTTTCGCGAAAGGAGCACTACCTCGAAGAAGCGCGAAAGCTCAAGGACGCGCTGGAGAAGACGTGGCGGGAAGATCGGTATCTGCGCGCGATCCACGACGACGGAACCGAAATCGGAGTGAGCCACAGCGGGATTTGGGAGATCGACGCGCTCACGGCGGCCTGGGCGGTCATGTCGGGAATCAACCCCGATCGCGGCCGGATCATGTTCGAAACGGCCCTGCGCTGCCTGGAAAAAGAGACCACCATCCTCCTGGGATGGCCATCCCTGAGAGAGGACACAGAGCCGTACCTCGGCCGGAGTAGCTGGTATCCCGAGGGCGTCCGGGAGAATGGAATGTACTGTCACGGCGTCCAGTGGCTGGTCGGTGCAGCCCGGATCTTGGCGGAGCAGTCGCGAGAGGCGTCCAATCTCGATCTCGCCCGCTCCTATCGGGAGGCGGCGTACCGGCTCTGGCTCAAGATTTCCCCGATTCCCCACGTGGTTCCCGGCGAGATCGAAACGTACGGTGGCCAGCCGAACAAGCAGTCCGCGGACATGTTGACGACCTTCGACCCGGGTCGTATGATCTGGCATGGCTACACAGGGGCGGCGGGCTGGCTCTTCCGACAGGCCCTGGAAGGAGTTCTGGGGGCCCGTCTCGTCCGGAACGAGATGGTGTTACCCCCGGCGACGGCCCCTGCCAGGAATGAACCGAGGTTGATCCGGCTGTTCCGAGACGCGAGACAAAGCCCTCTGGACGGATCTTTACGGTGGAGAGGCACCGCGGAGGACAGCCGATCTCGCCCCCCCACACCCAGCTCTGACAACGAACGCAAGAAAGGGAGGAAATGAATCCACTAGAAACCATCCGATGCCGGTTCGTGCGCATATCCGGTCCTCTCGCTCCTTCTCGGCCATCCTGCGAAGGAGACTCCCGTTCGCCGCAGAGCAAGAGGACGTTCAACGTCGACTCTGCCGCAGGGCCTCACTCCGGGACTGACGGAGTCTTTCTCCGACAGGCTCCTAGCGTGTCTTCGCCTCGTAAACCGCGACGCTTTATTCTCCGTGGATCCTCTCGTCGCGGGAGGTTCACAAATGGGCTCTTGATCTCGCTCTCGATCGTGATAGGAGTCGTGATGAGCAGTCAACAAAGCCGACTGGAGGCGTCCGATCATTCTCGTTTCCCGACCGTGCCTCCTGGTCACGAACACGTGCGCCAGCTTCTCGAGAACGCTTTCCGGTTCGTGGCCCCGCAGAGTCAAACGGTCGACGAGAGTTCCGGATACGTGGTGGAGGGCTGGAACAACGACCCTGAAAAGGGGCTCATGCTCAGGGGATTCACACAGTTGACCGCGATCGGCGAGTGGATGGAGCTTCTGGCCAACGTCCTGGCCGGTCGGGCCGAGACTCCTCACATGACCAAGGAGCGCGCCCTATCGTACCTGACGCGCGTTGTCGAAAGCCTGGAGAAAGATCAGAAAAACCCGCAGGCGTCAGCCAAAGGTCTGCTTGGAAACTTTCTCGATCTGGCGCCTGGAAAGAGGATGGGCGCCCTGACCGGAGACGTTGAGAAGAAGCGCTTCACCCAGGAGTTCGGCCCGGAAAAGGGAGAGGCTCTCTGGCAGGCGCTCAAGGCGAAAGGATGGATCACCCCCAAGCCGCAGGACCGTGAGGCCTCCGTGAACCGGGGTCGAACCTACGGAGCTGCGTTTTTCGACGGTCCACTTGCGCCCTATTCAGACGAAACCACGAAGAATCGAGTGATGGCGCTTCTGGATCACCGTGTGGTCCTGGCGGTCTTCGGCGACAACGCGAATCTCTCCACGTCGATTGCCAAGACCATCGGGGCGCTGCTCGATCCATCCATCAAGGACGCCCCGAGCATTACGGAGCTCCGGCAACGGATGGATCGATTCCTGGACGGACAGCGCGAGGGCTATGCCCATCTGTACGATGCCAAGCAGGGGCTGTACTCGTTTGGCTGGGACGCGTACAAGAACCGGATGTTGGGGTGGGAAAGCGGCACCGGCGAGTGGCGCGCGGCGCACATGGACTACATGATCAACGAATTCCGCGACCCCACGACGTTCGTTGTCATCCGTTACGGGCTGCCACTGGAGGCTGTCGAGAACCTGGGGTTCAAGACGAAGCAGTACCGAACGCAGGATGGCCGGAGCCTTCACGTGCTCGCTCCTTGGGAAGGCTCGGCATTCCAAGCGCTCGGACTCGGAGTATCGATGGCGGAACTCGAGGAGCCGAGCTGGCAGAGACTTCTCTCGAACGTGGTGGACGTCGAGATCGACTTCTCGACCCAAAAGGGGCTGCCAGGATTCCTTTCGGAGTCGTACACGGGCAACGGGACTCAGTACACGGGCGAAGTAGGAATTCCCGACATCTCGGTCAACACCCAGCCTCGTCTCACGGACGCTGCCACGCTCTACACGCTGGGAGTCGCCTACACGGTAGCGCCCGAGAAGGTCGAAAAGTTCCTCGCGGCGAACTGGTCGGCCATTTCGAAGTTGCTCACCGATCATGGCCCCTGGGAGGGCTACAACCTCACCCGGAAAGAAGCGATCCGCGTGCAGACCTCGGCACATACCCTATCGCTCATCCTGGGCTTCCTCGGAACAGGGTCGGCGGACATGATGAAGTACCTCGAGACAAAGGGACTCACGCGTCCATTGAAGGAGATCTATCGGCCAGGGGCCAGTCTCGATCTTCTGTCCGGTGACACGAACGTCTTCGCCTGGGACGACGCCAAGGCCATCACTTCCAAAAGGGAAAAGGGGACCTTCCAGGTCAAGGGAGACCGGGTCAACGAGATCGGAATCGCGTTCGTTCCGGCTCGGCAGGGAGGAGCGAACCTTTCCGGTGGGATGCTCGCTCTGCGTTACTCGTCCTCGGTGCCGATGGGCCCGGCGATCGTGAGTCTCAAGCCGATCGGAGACGTCAGCAACAGACAGGGGATCATCACCAAAGAACTGTTCATCCAGCTCGATCAGACCAAGGCAGGCCAGGAAGAGATCCGGATCCCGCTTCCTGCCACTCCTGGACTCAACCGAATCAAAGAGATCGTGATCACCTGCCGCCACGCCACAAAGGGGCGGCCCGTCGATCTCCTAATCACCGGATTCACGATCACTCCTCAAGGGAAGTGACGGCGATCGGGGTGCATCCCCCCTCGGGAGACACCCAGCGGACATGCACCCCGGCGATTGAGTTGTCACTTTCTTGGGGAGAAGTGCGTAGTTAAAACAGGAAGAGTCTTCATCTTTGCCAATCGTGGCCTTTTGACCCCGCGACTCTCCGGGAGGACCAAAGCCGTGAACGATCTGCAAAGAGCATCGAACGCCATTCTCAGCCTGCTGGCACCGGTCGCCATGGTCTCGTTCCTTGTTGCGGCAGGCCCTGCTGCCTGCGGCTCCGCCGAGAACGGCTCAGGGATCACCCTTTTGGGTCAAACCAGTCAATCCACCGGCCAGGGGGGGCAACCGGCAAGCGCGACCGGACAGACCACCGCTTCCGACTCGATCTGGATGGATATGCGCGGGGGGTTTGGCCGCTGGGAGTACTACACGATCCAGATCGACCGCCTGGCCACAGGTGGTCGCGTTCAGGTGGCGAGAAAGATCTGGGACGTGGACAAAGAGACAAAGAGGAGCGTGAACATCACCGCGGGAGATCTCGACACCCTCTGGACGACTCTGGACAAAAACTCCATCATGACACTCAAAGACAGACCCAAGGGCCCAGAGAAGATCACGGATCTCTACACGTTCCAGATCCGTGCGAGCCACGCCGGAAAGACCAATCAGTTCACCGTGTTCGGTCCGAATCCCTTTGATGAGCAACCGCAGGATGCCCTGTTCAACCAAGCGAGGGACGCGTTGCTCGATCTGGCCGACCGGGTCTGTCCCCTGACCAAGGACGAAGAATCGAAGATCAGCTCGATGGGGTGGTAGCCAGAGGTTATTGCCAGGCTTTCCAGGGTGGTCCAGGCAACAAGCGGATTCACCTACGAATTCCGCGGAAGAGCCCCTTTTTGTCACCCAACTTAGTTTCCGCGGTCACGCACAAGAGCTTCGAATGTGCGATCGTAGGTCCGCTCAGCCTTGGCGGAGAAGAAGCAAGCCGGAAATTCTCCGCTCCTGCGATGGTAGGCGACACACTCGCAGCACTTCCCCTTCTTCGAGCAGGAGTACGTGCAGTTGCAGCTCTTCAGATTGGCGTTCATCTGGGGACAATCAGCCATAGGGTCCTCCGTATCGAGCGACACGCCGCACTCTTCATCGTTTCGATCGAACCGGCTTGGTCCGAACCGGCTCGGTCGGCGGGGTGACGGTCTCCACCCAAGTGCCCTTTTCGCCCGCCAAGCCCAGCAGTCTGAGACCGGCGTTTGAATCGGGCACGATCGTCAGCGCGCGACAGGCTGAGGTGGATTCGACGAGGTGGAGCAACGACGAAGGCGCTCCCGCGAGAACGACTAGCCCGTCCTGCTTCTCGAGTTCCATGCCTGCGCTGACCATCGCCCAAAACGCTCGGCTATGGATGTAGACAACGTTCTTCAGGTCGATCAGAAATCCCCTTGCCCCTTCGCGAAGTTCGAGTTGAATCCTAGCCTCAAGCTCACCTGCATCGAGCAAATCGACATCGAACGACTGGCTCGACGAGGTTGGCGAGACGATGCGTAACCCGACGATCCGGCTCGGGAAATGACAAAACTCCAGCTTGATCGACATCGAGGGTTGATCATACCACGGAAAAGCCGGCCAACTGAAGAGAGACGCTCATTTATTGCCCAGCGGGACATGTTTCGTTGGCTAAATGGCTCACCGTGTCGTAAAATGTCTTAATTGAATCGGTAGTGTGCGAGACGCTTTCTCGCGAAGCACAGCAAGGGGTGGCATGTCGTGAAGCGAAGTATGAAGCAAGTATTGTGCGCGACTCTGGTTCCACTTCTCTCCCAGTGTGGCTGTGTCCCATCGGCTCAATCCCCATCAAGTGGGATCAGCACGAACACCGCGGTAGTTGAAGAATCCGGGAAGGATCTTCGGAAACCGATCACCAAGGATGACGGTCTGAAGCAGACCGCTCGTCTGCCCGATGCCACCACTCAACCTCTAGCTCAAGGTGACGAGGCGCTGTAGCGCGAGCTGCCGCTTTCGAGCCCACCTCTCCCCCATTTGGTCGTTCCCAGCCGTCGCTCATGCGCCCGATGAACCGGGTCGACAGAAGACGTCACCCGATCTTGAGATGCGGGGCCCTCTATTCGATGCTCACGCTGCCGGCAAGGATGCTGTCTTGAGGCATGCGGTCCCCTTCTGACCGACCCCTTTGGGAGATACTGAGTCTTCCAAAGTCCCGCAAGACCAAGAATTCGAGCTTCGGCAGGCTTCCGTTCACGAGCCACACCCCCACAACGGTCGCCAGGATCGTGGCCGTGAGGTTTCCCAGACCGTAGCTCCACGACCCCCAAGAGAGCGTCACCTGCGTGAAGACCGCATTGGCCACGAGGAACACGGCGCTGGGGAGAAACGCGCGTGCCGGCAGATCAAAGTACAGGAGATAGAGAATCTGCGTCTGGAGGAACGTGATCGCAAGACCAGCCAGCGCTGAGTATCGAAATATGTGGGCCAGGTGCGAGGGCAGTCGAAAGGTCTCCAGGATGTGAGGGGCGAGAAACAGGGTCAACAGAGTGATCGGCGCCTGAACCTTCATCACGCCCCAGAAGTCGCTGTTCATGCATTCCACGAGTTCCCGCTTGTCCGACAGTAGCTGTTCTCGAGGCTTCCGATGCGAGAGGCTCGAGTAGAAGGCTCGAACGCTCTGCGCGAAGTTGGTCTCGACCATCAAGAGGGTCCAGGACAGAGCCGGCACGGCCGAGATGTATCCCATGAAATAGCTCATGTCGTAGTCGGGATAGGCCCTCAGCAGTGGCGTCACCTGAAGCGCCGTGGGCATACCGATCCAGAAGATCACCTTGTCGATCCAACAGCCGAGAGCAAGACAGGCTCCCACGAGCACGAGAAACGGCTTCTTGCTCACGTATCCGAGGAACTCAAACGAGACCGCGCGATGAAAGGAAAGCTTCACTTCGAGGAAGGCGGTCAGCATTGCCCCGATCGTCAGCACGCCCATCGTGAACCCCAGAAGGTAACCGACCAAGCCGTACAGGTGTCCGAGGTAGATCGACGCGCCCGTGCCGAGCGAGTAACCCACCACGAACGTCGCGATCACCGACCAGTACGACCTCAGGACGCTGATGAAAGAGGACGTGAGCCACAGGTGCATGTACGCCACGGTCAGCAAGACGCCCAGGAGCTTGAGAGACAGACTCAAAGGGTTGAGGGCGTAGAACACTCCTCCGACGACGACGCCGATCGCAAGGTGGACAATCGCCGCTCCGGCGTACGTGGGGCCGATGGCATCGACGTCACCGGTGTAGAAGTGATCCGCAAGGAACCTGTTGAGCGGCAGACTTAGGACGCTCGTGAGGATCATCGCCATCGCGTTGGCATACATGAGCATTGTGAAGAGGGTCAACAGATCGATTCGTGAAAGCGACGTCTGCGAGATCAGGAAAACGAGGAAGATCGCGAAGATGCCGAACATCCAAGCCCCGGCGAGGACGGTTCCGGCCACGGCATGGGCCAATGCGTCTCCCAGGAACGTGTCTCTCTCGAAGAGTCTCTCGAGGTCGAACCCGATACCCGCCATTACTTCTGCCGCCTCCTGCCGAGCCAATCCTGATACAACTTGGCATATCGAGCGATGATCCGGTTCAGGTCGTAGTGTTCCCTTACCCGTTGTTGACCCGCTCGACCGAACTGTTCCGCCAGATCGCGAGATTCCAGGATCTTGGTGATCGCCTCGCCCACGGCCCGGTGATCGCCGACGTCGGTGATGTAACCCGAACGACCGATCTCTCTGTCCTCACGACTCCGCCCGACGACGAGCTCCTCGCAGGCTCCGACCCGAGTACAGACCACCGGTATTCCGCACGCCATCGCTTCGAGCACTGTGAGAGGAAGCCCCTCGCTCACGCTCGTCAACACCACGGCGTCGAGTTGCGGGTAGTACTCGGTCACCTTCACGTTCCCGGTGAAGACCAGACGGTCTTCCAGGCCGAGCAATCGACGGTATTCCAGGCAATTCTCGTAGTAACCGGGATCCGCATCGGTCGGTCCCATGACCAAGAACCGAGCGTCCGGGATACGATCCGCGACGGTCCGGCACGCCTTCACGAAGGTTCGAACATCCTTGATGGGAACGACTCGACCCACCAGCCCGATCAATGGGCCGCTCTTCCCTTTTTGACGACCCAGATCAGCGAATTTCGAAACAGCCACCCCGTTCGGAATGATCTCCATCTTGTCGGGTGGCGCGCCCAGAAGCACCTGCATATCCCGATTCTGCTGGGAAAGGGTCGTGATCCAATCCGCCTCGTGATAGGTGAGCTGCCCCAGGAAGTTGAACATCTCGATCCACACGTGCTTGAGATTGTCGGTCTGCGGACCGATCCGAATACCGGTGTCCGCCTCCGTATAGATCCAGTTGGCCAGGATGATGTCGATCTGACGCTCGTTGGTGTAGATACCGTGTTCGGTGAGGATCAGAGAGCCACCCGTGTCCCGACGGGCTTTGCACCCGAGGAATCCGGCGTAACCCGTGGAGATCGTGTGGTAGATCCGGGCTGGCGGAACCTTCACCCCCATGAGTCTGAAAATGGGAATATGGGAGTACAGGTACGTGTAGAAGTAATCGATGAACGACAGGGATGAACTGCGCGCATCGTAGAGCTCGGTGAGCCGCTCAAACGTCTGGCTGCTGAAGAGCAGTGGATCGAGCCCGCGGTCGGCCTCTCCCATGGGCATGACGTCCTTGAGCTCGCCCCAGAGGACCTGGGCTCTCTCCTCGACGTTCTGCCCTCTCCTGTGGAATCTTCGGACCGTATCCCAGACCCGAGACTCCTCAAGCTCCAACCGGCTCTCTTTGACCTCTTCGAACAGGTGGACGTTCGACCACCCGACCACGTTGCGCGGAAGCTCATAAAGCGGCTTCTCATCGGCTCGGGTGGGGATGATGCACCAGAGGTGAAACGTCAGGTCGGGCAAACCCGTGACGAGCTGGTGAGTCCACTCCGACACCCCCCCCTTGGTGTACGGATAGGATCCCTCGAGGATCAAACACACATCCGCGATCGGATCAGCCATGGGTTCCATCGGCCTCCAGTGGCCAAGCTCGTGCGACGTGATGGATCGTTTCGGAGTCCGGACAGCGCTCCATCGCGATCCGGAGATACCGAGACATTCGCACCAGATCGCCATCCAGGTAGCAGGCCTCGACGGCCCCGGCACAGACAGACGGCGCGACCGACCCCGAATCGACCAGCTCGCAGAAGTGGCGTTTGGACTCCTGGACACGTCCCAGGAGCTTGAGAGATTGAGCCAGGCTCTCCTGAACCTCCCGGCGACGAGCTGGATCCACGGTCAACAGACACTCCTCGTAGAGGAGACTGGCCTCGTTCATGTGGAAGCGGGCAACCGGGTCATCCGATTCTCCCAGCATTCCATAACGAAAGCGAATCCCCGCGACTCGGAGCTTCGTTTCCATGTCGCTCGGGTTCTGCCTCAGCGCCAGCTCGGCCTCCTGAAATTCGCGCTCGAGAGACTCTTCGATCTGTCCCAGCGCTCTGGCCGCGTAGTACCTGGTTTCCGGGACACCACTCTTCAAGGCGAACCGCAGAAGTCGGCTCGCCACGGAAGGCTCCAGGTGACTGAGCCCCTGGATCGCGGAGATCGCCGACCCGGTTGAAGCTCGATTCGACAGGATCTCGAGGAACGGCCTGAGTTCCATGGATCGTGCGGTCAGATCGAGGATCTGGCCACGGACATCCGGAAGGATCTTCCTCTGGAGCCGCAACCGTTCCACGAAATCTCGATAGTCCTGGATCAACGACACCTCGATCTGGACCTCGAGCCGCCGCAGGGTCGCAACGACCAGGCCGCAAAGGCAACCGACTATCGGCAGGCAAAGGCTCGTCGCGATGGTCAACGGACCGAGTCGATGGGGGCCCTGTCCCGCCCTCCACCCGAACCACCCGGGGAATGCCAGTCCGGTGAGGATCGCGGCCAAAACGTGAAGAGTAATGGCCCTCTGGGGGCTCGAACCGATGTTTGACAGAAGATCGGCCGTGTCGCCCACTGGAAAGAACGCAGCAACCTCCACGAGAACTCCCAAGATCGCCGGAACCAGCCGCGGAGCGGCATCGTGCCGGGGATGTTCCATGGACATTGAATCAACCCTTCTTCGGTTCGGACGACCCGACCGCACGCGGGAGGAAAATCGACCTCCGGAACCCCTCGTGATCCACGTCCTCGCCGCCGTTCATGCTCACGACCGAGACCTCCGGCACAGCCATCTTGCGGCCGGTCACTCGACTGCTGATCGCCGTCTTCATCTCGGCCCGCAACCTGTCGGACACGAGACTCCCCCCGTCGGCTGGTGTGAAGGGCAGAAGAATGTGGAACGCCCTGGTTCGACGGGAGTAGGACACCAGATCCCCTTGTCGCAACGATCCGACCAGGGCGCGGGCAAAAGAACGCCGGAACTGCATCTTCTCCCTCCCGGTCCCATGGCTCATCACCTCGTTCGTGTGAACCGTGATGACCGAAACGGGCATCTTGTGTCTTTGAGAAAGGTGAAGGGTTTCATTGAGCCTCTTGTTGAAGTAGGCCAGGCTGCTCGCACGGGTCGTTGCGTCCTCCACGTTTCTGTCCTGGAGCCGTCGGAACGTCCGGGCCCTCTGCAACGCCTTTCCCGCGACCCTCAGAGACACGGCCAGAGCGTTCAGGCGAGCGGGGGCAAACGCGGCGAACGGAAGGTTTCTCATGAGGATACAGAGCCCATGATCGGCATGGGATCGAGGCACACGACAGGCCAACTGGATCGACTCGGTCTTGGCCCGACCCGGCTCCATCCAGCCTTGAAGGTGAGAAAGCGCCACAGCCCCGTCTCGCCGGAGCGCGCCTTCGACGAGCGGATGCTCAGCCCGGACCGTCTCGGGCCAGTCACCCGTGGAGGCCATGACACGCCGAAGTGTGTGTTGAACCCCTTCCTCCGGCTTTTTCGACGCATCGCGCTTCTCTCTGCGCACCTCGTACAATGAGGCCTCGCCCCCGCCCACGATCATCGGAGCGAGAACCAGGACCCTTTCGAGGATCCGTCGAGGAGAAAGTCGATCGAGTTCGTCGAAGAGTCGGACCATCGTTTCGAAGCCTTTCTCCTCGGACAAAACCTGTTTGTCGAGAAGGTGCTTCTCGTCGATCACCAGCATGTGCAGATGGGAGAGTCGTTCGAAATGCTCGTCGAGTTCGTCGAACGCCCGCACGGAATCGCCCAGATGCCGTTTGATGCGGCTCACGAATCCACCGACGAGCATGGCCGTGATCACGAGCGAAAGCGGAGTGGCAAAGTGCCAGGGCGTGAGGAACCGAAGGGATGTCCAGCCTGTCGTGGTCATCACGATCGTTCCCAGGTAACACCCCCCGGCCAGTACGCTCGTGAACAGCGCGGCTAAGATGCCGTATCGTCCGCCCACGATGATCGGACCGAGGAGATAGGGATTGAAGGGCCAGCAATGGAAGCCCGGGGACGCCGGATACAAGGACAGATTGACAATGAGGGTCGCCGCCACGATCAGAACCGCTTCAAAACACGATTCCCAGCGTGAGGCGGACGCGACGCTTCGGACGAGTTTTGAGAGTCTCATCGTTTGTCTTGCGATCCTCCGTGAATGACCGACACGCGTCTGGTGCCGCCCAGGTTGAGATGGAACGTCATGAACCCCGCGATGTCGGTCTGGGTCACTATCCGGTCAATCGGCCCAGAGCCGCTGTCCGGGCGTGACTCAATGGTCACGGCGGACGATGGGGAAAGACCACCGAACCGGAACAAGCCTCGCCCCAGGGAGCGGGCCTCGAACTCGATGACAGGGGTGGAGAGCTTCAGAGCTCGAACCTGCGCCGTGGACATCACGAGATACGGGCTCGTCGGAGGACGAGTCGAAAGGCGGATGGTGGCAGGCTCGTCCGTGTCGAGATGGACGTACAGAGCGCCATTGTGTCTGTTGAAACCCCGGACTCCTTTGGAAGCGGGCAGGTCCACGAATCGCCCTTCGCTGTCGAACCGAACCGTGCGGCACTCCCCCTGGTTGGAAACGCGCCACGTCTCAGGGGCGAGCTGCTCGATCTTGGCTCGTCGGAATCCGGTCGTGGTTTTGACGTAATCGGAGACGGTGATTGGGAGGAGAGGTTGACCTTCTACCCAGTCGAGCACGGCGTCGAGGGCGGCTCGCGCTTCGACACTTACCACGGAACAGAAATTCAGATACACGTTCACCGGAGACAATCGACGGGGGCTCTCCGTGCTCTGGAACGTGTGAAGCACGTTCACATAAGCGATCTGGGGAAGAGCACCGCGCTCCGAAAACGTGTACTCACTCGCGGTCGAATTGAGATACATCGTCAGACCGTCGACGATCCTGTGCGGAGGCGAAAGATGCGCCACCGACGGGTAGTTTGGATCCATCCTGGAGTCGCCGCCCCCGTTGAACGTGACGAGCCCGGCCTCCTCCGCGATACGAAGAGCCTCTCGACCCCAGTTGGCACGCCCCGGCCACAGCAGAACGTTGACGCTCTTCCCGAGCGGACAGATCCTGTCGAGGATCTTCTTGGCTCCCACGATCTCCTGATGAAGGTTGAAGCGACCGTAACCCGGGACTCTGACCTCGGACTCCGTTCCCTGCCAGTCCATGGGATGAGAGTAGCTGTGATGAGCGCATTCGACCGCGGGGTGCGCGAAGGTTTTGGTCGCGATGTCGAGCGCACGTCGATCAACGTGGAGGCTCGGATCGAAAAACGCGGCGATGAACGAGACGGTCATTGGAAGCCGTCGTTTTTCCAGAACGTGCGAATAGAACGCTCCGGCACAGGTCAAGAGGGGGTTCCAGAAGCAAGAGATCTCGCTCCCGTCGCCGTCGACCTGGAAATACGCCAATCGACTCCCATCACGAGTCGTGAAATCGACGCGCGGCATACCGTCGAGTCTGAGCGCCTTTCTGAAAAACTCGAACGGGTTGAGGCGCCATTGATACCGGCTCCTCTCCGGATCGAAACGAATCGAGTAGGTGTCGAGACAGAACGCGGCGTTCGGTCCCACGAACACGGCATCGGAGACCAGGTCTTTCTTGTCCTTGTGCTTGAGCTTCAGGTAGACATGATTCCTGGGGTCGATCGACTGAACGCCCATCAGGTAGTCGATCTCGTAGGCCAACGGCCTCTCGAACGCGCACATCTCCGGCTCGCAGTGAACGACCTCGATCCGCGCCGGATCATCGACCCACTCCCCTTTCACTTTGATGCCAAGGGTACGGTACAAGTCGTCCAATACTCCTGACGGAACCGATTGGTGGGTCTTGGCGTCTTCCACCCACCCCAAAGAATCCATCACGACAACCGGACGATTCAGGTGGGGCTGACGGGTGAGCCAACGAACGAACCGTTCCGCGTCGACCATTTGCAGAGAATGAAACCACGTGATGACTCCGCAGTAGGGAGCCATCGCCTCGTCGGCGAGCAGCGGTTCCTCGACCGCCCGGTGGTCGACGACGAGCCCCAAATGGTTCAGGACGGTCTCGAGCGTGCTGTTCGTCCAGTTGTTGTCGGACGACTCTGACTCACTCCTCTTGTAAAGAGCGAGCACTCGACGCCGGACGACCCCGCCAACCACCGGTCCGGTACAGCTCGACACGGGCGAGCGAGCGGTCGACGTCACGCTGCTGGTCTCGGATTCTATGAGCTTCCGGACCATGACCAGAGAATCATCCTCGTGACCGGTCGCGCCTTTGAGTCGGGCCACGGCGTAGAGAACGGCCTCATCCTTCGGATCCCGCTCTTGCGCCCGCTTGAGCAGAGGCTCTGCCAGCGAGAACCGCTCCAGTTGCACGTAACGCAACCCCAGCTCGCGAGCCAACGACTCGTTCTTCGGATCACGCCGGAACATCGCCTCGACCCGCGCAACCGCGACCGCATACGCCCCGGTCCCGTCGAGCGCCGCGAGAGCCATCCGGGCATACTTCTGGTTCTCGGGATGACGGTCGCTGAGCGCCACAAGGATCGGAACCGCCGCGGCGTAATCGGAAACGCCGAGCAAGAGATCGCCCAGCTTCTCGCTGGCATCGTCGCGCTGTGGATACTCCCGGACTGTTTCCTCGAGAACCTTGCGGGCTTCCTTGACGTCTCCAAGATAAATCAGGCTCTCGACCAGAATCATCCGGAGGGCCGGGATGTCCCGATCGTTCGGATAACGTTTCACGTACTCCGTGATTCCCTCTCGTCCTCTACCCGCCTCGGCGAATGCCTGGAGAGTCTGACGTCGGGTCTCGTCAAGAGTACTCCCCGGAGGGGAGATCTCCATCGACTTCTCCGGTTGACGGCCCCACTGGTAGCGCAAGGCGAGAGTCCGACGGACGGCAGAATTCCGAGGATTGAGGCGCACCAACCTCAGCAGCGCCGATTCGGACTTGTCCCGGTTGCCCGCGTACGCCTCCAACCGAGAAAGAATCTCCCACAGTCCCGCGTCGTCAGGGTACTCGGCTGCCAGCTCTCGATAGGTCGTGAGGGCATTCGGCAGTTTCTGATACCAGCGCTCGTACCAGCCCAGCCGGCGGCGATATGGCTGAAACCACTCCTCGAATCGGGCTTTGAGAATATCCTCGGTGGGGATTTCGGTCGGAGACAGAGCAACAACCCCGTCCGCCTGATCGGCCAGGCCCGGACGGCCGAGATCTCGCCACGTCCGGAAAGCCCGAACGGCCTCTTCCAGAGCGGCCATCGCTTCCTTGGGCTGACAGAAGAGCTCATAGTGGTAGAACAGGCGGACCAGGAATCGGATACAGCCCGGTTTCTCCTCGATCGCCTTCCGGAGCTGTCGAAGGGACTCCTCCGGCCGCCCCTGTTTGAGCTCGAGCTGGGAGAGACGCCAGCGCAGCTTGGCCCGAGTGGACACGTCCTCGGTTCGGGAGATCGCCTCTCTCGTATAGCTGAGAGCCTCATCGACCTGACCGTCGTGGTACAGGCACCTGGAAAGGGTCAGGTCCGACGGCACGCAGAGATACGTGGCCCCGGCGACCACGAGCAAAAGCACGATTCCCGCCAGTCCCAGATAGGGAGGGAGAAAGGGTCGGTGAGGTCTATCCATGAAGCGCCCTCTAGAACTTCGTGTTGTAAGCCACGGTCAACGCCTGCTGGTGAAAAGGAACGGCTTGGTCGATGCGTCGCGCCGCGCCCAGGTAGTCATACTGGTAGAACAGCCTCAGGCCGGCCAAGTCTCCCATCCTCCGGTGGAGCATAAAGTTCAGGTTGTAGCCGTCCGCTGTGTTGCCGTCCAGCCTGTCCTTGACGAGGTTGCCCCCCACGGCAAAGTCGAAAGCTCTCAAGAGAGAGCTCCGGTACTCCGCTCCGAGGGTGGCCACGACGTACCGGAACGGAGCGAAGTACAACTCGAACGGTTGCGGTTCGAAGCTGGAACGTTGGTCAATGACCTCGGCAAGGATCGAGACTTTGGGAGACAAGGTGAACCGGTTCTGGAAGTCCCAGATCGTCCGCGAGTTCTCGTCGTCCAGATGCTCACTGGAGTACCGAAGGCTGGTATGAAGCCAGCTCAGATCCTGACCGACCATCGCCTGGACCGTGTCGGACTTCAGGCTGAGCGAGAGAGCATCCGGGCTGTCCATCACACGAGACCTTTTGACCGACACGTCCGCGAAGGTCCCTCCCCGCGTCCTGTGGCAGAGTTCGAGAGACGGGAGGATCTCGGATCCACCGACACCTCCATCCCCGACCACAACACGGCCGCGGACCGCTGTTCCATCGCGAGGACTCCACAGAGCCTGGGTTTCCAGATCGGTCCAGGCCACGTGCTGATCGAACCGTGCCACCCGATTGGCTGCCGTTCCTATCCTCGCCTCGACGCCGGGCCGATACACTTTCATGATCGTGCTCGACAGCCTCTGCACGTTCTGGGTATCGCTGGCCGAGAGGAGGTCGTACTCGACCTCGAGTCCGGGCCGAAAAAGCCGGTCGTGATCTCTCTTCACCTTTCGTCCGGTCCGGGCCAGCTTCCATGCTGTATCGGTCTCCCGGATCTGCTCGCGCAGATAGCATGGGGCACGCATCGAGGCAACTTGGGCCAAACCCAGAGGGATCTCGAAATCGCCGGGACTCTGCCGGTTCATCTGCCGAAGCGTTCGCTCAGCGCGGCAATGGAAGCCGAGCTCCAAGTCGAGCAACGCACGCAAATGCCGGACCCCGAGATCGTCAGGGCACTCCTTTTCGACGATTCTGAGTTCCTTGGATGACCTCTCGTGCCGGAGCAGATCGTAAATCGCCGAGGCATAGGCCGTGCGAAGCGAACTCGAGGGCTCCCGCGATAGAACCTCTCGGAAGAGTCGCAGAGAATCCTGACGGGTCTGGTATTGATCGGCCAGGATCCCGGCCAACGCCGCTTTCGCATCGAGGTTGTCAGGATCCAGCTTGAAGACGAGATCGAGCTCCTGTCGGGCGAGCGTTCGCCGGCCGACCGAGCCGAGAAGCTCAGCCAACGCCACGTGGTCCTCGAGACTCATCTTGTTGGCATCCATGTCCAGCGCGCGTCGGAAGGTGGAGAGAGCCTCGACGCTCCAGTTTCTCGCGGCCAGGATCCCGGCCCTATCCTTGACGACCTGGGGGTCCTTGGGACCAAGACGGATCGCCTCGTCGCAACGACCGAGCGCCGCGTCGAACTGTCTCTCCCGGCTCAAAGACTCGGCCCAGGCAGAGAACAACATAGGGCCAAGCGGTCTATCGAGCCGACGCTGAGCGGCCGCAAAACTCGAAATCTTCTCCTGGGCCTCCTTTGAACGACCCAAGGCGTTCAAGGCCTGACAGCGTCCCAGAACCAGGTCCTCATCGTCGTCCGAGGTCTTGAGCAGGCTTTCGTAGAGCGTCAGAGCGGCGGCATGCCGTTTCATGCCCATCAACGCTTCGCCCCGCAACCGCCAGATCTCGAGATCGTTGGGGCGGAACGCTCTCAGAGAGTCCGTCACTTCGAGCGCGGCCCGCGCACAATCACGCCGACAAAGGTATGGGGCTTCCCCCCGGCCGTCCTCGGCCGGCGCGGGCAACGCACCGGCGAGGTACAGATGAATCAACGCCTTCATCGCTTCGACTCTCTTCTGTCGCGATGCCGGCAGCCGGCGCCATAGATCAACGGCCGTGTCGAGCAACCTGAGATCGATGAACGCCTTGATCACGCTCTCCGGAAGACGAGTCCTCATTGTCTGGTCTTCCGTGATTCGGCGAGCCGCGGCTTCCGCCGCTGAGAACCGTCCAAGACGAAGGTTGGCTTCCGAGACCAAGGCGTGCGAATGCGCGATCAGGGTGGCGGGAAGAGGGCGCTCTTGGAGCAAGGTCAGAGCACGCTTCGGATCAGGGATCCGCATGAACACCGACGCCAGTTCGAGCCTGTCCAGAGGGGTCGGAGCCTGCTCGCACGCTATCCGCACGAGCTCCTGGTGCGCCTTGGCCCTATGTCCGTTGATGATGAGCAACGAGGCGGACAAACGGCCGGCGCGGTAGCTCAGGTGGCGCGGAGCTATCCACCCGGAGACCAGACAGTTAGCGGCCTCCCGCTCACCAACTCCGACCAGGAACTCCACGGCATCCAGTCGTGTCGACGGGTCTTCCGGGGGTTGGCTCACGAGTTTGGAGATGAACCCCTTGGCCATGGCCGGATTGTTGAGACCAAGGTACTGGACTCGTGCGCGCGTCAAAAGCACGGCCTCCGGATTGCCGAGGTGCGACCGGTTTTCGCAGGCCAACCTCTGGGCCTTTTCGGGCTCGTCCATGTCGAGAAGGAGCTCCGCCAAATCAAGAGACAGTCCCTCCCACGGAGGCCGAAGCGCGAGAGCTTCGGCGATGAGCTGCTCGACTCGAACACGATCTCCTCGAAGACCCCAAAGGGCCCGGGCCTTCAAGACGGCGATCTGGTAACCCTGCGTGGGGTCTGCGCCCGTAAGGCCCTCCAGTAAGGAGAGAGCCTTCTCTTCCTCGTTGAAACGCAGAAGAATCTCGACGACCGGCAACCGGATCGTCGGACGGGAAGGAAGTTGGGGCAAAAGAGGCATCAGGAGGGAGAGCACACCGCTCTCCGGGGCTGCCTGATGAAACCGAAGTCGGGCTCGGAGAAGCTCCAAACGCCAACGTTCCTTTGAACCAGCCCCTGCTGAACCCGCCCCTGCGGATTCGAGGGTTTGGGCCGCCAATTCGGTCTCCTGTTCGTCCAGGAAAAATTCCGATCGCTCGAGTCTCTCGGTGGATCCTGCCACCGGAAGCCGCAGGATCCGGAGGACCATTTCATGGGCTTCGGCCCTGTGGCCCAGGAGGCGATGGGCTCTCACGCCGATCTGGAGATCCAGGAAATTCGGCTTCTTGGACAGGAGTGGTTCGAGAACCGAAAGCCCTCTCTCCGGCTCTCCGGTATCGACCAAGACGCCAGCCAGAGCTCGGGCGAGCTCCCTGTCTTTGGGGAACCGAGAAAAGGCTCGATCGAAGACTTCTCGAGCCCTTAGCCAGTCGTTTCTCTTGAGGGCAATCTCGCCTCGGATGAGCTCCGAGGTGACGGTCCGGTCAGCAGGAGGAATCCGGTCAAGGTAGGCCTCACCCTGGTCCGGATGGTTCTCCGCGAGACAAAGCTCCGCGACGAACACGAGCTCACTGGCCAAGGAGCTCCTTTTGACAAGCCGCTTTGCATGGGCAAGCGCCGGTGTTCGCATGCCAGCCAGCACCAGCTCGGACACGTATTGCCACCCGACATCCGTCCTCTCCGGATGATCCTTCACGAGGCGGGCGTAGAGCTCGCTCGACTCCAGATGACGCCCCTGTCGAGACATCAGATCGGCCTTCAATTCCAGCACCTGCTGGGCCATCGTCGGAGGGGTTGTTGGAATCGAAGGCAGAAGAGTCTCGGCTTGAGCGTATGCGCCGATCTCCAAAAGAGCGTGGACGAACTGCATTTTGTCGTCACCGGTACTGGACGACCACGACGTGACCTCCCGGGCCAGTCGTCGAGCCTCGGCTTTCCGACCCATCCCGCAATAGACCTGAACCAGGGCGCTCACATCGGCCAAGGTTCGTGAGGAACGGTCCGCGGTCAACTTCTCGAGAAGTCGGGCAGCCTCTTCGTGCTGTCTCGTGGCCATCAAAGCAAGAGCGAGCCCTCGTGTCACATCGTTGTCCCGTGGGTGTTGCGAAAGGAGCTCTCGATAGATCCTGATCGCTTCGACGTAGTCACGTTTCCGGGCCAGCAGATCCGCCATCTCTCTCTTCACGGCAATGCGACTCGGCAGCTCGTCACCTTGGGCGAGAAGAGGCCCTGTGATGAGGACGCACGGAAGCACGAACAGACGGACATCCCCAAGCCAGAGCTTCCGAAACCAACGTTGCTCCAGACGCAAGAGTCCTCCCTGTCCGTCGATGACAAACAGTATCACCACTTCTCATTTAACCCAGATTCGTTCGTGGAGTACGTTTCTTTGGTGCCTTTGGTGCAAATGTTGATTGCCCGCCGGGACAAGAGTTCAGAGAGCCGACCATTGAGCCGACCATTCGCTCGGTTCAGTACGGGACAACCATCCCCCGGAACGCAAGGCGAATATACCAGAAAGAGTCGGGAAATCACTCCATTTTTCCGCGGCAGTGCCCACGCCAATACAGGGTTCCAGTTCGGAGGCTGAAGTTCGGAGACGGTCGGAGTCTCATTCCGACGGGAGCAAGTAGGAATCGCGGAAGAGCTGTCTTCGGAGCAACGGTTCGAGAAAATGGTCAGCGCGGACGAGATGGTCGGGATCTTCCGGCCACACACGGAGGCTCTGAGCCATGGAGAGGAGCACGGAGAGTTCTTTCGAGAGTGGTCGTTAAAGAATCAACCCTCCGTGCTTCTCGGTGCCTCCGTGTTTGGTGGGACTTGCTCAGGTATCTCCCACTTTTCGCCGATTGTCAGCGCTTCGGCCGTCGCTTTCCGGCCGACGCAGCATCCTTCGCGGCAGGTCGAGCCTCGTGGGCCAGCACGCACTCCGCGATGGATTTCCCGATTGGCGCCGCGACATCTCCTCCGGCCCCGCCGTATTCGACCAAGACCGATAGGGCGTAACAGGAAGATGCGGGGGGCGCACCCCGTGGGGCTGAAGAAGGCCCGGTGAACCCGATGAACCAGGCGTGGGCCATCAGGTTATCCTCTTCCGGATCCGGGTAAGTCGCGGCAATCTTCTGTTCCAGGAGCACCGCGTCTTTCTCCGGCAACTTGCGTCGAGCCTCGTCGAGGGTCGGAGCCTCCACTACGACCCGACGGTTACTCTTGAGCCGGAACGAGTACCTTTTCCCAACGACCCGTGGGGGGACCTGGGCTGATCCGGTCTTTCCGCAGAGAACCGCGCCCTGACGTGAGAGTCGCGCCTTGTCGGCGGTGCCGCCCTTTTCGTTCACGACGCGCCACATTCCACGGCGCACGGTCGTGAGCGCCCCTTCGGGGAACGGTTCACCGGCCGGCTTCGGCGTCACGACCGGACGCCCCTGAGCATCCTTGACCAGGGTGACCGGAAGGAATCGTCCCCGGGCGATCGTGGCAGCAAAATTGGCGAGCTGAAGGGGAGTCAGGCCAAGGTCTCCCTGCCCGATGGCCAGGTTCCAGCCGTCGTCGCTCTGATAGGTAGGGGCCTTGAGGCGGTTTTTCGCGAGCCATTCGGCCGTGGGAAGTATGCCCGGGCTCTCCTCGATGAGGCCCGTCCCTTGAGTCTGTCCCAGGCCGAAACGGGCATACCACTCGACCAGACGCTTGGCTCCCAGACGGTCTCCTGCCGTGAAAAAAAAGATGTTGCACGAATTCTTGATCGCCGTCTCCGGGGTCATCACTTTATGGGTGCTCTTGGACCGGTTATAGACCCAGCAGCGGTACGCGTCAGAGATGGAGCGGCGGAACACTCCCTCGCATGTCACCTTGGTCTCCGTCGTCATGGTTCCCTCGCTCAGGGAAGCGCAGAGGACCGCCGGCTTGATCGTGGAACCCGGAGGGAACACGTGCGAGACCGCGCGAAATCTGAGAGGGAGCCATTTCTGGTCGGTGGAGAGCTTCTCCATCTCGGTTCCCGTCGGTTCAAAGGGGTAGGACGGACAACTCACCAACGCTCGGATCTCACCAGTGGGCACATCGATCACGACAGCAGCTCCTCCGCAGGGGTGAGGAGATCGATCGACCCCTCGCTTGAGGATCTGGTAGAGCTTCTCCTGGAGCGCGGCATCGATTGAGAGAAAGACATCGGTGGTGGACGTGGAACGGCCCATGGCCGGCCGTGAGGCCCGAAGGATCGGATCGGCGAGCCGTTCCACGCCGCTGATGCCGCAACGGTCTCCCACGCGGAGTGCTCTCTCTGCGTCCGTGGCGAAAGGATCGGCCGTGGCCCTGCGGGCATCGGCGGTTCCTGTTTTGCCAATGACGTGAACGAGGGAATCGAGGCCTTTTCCCGATCTCTGGTGCTTCCGTACCATCCGGACCCAAGGAAGAGATCCAAGCTCTCGTTCGATCCCACGAGCCACCTTTTCATCGTCGATTCTGATCAAAAAGCGGTGGGACCTCTCTTCCCCCACGGTCATCTCCCGCCCCTTTGTCCTCTCGACGATTTTCTTGACGGCTCGGACCCGCGAGACAGCCTTTCCGGCCCGCTCCAGGAGCTCGCTCGAAGAGACCGAAGTCAAGGCCGCAAGTCTCTCCCACGACGTGTCCACCCGGGTCCTCAGGTTGACCCTTCTTCGAACCGCCTCGGCCGGATCCGGTCGTGTTCCATCCGCTTTTGGAGCCCTGGCCAGTCCCTTGAGATAGCCTTCGAGCACCTCTTCCGATTCTTCCTCGACTCGCGCCACAAGGACTTCGTATCGCAAGGACACGTCCCAGCACGGGGCGTCCTGGACCAGAATCTTCCCTTTGTGATCGCGAATCGCTCCGCGCATCAGGTACTCGCCATGGGGGGACGGTTTCTTCACCGCCATCGTTATTGGATGAAGCGACGGAGAAGGGGATGGGGGAGAAGAATCAGCCAAGGCAGCGCCACACAAGGTCAACAGAAGAACTGCGGGGATGAAGGCGTGACTCCTAGTAGATGACATATCGGAGCGTCGTAGGGCGCGTGTTTCTCAGAACCGTGATCTCGATGTTCGTTGATTCCTTGAGGATGTTGTAGAGCTGGAACGCGGACTGGACCGAGTCGATCCGCTGACCGTTCACGAACCGCAACACATCTCCATCCTGAACGCCGATCTGGTCAAGGATCGTGCCTTTCTGGATGTCGGTGAGCCGGAAACCTGACGGCTGCCCTCCCTGGAACACCGGCTGGATGTTCACTTGAGTGAGCAGCGTGTTCAGATTGTCCAGGTACGAATCGACCTCCTGACGCGCGAGTTTCCGCGGAGTCGAGTCGACCACCGATCCGGCAGGAAACGTTGGTTCACCCGGAGACGAAGGAGCCTCGCTCGCAGGCTGAGGCAACCCAGGGCCCGCCGCGATCTTCCACTCCCGGTAGTCAATCCTCAACGGAGCCGCTTCAGCCCCGTCGATCGTCATCCTCACCTCGCGGGGTTCGATCTGCGTGATCCGCCAGTTTGGCAGAGGAGATCCTCCGATCCCGTACACGTCTTCCTTCTTGGATACCTTTTCCCGGATGATGGCATATCGCGCGCCCTCTGAGACGTAGGTTCCCGTCAATTCGAGCTTCGTCGACGGTTCCGGGGAGACCGGAGGAAGCGATGGGGGAGGCGTGGCAATGACCGCGGCAGGTCGCTGCTTGTCATCGTTGTTCAATCGAATTCCGAAGAGATTCCGCCTCCGGAACTCCTCGGGGTCTTGGGGACGCTGCCCCGGCAGCGAAAAGGCCGGAGGAGGCCTATGTGCCGCAGAGACCGGAGGAGGTCTATGCGCGGCGGAGATCGGAGGAGGTCTATGTGCGGCGGAGATCGGTCGAGGATTTTCGAGATCCTCTTCGGTCAGAGCCTCCGCCGAATGGTATCGGCCGGCTGAAAAGCCGAACACGAGAATGAACGTCGCGGGGACCAATCCGGCCGCGACGAGAAACGGCCGTCGGGAAGGCCGCCGCCAAAGCTGAGCGAACCGCTCGATCGCTATTCTCGACGCAGCCGGGATACCGAGAAGGATCCTCCGGGTCTTCATCCACAAATCCGCACCGCGCGACAAGAACCCACCGACTCCGGATACAGAGCCGGTTTTCGCCGTGGCCGCGGGCTCACCCCTGGGTGACACGAGCGACCTCCTCGATCGTGGTGATCCCACGATCTACCTTCCGAAATCCATCCTGACGCAAGGTAGACATGCCCCTTTCGACGCAGTGGCTCTTGATCACACCCGAAGGGGTGCGGGCGGTCACCAACTCTCGGACTGAATCGGTGACGGTCAGGAGCTCGAAAATGCCGATGCGCCCTCTGTAACCGGTGCTTCGGCAGCTCTCGCAGCCGGAACCGACATGAACGACCTTCTGGGTCAACTGGTATTCCTTCTGGAGATTCTCCGGAACCTGTTGAGGGGTCTTGCACTGCGGGCATATGACCCGGACGAGCCGTTGGGCGAGGATCCCGATGACCGACGAGGAGATGAGGTACGGCTCGACGCCCATGTCGATCAATCGAGTCACGGCGCCCGAGGAGTCGTTCGTGTGAAGCGTAGAGAACACGAGATGACCGGTCAGTGAGGCTTGGACCGCGATCTCGGCCGTCTCGTGGTCGCGAATCTCACCCACCATGATCACGTCCGGATCCTGGCGAAGGATCGATCTCAACCCTTCCGCAAAGGTCAGGCCGATCTGTGGTTTCACCTGCATCTGGCAGACGTTCTTGATCTGGTTTTCGATCGGATCCTCCACGGTGATGATGTTCTTTTCGGTGGTGGAGATCGATGTCAGCGCCGAATAGAGAGTCGTGGATTTTCCCGAACCGGTCGGACCGGTCACCAGGATGATCCCGTAAGGATTCTCGAGGAGTTTCGAAAACACCTGGAGAGTATCCTCGAGGAATCCGAGCTCCGTCAGGTTGAAGACCGACCGACTCTTATCGAGAAGCCGCATCACGACGCGCTCACCAAAGGCCGTGGGGAGGCTCGAGACGCGCAGATCGAGCTTCCGATCTCCGGCCGTGATGTTGAATCGGCCGTCCTGAGGCAAACGGGATTCGGCGATGTTGAGTCCCGACTGGATCTTGATGCGGCTGATGAGCGCAGCTTGCACGTGTTTCGGTGGCGAAGGGGCGTCGTAGAGAATCCCGTCGATTCGGTACCGGATCTTCAGGGTCTTCTCATACGGCTCGATGTGGATGTCGCTCGCCCTGGTCTTCATCGCCTCGTAAAGGATCGTGTTGACCAGCTTGATGACCGGAGCCTTGTTGGCCACGTCGAGAAGGTTCTCGCTCGTCTCGAACTCCTCGATCTCGTAGGTGTTACCCTCTCCGTCGAGATCCTGGATCGCCTTCTGGGTCAGGTCTTTCTGTCCTTCGAGGAAGGCGTTTAGAGCCGAGTTGATCGCCCGCGACGAGGCCAGGACGGGATTCACATCCGACTTGAGAAGCCCTTTTAGGTCGTCGAGAGGGAGCGGATCGAACGGGTCGGCGATCGCCACTCTGATCTCGCCGTTGGTCCTGCGCAGGGGAAGGAGGAGCTTGGACCTCAGGAACTCGATCGGGAGGCTTGAGAGGATCTCTGGGTCCAGATCATCGATCCGGATGTCGGGGAGGTAGTCGAGGTCTACCGAGCGGGAGATCGCCCGGAGCAGAGACTCCTCAGTGAGGGCCTTTTGCTCCAAAAGGATCTCCTCGAGCCGCCTTTCCGGGGATTGGTTCACCACCAGGATCGCTTCGTCGAGCGACTCCTGGGAGACGAGCCCTTGCTCTCTGAGCAACTGTCCTATGAGATGAGCCACGATCTTCTTTCCATCCGTACGGCGACGGCATCGACCGACCAGGGCATAAACGCGTGACCCGACAGGTCTCTATCGTTCGCTCTGATCATTTGTAGTGTATCTCGGGCTACTGCCGGAACGCTTCCTCGACCCTGGGCGGTTTGTGGTAGATCTTGCGCACGGGTTCGCCTCCTCCCCTTTTGAGGTCCTGCTGGATCTGCTGGGGTGTGATCGGGAGTCCGCGATCGTGCGGCCAGGTGTGTCCCGTGATATCACGCCACTGGAGCGGACGTTCCTCTGCCTTCGTGACCCGTCGCGCGTTGAACCCGTCTCGTACGATGTGGGGGGTCACGAAGACCAGCAGGTCTTTCTTGTCGAGGTTTCGATTGCGGCTCTGGAAGAGCCTCCCGACGATGGGAAGATCTCCCAATCCTGGAATCTTGGAGAGCTGCTTGCCCTTGCTCTCCTTCAAGAGACCTCCGATGACGAGAGTCTCTCGGTTCTTGACGACCACTTCGTTCTCCACGGAGGTCTTCGTGAAGACCGGGGTCTGGAAGGACCCGAAGCTGATCGTGCCTTCCGCCCCGGAAATCCGGTCCTTGAGCTCGGCTTTCAGCTTGAGCGAGACCCAGTCTCCTTTTGTGATCCGGGGGGTGATCTCCATGGTGAGGCCCAAGTCTTCCGACGTGAAGTTCGCATACGGGATCTGATTGCTACCCGTGCTCTGAGACATTCCCTGGAGAACCTGAACCTTCGAACCCACCGTGATCTTGGAGGTCGAGTTGTCCACCGCCATGAGTCGCGGAGACTGGAGAATGTTCGATCGGTTGTCCTGCTTGAACATGTTGATCAAATACTGGATCTTCGATCGTTCAGCCACATTCCCCTGAGAGGCGGCATTGATGTCGAACGGGCCCGGTGCGATGACCCCAAGGTGCATGCCGCCGTTAGATGAGGAAAACAGCGAGGAGGCGGCGCCGGTGTTGCCCAGTCCCACCACGCGGGTGCCTTCGGTATTCGGGATGATGTTGAAATCGGCTCCCAAATTGTTGAGCAGGCTCTGGGTTAGCTCGACGATGAGCGTCTCGACCAAGACCTGTGGTCTCAACGTGTCGAGTTTCTGGAGGATCTTGAGGATGTCCTGGTACTTGGCCTGACTCGCAACGATGACCAACGCATTGGTGGACTCATCCGCGATGATCTTGGTGGGCGCGGCCCCCTTCTGCTGGGTTTGCGACGATTCCATTCCGGAGAGGATCTTCTCGACCTTGGTCGCGTCTCCGTACTCCATTCGGTAGTGGTGGACGTTGATTCCGTCGGCCGGAGTGACCGCATTGTCGAGAAAATGGATCAGCTCCTCGACCTTCTCCAACATCTTGGACGAAAAGCTCGACAGGATCAGTGATTGGCTCCGCTGATCCGCGATCACCGTGTACTGAAGCGACGGATCAGAGGATCCACCGACCTTGAACGCCTGGTTGACGCTGTTTGCAACGCTTTCTGCCTCGCTGCACTGCAGGTGGATCACCTTGATGATCGGAGTGTAGATATCGGGCACGTCGAGCTGTTCGATCAGCGCGACGACCATCCGCACATCGTCCTCCAGACAGATCAACAGGATGCTGTTGGTCCGTTCGTCCGGAAACAGGGCCGGCTTGGAGAGCTTCGATTCGCGGGTGCCCGGGTCGATCTCGCCCTCGGTCCTCTTCGCGAGGAGCTGGGTAATCTTATCGGCCAAGGCCTTTGCCGGGGCGTGATTGATCCTGATCGGGGTGATCTTGCGGCTCGGCCCTGGAACATCGATCTCAGCAAGAATCTCGGCGATTCGCCGCAGATTGAACTCGTTGTCGATGACGAACAACATGTTCCCCGGAACATACGACAGGATCGTATTGGCGGCCGTGTTGCCGGACGCCATGAAGAATCGGAGGACCTGGGTCGTGTCGTTGACTCCGATGTGCTTCAGCTTGAACGTCTGGATGCAGATCTGCTCCAAGTCGTTGGCGGTCGGTGAACCCGACGCCGCGGGAAGTTGCCTCCGGAAAGGAATGAACGCGCTCTTCGCCCTGTCCTTCATGACGATTCTCCGGACCCTCTTTCCGACCTCCTCGATGGCGTACCCTTTGAAGTCGAGGAGCGCCATCAGGAGAAGCTCGGCCTCAGCCACTGTGAGCTTCGACGGTCCGAGAACCGTGACCTTTCCGTTCAAAGGGTGCAAGTCGTCGAGCAGGTAGTTCACCTTGGTCTTGTCGGAGATCAACTTGACGATCGATCTGAGCTCCGTGTCCTTGAAATCGACGCCCACGGTCCCTTCAATGCCTCCACCCGGGAACACGGGCTGCGGAGGCTCAGGAGTCGGCAAAGGAAGCGCGTCAGGGCCGACCGGTGGCATGGGCCCCTGTCCGAGTGAGGTTCCATCGTAGGCAGACTCCTCCCCCAGGGCCCGGCGGGCGGGAGGTGCGCGGAATCTCTGGGACTGTCCGCTCTCAGCCTGCGGATCCCGTCGTGATCGGGGAGACAGGCCGTCGAACGCCTCTCCCCTTTCAGAGTCACCAAAGCTGATCTGAGCAATCGGACGGGACGGATCAGAGCCCAGGCGGCGGGCAACCCTGAGATCCCGGTTCCGTGCGCCGGACGGATTTCGGTCGGCCGACCCCGCATCGAAAAGCCCACCGTCGGTCGAATCGGGATCGATGACGACCTTCAGGAGTTCCGGTTCCTGACGGGAACCTTCCTTCGCCCGTCGCTTTGAGGCCGCCGCGAACGCGTCGGCACGCGCAGCCGAACCGACCGCACGATCGCTCCCGTCTCGAGGAGCCTCCGAGAAAGCGTTCGTGGAAGGAGGAGGGGCCTGGGAGTCTACGGAACTTTCGTCGGGGGACGAACTGGGCAATGCTGATCCGGCCTTTCCCGACCACAACATGCCGGAGCTCGGCTCGGTCGACGCGGGTCCGACTGGAGAAGCTTTGATCTTGAGCTCCGCGACTGAATCGGAAGACTTCCGTTCCGACGAGGGGCTCCGATTCTTTCCCCCTGGAAGTCGTGTCACGACGCTCCGTGACCCGGACGTGTCGTCCGGATCTCTGTATCGTTCGCTCGAACCCCGATGTCCCGGCCTGAATGTGACCCGTCGACGACTGGAGCGCCAGTCTCCCGCGGAAGTCGATGAAGAATCTTCGTCCACGCCGGCAAGCTGGATCGCGGCGCCAGCCCCAAGCCTGGAGCCCGACGCTTCTCCGGCCAAGACAAAAACGAGAACCCCGAGTCCAGTGACCAACAAGCCCGGAATCAGGATTCTCTTGGAAAAACCACGCAGCTCTTCCGTCATCGAATCATCTTCTCGAACGGCGAAACAAGAAGAAAGGGCGAGAGAAACCCTATCTTTCCTAGAGAATCGGCAGACCGGGGTGCGAAATGAACTCGTCATCGGACACGATCCGACTCAGAACCTGAGCGAGGAGCCAATTTCTTGTGCACAGGTCGACAAAGCTGATGTATAATCAAGCGAATTTGGGGATTCCGGGACGTTTTCCGGCCCATATCCACTACGACGCGGGCTCCGGGTCGAGGCTAAAAGGGATCGCCCATCGATCGAGTGACCTCGGGATGCCTGAGTCCTCCACCAGATCAATTCTTCTCTCTCGAAACCATGCAAGAGACTGTCACACTCTTCGTTCCAACTCTCAATGAGATCGTTGGTATGAAGGAAATCATGCCCAAGATCCCACCGGGATGGGTCGATCAGGTTCTCGTCGTTGACGGTCGGTCGACCGACGGGACCGCTGAATGGGCCAGAGAGCAGGGCTACGACGTGGTCGTCCAGAGCAGGAAGGGGATACGCCATGCGTATATCGAGGCGTTTCCTCAGGTTCGTGGCGACATCGTGATCACTTTCAGCCCGGACGGCAACTCTCTGCCGGAGCTCATTCCGGATCTGGTACGAAAGGTGCGCGACGAGGGATTCGACATGGTCATCGCGTCCCGATACGCCCCCGGAGCCAAAAGCGAGGACGATGACTGGGTGACCGGCTTCGGCAACTGGCTTTTCACCACGACGATCAATCTTCTCCATGGAGGACACTACACCGACGCGATGGTCATTTACAGGGCGTACCGGACCCGCCTGTTCTACGATCTGGCTCTCGATCGGGAAGAGTCGTATACCCCCGAGAAGCTCCTAGGGACCGTCATCGGAGTGGAACCTCTCCTGTCCGTGAGGGCGGCCAAGAGGAAACTCAAGATCGGTGAGATCCCGGGATCCGAGCCCCCTCGAATCGGGGGCGAAAGGAAGCTCCAAGTGATCCGCTGGGGAGGAGCCTACATGCTCCAGGTCCTTCGGGAGACCTATTACTGGCGGTAGGGAATGGATCGACTGGATCTTGCGCTCGTCAACCCGGGATCGCGACGGGAGACCTACCAGGCTCTTGGGTCGAATCTGGCGGCCATTGAACCTCCGGTCTGGGCCGGAATCTTGGCGACTCATGCCCGGCGCCGAGGTTATTCCGTCCGGATCGTGGATGCCAACGCCCTCGGACTCTCCGGCGAAGAGCTCGCCAAGGAGATCGCGGAGCTAGACCCCAGGGTGACAGCGATCATCGTCTACGGCCATCAGCCTTCAGCCTCCACCCAGAGCATGCCGGCCGCCTCCCAAGTCTGCAGCGCCATCAAGGACCTCTGCCCGGGCCGGCCGGTCGTTCTCGTCGGGGGTCACGTCTCGGCCTTGCCACGGAGAACCTTGGAGGAGGAGAAGGCGGACTTCGTCTGCGAAGGAGAGGGTCCTTTCACTCTGGACGCGCTGATCGAGCTCACCCGCTCCGGCGCCCCCATGGATCCAGCGAGACTCTCGACGGTTCCGGGGCTTTGGTACAGAGATGGAAACCAGATCCGGTCGACTCCGCGGGCTCCGCTCATCGACGATCTGGATGTCGAGCTTGGCGAGGTGGCCTGGGATCTGCTTCCGATGGATCGTTACCGGGCGCACAACTGGCATTGTTTCGATCACCTGGACAAACGCTCGCCCTACGCTTCCATCTACACAAGCCTCGGCTGTCCCTTCTCGTGTTCCTTCTGCTGCATCAACGCCCCGTTCGGTCGGCCCTGCTATCGGAAGCGGAACGCCAGAGCCGTCGTGGATGAAATCGGGCTCTTGGTCGATCGTTACGGAGTCAGGAACGTCAAGATCCTCGATGAGCTCTTCGTGCTCCACAATCCGCACGTCGAAGCAATCTGTGAAGGGATCATCGAACGAGGTTACGACCTGAATATCTGGGCGTACGCCCGGGTGGACACGATCAAACCCCGCATTCTCTCCACGCTGAAGCGCGCCGGGATCAACTGGTTGGCGCTGGGCATCGAATCCGGGTCGAAGCACGTCCGGGATGGGGCCGAAAAAAGTCTCGGACCGAACGACATGGTCGAAGTCGTGAGGCAGATCCAACAGGCCGGCATCTACGTGATGGGAAACTTCATCTTCGGCTTGCCGGACGATGACCTGGAGACCATGCGGGAAACTCTGGATCTCGCTCTGGAACTCAACTGCGAAATGGTCAACTTCTATTCGGCCATGGCATATCCAGGCTCTGTACTCTATCGGGTCGCCTTGGATGAAGGGTGGAGGCTTCCGGATTCCTGGGGAGGATACTCCCAACACTCCGTCGACACGCTGCCGTTGCCCACGCGACACGTCAGTGCCGCGCAAGTTCTGAGATTCCGGGACGACGCGTTCCACGAGTATTTCGCACATCCCCGTTATCTCGAGATGATCGGCCGGACGTTCGGCCAGGAAACCAGAACACACATCGAGGCAATGGCCGGCCACAGACTCGAGCGCAAAAACATAGAGACGTGAACGAAGTCGCTGGCCGAGTCAAAACTCGACGCGAGCGACCCTTGCCAAGGCCGACCCGTTTCGGTCTTGGAGGAGAGAGGAGAACCGGTCTTGGTTGACAGCGTGATCAAGAAATCCGTGGGAGCGGCAAAGCCCAACGGGACCGAGGCTGCCACCGTTGCCGAGAGATACCCTCTCGAGCTCATCCGTCGCCTCTATACCTCGATGCTCCGCATCCGACGCGTCGAGGAAGAGTCGGCCAGGATCTACCCGACGGACAAAATCAAAAGCCCCATCCATCTTTCCATCGGCCAGGAAGCGGTGGCCGTGGGCGTGTGCGAAGCCCTCGATGCCAAGGACGTTCTGTGCGGCACGTACCGGAGCCACGCCACCTATCTGGCCAAAGGGGGCCCACTGAAGACCATGATGGCCGAACTGTTCGGAAAGGCGGGTGGGTGCGCCCGTGGCAAAGGGGGATCGATGCATCTCGTGGACCGCGACCACGGCGTCATGGGAACGTCGGCCGTCGTGGCCACGGCCATCCCGCACGCTGTCGGATACGCCTACGCCTTCAAGCTTCGGCGGCAAGAGGCCGTGTCGGTCACGTTTTTCGGTGACGGAGCGACCGAAGAAGGGGCGTTCCACGAGAGTCTGAACTTCGCGGCGTTGAAGAGAGTCCCGGTGTTGTTCGTCTGCGAGAACAACCACTACGCCGTGAACTCTCCGTTTCATTCGAGACAACGACTGGACAACATCTGGGAGCGACCCAGGAGCTACGGGATCGAAAGCGTCAGGATCGAGGATGGGGATGTGTTCCGGATCCACCAGACAGCTAAGAGCTACGTGGATCGGCTTCGAAAAGGCGAGGGTCCGTTCTTCATGGAGTGTGTCACGTACCGCTGGAGGCAACACGTGGGGCCGAACGAGGATTTTGGAAGCGGCTCCCGGACAAAAGAGGAAGCCCGGAAGTGGATCGAGGGAGATCAGATCCCGCGATTGGCCCTCTTGATGCCGCCGGACCTCGTGACCCGCATCCACGAACAGATCGAGACGGAGATCAAAGAGGCGATCGAATTCGCGGAGGCCAGCCCATTTCCACAGGACGAGGAGCTCACAGCGCAGCTCTTCAAGGAGTGATCCATGGAACGGACGATCACGTACGCGGAGGCGATCCACGAGGCAACCGAGTCGGAGATGTCCCGGGATCCATCGGTCATCGTGCTGGGAATCGGCGTCGACGACCACTTGGGCACCTACCGGACGACTCTGGGGCTCGTGGACAAGTTCGGCCCGGAACGGGTGTTCGACAGCCCTTTGGCCGAGGACGGAATGACCGGGATCGCCATCGGCGCCGCAATGGCCGGATTAAGACCGATCCAGGTACACATTCGGATGGATTTTCTTATCCTGGCCTGTAACCAAATTGTCAACTTGGCGGCCAAAAGTCACTATATGTACGGTGGACAAGTAAGCGTTCCACTTGTGATCCGCGGCGTCATAGGTCGGAGCTGGGGACAGGGTGGGCAGCACTCCCAGGCTCTGTACTCATGGTTTATGCACATTCCCGGTCTGCGCGTGGTAGCCCCGTCGACACCGTATGATGCCAAGGGGATTCTCATCCGGAGCATCCGGGATGACAACCCGGTGATCATGGTCGAGCACCGGCACCTTCACGTCCGGAGCGGATACGTTCCCGAAGAGAGCTACACGGTTCCTTTCGGAAGGGCCCGCCATCTCGCCCATGGCGATGACGTGACCATCGTGGGCATCTCTTACATGGCCGTGGAAAGCCTTCGGGCTCAAGGGTATCTCAAAGAACAGGGTGTCTCTGCCGACGTGATCGATCCGGTGAGTCTCTCGCCTCTCGACATTGAGACCATTTCCGCCTCGGTGGAACGGACCGGTCGCTTGGTGGTGGCGGAGAATGATTGGGTCACGTGTGGAGCCTCTGCCGAGATCATCGCCAGGGTTCTGGAAAAGCTGGATGGAAAACGAACGGTCCGATTCAAGAGAGTCGGTTTCGCTCCGGTCGTCTGTCCGACCACGCGAAAGCTGGAGGACCTCTTCTATCCCACATCGAGCACCGTCGCGCAGGCAGCGTACGAGCTGGTGAATCCCGGCGGAAAGCCATGGAAACCGGAGCCGAAGGCTCCCATCGAGGCCCTGGAATTTCGCGGACCGTTTTGACGCTGGCGATGGATCAGGAGGATCAAGTGAGCGCAAAGAAGAGAGTGACGACAGAATCGAAGAACAAAACCTTCGGAACGAAGGTCTGGGCACCGGTGGATCGGCGAGACGAGAAACTCAGGGCCAAGCTCAGAGACGCTCTCAAGGCGTCTTGTGATCACGAGCTCCAGTTCGCGTTCGATCCCGCGAAACCCAGGATCCTCCTCCACGAGCCGACGTTTCGGTTCGAGGAGGTCTGGGAGGCTGTCGACAGTCTGTTGACCACGAAAGTCACGATGGGCTCGAAGGTGCGCGCGTTCGAGTCCGCCTTCGGCCGGAAGTTCGGCACTACGCAGAACGTGATGGTCAACTCGGGCTCCTCGGCCAACCTTCTCATGGTGGCCGCGCTGGCAAACCCCGCGACCGCCGACCGCCTGCATCCCGGAGACGAAGTCGTTGTGCCCGCTCTCTGTTGGTCTACCAGCGTGTGGCCACTGATCCAACACCAGCTCGTGCCCGTCGTGATCGACATCGATCCACACACGTTCAACCTGGACATAGGAGAGCTGGAGCGTGCTATCGGTCCGAAGACCCGAGGCGTGGTGACGGTTCCGATCTACGGAAACCCCTGCCCCATGGATGAAATCGTGAAGATCTGCCGGTCACGAGGACTCGTCCTCATGGAGGACTGCTGCGAGTCCTTGGGGGCGACGTTCGGTGATCAGCCCATCGGGACCTTTGGTCGTGCGGGGACGTTCAGCTTCTACTTTTCGCACCACATCACCACGCTGGAGGGCGGAATGACGGTGACCGCGGACCACGAGCTGTCCGAAACGATGAGGATTCTAAGGGCGCATGGCTGGGTCCGTGACACCCTCGATCCCCAGGGACACGCCGCACGACACCCCGGATTCCATCCCAAGTTCCTCTTCACGAACGTGGGATACAACCTTCGCCCCACGGAGATCTCCGGCGGAATCGGGACCGTACAGCTCGGACGGTTCGATCGCTTCATCGACATCCGCACAGACAACGCCCACTACTGGATGCAGGAGTTGAAGCCCTACCGGCATCTGCTCAGGATCCAAAAAGAGACGCCCGGAGGCCGATCCACGTGGTTCGGCTTTCCCATGGCAGTCGAAAAGAACGCGGGATTCACGCGGGACGAGATCTGCGAACATCTCGAATCCCGCGGTATCGAGACCCGCGTCCTCTCGGCCGGCAACATCGCGGAACAACCGGGTCTCAAGCTTTTCCCCCACCGCGTGGTGGGAGATACGGCAAGCGCCAACTACGTGCTCGATCATGGTTTCACGTTCGGCAACCACCAAGAGGTGGACAGCAGAGCTCGAAGCTACATTCTGGAATGCCTCAAGGAGTTCTTCCGGAATCGAGGTCTCGACTGAGGAACAAACGGAGCACGGGTTTGCCTTTTCCAGAAAGGGAGCGGGCATGATCATCTGTCGGACGCCTTTTAGGGTGTCGTTCTTTGGTGGGGGGACCGACTATCCCGCGTGGTACCGCAAGCACGGTGGAGCCGTGCTCGCCACGACGATCGACAAGTACTGCTACATCAACCTGCGGTATCTTCCCCCGTTCTTCGATTACGCGGGTCGGATCGTCTACAGCAAGATCGAGCTCTTTCACGACGTGTCGGAGATCCAGCACCCCGTGGTTCGGGAGGGGCTGAAGATGCTGGGCCCCCTAAAAGGTGTGGCCCTGCACCATGACGGAGATCTCCCCGCCAAGACCGGCCTTGGCTCGAGCTCCACCTTCACAGTCTGCCTTCTCCATTCGCTTCACGCGCTGAGGGGTCGGATGCCGACGAAAATGGAGCTGACCCATCAGGCAATTCACCTGGAGCAGAACGTTCTCAAGGAGAGTGTCGGCTCGCAGGATCAGACCCTGGCCGCCCACGGAGGCTTCAACAGGATCGATTTCGAACCGGATGATGGAATCCGAATCTCCCCCATCATCCTTCAACCACAAAGACTTTCCGAGCTCCAAGATCATCTGATGCTCTGGTTCACGGGGTTCTCCCGATTCGCGTCGGAGATCGCCGTGAAACAGATCCAGACCATGGATCAGAAGGAGCGCGAACTTGGCATCATGAGGCAGATGGTGGAGCAGGCCCAGGATCTCCTGAACGGCTCCTCGGACCTGACATCCTTCGGAGAACTACTCCATGAAAGCTGGATGATAAAGCGGAGCCTCACCGATAAGATCAGCACGCCGGAGATCGACGAGATGTACGCGATGGCTCGCAGGGCTGGAGCCGTGGGAGGGAAACTCCTGGGGGCCGGAGGAGGAGGGTTCGTCTTGCTCTTCGTCCATCCGGAGAAACAGAATTCGGTGCGAAAAGCTTTAAAGGAGTTCCTGAACGTTCCGTTCCGGTTCGAACGTCAGGGGTCACAGATTGTCCACTACGAACCGGAGAGGCCCGAGATCGAACCGAAAAGTCTTGGTCAGATCGATGGTCTGCACCTCGAACCCTTGGGCAAGGTGAAGTGGCGTCGCCCTCGGAAAGACGGGAGAGAGTGATCTATGGAACGAGTTCTCGTGAGTGGAGGCGCTGGCTACATTGGCTCGACTCTGGTTGGCGCGTTCCTGAACGCGGGCTACCACGTCACAGTCTTGGACAACCTCATGTACGGACAGTGGAGCCTCTGGAGTTACTGCAGCCATCCCAGATTCGAGTTTGTCCGGGGGGACGTGCGCAATGAACCGCTGTTGAAGGAGGCCCTAAAGGACAAGGATGCCATCGTGTGGCTTGCTGCGATCGTCGGGGCCGGCGCCTGCGATCGAGATCCCATTTTGGCGACATCGGTGAATCTCGATTCGGTCAAGCTCGTCAACCGATTGCGGAGCCCTCAACAGAGGATCGTGTGGCCCTGCACGAACTCCGGATACGGAACCAGATCCGGGGAGGTTCACTGCACCGAGGAGACCCCTCTCGAACCGATTTCACTCTACGGACAGACGAAGGTAGACGCTGAACGCGAACTCCTGTCCAGCCAGAACGCGATCTCGCTCAGGCTCGCCACGGTCTTCGGCCCCTCCCCGCGGATGAGGTTCGACCTTCTGGTCAACGACTTCGTCCTTCGGGCGGCAACCGACCGGTTCCTTGTCCTCTACGAGAAGGATTTCAAACGCAACTACGTTCACGTGGGGGACGTGGCCAACGCGTTCCTTTACTGCCTGGCGAACTTCGAGCAGATGAAGGGAGAGGCGTACAACACAGGGCTCGACGAGGCCAATCTCTCCAAGGGAGAATTGGCTCAACTCATCAAGAAACACGTCCCCGAACTGTACGTCCACTATGCCGAGGTTGGCAGCGACCCTGACAAGAGAAACTACATCGTGTCCAACGCCAAACTCAAGGCCAAAGGGTTCGTGGCGCGGCGATCCCTCGACGAGGGGATTGCCCAACTCCTGCGAGCCATTCGGATGCTTCCACTGAAGCCTTACACCAACAACTAGATGTCTCTCGTTGGCCTTGAAGCTCTCATCCTGGCCGGGGGGCTTGGGACTCGGATCCGGTCTGTTCTTGGCTCGGTTCCAAAGGCTCTAGCACCCATCTCCGGAGTTTCTTTTCTGACTTTGCTGCTCCGACAACTGCGGCAGGAAGGGATCGAACGGGTGATTCTCTGTCTTGGTCATGGCGGAGCCATGATCGTGGATCACCTGAAAGCCGATCCTGTACCGGGGATCGAGATGCTCGCCTCGATCGAGCCCAGGCCGCTGGGGACCGCTGGTGGCTTGCGACACGCGCTCGACCGGATCGAAGGAACAACCGCGCTGGTTCTCAATGGCGACACGTTCATCGAACTCTGTTGGAGCGATTTCTCCCGATTTCATCGAGATCGAAACGCCAAGATCTCCGTGGCCTGCGGAGAGGTCAAAGACAGATCCCAGGTGGGTAGTATGGAGTGCGCCCCGGAAGGCGCGGTCACACGTGTTGTCGAAAAGGATCTGTGTGCTCACGGCCCCGGATGGGCCTCGGCAGGACTCTACCTGATCGAACGATCCGTCATCGAGTCGATTCCGCCGGACCAGGAGTGCTCCCTCGAGCGGGATGTGTTTCCAGCCTGGGTCGGGCAGGGGCTCTGGGCCTTCTGCGGAGTGAGGAAGTTCCAGGACATCGGCACACCAGAGGGTCTGGAACTGGCCCGGACAAGATGGTCTTTTCTCGTGTGACGATGGACGGCAACACTGGGTGGCGCTTTACGGCGCCAGTATGACGAGCATGATGTCTCCCAAACGCATCGGCCAGGACGCGCTCCAGATCTTTTCACGCTACGCTATATAGACCGAAAACTTCTCCCAGAGCGGATCCACAGGGCAACAACAAAAGACTCCCCCCTTGCATCGTCCATTGGCACGCGGGTTGCTTCCCCCTTTGATGCGATTATTTTATCAGCAATCCAAGGCTGAGAGGATACGATATGAGCACGAAATTCGCGCAAGGGTCCGAACCGCAGAGACTGTTCGGAACGAGTGGAATGGTTCACTCCTGGGAGAGCGCCGTGCGCCACGCTCGGCACAACAGACCCGGGAGAGCCAAGGCATTGCTGGAAAGGGTCGCCCGCGCTGTCCGAACCTCGCGGAGGTCGTTAGCAAGGCCAATCGCCAGAGCGATCACCCACCCAGGGGCCATTGCCCGCGGGCCGGCGCTGACCCCCTTGATGACTCCACCGGTTTCCCGGCATCAGCCCATGCTGGTCCTGAAGTCTCCCTATACGGCCGTTCACATGTCGAGGCGACAGATCGACGGAGTGGGGCAATCCAGCTCCTTCGATCTCATGGTCGACATGTCCAGACAGAGGGTCTCCGTTCACGGAAAGGACGTCGAACTTCAGGGTAGGGACACTCTGATTCGCATTCTGGCGACATTGATCCAATCCGGAGGAGAACCTCTCTCCATCGAGGATCTCTTTCCCAAGGCCTGGGGACGTTCTTTCAACCCGAGCTACGACTCCAACACCGTGTACGTACAGGTAAGCGGACTGAGAAAGATGCTGGACGAGGCAGCTCCCGGGATCGAGATCATCTCTACGTCGAGCTGGGGCTATAGAATGTCACCGGGGCTCAAGTACGCGCTGATCGAGGAGCACTCACCGCAGCACAAACCCACGCGGACCCTCGATCGGATCCTCGCGTTGGCAGCGGACCGAGAATTCCTCGACAACCGAAGTTACTGCGAGATCGCTGGTGTGTCTCGGGCAACGGCCCTCCGGGATCTGGCAGAACTCGTGGCCAAAAGCATCCTCGTCAGGGAAGGCGCAGGCCGCGGAGTCCGATACCGTCTCGCCAAGTCCGCGAATCGGTGATCGGCCCGATCCTGATCGCCTCCGCACGGACAGCAACAGGTCTTTCTTCGCGACGAGTTCTGACGCAGTAGACGAGTGGGCAGACCAGTGGGCAGACCAGGGCGCAGATGGGGGATCAGGGCATCGACCGGTCGTTGCTTCCACGGGGCGATGGAGGTATGATCATTGAGATTCGATGATACCTGGAAGGCTCGCTGTGAAGACGTTCTGCAAGAATTGCGGTACGAAGGTTCTCGTGAGCGAAGTGATCGCTGGCAGCGTCGTCGACTGCAGTCGCTGTGGTCGGTCTTTTCGGATCGGTCCTGATCCGGCTTCTGTCGGGGTGTTGCGGCTCGTTCAAGGGCACGATGTGGGAGATGTGATCTACTTCGAGAAGAAGGTCACCATCGGTCGCAGCAGCGGCTGTGACATCCCCCTCCCCGATCCCATCGTGAGCCGCATGCACGCAGCCCTAGAGTTCATGAACGGAACCTTCTACGTGCGAGACCTGGGCTCCCGCCACGGTGTCTGTGTCAACGAATGGAGAACCGTCCAGCGACCTCTTCGAACCGGTGATCGCGTCAAGATCGGAAACACCGTCTTCGAGTTCACCTGCCTCGATCCAACGTATTCGCCGCGGGACTACCCGTGCGCGACGCCCCAGTCGCTCTCGCTGGACGTGGCGTACGAGATTCGCCTGCCCTGGCCCCAGGAGCCTCACGAGCCCTGGGATGTTCTGGCTGCCTGGTCTCCGGAGACTACTCGGAACTTCCTTCAAACACTTGTCTGGGTCAATGCCTGCTTCAATCGGCCGCTCGACTCGAAGCAGTTCCTGCGCGAGGGCCTCGAGGTCATTTTGAAGGCTCTAGGAGCCGATTTGGTCCAGATCTTGAGCCCCGACCCGCAAGGGGAAGATCTGGTCACCAAGGGACTCGTGTGTGCCTCGGGAGTCTCCGGTCGGGAGCCAATGAAGCCATCCGCGAGCGTGGTCCGGCGGTGCCTCGAAGAGGGCGCGTCTTTCCTCATCGAGAAGGAAAAGCCCGACAAGCCCCAGAAGGACTCCTCGGATCAGGTCCGATGGGCTCTGCTCGTTCCAGCAACCTATGTGGATGTCGAACCCTGCGTTCTGTGGGGTGAGATTGGGCGACGGTCGGTCGAATCGGCCAGGCATCTGCTCATCGAAGCCACGATCCTGGCTCGTGCTCTCGTCGCGGCTCTTCAAAACAGGCTTCGTCTCGAACAGATCCAGGACGCCACGCGAGATCGGGTTCGACTGGAGCGACAGTTCGGCCCCCAAGCGACGGACGAAATTCTCGCGGAACCTCGGAGTCTGGCACCCACGAAGTCTCTTGTTCCCGTCTCCGTCCTGTCGATGCGACTGCACGGAATTGAGGCCGGTTCGACAACGGTCGACCCACGGTCGATCGTCACGGCGTTGGACGAGTTTTACGAGGTCGCCAGTGACGTGATTTCGAGGCACAAAGGTATCCTCCAGTCGATCGACGGCACCGTCATCCGGGCGTTTTGGGGTTTTCCGACACCCAACGGCGAGACGATGCTTCGGGCGATCCAGTGCGCCCTGGACATAAGGTCGCAAATCGTCCAACTGGACCGACTGCGGGGAAAGGCGATGGAGAAAACCATTGGCCTGGGCTGCGGTATCGCCACCGGACCTGGGATCGTCGCAGAACTCGGACCATCGTACCGGAAGGACTGGATCTGCTTGGGAAACGTCACCGATCTGGCCGACGAGATTGCCGCGCGCGCGGACGATCGGATCCTGATATGTCCGGCCACGTACCAGGCTCTTGGTGGACTCGTGGAGATCGAGGCGATTCCGGCAGAGGTCGGCCCCTTCGATCATCAGACCCTGGAGATCCACGAATTGATCGGTCTCAAGACCGGCCCCTTCGACAAGGAGGAGAGACGCCGGGAGCGCCGGCTCAGAACCGCGGTCCAAGCGTACTGCATCCTTTCGGACGGCCGCCGACTGGAAGCCATCATCGTCGACTTTTCTCCATCCGGAGCGGCTCTGAACATCGAGCTGCAGGTAGACCAGATCGTTGCCGTCGCCGACGAGATCGAGCTCCTCTGTGGAGACCGATCCTTCCACGGCACGGTGCGCAACGTGATGCCGTCCACTGACGGGGTTGGTTACCCGTTCTATCGGATCGGCGTGGGCTTCGAAGAGGTCGCCCTCGACCTTCTCGACTCGGTGAAGAGGGCGTGCGAGATCCCGTCCTCCTGACACGGCACGAAGATCGGCGTCTAGGGCTCTTGACGACAGACTACGTTGTCGTGCTATCTAGGCGCGTGGGCTCGCTCTTCCGGACCGCGGAAGAATCACGGTGAACGTCGTTCCCTCGCTCTCCGAAGTCGTGTACGAGACATTTCCTCGCAGATATCCTTCAGTGAAGAGACCGACGCTGTAGGTTCCGATGCCACGGCCGCTCTTCGCCTTCGTCGAGACGAAGCGCTTGAACAGACCCGCCCGAACCTCGGGCGGAATGCACCCTTGGTTGTGAACCCGGAATTCCACGAAGGCCGGTCCGTTCTCCCTGGCCTCGATCTTGACCGACCCACCCGGAGGGGAGGCCTCTAGCGCATTCTTGAGCAGGTTTCCGAGAACTCGAAGAAGGATCCCTCGGTCCGTAACAAGTGCCAGACCGTCCTCACAATCGATCGCGATCGTTCGTTTGAGCCCCGCCTTGTGGTTCGAGTACGTGTTCCGGAGGGTCTCCAAGGTCTCTCGGGCCATGACGTCCTGCCAGTCGCAGTCGAGTTCACCCTTCTCTGCACGACTCAATTGCCGGTAGGACTGGATCTCGTCCACGACCTGATTGGCGAGCTGAGACAGAAGTCTCTTGGTTTCAGGACCTGCTGAACGGTCCGACAAAAGCATTTCCGCCAAACACTTGAGTGCACCGGCGGTGTTCAGGACGTCGTGTAGGAAGACTCGCTCGAGAGCCTTGTGCTTCTTGACTCCTGACACGTCCTCCAAAACGAGGACCTTGAGCGACTGTCCGTCGCACGAGTGACACGAAACGACCCCTTCCACATGCGTCGAGTTGGCGCCGGGATGATGGACCTTGAGTCGAAAGGTCTGTCCGGTCGAATCGCCCGCACGCACGTCTTTCGAGGTTGGGGCTTCATCCAGTCCACAGTGAACGCACCCTCTTGGCTCGCCTCGGCAGACGGAGCTCTTCTCACACCCGAACAGTTCACCCAACCGCTTGCCGATGACCTCCTCCGCTTTCGACCGCCCGGCGAGGGCGAAAAACTTCCGGTTGGCGAGAACGACGCGCTGTGAGTCGTTCAGAATGGCCGCGGGTCCTCGGTTGTTTTCGATGAGCATGGAAAGGAGTCTGATGGAACCGCTTCCCATGACGGCATCCCTGTCTCTTCGGGGTCTCACCGCGGCCCTGGCTGATTCGAAGTCGAAAGCGGACGTTCTGAGGTTTTCCGGTCCGGATTGACCGGCCACTCCTCTGACGAGGTTAAGAAGTAACATTGCCGGTTCCTCCTGAGCCCGCGTAGACAGGTATCCCTCGAGCACCATCGTCGTCCAAGAATTCGACGTGCCCACGGACAAACGGCTTTGTTCCACAGGTCGGAAGCCCCTTCCTTGAGATCATGTGGAGTGGCGGTCGACCGATTCTTGAGATTCTCGTCATGCCTTGGGTCATCGCACCGCCTCGCATGTACGAAACGTGCATCGAGAATAGGAAATTCCACCCGGTGTGTCAATCCCTCGAGATGCGGTCAGTCCGACTCATGCCCGCCCAACGGTCCGGCCCGGAATGACGCGGCGGTCGCCTCGGAATCGTCCCCGGCTCGCCGAAGATGATGTTCGAATCCCATACAGCTCTCGACGATGTAGTTCGGACGTCGTTTCGTCTCGAGGTAGATCGAGTTGACGTAGAGCCCAAGAATGCCGGTCGTCAATAGATGAAAGCCGCTTAGGAAGATGATCAGGACCGTTGCCGTGGACCAGACACCTCCCTGGACCGAGGACATGCTCGTCAGAGACATGTAGAACAGGACGACCAACGAGAGGAGAGAGACCACGACCCCCGCCACGAGGGCAAACTGCAACGGCACATCCGAGAAGGAGATCAATGCCGAGCTCAAAAAATTCCGGAGAACGCTCGAGCTCAAGACCGGAAACTTCGTTTCGCCCGCGGCCCGGGCCTCGCGATGGTAGCGGATCGTCTGCTGGTTGAACCCGATCCAGCTCACGAGACCACGAAGGTACGGTCGCTTCTCGCGAAGTCGCACCAGGTGGTCAGCGGCGCGCCGCGAGAGGAGCTTGAAGTCTCCAGCCTCGATCTGGAGCTGGATGTCGGAGACCATCCGGATAACTTGGTAACCGATCCGTGTGATTAGGAGCTTTCCCTTCCACTCGCCACTCCGGGACTCTCGCACGGTGTGGACCACGTCAGTCTTCCGTTCTTGCCAGGCCTCGATCATCCGGGGGATCACCTCGGGAGGATCCTGGAGATCCGCATCCATGTAAACCACGGCGTCGCCGGAGGAAAATTCGATACCAGCCAGCGCGCAGGGAGAGACCCCGAAGCAACGGGACATTGTGATCAGACGGATGTCAGGGTGGATCGCAGCCTCCCGCTCCAAAATTTCGCGGGACCGGTCGGTCGAGTCGTCATTCACGAAGACAAACTCGTAGTCGGATAGCCGTCCGGCTTCGACCTCAGCGGTGAGAACGGAGCGCAATCGCCGAAGGAGCTCGTCCAGGACGTCCTCCTCGTTGCGGAAGGAGAGCACGACGGAAAGGGTCGAACGGGACACCCCCCTATCGGCGGCCTGGATCTCTTGGATTCTCTTCCAACGGAACGTATCCATGTCTGTCGATTATACATCCATCGACATAACAAAAGAGTCGATGTTCTCGCAGTCCCATCGAGCCGCGACGGGCCCGACCCAAAGCGACCGCGTCTTGGATTCTCTTTCGGAGACTACCATGGTCACAGCAAGTTCTAAAGTTTTTGCGCCGCCCTCTTCTCCAAGTTCTTCCTGAACCGATCCGGGACGCCCATGGATCGGCCGTTCATTCGACACAGTCGCCCGATTGTGGAATCGACAGAACATCGACAGACATGCGACCGACAGTGACGGTTGATCTTGGACTTCGTGTTCACCCGTGTTACCATAAGACAGCCGTTGACTCAGTAAACAAACTGAATTGTAGGTGTATGCGATGAAGACAACGTCCGCCACAGTCGACAGGGAACTCAACAAACTAGCCGAGTCCCTGTCCAAGGCTACGGACTCTTTCCTTCGATTTCTGAGAGTATCGTTGGGGTCGCGGGAACAAAACGTCGTCTCGGTTACGATGCGACCATCCAGGCGTTCCACTGCACCGCAACGAACACAGAGACAGAGCCGACCTCGGCGGGGGGCCTCCTTGAACCGATGGCCCTGGGAAGAGATCATGTCCGTCGCGACGACGCTTCTGCGGGAACAACCCCAGCGACGCTGGCGTGCAGCCGAATTCTGCAAGGCCATCAGAGAGGCTGGAGCCGAGGTCTCCTCGACCCGCGGCATGCATTTCGGGCTCATTCCTCGACTGAAGAACGAAGGCCTGATCGCGGAAGCCGGAAAGGGGCTGTTCACCGCCCGACGTGGCACGCACATGACGTCCGCCCCAAGGGCCAAGAGGGTGAACAGGAGAGGGCCTCGTCTCTAAGAGACTTTCGGCTTCAATACCTCCCGGACCCTGGGATCGTCCTTCTTGGCGATCTCGAGCAGAGCAGGGGCGCCGCTTGCCTCAAGGAACGTCGCCAAGAACGGAGACAGATCGACTGCCAGGGGAGGAAACGACTGTCCCGTCTTGTTCGAGAGTTCCTCCAGTGAGCGAACGAACGTCGCCTTCGCCAGGACACCGGCTGCCGCGAGGCCGAGATCCGACTCCCTCGATCCCCGGTACGACAGAGTGAGAGCGGCTGACCGCGGGAGTTCGGTCGTGAGAACAGCGAAGGCCGGACTGTGATAGTCGAACGTGGCAAAGGAACAGTCGACGTAGCAGTTCAAGATCGACGTGAGCGCCCGGCGGTAGCTCCAGTTCAGAAGCCTGTCTCGATCGTGGAGCTTCCCCAGGAGGGTGTTCCACTTGCGAGGAGAGAGCACCACCGACTCGAACGGAACAATCTGGGAAACCCTCCGGGCGACACGGCGAAGCTGCAGGTCGTCGAAAGACATCCAGCCCCGCAGGTCTGCCCTGGCAAGCGCAGCCGACGACTGAACATCCAGATGGATGGCCACGACCACGACAGGGCCGATCTCGTACGACTCGCCCCACTGGCTCAGACTGACTCTCGGTAGGTGATCGCGTTCCTGGATCACGGACCCTTCCGGATACGGTCGAGTGTCGGTTTTCTACTCCGACAGTCTCCTAAGGCGCGGCCCTGACCAAACTCGCGTTACGCTCCATGTCACGGTGGCACCTGATGACATTGACGGGAGCGGGCCAGTCGAGCTCCGCCAGCTTCTCGACCACGGCAACCGATCGGTGCTGTCCGCCCGTACAACCGATCGAGATGGTCAAGTGGCTCTTCCCCTCCTCAACGTAGAGAGGAACCAGAAAATTGACGAGCGAGGAGAGCAGCTTCATGAACTTGGTGGACACTTCGGATGCAAAAACGTAGTCGGAGACGGCAGCGTCGCATCCCGTCAGAGAAGCCAGCTCCGGCACATAGAACGGATTCGGGGCGAACCGCACGTCGAACACCAAGTCGGATTCCACTGGAATTCCGTACTTGAAGCCAAACGAGGTCAACACGAGGTTCATGTGGCTCTGTGGGAGTTGTCGAGAGAGAGCCTGGAGGATATGCTTCTTGAGCTGCGACGCGGAAAAACCGGACGTGTCGACGAGGATGTCGGCCTGGGCCCGCATCTCAGCCAGAACCTCCCGTTCTCGCTTGATGGCGTCGATCAGACTTCCCGACTCCAGCGGATGGCGTCGCCGTGTCTCTGAGAACCGTCTGACCAGAGTATCGTTGGACGCCTCGAGAAAGATGATCACCCGCCGGATTCCCTTTCGCTTCAGGCTTTCGAGGGCCGCGAAAATGGTTTGGAACTGATCCCCACTCCGGACGTCGGTGACGAGAAGAACCTTGCCGATGGGTTTGGAGCTCTCGATGGTCAGCTCGATGAACTTCTCCACGAGTTCCGGTGGAAGGTTGTCGACGCAGTAGACGCCCTGATCCTCGAGATAGTGAGTCACCAAGCTCTTGCCCGCACCCGACAATCCCGTCAGGATGTAGAATATTTTCTCGTCGGACACCGTGGGTTCCATCGCTCCTTCGGAGGGTCTATGCGCCCTTGGTCCAGGTTGGGTACTTCGTCCGCAGAACGGAGTAGATCTCGTCCGACACTTCGCTCACCGGTCGGTCGCCGCTCACCACGACGAACCTGTTTGGCTGTGTCTTGGCCAGTTCTCGGTAACAGTCCCTGACTCGACGGTGAAACGCTAGGTTCTCCGTCTCGAAGCGGTCTAGATCACGATTGGCTCTACTGAGTCGACCAAGACCCAGTTCCACCTCGACGTCGACCAAGATGGTCAGATCGGGAACCAGGCCATCGGTTGCGTAGTTGTTGAGGAGGTGGATGGTCTCTCGGTTGATGCCCCTGCCGGCCCCCTGATATGCGACGGTCGAGTCGGAAAACCGATCGCAAAGAACCACTTTCCCCTGGGCAAGAGCCGGCTTGATCACGGACTCCACGTGATGAGAACGGGCGGCAAGGAAGAGGATGAGCTCTGTTCGAGGATCGAGCTCGATCTCTCCTCGGGAGACCAAAGCCTGACGGATGACGTCCGCCAAGGGCGTTCCACCCGGTTCGCGGCTCAGGAGGACTTCAACGTGCTGCGCGGTGAGACGTTCTGCCAGACGGGAAATCTGAGTGGACTTGCCGCTTCCCTCGAAACCCTCGAACGTAATGAACACTCCGGGTTCCACGAACTCGTCTTTCCTCCCTAGGGGACCAGGCTCCGCATGCGGCGTTGGACCTCCCGGTGATAGCGCGCACATGCCACCGATTCGATGACCGACAGGTAGTGATGGTACGCTCGAGTGTCGTCTTGCGTCTTCTGAAAATGAACGGCCAACTCGAAGTTGGGGGATGCGAACTGGTTATCCAGGACCGACGCGGTAACCAGAGCCCGAGTTCCTTCCTCGAATCTGTCCGGGTCGTCCGAGTGATGGAGCACACGGCCCAGGTAGTAATAGAAACCAGCCTCACCCGGGAACAGGTTGATGGCGCATCGGAGCATCGACACCGTTCGATCGCGCTCCGCAGCCGGGAGTGTGTCCGCACTGTTTCCGTGAAGCACGGTCTTGACCAGTCCCCACCAAGGCCACGGCGAGGTCGGCTCCAGAGACTTGGCCTTGGTGAAAGCGATCGAGGCCTTTTTCCTGCTCTCGAACCATTCGTTCGGCCTCGTGAGATAGACGAGCCCCATGCCCAGATCGAAGAACCCCATACAGTCGGTCGGATTGGAGGCCACGTACTGTTGGAGACCGCGGATCTTGTTCCGGAACAGACTCTTCGGGTTGTCCTTGGTCGAGGCCACCAGATAGAAAAACTTCAGGTTCATGGCTCGCAGCAGTCCGCTCTCGGGGAACTTCTCCTTGAACTCCTCAGAAAGGCGGAACCCTCGAGCGTATTGGCCGCTGTCGATCAGGTGCTCGAGAAGCGCATGGGCGTAGGTCGCGTTGTGGGGAAAACTCCTGAGAAGGCGCTCCAGAACGCTTGTCGCCTGGGTCTCCTCACTGGACAACAGGTGCATCTCGTACTGAGCCAGCAGTCTGTGTCTCGCGATTTCATCCGTGTCCTGCTGCCCCATCTGCTCCACATACTCCATCCCACGATCGCGCCACTGGCTTCCATGTTGGATGAGACGCCCCAGGGTGAAATGAAGCGTGGCGAGCTCCAGCAGAGTGAGGTTCCTATTCTTTGATCCGACGAGATGGCTTTCGTAGGCGGTGACGAGAGCCTCGAATTTGCCCGGGGACAGGGTTCTGTCGATCAGCTTGTGGCGCAGACACCGGATCAGACCGATGCGAGCCTCCACGTCCTGAGGTGAGAGGGCGACGCATCGTTCGTAGAGGGTACGAGCCTGGGCATAGTTCTGGAGTTGATACTGGAGGTGGGCATACTTCCGGTAGAGATCAGCATTCTTCGGGGCCAAGACCACAAGCTTCTCGAAGGTTGCTCCGGCTTCGGAAAACTGACCGGTGTAGAGAGTGAGCTGGAGATACTCCTTGAGCCAATCGACGTTGTTGGGGACGAGCTTCAACACCTGTCGGTAGAAGCTCATGGCCTGCTGGTGGTTTCCGACCTTGAGCGCCTCCATGCCCTTGGAATAGAGCTCGAAAGCCTCCTGGTACTTCTTGTGCGAGCGGATGAGCTCCGTGTCGAGCTTGGCCTCGGGGCAGTTGGGATTGATCGTCTTGGCGCGTTCGAAGTCTCGGAGCGCCTCGTTGTACTTGCCGAGCTTGACGTACAGCTTCGCCCGTCTGCAATAGAGGCTGTCGGAATTGGGATTTCCCGCGATGGCCTGTCCGAACGCTTCGACAGCCTCGTCCATCCGATTGAACCGATCGTACACCTCGCCCAGCAGACCATGGATCAAGGGATCGTTGGGAAAGCTCGAACAGAGTTCCTTGTAGAGCGAGATCGCCTTCGTCGGGGTCTTCAGATTCAGGTAGAGCGTTCCCAGCGCGACGTAGAGATCCTTATCGTTGGGCGATATCTCGATGGCCTTGAGAAACTCCTCCTCAGCCAACTCGTGTTCCCCGGAGGCGAAATAGAGGCGAGCGAGCTCACCGTGACCACGCGGGTCCTTAGGGAACACCTTCTGGAATTGAAGAAGGATCGCCAGCGCCTGCGGAGTCTTGCCCACGCGAAGGTAGGCCCTCGACAGGTTCATGTACGCCTCGGGCGCGTTGGTCTCCCGGTTGATCACGCCTTCGAGGATCTCGATGGCCTTGTTGGGCAGGTTTCCGGACATGTACACATCGGCCAGCGCCACCAGGGAACGAACGTGCCCGGGACTGATCTCGTTGGCTTTCTCGTAAGACATGACAGCCCGGTCCGTCTGCCCTTGGGCCCTGAAGACATTTCCCAGCTCGAAGTAGATGTCGGGATTGGCGCCATCGATGTTCTTGAGAGTCTGGAAGTGCGACATGGCCCGCGAGTAGTCCTTGCGGTCGAAGGCTAGCCGTCCCAGGTGCCAATAGGCAGGGCCAAGGTTCGGTTCCAGCTCCGTTGCCTTCAAGAGATGTTCGTAGGCTTCGGTCTTCTGGTCGAGAGCCAGAAGAGTCTCTCCAAGATGGAACCGAGCCATGGACTCGTTGGGTTTGTGGCGCAGGATCTGGCGGTAGGTAAGCCTAGCCTGCTCCCAATTGGCCTCTTTCTGGTAGAGCCACCCCAGCAGATAATGCGTCTCGATCCGCCTGGGTTGGAGCGCCTTGGCCACCTGGAGACTCGAATGCGCCTTCTTGAAGGAGCGGTGCTTTATGTAGAAACGGGCCAGTTCCAGATGGTAGGACGGATCGTCCGCGTGCCCCTTCACAGCCTTGAGCAGGGAGCGGTATTCGTTGAGAAACGCCCCTTTTTTGAGATTCTGCTCGCTGGGCTCTGACTCATCGCCCTGGCGAGACTCTGAGACCGGAGATTGGAGCGAGGGGCGGACGGCGTTGATGCGATCGATTGTACTCATGCAACGGGTCGCGACTATACCATAGCGACTTATCCGTGTCAAGGAACGCACCGGTTCCGTTCCTGATGCAGACCGCGTTTCCACCGAATGAACGATTTCTTGAAACAACGATCGTTCCATATCTCGAGGGATCTTAACAGGGTCGGGGGGTCTGTGCTAAAATTGCTGTCTAAGCCTTATTCTAAGCCGTCTGGAAGGATCGGGTGAACCCCTATGAGAAACCATCGAAACTATATCATGATGGTCGCCGTGGTCATCGCGACACTCTGGGCCGGTCCCGTGGTTACTGCCGAGACCCCCCGTCCGGCCGCGCCGGCCTCGGATCTGCCCCCTGACGTTCCTCCCCAACACTGGGCAGCCGCCTCGGTTCGACGCGCTCTCCAGCTCAACGTGATCGACCTTTCCGCCGATCGATTCGACGGAAACCGGAACGCTTCACGGCTGGACCTCTGCCGAGCCGTGGCCGTGGTCCTCGACAAGGCTGGGAAATCGAAGGGGAAACTCACCGCGGTGAAGGACGCCCCCGCTAGCCCGCAGCAAGCCCGGTCCTGCGCCATTGCCGCGGGATGCGGAGCTGTCAGAACCAGAAAAGGACGCCTCCAGCCCGATCAACCCATCAACCGTGACGATCTCGCGGTCGCGGTCTCGAAACTCCTGTCGATTCTCAAAAACGAGCCGGAAGCACCGGTCTCCGATCCGGTCGAGCTCAACGACGTCCCCCCGGACAGCCCTTTCTACATCCCGATTCAACGCTCGGTGAAGGCCAAGATGATCAGTCTTCAGGCCAACAAGTACGAGGGGTACATCGGGGTGACTCGTTATCTCCTCACGGCCGTCATGATCCGGATCGCCGACTCCAAAATGGGTGGGGGGAAAAACTGACGGGCGCATGTCGATTGGGTGGTAGCCAATTCTCGCGTTGACCGCGCTCCGCGAGACGTACACCCGACAGGCGTGCTGTAGCTTCACGGATCACCAGAGGCTGGTCTCAGGGGCTCGGCCGAGGGTTTCCGGCACATTTATCGTTTGTCGCTGCGCGACTTTCGGACAACCATTTCTTGATTTCGCAGACGGCCGGGCCTATACTGCCGCGCCGACTGCGAACCCTCTCCCGAGCGGCTTCGACGTCAGCCAGCGGTTCTCCTTTTGACGGGAATCAAGGCGAACTCAAGTCGGAGATCACCGGAGAGTGGACGGGAGCCGTATGCGGTCCCGACGAGGTCGGCGGTCGGGTGCGGCCCAGGAGGTCCTCCACAAAGATGGAAGCCATCTTGGTGCTCGAGTCCGGAGAAGTGTTCCGGGGCCGCGCCTTCGGCGCCACCGGCGAAGCCTGCGGAGAGCTCGTCTTCAACACGTCGATGACGGGCTACCAGGAGATCCTGAGCGATCCCAGCTACAAAGGGCAGATCGTCACGATGACGTACCCCCTGATCGGCAACTATGGGGTCAACGAGGCGGATTTCGAATCGAACGATCTTCACCTTTCGGGTTTCGTCGTTCGTGAGTACTGCGATCGTCCGGCCGGGCCAAGGGCCACGCGGAGCCTCGGCCTGCTGCTCAAAGAAAAACGGATCGTCGGGATCTCCGAAATCGACACCCGCGGAGTGACCCAGCTACTCCGTAGTCGGGGCTGCGTGAAGGCCATCATCTCCACCGAAGAGTCGAGCGTGGAGAAGTTGCTCGAGAAGCTGTCGCTGGCCCCTGGGATCGAGGGGCGTGATCTGGTTCGGGAGGTGGCCACGAGCCGTGCGTACCGTTTTCAGGAACGGATCGAGCGCCACTGGTACGCCAACATCGAAGGGGTGACCAGTCTGGTGAGCAACGGGAGGGCACGCCTCAAACTGGCAGTGCTCGACTTCGGGATGAAATCCAACATCGCGCGCATCCTGGTCGGCCTCGGTGCCAGGGTGACCGTGTACCCGCCGGACACGAAAGCTCGCGAGATCCTCGACAAGGAGTACGACGGGGTTCTGCTCTCCAATGGCCCCGGGGATCCCAGAGCCGTGGGCTACGCCGTCGAGACCGCGAAGGGCCTGATGGAGCACCTGCCAGTGTTCGGCATCTGCCTTGGCCACCAGATCCTGGGGCTCGCGATGGGCGCACGCATCGAGAAGCTCAAGTTCGGGCATCATGGCGGGAATCATCCCGTCAAAGACCTGGCGAGCGGCCGGGTCCTCATCACCAGCCAGAACCACAACTACGCGCTCGTCGGCGACTCGCTCGATGCCCGGGTGAAAATTTCGCATGTGAACCTGAACGACGGCACGGTCGAGGGAATCGAACACCGCAATCTACCCGTCTTCTCCGTCCAGTACCATCCGGAGGCTTCTCCAGGGCCCCACGACGCGCTCCACCACTTCACGCGTTTCTTCGTCGCCGTCGAGGAACGACGCGCCTCGCGCGTTGGTCCGGAGACTCCTGCCCGGAAGCGAGGGGCCGGCCATCCGGACTCCGTGCAGGCTCCGACCTCAGGGGAAGTGTGACTCCCGGGGGGTATCGAGAAGAGAACTTGTGCTTTAGCAGGCAGAGCATTGTTTGCCACGGCCGTTGCGGGTGAGGAATTGGCCCGTTCGTAATCGGACACGACCCGGGGGGATTCGGACAGAGTGCTCGCGAATCAGCCTCTTGGAAAGGAGCCACGATGCCCCGACGCAAAGACATCGAGAAGATCCTCGTCATCGGATCTGGTCCGATCGTCATCGGCCAGGCCTGCGAGTTCGACTACTCCGGAACCCAGGCTCTAAAAGCTCTCAAGGAAGAGGGGTATCGCGTCGTCCTCGTCAACTCAAATCCCGCCACGATCATGACGGATCCGGAACTCTCCGACGTCACGTACGTGGAGCCGCTGACAGCCGACATCGTCACGAAGATCATCGACCGGGAACGACCGGACGCCCTGCTGGCCACGGTCGGGGGTCAAACAGCCCTGAACCTGGCCATGGAGCTCGATTCGAGAGGGGTCCTGGGTGAACGAGGCGTACAGCTCCTAGGACTGGATGCCAAAAGCCTGGCGCTCGCCGAGGATCGACTGAAGTTCAAAAAGGCAATGGGCGAGATCGGGCTGGCCACACCCCGTTCCGGACTCGCGAGCTCGGTGGAGCAGGCCCACGCCATCGCGGATCGGATCGGTTACCCCGTGGTCATCCGCCCATCGTTCACGCTCGGAGGGGCAGGAGGAGGGATCGCGCACGACCCGGATTCGCTCCAGCACATCGTGACCAGCGGTATCGAGCTGTCGCCCGTTGGCGAAGTCCTCGTGGAAGAATCGGTGATCGGCTGGAAAGAGTTCGAGTTCGAGGTCATGCGTGACCGGGCGGACAACTTCGTCGTGGTCTGCTCGATCGAAAACTTCGATGCCATGGGGGTCCACACCGGAGACTCCATCACGGTGGCCCCTGCGCAGACCCTCTCCGATCGAGAATTCCAGGTCATGCGAGACGCCTGCGCCCGAGTCATCCGGAAGATCGGCGTCCAAACCGGAGGCTCGAATGTCCAGTTCGCCCAAGACCCGGCCACCGGGCACATCGTGGTCATCGAAACGAACCCGCGAGTTTCTCGGTCATCGGCCCTGGCGAGCAAGGCCACCGGCTTTCCGATCGCCAAGATCGCGGCGAAGCTGGCCGTCGGCTACACGCTCGACGAGATTCCGAACGACATCACGAGGAAGACCCCGGCTTCATTCGAGCCCGTCATCGACTACGTGGTCGTCAAAATCCCCCGATGGAACATGGAGAAATTCCCGGACGGAGACCCTACCCTGTCGACCCAGATGAAGTCCGTGGGTGAGACGATGGCCATCGGCAGAACCTTCAAGGAGGCCTTCCAGAAGGCTCTTCGGGGACTGGAACTGGGGCGTTACGGATTCGGAGCCGATGCCCGCGAGAGGTCCGTCCCGGCCGATCTCGAAGCGTGTCTTTCACGGCCCACCCCCGACCGCATCTGGTGGATCAAGCTGGCGCTCCAGGCCGGGTTCGACGTGGAGCGTGTGGCCCACCTGACCCAGGTCGACCCGTGGTTCATCGGCCAGCTCGAGGAGCTCGTCGATTTGGAGGGACGGATCCGCACCTTCGAACTCGCCGACCTGCCGGGCAGCCTTCTCAGGACTGCCAAGCGGTGGGGCTATTCCGACCCACAGATCGCGTTCATGACGAGGTCGACTCCGGAGGAGGTACGGGACTGCAGGGTCCGACAGGGGATCGTTCCGGGGTTCAAGCAGGTGGATACCTGCAGCGCGGAATTCGAAGCGGCAACCCCGTATTTCTATTCGAGCTACGACGGCAACGACGAGACCACGCCCTTTCCGGACAAGCCGGTGATCATCCTCGGGGCAGGCCCCAACCGCATCGGCCAGGGGATCGAGTTCGACTACTGCTGCTGCCACGCAGCCTTCGCGGCCCGCGAGGAAGGGTATCGGACCATCCTCGTAAACTGCAACCCCGAGACCGTCTCCACCGACTACGACACGTCCGATCGGCTCTACTTCGAGCCGATCACGCTCGAGGACGTTCTGGCCATCCTCGAAAGGGAGTCTCCGCAGGGGGTCATGCTCCAGTTCGGCGGACAGACACCTCTCAAGCTGGCTCGAGATCTCGCCCGCCTGGGAATCCCGATCCTGGGGACCTCGCCCGACGCCATCGACCTGGCCGAGGACCGCCAGAGGTTCCGTTCGTTCCTCGATGAAATGGCCATCCCCCAGCCGGAGAGCCGGACAGTAACCAACGTGGATACACTTGTCCAGGCCGCTTGCGAACTGGGGTATCCCGTTCTGGTCAGACCCAGCTACGTCCTTGGCGGTCGGGGCATGTACGTTGCCAGAGACGAGTCCTCCCTTCGGGCCTTGGCTATGGAAGCGGTTCGGGCCTCCGGGGATCATCCGGTCCTCATCGACCGCTATCTGGAGGGCGCGATCGAAGGAGACGTCGATCTCGTCTCGGACGGACACACCGCGGTCATCGGTGGGGTCATGCAACACATCGAGAGGGCGGGTGTGCACTCCGGAGATTCCTCGGCGGTCCTGCCTCCTCACGAACTGCCGCGCGAGTACGAGGAACGAGTGAGGGAGTACTCGATCCGCATCGCCTTGCGACTGGGGATCCTCGGACTCATGAATATGCAGTTCGCGATCAAAGACGGAGTGGTCTACTGCCTGGAGGTCAATCCACGGGCCTCGAGGACCGTCCCATACGTCAGCAAAGCCACAGGAGTGCCGCTCGCAAAGATCGCGGCCAAAGTGATGCTGGGACGGACTCTCTCCGAGCTTGCGGTCACGCGCGAGGTGATCCCCTCCACCGTCTTCATCAAAGGTTCAGTGTTTCCGTTCCACCGATTCCCGGGTCAGGACGTCATCCTAGGGCCCGAAATGCGTTCCACGGGCGAGGTCATGGGATCGGCCAGCACGTTCGGGGCGGCGTTCGCGAAGGTTCACATGGCCGCTGGTACGGCTCTGCCGATCCGTGGCACTGTCTTCATCAGCGTCAACGACGGCGACAAGCCCGACGGCATCAAGATCGGACAGGAACTCGCCCGTATGGGATTCGACGTCATGGCCACAGGAGGAACCTCTCGCGCCCTCCAGGAGGCGGGAGTGCAGTCCACCCCGGTCTACAAGGTCAACGAAGGACGGCCCCACGTCGTCGATCATCTCAAGGAAGGACGGATCGCCCTCGTCATCAACACGCCGCTGGGACAGGCCTCCTACTTCGACGAGGCCGCGATCCGAAAGCAGGCCACGGCGCAGGGCATTCCCCTCATCACGACCATGGCCGGAGCGTGGGCCGCGGTCAGCGGCATCAAGTCGCTCAAGAGCGAACCGCTGGAAGTCCGATCGCTCCAAGAACACCATTGGACCCGCGGACAGGAAACGCCCCACGGCGTGTGGAAGTTGGGTTAAGAACCTATCCATAAATCTGCCTCGTTGCGAGGTCGAGCGAGGCAAAGGCTGGCAAGGAAGAGGAGCAAAAGGACCGGAGGCGTGCTTGAAAAGCACGTTGAGGACCTTTTGCGACGATGACGCAGGCCAGCCTTTGCCGCAGCCGGCCGCAGCAGAGGGAGATTTATGGATAGGTTCTAAACACCCGCGTTCGTCCCCGTGCTGGATCAAGATCCGGAACCCCAAGAATCGGACCGGAAATCAGCGTGACCAGGTCCTCGCCACGACTTACATGCAGGCGGTCCAGGAGTACGGGCTGAACGCGGCCATCACTCCCGGCCTCCGGCCGGATGGGGAGCGGAGCGGCGATCAGGCCCAATTCTGGGACAGGGACTTCGCCGCGATCTGGATCATCGAGGACGACTACGGCAACTGGAACGAAGAGAACTACCACTCCACGACCGACGTGGTCAGCACTATCAACATGCCGTACTGCACGGCGATAACCAAGGCCACTTTGGCCGCGGCCGCGCACCTGGCGATTCCCAATGGATACTGACAGCTTCGTTCTGACACCTTCCGGCCTCTGCATTAATCTCTCATTGGGAAAAGCTTCCATTTCGGCGAAAACCGCCCGTGCCAACGGTCTCGTAGATTCGCGAGTTCCGAGGAGAACCCCATGTCGCTGGAGATCCGTTCGAAGAAGAAGGGTGATGGTTTCTACGAAATCGCGCTGGTGGGGCGGTTGGATGGCTCCACGTACACGCAACTCGAGACCCTCATCGACTCCATGTTCACCGGGAAGGTCCGCACCATCCGCTACGATCTCGCGGAGTTGGTCTATCTGAGCAGCCAAGGGCTCCAGATGTTCATGAAAACGGCGGCCGCGATCAAGAAGGTCGACGGAGTGATGGTCTTGGCCAATGTGCAGCCCGGCGTCAAGAAGGTCTTCGAGATCATCAACGCATTACCCAGCTTCTCCATCTTCCAGAACGTCGAGGAAGCCGATCGCTATCTGGACAGGATGCAGAAGAAGGAGACCAAACAGTCGAAGACACCGTTCGACATCGAGGACTGATCACCAAGGCTACTGACCTGGGCTCTCAAGACCTCGAGTCTTGGGCGTTACGTCTTGGAGAGTCGGATCACTCAGGACGTCTTCAAGCTTGCAAGGGTCTTGGAGAGCCCCTCCGCGAGCGACACCCGGGCGGTCAGACCAAGGAGCGCGAGCGCCTTGCCCGGGTTTCCAAGAGACACTCGAATGTCTCCGGTACGAGCCGGACCGTGTTGGATGTCGATCGTGTTCCCCGAGGCTTCGATGATGGCACGGGCGAGTTGTTCGACTGTGGTGGTGCGGCCCGTGCAGACGTTGAACACGTCGAACCCGTTGTGGTGAGTCGCGCGTTCCATCCCCGCGCGGAGGAACCGGACAACGTCTTTCACGAAGATGAAGTCTCGCTGCTGCTGCCCGTCGCCGTGGATCGTGAGAGGCTCGCGGTTCAGCGCTTTGCTCGCGAAGATCGAGATGACGCCCGAGTAGGGGCTCTTGGGATCCTGGCGCGGGCCGAAGACATTGAAGAAACGGAAGCCCATCGTCGGCACACCGTGGACGACCGTCGCGACCCGTCCGTGGAGCTCAGAGCCGAGCTTGTCCGCTCCGTAGGCCGTGAGGGGCGAGGTCTTGGCCTCCTCCGGGAGGGGGACGTTCGCGTTGTCTCCGTAGACAGCCGCTGACGACGCATAGACAACCGGGATCGGTGATCCTTTCCTCGCGGTCCGCGCTGACTCGAAGACCGTGATCGTTCCGGTCAGGTTCGACCGATGAGTCCCCAGCCAATCCTCGTTCGACCGCTGAACCGATGCCACGGCCGCGAGGTGAAACACTCCATCCGCGCCGCCGGTCACTTTGCGCACGAGTGCCGAATCGGCCACATCGCCCACGTGGATCTCGCAGTCCAGACCCTGAACATTCTCCTTCTTGCCGGTCGAGAGATCGTCGAGGATGCGGACCGAGTGTCCGTCACCAACGAGAGACTCGACGAGATGGGAACCGATGAAACCACACCCTCCGGTCACAACATAGATCGCCACGGCAAATTCCTCCTCATCATCACAGAGGGGCCAACAAGACCAGCCCCAGGAAAAAGAGTCCGATCGACAGCACGAAGAAGAGATGCGGGATCACAGCCAGGATCGATCCCCCCTCGTTGCGCTTCTGGGCCACGCGGACCAACAGATAGACCGTGTAGCCCAGAGCCGCGGCGGAAAACCCGATCTGCGCCAGCCGGATGAACAGCGGAGTGAAAAGCGCCAAAGCCTCCGGTTTGACGGCCAGTCTCAGGTACGAGGCGACCATTCCGAATCCCTTGGGGATACCCTCGCCGCAGAATTTGGCTCCCTCCAGGGCGATGTGCATCATCAGGGCCATGAACGCCAGAGGCAAGCCGTACGCGGCCAGGTTATCCCGGAAAGGCTTTCCCTCCAACTCGGACGAGAAGAAGCTGACCGTGGACATCAGGCCCGCGGCCATCGCGATCGCCAAGAAGAAGTCGAGCGTCCAAACGTATTTCTCCGTCGTCATCCCAAACCAGGTCGCAGGGGCGATTTTGCACAGGTCGAGCCCGGTTTTCTCAAGGTACATGCAGACACCGTGCAGGGCCATCGTTCCCACGAGAAGAGCGCAAAGGAACCCAGCGGCAAACACGGGCTTCTTCGCATCGATGACTTCACTGGCCGGAGCCCTCAAAAAGAGGTGGAACGCATCGTTGCGGCAGGCCTTGACGCAGTTCATGCAGAGACAGCAGTTCCGATTGGAGTCGAGCACGATCGGCCGCTCGAACAGGGGACAGGCCAGATCAGAGTCTTTGGCCACGCATTCGTGGTGACGACACTGCCCGGCGCAGACCGCCTGGTTCGAACGGAGTTCCACGATGGAGCCGGTCGAATAGACCCCGGACACACCTCCAAGCGGACAGAGGTAGCGGCACCACACCCGTCCTTCGAATAGGAAGGCGCAGAGGATCGCCCCGCTCAGGATGCACACGAGTACGACTCCGGTGTAGGTTGGAAAGTCCGGGTAGTGCCAGTACTCGTCGGCCCATGTCAGAAAAATAAACAGCGCCGTCATGGGCCAAATCTCTGTCCGGATCAGGAACTCCGGGGTCTTGAGATTGAGAGACTTGACCTTCTGGACGAGCGTGCTCACCAGAGGGAACGGGCAGGTCGTGCACCAGATCCGGCCGAAGAAGAGAAAGGTCAGGGGGAGCGCCGCCCACCAGATGGGCCATGTGAGGATCAGGGCCGGATTGTCCTCTGCCTGTGGTCCGAAAAAGCACAAGAGGATCAACAGGCCGAGGCCCAACGCAGTGGGGATCTGGAGGATGGCGGGATAGGCACGACTGCACGCGATCGAGCGCAACCACGGGATCCCAAACAGGTCCAGCCTTCCCTCGAGGGTACTGGACGCGAGATGGATGAGGATGTGCTCTCCCTCGATCTTGTTGTCCGAGGCGAGGGTCGCTGCTCTGCGTATGACCGATTCGAGTTCGGTCACGTTCCCGGGCCAATCGTAGCTGATCAACCGCTCCCTGGCCGCGAGAGTGAGCTCCGGCACAGGGCGATCCAGGGCCGCGCAGTGTTTTTTCAGCAAAGCCTCGCCGATCTCCGGAATGTCCTTGCGTCTCTTGGAGAGCGGTGGAATGAGCAATCGACCGCCGGTGAACAGAGCGTCGAACTGGGCATCCTCCAAAACCTGTGGATGGGTGGAGTCAAAGAGGCGGGTGACGATGATGCGGGCTTTCAGGGGAAGAGACTCTTTGCCTCCAAGCCGCGTGAACCGGCCGGTGATCATGGTCTCCCGCAGACGGTTTACGACCACGGCCGGCAGCTTGCCGGCATCGGAGATCACAACGGTACCTTCCGCGCAAAGCTCGAGAGCCCCGATCTGTCTCTGCTCGAGAGAGTTCGGGGTCGTGACATCCTGGCCGAAGATCTCGAGCGCCGAGTTGATGCCCGGCTCCAGGCAGTTGATCGTGATCATCGGCCCCCGGGCTCGACGTCCGCCCTTGATGATCAGACCGGCAGCCAAACGTCGCCCCGTCCCGGACTCTCCCTCGATGAGAACCGGAAGGTCGTTGGCTGCGGCGGCCTCCACATCGGCGGCGATCCGGCGGGACGCCGTGGTATTCCCGGTGAGCTGGTCATTGCCGATTTCGCGGTCCTGCAGATAGTGCCCGAGAGCGACTTGGACTCTGCGCGACGCCTCGAGCATGCAGTTGGATCGACGCAGGTGGGAACAGATCAGATCCATCACCCGCTTGAACGTCTTGGCATCAGAGACGAGGTGCAGGAAGTCGTCCCGCTCGATCCTGATCAGAGAGGTCTGGCTCACCGCGCGCACCGTGGCGTTTCGCGCCTCGGAGGTGATGAGGGAGATCTCTCCAAAACAGTCTCCCTGCTGGAGGGTTCCCACGGCCACCGGCGGATCTCCCTGGGAAGAAGGAACCAGTATTTCCACCTGTCCCTTCTCGATGATGAAGAAAGCGTCTCCTTGATCTCCCACCTGAAAGATGGTGCTCCCCGCCGACTGGTTCTGCTTCGTGACCCTTTTGCTGATCAGCTTGAGAGTGTGATCGGTGAGCTCAGCAAAAATGGGGACTTGGCGCAGCAGTGGATACGAATCCATCCATCATCACCTAAAAAAGGGAGGCCGGTTCTCATTCGGCGCCTGTCGTTATCTTGCGGCCCATCATAGCGCCCACGACAGGACCCCCGCAAGCGATGCTCGTCTCCCTGATCCCCCATCTGCGCCCCGTCTGCTGCGTCAGAACTCGTCGCCGCTCCTCAATGTACTTCTGTACACCTCGGGGGTCCCCCACCACCTTTGGAACGGTGATGTCGAGTGGGGGGTCGCGGCGACTTCGTTCTTTCTTGCATCCGGGGCACATCTGGGGTCCAGGGAAGTGAAAGTGTATGTCCTCGAAATGCTCATGATCACTGGGTTTGCCAGAATGAGGTGAAGGATTTGGGGTCTGGGACTGCATCTCTCGTCTGGGGGGTGAACGCGAGATTGGACGAACCTTGCCACGGAGGTTCGAGTGGCCGTATGGTTGGAGCATCAGACCGGTCGGTCCGGTCCCCCATTTGCCCACAAGCGCGAGATGGTCCACTCCGAGCTTCTCCATCAGTTGATCCTGGTCCTGTGCCTGGCGGTCGGCGTTGTGGTTGTCTTTTCGCGTTTACGCCAGCCCTCCATCGTCGGGCTTCTTGTGACAGGGGTCTTGGCGGGCCCTTCCGGTCTGGGAATCATCGCCGATTCCGCGTCTGTCCAGGACCTCGCCGAGGTCGGCGTGGTCTTCCTCCTGTTCTCCATCGGATTGGAGATGTCTTTGGGAGACCTCTTCGCCATGAGGAGAGTGGCTCTCGGAGCGGGTCTCCTGCAAGTCGTGGGAACCACGCTGGCTGGCTGCTTCTTGGCACGCTTGAGCGGACTTGGCCCGGAAGCATCGATCGTCACCGGCTTCGTGATGGCTCTATCGAGCACCGCCGTCGTCTCGCGGCTCCTGTCGGACACAGGACAGATCGAGACACCGCATGGCCGGGACTCCATGGCCATACTCATCTTTCAGGACCTCTGCATCCTCCCCATGACCGCAATCCTTCCGGTGCTCGCCGGAGGACGGCTGTCCGTGGTGACGATTGGAGCGACCCTGGTCAAAGCCCTGGTCATGGTGGCTGTCTTGGTCGCCGTCATCCGACTGGTGATCCCTCGTCTCCTGCGGGCGATCGTGCGGACACGGTCAGCAGAGCTGTTCGTCTTGGGGACGCTCCTGGTCTGTCTCGGAACCGCCTGGGCCGGAGCCAGCCTAGGCCTTTCGACAGCCTTGGGAGCATTCCTCGCGGGCCTCGCCGTGGCCAGTTCACCGTACTCTCATCACGCACTGGTCCAGGTGATCCCGTTCCGGATGGCGTTCAACGGCATTTTCTTCGTCACCGTGGGGATGCTGGTCGATCTCCGATTCATCGGGGGGCACCTCGACACCCTGGCGGGTCTCCTGCTCTGCGTCGTCGTGGTCAAATTCGTTGTGGCCACCGTGTCGTTGGCCATCGCCAAAGAAAGCGGACGCTCCTCTGTTGCCACAGCGCTCTGCCTCTCCCAGATCGGGGAATTCTCGCTCGTCTTGGTCAAGATGGCGCAGGAGTCCGCGATCTTCTCAGTCGATCAGGTCCGGTGGACCGTGGCCGTGGCCGTGGCCAACATCCTCATCACTCCTCTCCTCGTGAGACTGGCGGTCCCTCTGGGAAATCTGGCGGGACGAGTCCTCGGTGATCGCCAGTTCCAGTTTCCCGAAGACTTGACGCATCGGCAGGGACACGTGCTGATCGCCGGATACGGCGTCAACGGTCAAAACGTAGCGCGGGTTCTGAAGGCCGTCGGGATCCCCTACATCGTGGTGGAACTCAACGGAGTGACCGTTCAGCAGTGGCAAGTCCAGGGCGAGGAGATCCACTACGGGGATGTGACCTCCCCGGCGACCCTCGAGCATCTGGGAATTCTCCACGCGCGGGAGCTGGTTCTGGCCATTTCCGACCCGACCGCTGCCCGGCTGACGGTGAAGCTGGCCCGGGAGATGGCGCCGATGCTGAAGATCGTGGTCAGGACGAGGTTCGTCCAGGAGATCGAACATCTGTACGAACTGGGCGCTGATCTGGTCGTGACCGACGAAATGGAGGCGAGTCTCAGGTTGGTGTCCGTGGTCCTGTCCACGTGTGATGTGGCTTCCGTGGTCAGACAGAGGCTCGTGGACGAGATCTTCACGGCACACTACGGTGGTCTGATCGCCTGTGACGTCACCGAGGCCACGCGCGCCGACGACATGCGACTGGGTGGGATGGAGTCGCGGCCGATCGAGGTTCACGCAGAAGACTATGCCATCGGTCGATCGCTGGGGACGCTCGATCTCCGGAAACGGACCGGTGCCACCTGTCTATCCATCCGCCGCGGGGTCCGGCTCCTCGCCAGCCCCGGTCCGGATCTCGCCTTCGAGGAAGGTGACGTTGCCGTCGTCTTCGGCGACAGTCCGGCCGTGCAGAGAGCGGAGAGGCTGCTGACCAAAGGGTTGGCGAGTCTGCCCGGAGAACCCACGATGCCTCGACGTCGCTCTTCCGATCGCCTGGACGTCTAGGATTCACGGTCCTTCGGCGCTCGTGGTCGAGGAAGGACCCCACCGGGAAAATCCGATGCTGGCCACGTAAAGGAACACGAGCATCTGAACGAACAGCGCCACGACGGCCCATGCGCCGACCTGAACCGGCGGGAGGCTCACGGAACGTCCGGACGATTCTCCCTGCGCGACACTCTGGTGAGCCTGGCAGAGCATCGCGTGTCCCCAGTAGACCGCGGTGATCTTCTCGATACCCGTGCTCCCGGCCTGGGGCTGCCCCAGAGACCCGCAGAAAAGAATCTGACACGCCGCAACCAGGGGGACGAGTCTGGCCGCGAGCTGCGTGGATGTCGTGAGCCCTGCCACGGCCGCCCCGGCGCCGATCCCGGCCATGCCGGTGAGCCAAAGCGCGGCGACCCCCCTCAAGAAACTCTCTTCGTGACGACCGTACCAGGAGACCACGCCGTAGACGAGGATCGTTTGGATCAGACTGACAAGCATCAGAACCGGCAGCTTCGAACAGACGAAGGAGAGGGTGCCGTAGCCGGCCCTCCGCTCGTGGACGAATCCCAACCGATCGCGGCCGTATTCGTTGGAGGCGTGGCTCGCCGCCAACCAGAAAGTCACGATGGGCATCAGGAAGAAGGCTTGGGACTCGGTGCGAGTGGCCACGCAGACACCTGCGGCCAGAAGACTGGGAAGACCCAGAAGATTGTAGAAAAGACCATCCGACCCTCTGGACACGCTGACCGCGTACCGGCCGGCCGTTACGATCCAATGGTGTTTGTCGAAGCTCGACCACGAACTCATCACGGGCTCGATGGGCGGTCGCAGCTCGCGATTCGGAGGAGGCGGGCTCGGCCTGGGGGCTCCCACGACGACCCTGAGTCGGTCGAATTGGCTTTTCCACGCGGACGGGGGCTTCGTGTGGATCCGAGACGGCAGGTCGTCGAGATTGTCGATGCCGAAAAACTCGTGAGCGCTTTCAGCACGACCCAGGAAGGCCAATTTGCCCCCCACGAGGACGAGGACGCGGTCGAACAACGCGGTGGAATGAGTCTGGTCCGTGGCGAGGAGGATCGCCGTGCCGTTGCGGCTGAGGTTCCTGTAGGTGGACAGGAGGCTCATCTCCGCCGTCTCATCGAGTCCTACGATGGGATGATCCATGAGAAGGACGGAGGGCCTCGTGACGAGTTCGAGGGCCAGCGTCAATCGCCGCTTCTGGCATAAAGACAAGGCCTGGACCAGGGACTTCCGTCGATCGGACAGTTCGACCAGCCGAAGAATCTCGTCGATTCTGACTTCCCTGTCCGCGTCAGGGGTTTCAGGCGGCAGCCGGAGGTGGGTCCGATAGAGCAGCGCTTCCTCGACCGAGAGATTCTCCTGGAGGACGGCCTCATCGGAGATGAAACCGATGGCGTGTGTGGCGCGGCGCGAATCGGCGTGCACGTCGATGCCGATCACCTTCACGGCCCCATCGTCCAGCGGCGCAGCGCCAAGTAGGACCTGCAAAAGCAAGGTCTTCCCGGCGCCTCTTGGACCCAGAAGACCGACGAACTCGCCGGCCTTGATGGTGAATGAAAGCCGGTCCAGTTCTCTCGTGATCTCGCGATGAGGGCTGGCTCGAGAGGAGGCTCTCAGCTCGTAGACATAGAGAGCCGGTGTTGCCGCTGGCTTGAGAAGGGCGACCTTCCCGGAGGAGTACCGCAACGTGGTCTGACCGATGGTGAACACGTCGCCCTCCATCACAACGCCGGTTTTGACCCTCTGGCCGTTCCGGTAGATTCCGTTCAGGCTCCCCGCGTCGGTGAAGTGCCACCATCCTTCGCGAGCTTCGAGCCGGATGTGACGCCACGACACAGAGGGGTCGTCGATCGTGAGCGGGCTCTGTGGACACCGGCCCAGGTGCACGATGGGCCCGGAGAGATCCGCGGAGGCCAACGGTTCCATTTCATCGGCAGAGGATGCCGGGGTGGCGAAGGGATTGCCGACCGTGGGATAGTCCTTCTCGAGAGCCGAGACCGGCGGGGGGGTCGTGGCCAACTCGAAGAGCAAGACCGGTCCACCGCGCTCGGGGTTTCCCAGCGCGAACTCGTCCTGATGCCGCAACGGAACGAACCCGGAGATTCGGTGGAAGGAGTCAGCGTTTCGGTCCTTGAGCCAAGTGCCGTTGCAGCTTTCCAGATCGAACAGGAAAAACCGGCCCTTGATGTGCGAGATCCTCGCGTGGGTCGTCGACACGACTCGATCCTTGTCCGGGTCGAAGGCGAAACTGCTCTGCGGATGACGTCCCAGATACAGATCCGATCCGATGAGAACTTGGGAGCGAGAAGGATTGACCCCGCCCTCGGGGCTAGTGGATACCGTGGATAGGCGAATAGATGGGATGAACGGAGCAGCCGACTCTCCGGATTCGCGATCGGAAACCGCTTCAGTATCCCGCCCTGGCTCGCATGCTGTCTCGAGCACCGTGAATGCGGGAGGCTCATCGGCTTCAGTGAAGATCAGGACAGGGCCGGTCTGACCCAACTGGATCTTGGAGCCCGACTTGAGCTTGACCCGCTCTCTCACCCGTCTTCCATCGAGAAACGTGCCGTTGAGACAATTCCCCGATTCTCGAATCCAGTAACCATTGTCGTCTCTCTCGATCTCCGCGTGGACGCGGGACACGACCGTGTTGGCGTCGGTGGAGGGAAACGACACCTCGACGCTTGGGTCTCTTCCGATTCTCGTCGTCTTCCGGGCCAACAGGATGGCACGGCCCGGGCGGTCCTCGGACCGGATGTAGAGCCAGGCCTTGATGGGGGTTGGTTCATCCATCGCCACGGAGGAAGTTTCCTTGCAGTGAGCCGACTCCCTGGGAAAAACTCTGACTTAAGAGACTGTGTGGTGACGAAAGGGATCCATTCACAGGCTCTCGCCCGCAATGACATGATCTATCGGATCTATCGTATCCTCATTTGTTTCTCTCTCACAACTTCGACCTCGATGTGTCTGGGAGAGACATCCGATCGTGGGTCAAACGGCTTTCGAGAATGAAAACCCCGGGACAAAACGTTAATATGTCATTGGCGCCGGTCACGGACGCGAAATGATCCTGGCGCGAAATGATCCTGGATGGTACGGGCCAGGATCGGGCTGTTCACGAGGTGCAAGTCTGGTGGGCGGTGTAACATCTGGCTTCGAGTGGCCTAGTGAGGCCGGTGGTCTGTGTCGGACGGTTCTTCTCGTGGTCACCAGCGTTCTCCTTCTGTTGCCGGCTGTCGCGACGGCCCAGACCGCGCCCGCAGCTCCAAGCAGCTTTGATACATACAGCCAGGCAACCACTGGGATGTCGGCCTTTGGCCGAGGTCCCGGCGCCCCTCCCCCGGTCCCCATCACCGAAAAATCCTCAAGCTCGAACGGATCCTCTGTTCCGGGAGGTTCTTCCACGGGCAAGGGAAGCGGCCCTGCGGGAACCGGACTGCCGACTCCGCCCAGCGGGATGCCCGCAATGGGTCAGAACGCGTTGTTGAAAGGGAGCCTAGGCAGTGCTGCGGCTACTTTGGGGCTTGGCAACGCCGGAGGCTCGTTCCGGGTCGTTGACGAGGCGATCCTCGGCCCTCAGGAAGCGGCTCGCCAACGTGGGCGAGCTCTCTTCTTCAGCAAGCAACTGGGTGGCAACAGGACCGCCTGCGGTACCTGTCACGACCCGGCACATCTTGCTCCGGTCGCCCGTGCGTACCCTCGGTACAACCCATTTCTGCGCGAGGTGTCGACTCTCGAGCAAGCTCAGAATGCGTGTCTCTCCCGATATATGAGGGCCAGTCCCCTGCCCTATTGGAGTCGAAACTCGACAGCGCTTTCGATCTTTCTGTTGAATCCATAGGGGCCGTTCGGCGCATTGCGGACGGAGTTTTTTCGGCTACTCCCTTTCCATCGAACTCTGGGTGGCCCAAGGGCCAAAGGAAGCGTACGTGTACTCGTTCTTGAACCCGCCGGACACGCCGGAGAAATAGCGCATGTCGCGATTCTCCAAGCGTCCCCTGAGCTGCTCCGGTCTGTTGGATTCGACCAGCACCAAGTTGCCGGAGAGCTTCACATCCGGCGCGGCGATGAGACCTCCTCGAACCACGAGCGAGGCATGAACCTCTCCTGCGACCTTGACCTCTCCCTGAGCACAAACCACGAAAAGATCGGTCTTGGGATCGTCGAGCACCACGTTGGTCAGATGGACGGAGCCCGTGGCGCAAAGGTTCAGTTTGCCCCGGATGCGAACCTTCCCATCGCCCTTTCGAAACGAGTCGAACGTCAGGGGAGTCACTCCGTTGTCCACGTAGACCACTCCATGGATCTTCGGCTGCTCCGGACCGCGCAGGTATCGATCGAGGAACCGGTTCAGCTCCTCGACCGCTCGGGGACCCTCGAACCGATGCGATGACCGCAGCTTCCATCGATCGACCGCCAGGTCATTCGCGAGGGCGGTGACAAAGGCCTGGTTTCGGTTCGTCAGCTCGCCGGCCATGTTGGTGTAGTCGACATACGTCTTGACCTGTTCGGAGTTGGCGTTTGAGACCTCCCTGAGCCGCGTACCGAGCTGCTCAACCGTGCGGAGCCAGCCATCGAACTCTATCTTGAGTTGAATCGCCAACAGAGGGTTGTTCTTTACGGACTGTGCCAGCTCGTTGAGCCTCCGGGACTTCTCCTCGTACTGGCGGAGAACGGTCTCGTACTCCTTCCTTGTCGCTTCGACCTTCGAGTTCGCTCGATCAGCCCGTGGACGCAGGTATAGGATCGACAGATCCGGAACCACGGACTCCTTGCCGAAGAGCACGATCCTGTTGTCGAAATAGTGGTGTTGGTCGCTCACCTGAGCGGTGAACCGAGGAGGAACAGGAAAAGAGTCTCTCTCGAAATTGGCCGTGTATCTGTTCACGTCGTACGGCTCATGGCTCGTGCCAAGCTTGGAATCGAGGGCTTGAGTGGCGCTGTTCATGAGTTTCAAGGTCGATTCCACCTGGCTCTTCACCGTCGGCGCGACCTGATCACGGATCACCCTCATCGACTCCAAGACCCCATCGATCCGTTCGTTCGCCTTTGGATCGAGAAGGTTCATCGGTTCGACCACGGCCCATGTGAACTGGTCAAAGGGACGAGGAGTGGACAGGAGATTCAATCGGAGGGTGTAATCGCGTGTGAGTCGTCGAACGATCCGGGTAGCAGGATGCCTGACCTCGGCACAGAAGCGGACCGATCCTCGATGTTCCCAGGGCGCGAGGCTGGTCTGGACACGCTCGAGAAACGTGACCTGAACCCCTTTGTTGACGAGCACATACCCGCGAGTGAGCTCGTCCGCGGCGAGGAGTCGAATGACCGTAGCCGTGGGCTGGATGAACGATCGCCTCTTGGGAACAGTCTCCTGACGCACGAGTCGGTACAGTTCGTCTTCCGGCTCTCCGTTCAGTCGCTCCCCCAAAAGAAAAACAGCCTCGTCGATGGCGGACGCCGCGATCTTTGAGGCCACCGTTCCCATGGTCGAACTCTGGACCGTCCCGGAGACGCGTGACGACTGGACTTTACGGGCGAACGAAACCAGGGCGATCACGAACAGAACGAAGAGGACGACGGTCAACACGAGGCCACTGCCGGTCCTGGTCGTCTTTCCCTGGCTCATCGCTCTCACCCCGATGTCTGGCGCCCCGTGGTGCTCAATGGCCCCCTTCGCTGCTGAGTCGTGTTGAAGGGTCGCATGCGCACTAAAGTGTAAAATAGCGCGAGGTGGAGGGGCCAAGCAATCCATCCGGACCACTTGTTGAGCCACTCCACCGCCAGGCACCCGTCTTGGCTGCCAAACGTGCGGCGCCCCTTGTCTCACAGAGACGAACCCGGCGACAGAGACGTACCGGTTGAGGAGCTGCCTGACGTGTTCGTCGACGAGGCCGACGTGGAGGAACCGAGAAGGTTGGTGGCCTCGCCGAGAAGCGGGATCGGAAGCGACGACGAGGAACCCGAACCGAGGATACTGGAGAGGCCGGAGGTGAGCCCGGAGGTCGCGGTCGTACCCGAGTTCGTCGCGCTGGAAGTGGCGGTCGTACCCGAGTTCGTCGCGGAACCGGTGAGGCTCGACACCCCTGAGGTCGCCGCGGTCGTGATCGAGTCGCCGTTGGCAATGCCTGTGAGGATCGACATGACCGGCCCGCACAGCTGCGAGCAGAGGGGCCCGCAGCAGATCGAGCAGCAGGCTATGCAGGCCGCCAGGAGGGGAGCCATCTCCTTGGACGTGATGAGCTTGGCAACAGGCTGAAGAATCGACATGATCGGAGAGAGAACGCCGTCTAGCATATCGGTGCTGGCCATCGTCGTGACCTCCAGAGGTTGTTCGAACTAATCAGCCTGCCCACCGTTCGACACCAGGTTGAGCGGCAGAGACCAGAGCCAGCTGCCATCAGCACGAGTGAGCAGCCGAACGGCTCTCGCACGTCGCACGTTCCTGGAACCGGAGCATCTCCACTTCAAGTCGATCGTCAAAGATCCAAGACCCGGACGGACCTCCTCGAACCGGACCTGTTCGTCCACGACCTCGATCGCTCCGGAGGTCTTCACGAGCTCGAGTTCAGCCTTCGACACCAAAGACTCGCCACGTGTCGCGCGATCCTTGATCTCATCGATCCCCTTGGAGGCAACGGCGTCGAGCAGCGAGAGCGCCCGACCTTGCGCAACCGCGTGGGCAAACGTGAATCCGGTCTGCCGGGTCGTCTGGACCATGATCCCGAAGACCGGGATCAGCGCCACACCGACGATGGCCACCGTCATCATCAGCTCTACCGCGGTGAATCCTGAGCGTTTCATCGTCTCCTCCAGCATCTTGTCTCTCGCACAGAGTGTGCCAACTGGCCGGAAGCGAGTCCTTGTTCTATTCATGAAGCCCTTTTCGGGCTCTTCGGTGTCTGGGATCACCGGGGAGATCGAGTCTCGAGTCTCCGGCTGGGGTCAAGCTGTCCACGATCGGAGACATAATTCAAAACCTCTGGTCTGCCTTTCCTGATCCCCGGCCACTCACGATGAGAGGAAAAGCCTCTCGGAGAGAGTCGTTCAAAACCCGGGTTCGCGCATCGAACCAGGATCAATGGCCTGCGGTCTCGGATACGATCTCGATCGGCAGCAGTTCCTCGTAGAGGGCCGGAGTGCCACCGATGACGAGATCCATGGGAGCGTCGGTCAGGTGAGTCTGAGACTCGTAACGCCCCGGAGAGGAATGACTGGAAAGCTTCAGTATGCCTGGACGGGCAGGAAGGAATCGCACCCGGGTCTTGGCCCCATCGCTGAACAAGACCTGAACCCGACGGCCACCTCCGGCAAAACACAGTGCGGTTACGGGCTGGATCGATTCGATTCGGGGTCGGGGCACATCGGCCCTGTTCAGTCGCAACTCACACATCAAGCCGCTCAGAGATCGGGCCGTGGTTTCCAGTAGGGTCCACGCGCCCCCTAGGTGCTTGTCGGGAAGGACGACCAGATCCTCCAGATCGAAGAGAATCTCAGCATCGGGATAGTGGACACGTGAGAGCAGATAGCACCGAACCGGGCCAGGAGAATCGGTCTCGGCCGAGTTGAATGGATTACCGGCCACCTCAGAGACTCGGTTCTTGGTAAAACAGATCCACCGAACCCGGACCGAGGCACCGGCATTTGCCAGGCTGCCCCGGAGGAACTGTCCGCTCAAGATCCAGGTCGGTTCGTTGTCAAAGGTGGACATGGATTCGAATCCATCCACGGTTCCGATCTTGGACGCCCACAGTCTTGAGAGCTCTTCGAAATGCCCCCAGTTGACCGTCGCCGGGACCAAAACCAGAAGCGAAAAACCGGGAAATCGATGTCGAACGAATTGCATCCAGTCGACCACGGAGGCCACCGCTTGCGGACCGGCACTGAACTCCCACCGGTCCGCCATCCAACCCCTTTCCGCAGACAGGAGCACGTTTGATTTCCGTGCGGCCGCAAGCTTTTGAAGTTCTTCTTCCCATCCGAGTTTTCCCGGCTCGCCTTGGGGACGGAGGCCGATGATGGTGCGGACCCCGCCCCGTTGGAAGACGTCATCGATGGTTCGCGCATCGAGTTGCGGACGCCCCTTGTCATCCGGGAGGTAGGCAACCCATCGGATCCGTTCTTCTACCAGCCAGTCGGCGAACGATCGCTCCTTCGTCCGGTCCTTCATGGACGAGACCGTGGGAGTCGTGACCACCCCAAAGCCCAAGGGGCGCCTCTCTCCGAGTGCAGGCCCCCCCTTGGGGACTCGGAGCCTGAGAGTCATTGAATCACCGGTTCGGAAATGAAGTCGTAGACGAGCCCACTCGCGTGGCGAACGCAGGAGGGGACCCGCGGGAATTCGGCTGCCGCGATCGTCCACGGCCCAGTTCTCCTCTCCTTGTTCCCAGCTCGCTCGGGCCGCTGGGATGACCCGAAGCCAGATCCCCGGGTCGATTGCGCCCGGCTCCGCCCCCAACACCACGACTTCGGGTTGGGTATGGAACTCCACCTCGGAGAGGGGAAGCGAACCTGGAACAGGCTGACGCGCGAAGACTTTCCCCTGATACGTGCCGGCTGGTTCGAGGTTCCTCACCACGAATTCCGTATGGCCAGAGGCCGGTTGCCCACCGATCGCGGTCAGCAGCTTTCCCGAGCGATCGAAAACGCAGAGGACCAATCCCGCGGACGTGCCTGAGATCCGCACTGTCGCGCCGCGAGAACCCGCGTGGACCTCCAGAGCAGGGGGGGGTGGCCGACGGGGGGGGCGAGAGCGAAGGAGAGAGGCCAACACTCCGATCATCCCCAGCGCAACAAACAGGGTCAGAGCCTTCCAGAACAATCGCCTTCGCGTCGAGTGGGTGGTCGATATCGCGCGAATGGACCGTGTCGAGGAACGCTCCTCCAGTATCCTGAGCGCTGCCCGGGCCGATGACGGTCTGGCCGCGGGATCCGGGTCCATCAAGGCAACGAGGAGCTTTCGCAACGAGGACGGGCACTGTGGGCGTGACGTGGCGGGATCCGGAGGAGAGTAACCCACGCCAAACGGCGTACTGTCGGTGGGGTGGCGGCCGGTCAACGCCTCGAAAAGCGTCACGCCGAGCGCAAAGAGATCGGTCTGGACCCCCATCTCGACGCCTCGATACACCTCGGGCGCCACATAGGCGATCGTGCCCATGACACCGTCCTGATGAGTCAATCGAGTGATGTCCTTCGAAGAAGGCCGGACGAGTCCCAGGTCGCTGAGCACGGCTTCGCCGGTTGCGCGGAACAAGATGTTGGACGGTTTGATGTCACGATGGATCAGTTGGGACGAGTGCAGAGTGATCACGGCTGCCAGGAGATCTCGAGCCAGTCTCATCGTGCTGGCAATCGGAAGACCTGGCTGGCTCCCGGTGGGAACGGCATGGAGTCGATCGAGAAGTGTCCCTTGGGGGAGGTACTCCATCGTGAGGTAAGGAAGCTCGGGGTCCTCGTGGTAGGCGAAGAGTCGAACGAGGTTCGGATGGCTGAGACTCGCGAGGATCTGGGCTTCCCGCCGGAAACGGCGCCGCGACGACACCGACCCTTCTGGGCATTTCAGAACCTTGAGAGCCACCTGCCGATCGAGGTTCTTCTGGACGGCGAGATAGACGGTGCCGGCGCCGCCTGCTCCTATGACTGATTGGATCTCGAATCCATCGATCTGGATGTCGACGGAGTCGTCCTTGCCCAAGCGGTCACCTCTCCTGGGGGACTGTCGGAGCCAGGCCCCTCCAGTCTCCGCCAGCCTCCGCCAGCCTCAGGTCCGGAGTCCGGCGTCTTTCGTCCAGAGGTCTGGATGTGGGGCCCTCTGGGCCCGATTTGCTGGATGATCGGGTCTGTGGGCTCTTCCGGCGATTCGTGCTGCCACTCACTCTACAGGGTTGCCGGAACAGACGCAATTCCGGTTACCGCGTTGACTGGGAAGTGATCAGAACCGACCCCGCCGCCGAACCTGTGGTCAGCGGAAGGCCGTACGTTGAGAGATAGGTCGCGATCGCGTTGACCTGCGCGACCGCCTCGCCTTTGGCGAACTGCGGGTAGGCATTCTGCGAGAGCAGAAAGAGCTGCGGCATCCGGGTACCGGGGATGTAGACCTGAGGCGCGACGCTGAAGCTCGCGACCCACTCGGGTTTGAGCCTCCTCCAGCCGATTCGAAGATCAGGAGCGGACTCGGCGACCTTCTCCGGGGTAGGGTTCGGCAGGTGGCAGCGCACGCAGTCTCGCTCGACGATCTCCGAGGCCCGTGCCGCCTCTTCCTGAGGGAGAATATTGGTCCCGGCAGAAGCGAACGGATGCTCCTGAGAGGATCTGGCGTCGAAATACGCGGCCACGCGCCGGGCGTCACCATCGGACAGGTCGAACGTGGGCATGCGGACTTTGAGCCAGGTCCGGAGAGTCTCGGGCCGCTTCAGGAACCCGAACAGCCACTCCGGCTTCACCCGTGCACCCTCGAAGTCGAGCGGAGGCGGCGCATATCCATCCAGGTGCACGGTCTCGCCCCGGCGGGAGCTCTCCTGCTGCTCCAGCTCCCTCAAGTTCAGCTCGTAGTCGCCCTCGTTTAAGGCCCGCTCGTACACGTTGGACGCCTCGGCAACGAAATCATCCCTCCGCTCCGTGTCGAGCGTCAGGTCCGGGGCGATCCGGCTGGCGTGCGCGTGGATCTGACGCGAATCGATCACGGTCGGAAGACTCCCCAGAGTCTGCCCGACGAGCGGCTTGTCCGGCTGGATCGACCTGGCGACCGACTCCACCAGACTGGCCGGCAGCCCGCGCCGCAGGCGATGGCACCCGGCGCAGTTGAACCGTTGGAGAACCGCCTCGCCAGCCGAGATGCCCTGCTTCGGCCAGTCAGGGCGATAGCGGCACCCTGGGCCGACCCGGTCCATGTCCGACGTCTGAGCGAGCAGAAACGTCACCAGAGCGAGGATCTCGGTCGGTTCCATCGCAAGGTCGGGCATCCTGAGTCGCTCGCCCTTGGTCCGGATCCTTCCGCGATCCCAGATTCTGGGGTTCATGAGTTTCGTTCCGATCCATCCCTGGCGGGTCAGTGAAGGACGTTGCCGTCCGGCCGTCGGACGGAACAGAGTCCGCACCGCATCGAGCGCGATCGGGTCACAATTCCTGACGAGCCAGGCCTGAGCGTCCATCGAAGAAACGGATCGAGCAGGGGCTGACCGGGTCCGGTCGGATCGAGCAACCAGCCAGTCCCACCACAGGCTGCCGCCAAGGGGCTCTTGAAGCTGATCCTCGTGCGCAAGGAGGCCCGGATCGAACTCCTCGATCTGCTTGGATCCCTCGTTCGACAAGTCGATGCCGATTCTCGATTGGCTCTCAAACCCAGGGATCGCGTGGCACCCGGAGCAACCGTATCGGCGGATCACGACCTGTCCTTCCGCGGCCAGCGGACCGCGCCTGTCCGGCCGCGTCAGATAGTCGGGGGTTGCCCGATTCGGACCACGAGTACGAGTTGCCAGATGCACGGCCAGAGAGGCGGCCTCGCGGGCATCCAGTCGGAAGGCGGGCATCCTGGTGTGGGGCCGAATCGACCGCGGATCCGAAAGGAACCGGACGAGCCACTCCTGGTTCGTTTTCTCGCCGGTCCGGGTGAGATCGGGCGCAAACCGTGAAGGGCCAAACAGCTCGGCGTCGGTCGATTCGATGTTGTGACAAGCCTTGCACCCCAGAGTCTTCACGAGCTCGACGCCCCAGTCCGTCACCCCTCCCGCCGTGGATAGAGGAGTTCGCCCCGTACTCTTGGGACGAGACCGATCCCAGAGGTACGCGATGGCAGCGCGGATCTCAGCCACGCTCTCCTCTTCGCCACGCGCATCCCGGGCTGTTGGCCAAAAGCGGCCCATCCGGCTCCTCGGACGGAGAGCTCCCGGGTCGACGAGGAACTCCTCGATCCATCCGGCCGAAAGCTCGTCCTGGACCCCGTCCAGATCCGGGCCGATCCTTCTGAGCTCGCGCGCGAGCTCCTCTGCCTTCTTGTCCGCCGCGACCCGTTCGAGCCGGACCGTCTCGAACGAGTTCAAATCCAAGACCTGGTCCGACTTCGAAGCGGTTCGTAGTGCCTCGACCTCTTTTGCACTGAGCGTCCGGACGTCCTGGCGCGCCGCGGCAAGCTTCGCCTCCTCCTCCCCGAAGCCGCGCATCCTGTGGCAGCCAGAGCATCCTCTCTCACTGAACAGCCGGTGTCCTTCCATGAGCAGTTCCGCGCCGGGAAGCGACGTTTGCGCATCGTGGCACTTGAGGCACCCCGCCTGGACGAGCCGTCCCTCCAGCAGAGGGGTCGAGCACGACCGGTCCTTGCCGTGGGCCTTGGCGACCGATGTCGTGGCGATCCCGTCGCCCTGATGACACGAGGTGCAGCCGAACCGTTCCTTTGGGTGTGTCGTGAGCCAATTTCCAGGATGAACCGTGAACGGCTGTTCCAGGAGACTGGCTTCGGGGGTGTCGATCCCCAGGTGGCACGCCACGCATCGGTCAACGACCCCGCCTATGAGCAAACCTGGAAGGTAGAGCTGATGCTTTTGCAGGCCTGTCGATGACCGGTTGATCGCGTCTTTGGCCCGCGCAGTCTTCAGTCGCTGGCGCATCAGGACCGCGAACCGCTCTTGGTACGCCTTCCATGGCCGTCTCCCGACGATCTCGTCCCACACGGCCCAGGTGAATAGAGCGGCGAGTACGACGAGCGCCAGCGCGAGCGCCGGGGCCATACTGTGCTGTTCCAGGGGGTCTATGGCCGAAGGCCGCTTGGTGGTGTCCGTTGATGACATAGAGGATCAGATCGCCAGCCGACCGGCCACGAGGACGTACTTGACCGAGAACGCGAGACGAAGAACGATCTTGAGGACGACGAACGCCATACTCGCCGTGAGTCCGGAGACCACGAGGTAACGGATCGTCCCCAGGCGGCCCAGGAAGTCACGGTGTCTTTGACGCAAGCCAAGCCACGGGATGCCGATCAAGCACAGGTAGAGCCCTCCGAGCATGGCACAGCCGATGGCAGCGCCCGCGTGGCTGGTCGAAGCCACCAGGCCTCCGGTAATGAGATCGACCAGATCGATCGTGGCCGCCGCGGCAACACGCGTGCGGTCCCATCTCTGTCCAGGAGAGAACCACATCCAGCCAGGACCTCGGGCGAGTGTCCCGGCGCAGATCAGACCGATCCAGAGCAGGAAGCCGAAGGAGAAGACCGAAACGGCGAAACGGCGCTCCCTCCAAGTGTAGTAGCCGTTTCCCCTGGGGTTGATGTCCACGTACGGGATCGCGATTAAGCCCAGAACGATCGCCAGAGGGACCAGAACACCCGCGATCCAGGCGTCGAAGTACACGAGGAGCTCTTGAAGCCCCTGGAAGTACCAGGGGGCTTTGGACGGGTTGGGGGTCCAGTTCGGGTCGGCCGGCAGCTCCAGCGGGGCGTCGAATTGAATCGACCAGACCAGGAGAGCCGCGGTGCACAGGATCGCGGCGAGCGCTTCGATCCGGACAAGGTATGGCCACACGTGGACGTTCTGATCGAGCGTCACCTCTTCGCCCAGGACAGCTTCCCGGACCGTCAGGCCCGACGAGAGGCCGGCAGCGGACCGGCGTGCCCTTTGGATTGCCACCCCCAGAAAGAAAGGGACGAGCACGAGCAAAAGCACGATCGGGCTGTTGTCCGGGCTGGCGAGGATCTCGATGAGCTGCTTCATGGCAGGACGGGCAGCGATCAGAGCGGCCCCGAAATCCCCCCGTCTTTCCGAATCCGCCAGAAATGGATCGCCATCAGAAGGAGTGCCCCCAGAGGCATCGCGACGCAGTGCCAGACATAGGCCCGGAGAAGCGCGGCAGCCCCGACCTGGGACCCGCCGAGCAGCGCGAACCCGAGGTCGCTCCGCTGAGTCACTCCGACCCTGGACGCGAGCGGTCCGTCGTATCCTATCAGGGGGGTTGCGCGGGCCATGTTCGTTCCGACCGTGACCGCCCAGAAACCGAGCTGATCATCCGTGAGCAGGTACCCGGTGAACGACAGGAGCATCGTGAGCGTGAGGAGGAACACCCCCACGACCCAGTTGAACTCTCGTGGCGGCCTGTATGACCCGGTCAGGAACACGCGGAGCATGTGGAGCATCACGGTGATCACCATCAGGTGTGCTGCCCAGCGGTGCATGTTCCGGAGCAGGCACCCGAACGGTACGTCGTGCTCCAGGAACTTGATGTCTCGATACGCGTTCGCCTTGTCGGGGTGATAGTAAAACATCAGGAGCACCCCGGTGATCGTCAGGATCATGAACAGAAAGGCCGAGAGCCCTCCCATGCACCAGGTATAACCCGGCGAGAGCGCGTGCCGGCGGACCTTGGTCGGATGGATGTGCAGGAAGACGTTTGAGACAATGAAGAGGCCTCTATTCCGGGACGTGTCCTCGAGATCGTGTCGAACGATCGAGCGGTAGATCTGAGACCGCCCGAGAGAGCCAGCGATCTTGGCGAACCATCCTCTGGGAGTCTGTCGGAGCAAGCCTCCGCCAGGCTCGGTACGGTTCCCGGTCCCGGACGGCCCACCGTCCGCTGGGTCTTGGTCAGCCCGCCCATTCATCGGTTGCTCCCATCGGTTGCTCCGCGAGAATCGGGAGTTCGTCACCCTGGTCGCACCGGTTCATTGCCCCGACGTCTCCAAGGTCAGAGCCAGGAACGCCCGAGGATCGTCCCACTGGCCAAGCTCGCGCCGAAAGACGACGGCCGTGTCGAGCTCGAGCCGGCCATCGGCAGCCAGGCCGATCTGTACGCGTTCCAGCGGGCGCGGAGCCGGGCCTTCGAACGGGAGACCCTCCCGAGTGAACCCGGAGCCGTGACACGGGCACTTGAAGGTGCCCTCCGGCTCTCTCCAGACGGGCGTGCAGCCGAGGTGCGTACATTTGGCGTGGAGGGCGTAAATCCCGCCGGAATCGCGAACGATCCAGACTCGATGGGTGCGGACATAGCTCTCATCCACCTTGCCGATCTGAAGGTCTCCGGGAAAGCCGGCCTTGAACACGGTCGGAGTCTCCATCACCGCCCGAGGGAAGAAGAACCTCACGAAAGAGACAAGCGCGCCGAGGACGAGGTACACGAAGGCGGTCCACCCGGCCCAGAGTACGATCCGGCGACTGGTCGTCGGATGGTCCGTCGGTCGATCCCGATACCCGGCGGACTCCACGGCGATCCCCTTTCTCCGGACGGCACCCGAGCGGACTCGGCCGGCGACCGGTCGAGAGTCTCCCAGAGGTGCCGGCAGTATATCTCGCTCCTGGCGCGCTGAACAAGGGTGGGGCGCGAGGGAGGGGTGTGGTCCAGAGCCTCCTCTCCAAAAAAATAAAAACGGGCGGGGGTCGGTAGTTTAGGTTGGGGCAAAACCGCCATCCCGCCCGGAGATACGAGGGTATTGGACCTTTGGCATGATCCTTATCGGACCTCAGCGAGATCTTAATTAGACCAGCACATCCCTCGTTTGGTCAGGTTTTGTCCGGAGTCTGTGACTGGCTCCTCAGCCCTTCCGGCAGTCGCACTCCTTGATCGTGTTGATGCCAATGAAGATGTACCCCAGACCATTGCACTTCTTGCAGCTCTTCGACTTCTGTTTGATTTCCTCCGCGTGGCCCCTTCTGCGGAGCTCATCTGCCTTGCGCTTGTCCGCGCTGACGATGCTTTCGTACTCGTAGATCACCAGATCCGACGAATAGATCTCCACGTGTCTGGAAATCAGGTTGTCGATGGCCTTCATGAGAAGCTCATCCGAAGCCTTCAGGTCACCCAGACGTTCAGTCTCGTCGCGGGTCAGATCCCGTCCGATGATCGAGACGATTCGCTCCAGGACTTTCCGCGGAACGCCACGCACAACCGGATTGACCAAAGTCGCCGTTGTCCCGCTCTCCCGCGGGGCCGGACTCTTGCCCTCGGTATGGGGCGTCTCCTCGGCGTGGGTCGCAGGAGGCGTCGAAGGAGACGGCGAAACGAATTCAGGTTCGTCGAAGACGTTGGCCACCCCTCTGTTCGCAACGGTGTTCAGCAGGAAGAACCTGCCGGATCCCTCGGTATGGAACGGAAGGACCGTTCCCCGTGCGATCGCCTTGTTCAACGCTTGTTCGGTGGCCGATTGCGACAAGGACACGCTTCGGGCAATGGCTTCACTTCCAATGAACGTGCGGTCATGATCGAAGGCGTATGTAATCCGTCCAAGATAGAGGGTGACCAGGAGCTCCTCACGAGAGAGATCTCCTTGCAGAAGAAGGTCCAGAAGGGCCTCGGGAAGCGGGATGAAATTTCCGCGAAGATCTGGAAACGATGGGACTCTTCCGGACAAGTTTGCTCCTCCTTCGCCTATTGCTCCAGTGCCAGTGAATGGAATGCCGGTCAGAACAGTCCACTTAAGGCATTGCTCTTTACTCGAGATCGACGCGGTCGACCCGGGCCACGATCGACGCATCGGTCGGCACCAGCTTCACGCGTAGCCCGAGACCGGCTTCGCAGGAGGTCTCGCAAAAGACCTCTTCTCCTGGTCCCACGCCGATCCGATCCAGGGCGACGATGGGTCGTCCTTTTGGCTCTCGTTGGGGAGTCAAGGGCTGGACCAAAAGCAGGGGAAAACCCTTGAGCCCCTCATAGGCGAGGCTGGTCACGACTTTGCCGATCACGCGCGCGAAAAACATCCGGTCCGGTCACCCCCTAACACAGGATTCCTTGAGGTATCGCCGTTCGATCGAGAGGATCTTGTCGATTCGTCGCGAATGACGGCCTCCGGCAAACGGCACTTCCAGGAACGTCTTGAGAATCTTCCGGGCGTGTCCCACGCCCAGGGTCTGCCCTCCGAGTGTGAGCAGATTGGCGTCGTTGTGCTCTCGGGCATTGTTTGCGGAGTAGAGATCGTAGCAGCATGCCGCCCGAACACCCGGGACTTTGTTGGCCGTGATGGCTGATCCAATGCCAGCGCCATCCACCATGACCCCGAAGCAGACCTCTCGGTTCGCAACCGCCTGCGCCACGAGGACGGCCAGATCAGGGTAGTCGGAAGGATCGGTGTTGTAGGCTCCGAAATCGACGACCTGATGTCCCTCCTCGATGAGGAATTTCCTCAGGTCTTCCTTCAACGGGAAGCCCCCATGATCCGCTCCGATGCCGATCTTCACTCGTACATCCTCCTGTGACGCCCACGTCGCTAATGTGACGCACGCGTTGCTAACCCGCGTTGCTAAAGAGACAGGTCCACGGTCCGAAGGTCGATCCAACGTTGCCCGGACGATCCATTCGCCGTCATTTCCAACACCTCGCTGTGGGCGGGCCAACCCCGCTCCAGACAACGAATGAACGACTCCGTCATCCCCTTGAAGAACGCGGAGGAGGTCCACGCATCGGTTCTCGTCCGCCGGAGGAGCCCCTCTTGGATGGCACGCTTCGTCGATGGAATGAGACAAAGGCTCAGCTCATGGCGGCCACTCCGGCCCGGACACAAATTCCATGGAATCTTGAGCAGATATTCCTCCGTGAAGCGAGACCCTTTGCGCGGTCGATTCTGATAGCCCAATGGAAACACCCAGGAGAGAACAGAGTCCTCTTTCCTTTCCGCGTCCGCCTTGCCGGACGTTGGGAGCTCCGGCGCGAGACGAAACGCCACGGCCGGGTCCCCTTCTTCCGGTTCGTTCCAGGTCAGAACAACCTGGATCTGGTCGGAGCCACGGAACGACGAACCTTTCGGATAGAGCTGCCCCCCTTCCAGAACAACGTTGTTCCAACGACCAGTCCACCCCGTCTGTCGAGGAAGCTCCGGAGGCGCTTTCGTCGAAAGCTCGTACAGGAACCCACGCGGGGTCAGCGAGAACGATCTCTTGACTCTCGCGAACGTTTCGTCAGGATAGAACAGCGTCGAAAGGACACTGTAGCCTCTGGCAAGTCGATCCCTCAACCCTTTTTCGACCTCCGGACCGAACCCATCGACGATGACCAACGAAACGTCTGACCGACGCCCCTCGACCGTCATGACGTGAAGAAAGGGGTGAATGATAAGGTCGTCCGTGAGGTAGAACGCGGAGGAAACAGGAAGAAGCTTGGCCGTTGCGTCGACGCACCGCCTGACCTCGTGGTATCGGCTCTTGTCCATCTCGGGCCAGCGGGACGTAGCGTTCCACAAAATCGATCCGATCAGGATCAGGGGGATGGCCCAGCGACCGATCCGGTCGCGGCAGAAAGGACTCAAGACGAGGATCGCAAGGCCCAGGAACGCCACAATCGAAGGCAAGTACATGGTGTCCTTCTCAAGGGCGTTGTAGCAAAGGAAAAACAGCACGTTGCCCAGGACGATCGAGACCAAAAATCGAGAGAAACGCGGAAGACTTCCCAAGAGTGCCGCGAAGAATCCGTAGAGAGCCACGGCGGTCAAAGGTGCTCCCAGTTGATGCCGCAGGAACCAGAGGTACGCGAGCAGCTCCTTCTTGAACTCGACAAGAGAGAGGAGGTGGAGGTTTCCCGAGTAAAGAGTCCCCGTGCAGATCCGCAGGAACGTGGCAACGTTTCGAGGAAAATCGAAGTAGTTGATCGACCAGCGATGGACGGGCGTGTCGGGTCTTGCGAAGAAGACATAGGCCGTGTGAAGGTACGGAAGAGCTCCCAAAGCCATCATCCGCAGGAAAGGCCCCCAAGAAAGCACGCGTGGTCTAAGCAAAAATAGCCAGGGAAAAACAAAGAGAACGGTCGTGGGCCTGTGGAACAGCATCACTCCAAGGCCAAGAGCCAGCCATCGCAGCTTGGGACTTGCCTGGTCGGACGACTCGAGCCGGGCGATCCGGTACAGACAGAAGGCGAGAGCGGCCAGCTCCATCGAATAGACCTCTGCCACGGTCCCAAGCTCCCAGAACTGCGGAGCCACGGCCAAGGTCCAGCTCCCGGCCGCGGCAAGAGACCTCGAGGCCCCCATGCAATGGAAGGCCTTGAAGAGAAATCCCACGGCGAGGCAAGAGAAGACCGCCGAAAGGAAATTGGCTCTTGCCGGGATCGTTCCAAAGGGAAGCTTGAGAGCGAGCCACGTGAGGAGGTTGAATAGTGGGTAGCCGGGCGGATGGGGGATGTCGAGAAGATAGGCGTCATTGACGAACTCGGCCGAGTCGTACCAGTAGAGGTCGGGGCAAAGAGTCAGAACGAAGAGGACCAAGACCGGAATCGTGACCAGGAGAAACTCGAAAAGCGGACGAATCCGGGTCAAACGATCCGGAAATACCCCTTGAGTGTGCAGCGGATCTCCCGTGTGAAGTGGCGAGCGGTGGTCAGCCCCTCACCGGTCGGGTGGGCGATGGAGAACGACGTGTGTCCCTCTCCGCCTTCGCCCAGCCCCGCGTAGGAAGGGCCATTCTTGACGAAAATCGCCGTGTTCATCCGCGTGGCCATGCGGTGGAGATGGTCGAGGTTCTTGGAGTGCATCACCGCTGTGTGGCCACATCCCTTTTCAGCGGCATACGCCAGGTCGATGGCCTCATTCACGTCCTTGACGCGAACAAAGGGAAGGACCGGCATCATTTGCTCCTGGAAGACCAGCGGATGGTCCTTGGGCGTCTCGATCAAGGCGACTCGAAAACTCTCCGGGACGTCGAGTCCGATCCTCGAGAGAATGACCTGAACATCCCGACCGAACAGATCGCGGTTGAGATGCCCGGGTTCCGGGAAGATGAGTTTTTCCAGACGGGCCACGGCAGAACCGATGACGTGATAGGCCCCCGCCTCTTTGAGGCGCTCCAAAAGCTCATCCGCGATCCTCTCGACAGCGATGATCTCCTTTTCGGCGATGCACAGGACCGTGTTGTCGAGACCGGCTCCGTCGACGATGCATCGGGCGGCGTGTTTCAGATCGGCCGTTTCATCGACCACCACGGGGGGATTTCCAGGCCCTGCCGTGATCGCCTTCTTGCCGGACCGAAACGCCGCCTTGACGATCTCGCCCCCGCCGGTGACGACCACCATCCTGACATCGGGATGGTTCATGGATCGGAGAGTCGTGTCCTGCGAGGGGTCGAGCGGAGCGGTCAAGAGATTGGCCGGCCCGCCTGCTTCGACGATGGCACGGTTCAAGAGGCTGACCGTTGCCTGGGTGACCCGCTTGGCCCGGGGATGGGGGTTGAACACGACCGCGTTTCCGGCAGCCACCATGCCGATGGAGTTGCAGATCACAGTCTCCGACGGATTCGTACAAGGGGTCACCGCGGTGAGAACACCCCAAGGAGCACGCTCCATCAACGTGAGACCATCGTCACCGGAGACCACTCGCGATTCGAGGTCTTCCATTCCGGGCGTCTTGACCGTGGCGAGCCGGTTCTTCTTCACCTTGTCCGCCACGCGCCCCATGCCCGTCTCGGAAACGGCATGGATCGAGAGGGACTCGAGGTTCGCAAGCGCCCGCGCCCGCATGTTGGAGATCATCGCTCTCCTGGTGGAGAGCGACAGTCCCCTCAACGTCTCGAACGCTTTGCCTGCCTCGGCCACGCACACGTCGATGTCCCCGAACACACCGTCTTGTCCCGCCCAGAATTCGGATATCGACGGTGAAGTGCAAGGCTGGGCCGTCGTCACCCTCGTAGAAGTTTCCGGCTCCGGACGATTGCCTTCGTGGATCTTCTCGAGAACCTGCCGGACGATGGACTGAATCTCGTCTGGAGACACGTTCATATGCTCGAATCGACCGTCACGTTGTCTATGATTCCGACCACGGCGGCGTCCACCGGCTTCTTGTCGGTTCGCGACGTCTGGCGGGCGGAGCTTCCCGAAACAACCAACACCGTTTCACCGGAACCGGCCCCTACCACATCGACGGCTACGGTAAACTCACCGGTCTCTTTGTGGGCGAGATCCAGTTTCTTGACCACAAGGAGCTTGAACCCCTGGAGGCCCTCCACCTTGCGGGTGCAGACGACGGTTCCGGCAATTTTTGCGATGAACATCGTTACCCCGGGAGGCGGCCCCTTTTCATATCAGTCGCCGCGTTCTGTCAATGAAGACAGGAACGGACGCGTGTTCGAGCGTCTACTTCTCTTTGCGTGGGTTCGCGCAACCGATCGGAAGGATCCCTTCGAGGCTCTGGTGAGGCCTGGGGATCACATGCACCGCGACGAGTTCACCGACCTTGTTGGCCGCTGCCGCCCCCGCGTCAGTCGCTGCCTTCACGGCCGCTACGTCGCCGCGCACCATCGCGGTCACGAAGCCGGCCCCGATCTTCTCGTAGGAGACCAGGGTCACGTTGGCGGCCTTGACCATGGCGTCGGAGGCCTCGATGAGGCCGACTAGTCCCTTGGTCTCGATCATGCCCAGCGCTTCACCGCTCATCAGGGGATCCTCCTCCGGATCATCCAGTCACTGTCTCCACGTCGAATTCGACCCAGCCGATGCCAGCCTGGAGATGACTCATTTCTTCGTCATCCGGGAGCTATCAGAAAACCCCGACCCTTCTGTCCGGCCGCAGGGCCTGTGGCGGGGTCACCTACATGCAAGAGCATCCCCGTAAGTGCCGTGTGATTAGGAGTTTTGAACCTGTAACGAATACAGGTCGGTTGTCTGCTCGAATAGGTTTCCGGACCGTCCATCCGGCACCTCGATGAGGTACCTTCGGGCGATCCATCGCCCACCGAAACCAGATTCCCTCACTCACTGGTGTTGGCTCAAAACATCAGCATCATCACGAGCACCACAGGGAGCTATCTGAGAGTATCACAGCCTCTTTCGCAAGATCAAGGTCCTGTGATCAGCAGAATCTGCTCTCGGACCCAAGTGGCGGTTCCACGAGACAGGGGGTCGGTGCCGTAGGTCAAGGTGAAGAAAGCCCTCTGAAGGAGCACTTTGAGGTTTTCCTTGGACGTTCGCTCGATGCGCATTTTGAGACGGGCGCTCGGCTTCTCACCGGCGAAGTCGAAGTTGATACACTCTCTTCGAGACAGTCCTCCATGGACAGAACCGTGCGAAGTGTGAGCCGGCACGCAGACCCGGAAGAAGTAATGATCAAAGGTCTTTGCTCCCCCGAGGAGCGAGACCATCACTCCCCTTCGAAGTTCGCTGGTCGTTGGGAGGCGTCCGATGTATCTCTGCCACATCGCGATCACGTGAGAAGAATGGGGATCCCAAAGTCCACAGGCAGCCGAATCGATCTCGTGCTCCGGAGAACTCTCGAAATGAGAATCCTCGGCGGTCCCTTCCACGCTATTGCGGGGATCGGCAACGAGCTGCGCAAGACCGGCTGTCGCGCCAAAAAACATCTGAATCCCGATGAAGAGCCCTAGGAGCCTGTCGGAGCAGGACTCCGTCGGGTTGAGGATCCGCATGTGGACAACTCCTTGGAGCAGGTTTACTCTGCGGTGGAAGTATAGGAACCTCACGGAACGTGTCAAGCCACCTGGGACACAGTCTCAGAGGCAGAATGCCAGGCTCCCCGAGGTTCCTTCCAGATGCGAGAGTTCTTTTCGAGTTCTTCGAGTTCCACAAGCGACACACTCGACATCGTGCGGTATCGGTACAGAGTTCGACCCGGCGATCGCTGCGTCTGGAGGAGCTCCTGAACCCGGAATTCCCTGGACCCGCATCCGGGGCAATCGCCATCGAAATAGCGAAGATCCTCCAGATTTCCCGAGAAGGAACAGCGGGAACAGTGAATGAAATCCCCCCCTACGAGAAGCTCACAAAGCCACACACAGAGGAGACCTCCCACGCTCATCCAGAGAGGAAGAGTGAGGTACGCGCGGGAGAAATCGGCCCAGAGGATGTATCCACTGGCCAGGCCGAAGGTGAGGGTCGAGGCCAGAACGCCAGCAGCCCTTATCGGGCGCATTCGAGCCTTTGGCCAGAAAGGCGGCGGTATCCGGAGGATCAACGACCTGATGCTTGCGATGACCGCGAAGGAGAAGACGAGGATGGCCAATGCCTCGAGCATGAGGGCTGAGTACAATCCCGACTCCACGGGGATCGACTCGGCTTCCCTGTGTTCACCGCATCGAAGACCCAGGTGTCGCCGCGGGTCGGTCGATCCCTGTTTCTTCTGAACGCAGTAGACGTCATATCGGGCAAGCTGTCCGCAGATCCCGCATCCACTGACCGGCAGGATCGATCGAGCCTGTTTCCAAGCCTTCTGCGTCTTCAGCGCCTGGATCTTGGCCAGAGCTCCGGTGCGATAGATCAATCCGGTCATCACGGTCACGATGAGGAACATGAGGAGAACGCACTGCCTGCTCGTAAGCGTTCTCACGTCCGAACGCGGGAACGAACCCCCATCGATTCTCTGGTCGATGCCGAGGATTTCGCTCAACCGAAGATCACCAGCCTCGCAACCTCAGGTAAGGAACAAAAAGGAGCGATCGGATCAGGATCGACAACGTCAGGGTGGATTGGCCGCGAGCACGGTCCATGAACTCGATCGGTGTCTCTCGGATGACGAGCTTCTTGATCGCAGCCCGGAACAGAAGCTCCTGTAGAAGTGAAGGCCCAGTCGATCGACACGTCTGGACCTCGCACTCCCTGAGAGCCTGGGCTCGAAATCCTCTGTAGCCGCTGGTCACGTCCTGTGGAGAGAGCCCAAGACAGACCCGTGTGTATCTGCGCGCGACTTCCGAAATCAGACGTCTGTGAAGTGGGCGGTCCGCATCCCTGCCGCCCGGTATGAATCGAGATCCGAGAACGATGTCCGTCTGACCGCCTTCCAAAATGCGAACCATCTCGGGAAGATAGCGGGGATGATGGGAAAAATCGGCGTCCATCTCGAAGACAAAATCAGCCCCCATCTCGAGAGCGCGACAAAACCCGGCAATGCCGGCCGTGCCACGCCCTCTCTGACCTTCCCGAACGATGAGATGAATGCCCGGTCGACAGCTCTGAATCTCGCGGACGACCTCCCCCGTTCCATCCGGCGAACGGTCGTCGATGACGAGAGTCTCCAAGTCGACGAGACCCAGATCATGGATCGCGTTCAGCAACTTGCCGATGTTTTCCCGCTCGTTGTAGGTCGGTATGGTGACGATCGTCTTGGGCATGAGCTCTCCCAACGCAGGGAGGAGGGAGTCTATCGATTGAGTTCACGGCGTCCGACGATACCCGCAAACGTGACCAGAAGGTCACAGGAAAGTCGACGTCACTGTTGCGGCAGGATGATCTGATCGATCGAGACCGGTCTCAACTGAAACGCCTTTGCCAGGTTCTCTGCCAGGATCCGGGACTGATTGTACAGGGGTTCCCCGAGTTGACGAGACTCTTCGAAGAACAGCGCCTCGTAATCAGCCTGGTAAGACATGAGCCTCTCCTGCAGATACTCATCGGGGCTGCCAAGATGGTCTTGCAGGTCCTTCACGAGCCCCACGAGTCCCATGTTGTTCAGCCGAAGAGCGTCGAAGACGACCTTCTCCTCGATGGTCTCCGGAGACATGACTCCAAAGGCGCCGGCCATTGCCACGGCCCGTACGATCTGGATTCTCTCCAGATCAGAGATTCCGGCCACTCTGAGAAAGCTCTCGGCCACGGCCGCTCCGATGAACCCCGAGACAGAGTTGTCACCAGCGATGCTGACCCCAAGATCCTGGAACAGACAGGTCAGGATCAAAATGAGGGGATGCACGGGATGGGGAACCCGGCGGGCGATCTCGACCGACAGGCGCACCACTTCGAAAACATGCGACGGATCCCGGCCGTTGTGCGTCTGCGAAGCATCCTTGACGAAGATCTCCACCCGGCGAATGAGGTCGACCTCTTCGGACTTGAGGTTGCGGATGAACATGGACACTCCTTCGATGAAAGTGGTGTCCCGGCCAGGTGTCCAGACACCAGCTCCATTTTTCTCATCGGCAACCCTTCAAGAAAACTTCAAGAATACCTCCGGAAAGTCCAAGATCTTGGCAGGATTCGACTCGATCGATGAGGGGTACGAACCGGACCGACAGGTACGAACCGATTGTTGATAGGACATTTTCAATCAGAGATATGGCTGTTCTTGTCGATGTAATGACCGTCCGAGCAAATCGATCGAGGACTTCACAAGCCATGAACCTGACGCTCAAGGCGATCCTGGGAGGTATAGTGAGCGTTCTCGCCCTCATCTTCCAGGGTTGAAGCGATCCTCCCCGACACAAGAGCCTTCATTTGTCTACCATTGAGCCCCGCCCCTAGCCGGCGGGGTTTTTGTTGTCGGTGTCATTGGTGTTAGAATGGCTATCATGAAGGTCGCTGTTCTCGATTTTGACCTCTGTTTCATCCAGCTCGTCGTTGCCACGCTGTCGGCGGACGGATGCATTTCTCTGCTCGGGGATTTCGTGCACGACATTCCTCTGACGAAATCGTGGACTCCTGGCCGTCCGTTCGACCGGAGCGAGCTGGAGCAGACCATTGCCGGACTGAAGAGCCTTCATCACATCCTTCAACAACGGATCGGCAAGGAACACCTCCACGAGGACAAGCCCGTGGAATCGCGGAATCCAACGAACGAAGCGACCGTTGGCGCCGAGCTCCACCCGGAAAGCCACGGGCGCGTATCATCGACAGATCTTCACGGACAGGCACGCCCGCTCCGTCTCTGTGGTTCCCCACTCTTGAAGGAAGCCAAGAATGTGGCTGAACTCCGCAGCAAGACCGAGATGATCTTCCGGTCGCCGCTGGAGATCCTCTCGAACGGTGATCACGCCGCGTATGGTTTTCTGGGCTCGCACGACACCCGGCTTCTCGCTCCCGGACATCTCGTCGCGACCGTGCATGTGGGCACCCATTGCACGGAAATCTGCCTGGGAGAGGGCCCCAGAATACTGGACGCCCTTGTGCTCGATATCGGCACCGACCCGTTGACCAAACGCTTCGTGTCAGAACCCATTCCCACGCCCAAGCAGTGTCTCGCGCTCTCGGAGTATCTGAACGACTCGATCGATCTCGGGTCGCTGAAAACGATGGCCTCGGGTCGGCCGATTACCCTCGTTGCCTCGGGTCGAATGGTCACCTCTTTGTCCGCCATGGCCGCGGGTCACGCCTATTACGACCGGGCCGTGCTTCACGGGACAACGCTCTCGATGGAGTCCATCTATGACTGGTTCAACCTCCTTGCGAAAACGCCGGTGAGCCAGCGGATCGAATTCCCCGGTCTACCCCCGTCGCTTTCACACTCAATCTTGGCGGGAGCCGGCATCCTGCTCTTCGTCCTGGACAAACTGGAACTCAGCGAAGTCACTGTCTCGGGCGGGGGTCTGCGTACCGGGGTGCTCCGGGACACGCTGGGAATGGATCGTCTCTTCCAGTGAAAGGGCTCTTCTCTCCAGCAGTGAAAGGGCTCTTCTCTCCAGGATTGGTGGCCATCCTGGTGGCCACTGTCGTGTGGCGGGTGAGCTTCTGCATCCCGATTCATTGGCCAGGGATCGGAGACCCGAACTACTACGATGACGTGGCTCGTTCACTGGCGCGAGATGAGGGGCTGAAGAGCCGCTGCCTGTGGAACCTCACAAGCTTGCCCCCGGAGTTGCCCTACCCCGCGTGCGGGTATTGGGGACCGGTCCTGCCCGTGCTTCTGGGCGTCGCCTATCGGCTGTTCGGCATCGAGCTCAGAGTGGGCCAGGCCCTCATGGTCGTTCTGGCTCTCCTGCTCTGTCTGGTCGGCGATCGAGTAACCCGTCTGTTCCTCAAGAAGAACACTCTGATCGTGGCGGCCGGAGGTCTCTTGGCCTTTCATCTGCCGATGTGTTACTTCTCCGCGACCCTCGACACACCGGTGCCGTTCGCGCTCTTCGCCAATCTCTGCCTTTGGCCGCTGACCCTTGCCCATACCGGCTTCATTCCGGGATTCTTCCTCGCGATTCCGGGAGCTCTTGCTTCCCAGCTCACCCGGGCCGACGGAATTCTGCTACCGATCCTGGTTTTCGGGTTCGCCGTCCGGTCCTGGCGACGGGGTGACCTTTCCAATCGGGCCCTCGCTCTTCTCGTGATGGTCTACCTGGCGGCGTGGTCACCCTGGCTGATCCGAAACCAGATCGCCTTTTCGACCCCCTTTCCCTCCTCTGTGACGCAGTCGATGGCGCTCCGCGAGTATTCCGATCTGTTCAGAATCAACACGAGACCGTCACTGGCCACGTTCCTTCAACGGGATCCGGGGGAAATCGTCCGGGAGAGGATCCAAGCGTGCATCTCCAACATCCGCACCCTCATGTTCGGAGAGAACATGATCCCCGTGTTCCTGTTCCTCATCGCCCTCCCGACCCTCATTTCCAACCCCTTTGCCGCCCCATTTCTCTGGTACTCGCTTCTTCTCTTTCTCGCCATGAGCCTCGCTTTTGGCCTTCAGTCCGAGAACGGCAGCTTCATGCACTCCGTGCCCGCGCTCTATCCGTTCTTGTTCGCCGGGGCCATGGAGGGAATCGACTCCATCTTCCGTCGGGTTCAGCCCGGACCGGGTCCCTCTCTCTTCCGTCGGGTCGGAAGAACCCTGGAGGGAATGGCTCCTTGGCTCTTGGTCCTTTTCTTTGCCGTCCACTCGAGTGCCGGATTCCTGTTCCCAGGCCCATTTCGCGTTGCGTTTGACGAGCTCGACAAGGTCCACGGAACCCTCGAGGAGTGGAGAACACAACAGGAAGGCAAGGACCGGGATTGGCCGCTGATGTCCAACGATTCTCTTGCTCTGGTGGGGCTTCTGGGCAATCCGGTCATTCAGGAACCGCGCGATCCGGGCGACGACTGCGTCTTCGACCTCGCCCGTCGCTATCGCGTGGAATACCTGGTCCTCTTCGAGAATGTCCGGACGATGGTCCGCCCCTGGGATCGACCGTCGTACTCAAGAGGCCGGTCATCTCTTCACCGAGATAGACGCTTTCCCCTGAACTGTCCGGTTCTGGGCCTTTCCGGGATCGTCATCTATCGATTCGACCACGACCGCTGATCCCGCGCGAACAACGAAAAATCGTCGTCCGGGACTCGTCAGGGCCGGAAGAGGGGGTTGCTCTACTTCTTCTGGGAATTGGCTGCCTCGACGTAGGTCAACCGAAGATTGGTGAGCTGAAGATCCAAAAACCGTCGTTCGTCTTCGCTCAGGTTCCCCTTGGTCTTGGCCTGGAGCATGTCGAGGACCTCGATCATTTCGCGGGCGCTATCCAGGTTGACCTCTCCCTCCTTGCCGGTGGAAGGGTCGGCCAGCTTTCCCAGGGCGGTCAACCCAAAAGAGCTGAGCATCTGAACCAAGCCGACGAACCGAACTTCCTGCATCTTCTCCGGACTGATGTTCTTCGGATCACTCACGGTGACAGGCCCCTTTCACTCCATGTAGAACTCGCGCAGCCGTTTGGAGCGCGATGGGTGACGAAGTCTTCGGAGAGCCTTGGCCTCGATCTGTCGGATTCTCTCCCGAGTGACACCGAATTTCTGTCCGACCTGTTCCAACGTCATGGGCCATCCGTCATCCAGGCCGAATCGATACCGGATCACTTCGTTCTCCCGATCGGTGAGCGTGGACAAGATTTCAGCGATCTGCTCCTTGAGGATCGACCGAGAAGTCGATTCCTGGGGAGCGATGGCGTTCCGGTCTTTCACGAAATCGCCGAGGCAAGAATCGGAGTAGTCCGATCCGAGAGGTGTTTCCAGCGAGATCGGAGGAGTGGCCGAACGGTACGCGTCCTTGATCTTCTCCGGGTTCATGTTGAGTTCCCGGCCGATCTCCTCGTGGGTCGGCTCCCGACCGTACTCTTGAGTGAGCATCTGAGCGGTCTTCTTCACCTTGGCGATGGTCTCGTTCATGTGAACGGGTACTCGGATCGTCCGGGCCTGGTCCGCGATGGCGCGGGTGATAGCCTGTCTGATCCACCAAATCGCGTAGGTGGAAAACTTGAAACCCTTGGCGTAGCGGAACTTCTCAACGGCACGGATGAGACCCTGGTTTCCCTCCTGGAGCAGATCCAGGAAATGCAGACCTCGCCTCGTGTACTTCTTGGCCACGGACACGACCAGTCGCAGGTTCGCTTCCACCAGCTTCAACGCCGCAGAACGGTCGCCCCGTTCCATGCGTTTGGCCAGCTCGACCTCCTCCGCCGCGTTCAATAGATGAATGTTGCCGATCTCCTGCAGGTAGGCTTTGAGCGAGTCGTCGCTCCGGATGTCTTCGTCCTCCTCCTCCACGGGGAAGACGAGATCCTCGCCATCCTGAGCCGCGATCTGGGGCCCCGCGGGAGAGTTCTCGTCTCGATCGATGACGGTGATCCCCTTCTCGGACAGCGCGCTGACAATGTCTTCGATCTGCTGAGGAGTGATGTCCTCCGGCACGAGGTCGTTGATCTCGGAAAAAACGAGATAGCCTTGTTTCTCGCCTTTCTGGATCAACGTCGTCAGAATTCCACCCATCGTCTCGGTGAGTTCTTCTCCCTCGGTCTCCGTTTCAACGAGCTTGGCCGGGTAGGGAGCCTCATAGTTGTCGACGTCCCGGAACTCCTCTTCCTCCGGGAACGGAGGGCTTCCACCCCACGACTTTTCCGTGGTGGCTGCCCAAGTGCGAGCAGGTCCCTTCTTCGTCACCGCGTTTCGGACCTCTCGAGAACTCACTTTTGGAGAAACCGGTGGGATCCAGAAGGTTTCGTCCGTGCGGACCGGCTTGATCACCGGCCCTATCCCGTCGATGTCGGACTCATCGAAGGCCTCGGCTGAGGGCTCCTCGTCATCGGTCGAGACAGGGGTCTCCGATGCTCGACGTTTCCGATCTTTCTTCTCGGGTTTCTCAGACGATGATCCGGAAACGGACCCGGCGTCCGATCTCACCCGGGGTCCTGGTGCTTCCTCGACATCCTCAGTGTCGACCGAGGCCGGGTCAGCCCCAAAATCGGGAGACCCTTCATCTGTCAAATCGCCAAGATCTTCACCGAACTCTTCACCGAACTCATCCGGCCCATCGCCACTGAGGCCCCCCTCGGTTTGTCCATGAACCGGCCGCGCCGCTTCCCCTTCGCCATGAGGAGCGCCCCGCGTGCTTCTGGCGAGAACCCCTTTGGAAAGGCTCTTCCGGGCGACCTGCCGGGACGGGGGCTTCTCTGTTTGTGAGCCCCTCTTGGACCCAGGAATCGCTTCCGCCTTGGAGCCGGTCTCGTGTGCACTCTCCCGATTCTTCTGAGATCGACTGTCCGGATCGATCGTCATCTGCGAAGACCGAGCGGCTCCCGGCTTCCGGAGTTCCGAAGAGTCCCTGACAGAAGGGGCCTTCATCGATCCCGGTTCACGGGAGACCGTCTTTTTGGTCTTGAGACCGGTCGACTTTGGTTCCTTGGTGTGGATCGTACCCGAGCTGGGGCCCCCCTTTTCGGAAGAGATCGGAGTCTCGCTGTCCGGGCGGCCCTTCTCTGTCGAGGTGGGTTTGCCCTTTGAACTGCCCCGATGCGACGTCTTCTTCCCGGAGTCCTGCTTCGACACGTTCGCTCCTCTGGAGGTTTTGGAATAGGCTCTGAGTCAATAGGTCGGCCATTCTATCCATGGTTTTCAGGGTCTGTCAAGAACACCTTCCATCCACTAGAGTTAAGATCAGATCAGGTTTTCTGAATGCCGAGCGTCAGGGCCCGCCGGTCCGAAATCGAAAGACGAGAAACGATACGACAGATTCTTGCTCACTGGACAGCGCAATGGCATTGGCCACCCGGAAATCAAGACGCAGGAAAGTCTTGGGCCCAACCCATCGAGGGTCCAAACCCGCGATCGATTCCTGCCGCCCCTCCTCCGGGGTTCGAAACACGGCAACCTCTTTGAGCCGGGCAGGGTCAACTCCGACCGAAAGAACGAATCGGTTGCCGGGGACCAGCTTCTCGACCGCAAGCCCCACCTCGATCTGTTCGATTCGAGGAGGGAACGAAAGCGGCCCCGACGAATTGTAGCAGAGTCTGGTGTTGAACCCCATGCGAGTCGCGCTTTCATGCCATTTTCTAACGGGATAGCCTCGTTTCGTATAGAAATCGCCAGACGATCCGGCAGGAACGATTCGGGCGTCCGGGAACGACGAACGGTCCACACGAGACGGACCAGCCTCGAAATCGAGAGCCACGAGACTCCCGCTCTCGATCCATGGGTACGAACGAACCCCCAGGGCTGCTTCCAAGAATCGGCTCCGCTCGAACGGAAGTGGAAACTCGATCTTCAGACGATCGCAGACAATCCTCAAGTCTTCCAGGGACTCGAGGCCCATCCACACCCGCCTCTTCTGGTCGAGTGGCGCTTCGGGATCTGAGAAGTAGGCTCGATACACCCTCGAGAACTCGCTGAGCGATCGCGCCATCGTCTCGACAGCGAGACGATCGACGATCCGGGATTTCCAACGTTTCCGGAAGTCGAGAGTCGCTGGGTCGCGCTTGAAGCGATGGCCGAAGGGAATCGCCTCCACCTCGGTTTCCAGCTCTCGGTACAGTCCTTCCGGCCGACAGGTCTCCAACTCCGTCAACAGCCTAGCGGCCAGGGCAGAGGGAGAGACGGTCCGGATGGTGTCCCTCCAACCGGACATGGGGCCGTCGGGCAAGACTGTCAGCTCGTACCGTTGCGCGGGGTCGAGTAGAGTCATCCTCAGCTGATGCGCTGTCTCGACCGACTCTTCGCAGACCAGACTTTCAGCCGAGGAATCAATGGGCCGAACGCGAACCCGGCCACGATACGGGTGTTCGGATTTCCAGCGAATCTCAGCCCAGTCGCAGCCCGTGAGAATCGTCGGCTCCGGAGTCTCCCCGGACATCGACGCGGCGACCGGCACGGCTTTTCCTCCCCTGTGAACAATGACCAGTGTGACCGCGAGGAAAGCACCCAGCCCCAGGAGGACGATCGACGAGAGCCTGTGTCTGGTGCGCGGACTCCCGATGTAACCTCCACTGGGAGCACTCCGATCCCGCCCAGAGCGCCGGAGGTCGGCCGTGGGAGACTCGGCCTTCTGGTCGACGGGCCTGGAACCGGTCTCCACCCGGGTCAAATCCCTCAACACGTCGCTTGCACTCTGGTATCTCTCCGAGGTGTTCTTTTTCAGACAGCCATCGAGGATCTCCACCAGGCCGGGAGGGCACTGTTCCCGGAGCTTGCGGACAGGGATCGGATCGGCCGACAGGATCTTCTGTCCCGATTCCTGGATACCCTTTCCGGGGAAAGCCTTCTCCCCGGTGAGCAGTTCATAGACGACCGCCCCCAGAGAGAACAGATCGGATGGCGGCCCGACCTTCTCACCTCTGAGCGTTTCCGGCGAGAGATAGCTGGAGGTTCCCAAGATCTTGCGGTCGAGCGTGATTCCGCTGCGGTCCAGGATCTTGACCAGTCCGAAGTCCATCAACGTCGCGTGTTGATGCTGGTCGACCATGATGTTGTGGGGTTTGATGTCCCTGTGGATGATTCCCTGGGCATGGCAATACGCGAGGGCCTCGAGAACCTGATGGAAGATCTCCAGAACCAGAGAGATGGAAGGAGGCCCCTGCTCGGTAACGAGTTGGCGCAACGTCCTTGCCTCCAGCAACTCCATGGCATAGAACGGCTGCCCCTCCAGCTCTCCGCAGTCGAGGATCCTGATGATGTTGGGATGAACCAGGAGGGTGCACGCCTGCATCTCGAGCATGAATCTCGAGATCGCCCGAGGGTCCGAAGCGAGAGAGGAAGGGAGCAGCTTGATCGCGACCAGTCGCTCGAGAGGGCGCTGAATCGCCCGGTAGACGATCCCCATTCCTCCCTGGCCTATCTTCTCGACCAGCTGATAGCGGGACATTTCCCGACTAGTCCCGGCTGACCTTGATCAGGTCCTCCAGGGGGCTCGTTCCGGCCAACGCCTTGGTGCGGGCTGATTCCCAGAGGGTTCGCATCCCCTCCTTGATGGAGGTATCACGGATGGTGATCAGCGAGGCGTTGTCGATGATCATCTGGCGGATCGTATCGGACATGAGCAGCACCTCGAAGATGGCCTCTCGTCCCAGCACGCCGCGACCGGAGCAGGTGGTGCATCCGTGGCCCTTATAGAAAGGATAGTCGATGTACTCGTCGACATCGAGGTTGGCTGCGATCAACTGTTCTTTGACGACCTCGGCCCGCTCTTTGCACTCGGGGCAAATCTTGCGCACGAGTCTCTGAGCCACCGTCACGTTGAGGGCAGCCGCGAACAGGTAGTTGTCGATTCCGATGTTCTGAAGTCGACCGATCGTGTCAACGGCCGTGTTGGCGTGGATCGTGGCGAACACCAAGTGTCCGGTAAGCGAGGCCTGGATTGCGATTTCGGCCGTCTCGTAGTCTCGAATCTCTCCGATCATGATCACGTCGGGGTCCTGCCGCAGGATGGAGCGCAGGCACTTGGCGAACGTAAGCGACTTCTCCGGATCGGTCTTGTTGATCCGAACCTGACTCTGATGGATGCCGGCGAGTTTGTACTCCACCGGATCCTCGACCGTGATGATCTTGGTCTCGCGATTGTTCAGGATCGACAGCGACGAGTAGAGGGTCGTGGTCTTTCCGGACCCTGTTGGCCCGGTCACCAAGACCCATCCATAAGGCCGGAAGATCCCTTTCTGGTAACGCAACAGGTCGTGCTCTTCGAAACCGAGTTCGGAGAGTTTGAGCTCGAGGCCAGAGGCTCCCAGAATTCGGATGACGACGTTTTGGCCGTAGATCGAGGGCAAGATCGAGACGCGGAAGTCGATGTTCTTTCCCTTGAGCTGCACCTTGAAGCCCCCGTCTTGGGGGATGTGTCTCTCGGTGATGTCCATGTCGCACATGATCTTGACGCGGGAAAGAACGGCGGCCGCTGCGCTCTTGGGGATGTGCTGACGGTCGTAGAGATCACCGTCGATCCGGAACCGGACGATGACGTCTTTGATCGTCATCTCGATGTGAACGTCCGTGGTTCGTTCCTGGATCGCCTGCAAGAGCAGTCTGTTGACGAGCTGGACGATCTTCGACTCGTTGGACTGTTTCTTCAGGTTGTCCAGGCTCAGGTTGTCCAGGCTCTCGCCTTCTTCGCCATCCTTGGCGGAAACCGAGAGCTCCACGTCCTTGATGACGTCCTCGACAGCCATGTCCTCGAGAAGTTGCTCCGCCGAGGCCGTGACTTTGGCGATGACCTTGGCGAGCGCGGCCTTCTGGGCCACGACAAAGGCCACCCGATAGCCGGTCATCCGGGAGATCATCTGGAAACCGGCCAGGTTGGTCGGATCGTGAACAACCAGGGTGAGGACGTTGTGCTCGAGCTTGAAGGGCAAGATTTGATCGATATTGATCCGATCGGGCGGGAGCAAGGCCATCAGCTCTTCTTTGGGGGAAAATGAGGAAACGTCCAGGTAGGGGACATTGAACTGGGTCGCGAGGGCTCGCGCGAGGATCTCCTCGGTGAGGATTCCGGCCTCGATCCAGATCTCCCCGACCCGCTTGTTCCGGTTCTCCCTCTGGACCTCCAGGGCGAGTTGAAGCTGCTGGGGCGTGATGAGACCCTTGGACATCAGGATCTCGCCGATCTTCTTCTTGGATATGAACTCCGACGCCATGGAGAGGGGACCCTTTCTTCTCTTCTCCCGGAACTAGTCAGCCGATCACTCTCAAGGTTACCACAAGCTCTCTTGGTGTACAGACCGATGAGTGAGCAAACCCGAAAAGTGGGAGATCCCTGAGCAAGCCCCATCCCAGGACCCGGACAAACACGGAGGCACCGAGAAGCACGGAGGTTTGATTCCTTTATAATGACCTCATGGCACGCCACACGCTGCTCAACGACATCGTCTTCAAGATCGTCTTCGGAACCGAACAGAACCGACACCTTCTCCGGGCTCTGCTCAACGCCCTCCTTCGCCTCACCGAC
>Ga0074195_1000249_pt1 | contig 122991 bp, 107 predicted proteins | sample EPASupsiteHSE623_FD_64525 | JGI IMG/M metagenome (GOLD analysis project Ga0074195, IMG submission 64525) | Bioremediated contaminated groundwater from EPA Superfund site, New Mexico - Sample HSE6-23 | ecosystem: Environmental > Aquatic > Deep subsurface > Groundwater > Contaminated ... | reverse complement strand
AGGATGTTATTGAACGGGTACCGTCACGACAGACCATTGTTGAATGCGGAAATCCCAAAACGCGGAGAAAAGTGTAACCTATGTACCTGGAACAAAATGTAACCCATGTACCCGGATCATACCCAACTGGACGCTAACAGATCCTGTTACCCGTGTAACCTTCAATGTCGGCATTGCCTATGGGTCCGATACAAGACTTGCCCATCAGACGATACTTAACACAGTGGGGTCAAACCCTCTTGTGCTTAAAAAACCGGAACCCCAGGTCAGTCTGCTTGATTTTGGAGAGAGCTCACTGAATTTTACAGTCTTTGCTTTCGCAAAGCAATTATCAGATCGTCTCACTATTATTCATGAACTTCATATAGATATTGAGAAAGCCTTGCGCGAACAGGGCATAACCATTCCTGTTCCTCAGCGCGATATCCATATAAGGTCATATGTGCAGGAACCGCAGGCAGACTGATTTTTTGTGAATCAGAAAAATAACTTTTTTTAGACCTTGTCAGGCAGTTGAGCTTTGCCGATCTTCTTCCAGGAAATAAGCAAACTCCCCTCCCACAATGAGAATCGTCGAAGAATAATACACCCACAAAACTAAAACAATCAAGGTACTTAATGAACCATAAAAAATGGAGTATCTGGCGAGATGGACGACATACCAGGTGAAAAGATGTTTGGCCAGTTCCCAGAGCAGGCCGGTAAAGATGGCCGCCTGAAGAGCGGATTTGAAGTGAACCTCCTTATTGGGGATGATTTTGTAAATCAAAAAAAACATGCCGACGGTGAGGAAAAAAGGGAGCAGGTATTTCAGAATCCATTGAATTGTCGGCCCTATTGCCACGGGAATCTGTCCCTGGTAACCCTGCAGGAAGATGACAACAGAGCTAAGAATCATGCTCACAAGGAGGAGGATCCCCGCCAGATAAATCATCAAAAGATCGATGCCGATTCTGTGAAATATCCCCCCGCTCTTCTCCACCATGAACACGATATTGAGAGCAATTCGCAGGGAGCCGAAGACACATGTGGAGAACCAGAGCAAACTTACAAATCCCAGGATTCCCATAATCTGACGGTTTTGTATGACATCTATAAGGTTTTTCATAATCTTTGGATCCAATGCCGGAATCACATCTCTGAAATAGGCGCGAATATGATTGAGCACTTCCTGGGCATTGTAAATATATGCTCCAGCCAATGCCAATAGCACCACGATAAAGGGGATCAAGTTAACGAGGATATTAAAGGCAATCCCCGAAGATAAGAAAAAACCATTATCCCTATTGAATTTCTTTATAGCTTCCCAGATAAAAGCGAAGTTCCTGAGAATCTTTTTGAATTGTTTGAATCTCATCGAATGAGTCCATTTCCTTGCTTCAAGGCCTCCCAAACAGGCAGGTCTGCACTGATAAACTTTCTATTTGAAAAAGGGGACACCGGAAAAATAGACACTTGTCTGCAACGTGGCGCCTCTTATCTATCCTGCGAGAAAATCACCACCGTATATGGCCCGATGCCGATTTCACCGGAGCAGGGCAATCCATCGGCTCCTTCCCTATTGGTTTCTACGTCAGGCGTGGGATGATTGGCAAAATTCGAGCCATAATTGTAAGAGTCGCTGTTAAATCGTGTTTTCCATAATCCGGCACGCGGAAAACCGATGCGATAAACATCACGGTTTTGATTCGTCATATTAACCACAACAACAACGCTATCGGCCGGGCCTTGCTCATCCCATCGATGGAAAGCGATAAGCTTGGAGTCATGGTTAACATGATAGATATTGATGTTCTGACCAGACAATCCCCGCGTCTTTCCCGACAGATTGCGCCGTAGAGCGATTAGGTCCCTGTACATTCCGAGAATACCGTGCTCATCCTCGACTCGGGACCAGTCGATGGGGACTTTATCCTGGAACCAGCGATCTTCAAGCAGTTCCTGTCCTTGAAAAAGCATCGGGATACCGGGCGAAGTAAGAACGAGCGCAGCGCCCAGGGTGGAACGTTTCTTGGAAAACCAGCTATCTACTCTTCCCGGCCAGATCTCCTCCGGCACACGGGCTCGACCATTAGCAACCTCGTCGTGCGACTCAGTAAAGATAACTCTGCTAAAAACATCTTCGTCATATTGAAATCCGACAGCTTTCGAGACTGCATCTATATTACGTAATCCATCGTCACGAGCGATAATGGATTGTCGAATAGGATTAATGAATTCGCTGTCCCATTGTGCATTAAAACCAGCTCCTCCTGCTCCTGTATCTTTGGTAACCCATGCGTTAACCTTCATATCCTCAGCAATAATGATCTTGCCGGGAAACCGCTGGTGGATTTCATGATTAATCCACTGCATCAAACTCCAGCCGTCGGGGATATCATTAGCCGGACTTGAATCGCTACCGAGAATATTCTTGATATAGGTTACACCGTCCCAGCGCAAGCCGTCGACATGATATTCCTCGAACCACATGAGCGCGTTATCGCACAGATAGTGACGTACTTCACCACGGCCATAATCGGGGCGTGTGTCGCCCCAAGGTGTTGACGAGCGGCGATCATTATAAAAGTAGATTCCCCCTTTCTCATTTTCACTCCACCCGTCAAACCGCCATAAATCAAGATCGGAGGGGCCAAAGTGGTTGTAGACAACATCTATGATAACAGCAATACCATGCTCATGGGCCGTCTTCACAAATCTCTTGAAGGCATCTGGCCCACCGTAAATACTCTCAACGGCAAAGGGATGAGACGGATTGTAGCCCCAGGAAAAGTCGCCTGAAAACTCCATGATCGGCATTACTTCCACAGAATTGATGCCCAATTCCTGAAGATAGGGCATTTTTTCAATGGCACTATCCAGTGTGCCTGGATGCCCCTCTTTCTTGACATGAAAGGTACCTATGTGCATCTCGTAAATAATGAGTTCATTCCACGAGGCAATGGTAAAGGCATCATCATCCCAATAGAATGCTTGGGGATCATAGATTATTCCATTGCCGGCAGCGTTTGTCACAGCTCTGGCATAAGGATCAATACAGGAGAAGGGAGGGAGATTCCAATCGGTAGGGGTATGAATCAAATATCGGTACTCATCCCCTGCTTTTGCCTCTGACACATCTTTAGACCAGTATCCGTTTTTTTCATTAAAAAGAGGTGCTGAGGTTTCATTCCAGTTGTTGAAGGTACCGATCAGGTAAACATTTTCAGCATGGGGCGCCCATACACGGAAGCTTACGCCCTTTGTATTGGGAATGGCACCCATGCCCGAATGTTTTGCCATTGTTTGGGCTTTTTCTGACATGTTTTCCTCCTAATCCGAATTGTTTCCCACAGAATTGGACGGCTACTTTCCCACGTGAATCTTAGAGAGGGAACCGATAAGCCCGAAAACGCTCAAGAGCCACAAGACAACAACAATGACCACAACAGCGTTCAGAATCGACTTAATGGAGCCTGCCATTGGTATAAATCGGTTGATGAGCCAGAGAATAACACCAACCACAACCAAGGTTACTACTACTTGAATTAAAGGCATAATCAATACACCTCCTATTATTTTTTTGTTTGTTTTACTTGCTCTTCCTGAAGTTTTTTGCTGACTTTTTCAGTTTGTTTCTTGTCGGTAATATATTCTTCCTTTTTTACTTCAAAAAGCTGTATTTTGTATGGAGATGCCAAATCATACCATTGAATGATTCGTTTCTCAAAGCATTGCCCGGCAGCAGCCCTGCGCATAAGGTAGCTCCTTTGCTTACATTTATAATCTCTTACTAATAAAAAATGTTATATCATCCACATTTTTTATTAGCCTAATTCTTGCCCTGGCCGTGTCCTTGGCCCTGCTTTTGCTCCTGTTTGTGCTCCTTTTTATCCTCTTTCCACTCCCTCTTATCTTCTTTTCGCTCCTCTTTCTCCCGGTTCTTTACTTGTTTCTCCTGGTTCTTCCATTGTTTCTTCCACTGCCCGTAAGGGATGTGCTTTTCCTTCTCGTATACTACCCTGTAATCCCTAGGTACCCGTTGCACGGATGCAGGGACATAGCGCTTTTCCACAACTCCCCACGGCCCTTTGTAGGCCCTCGAGCGGTACCACTGATCCCCACGTGGAGACCACCAGTACCCGTTGTAGTTGAAGACGTCAATATTCGGGTCGGGAACAAAATAGACCCGGGATCTGGGAACCATGACTACCGCAGGGGGCGCAGCTACCGTGATAGGCGGAGGACCCAGGTTGACGTTGACACTTATTTGCGCGACTGCTTCTTTTGTCCCTCCGGCGAGCAGCATCGCTCCGAAAAGGACGAACAATACAAGAATTCCGTTAATACGTTTTTTCATTTCTAACTCCTTGGCGTCCTAAAACGTCGTTGTTGAGCGCTTCACCACCAGAACCTTCTCTTTTTGATCCCACGGACACGCCCCTAATCCATTTTTGCCGCCATACTTCCATAAGCTCTTAATAAAATATTCTGCGCGTGACACTAAAACCGTTCAGTTGCCTAAAGTCGACCCAATAGCAGCAGAATAATCACAATAATCAGGACAATTCCCAGCCCGCCGCTCGGATAGTAACCCCACCCTCTGCTGTGAGGCCATCTGGGAATTGCGCCTACCAGCATTAATATCACGACGATAATCAAAACAGTTGCCAGCATATTGTTCCTCCTTTCAGTTTATACGCAACGTTCAATCGGGTGGATACGTTAGCATCCCTGCCTTATTTGAACCTTGAGGCGGCACTTTGGAAGGCAGTCTTAACTTCAGTCCAGACGTTTTCTGCACCTGCCTTAAGATCCTCCCATGCATCATCGCTGGCAGTCCTTAACTCCTGAAACTTAGTTCTGGCTGCATCTTGCTTGCCTTGCAAAGTTTCTATCATTTTATAGTATTCAATCTTAGCCTCAGCCTTGGCTTTGTCTGCTTTAGCATTAAGCAGAGCGATCTCAGCGCTCCATTCCTTCAACTGCGCATCATATTTTTCTTCGTATGCCTTTCGTTTGTCTGTCATGGCAATCTCCTCGTAGTTAAAATGTTTTACCTCTCATTGGCTTTTTCTGCCTCCAATAACCAGCAGCAAGATTCCACCCACGAGCGCAATTGCCCCTATAATAGGAGGCAGCGGCAGCGTTTTAGTTTTTTCAGCCGTCACCTGGATGGGACCAAAATCGACGACTTTTTCCCTGGTCGTGTAGGTAATGCCCTGGTAAGCAAATGCCGCGATTCCCAGAACAATCAGTATAATCGCAAATAAAATCTTTGGTTTCATCGAAACTACCTTTCCCTTGACTTTAGCGGGATATGTGGACTTGCACAGGCTGCCTGCCATCGCCGGCCCCCTGAATGAAGCCGACTATCAAAACGATAACGGCTATCACCGGTATGACTTGAACGAACTCTTCTCATGTAACCGGTCGCCAGCCTGAATAGCCACATAAATGTCATTACTATAATAATAGTCCACAGCATGTTGATTCTCCGTCCAAATATATTCCCCGGCAAGCCCGTGGAAATCTATACAAGCTACTCAATGGTCATCCGGTTATTTACGCTTTTAACCCCGCTTACGTCATTGGCAAATTTGCCGGCCAGGTCCTTTTCGGCTGCGTTGCTGGCCTTACCATACAATGTGACTACACCATTATTTGTCTCTACCTTTGTGTTTATGGCGCTGGTCGAGCGATGGTAGAGCAAGGACATCTTGACCTGAGCGGTTATGGAAGCGTCATCGATATGTTCTCCTACTGTTGTTTTTTGCTTTACAGAAACCCCGGATACTATCATCTCATTATTTACATCTTTGACTCCCTCCACATCCTTAGTGTATTCAGTCGTCAGAGACTTTTGCGCCTTACTGGCAACATTGCCTCGCAGGGTTACAATGCCGTCTTTAACATAAATGTTCGTGTTGCCGGCATCTACGCTCCTATGAAACACAAGTGTAGCTCTCACCTTTTCTGTAATCCATGCATCAGAGTTTGCTTCAGGAGATGTCCCTTTGACTTCCAGTCTGTTGTCCACACCATTAACCCCCGGCAAGCCTGCCACAGTTTCCCTGGCTAATGACTTGTGGAATTCTTCTGAAACAGTTCCCGTTAAGGTAACAACGCCATCCACAGACTGTATTTTAATATCATCAGCCTGGAGGTAGGTCTTGAACACATAGGACTTCTTTGCAGATGATTCGATGCGGTCATCCATCTCGGACGCATACACAGGCATACTTATAGCTAACAGAGCGACAGCAACCACCATAACTGCTATACGATAAGTTACTTTCATTATACTTCCTCCTTTTAATGTTGTTACTGTACTTTTAACTATTTTGCTCCTATGCCGCATGCCCTTCGGATTGCCGGTCATGGCGTATCATGCAACCGTCACCGGATGCATGATACGCCGCTCTCACTATTTCCCCAGAACCTTCTTGACCTGACCGATCTTTTCCTGTACTTTGCCGGCAATATTTTCGGCTTTGCCTTTGGCCTCCAACTTAGGATTATCGGTAATTTTGCCTGCCATTTCCCTGGCTTTACCCTTTGCTTCGTGAAACGTGCCCTGCACGTTGTCCTTAATGCTGGATTTCATTTTATTTCCCCTTGCTTTTAGAGTTTGGGTGCCCAATTTGTACCGTCGGGTGATGTCAATATCGTACCATCTGCACCGACAACAACAAATTTCCTGTAAGCACGAACAACTGCACTTAGCCAGCTTTGTGAACCAGACCTTACTGTGGTCCAGTTCCATGAATCAGGCGACGTCACGATTGTGCCATATGCGCCTACTGCCACAAATTTCCCCTCACCATACGTGACAGCAGAGAGATACTCGGTTGTTCCTGAATAACGCTCAGCCCATGTTGCGCCGTCGGACGATGTCATGATTCTTCCGTTCCCGCCCACTGCTGTAAATGTGTCTTTCGCAAAAGAAAGGCCGAAGAGGTGGTCGGTATATTGTGTGGCCCGTTTTGTCCAATTAATTCCGTCCGGTGAGTTGAAGATGGAGCCCATCTCGCCGATGGTTACAAAATTTCCCTTGCCATAATTGATATTCCTCAGAGCATAAGGAGTCAGATTTGCCCTTTTGGTCCATGCAAATCCGTCTGATGAAGTGATGACTGTACCTTCAGAACCTACAGCCACAAACACCCCCTTATCCTTTGAAAACTTGATAGCCCAGAGGTCGTTTGTTACACCGGACTGACGAATGGTCCACGCTGAACCGTCTTTTGTGCCTGTCACGATCGTACCGCGGGCGCCCACAGCCACAAATGTCTCATTGCCGTATGCTATAGCGGCAAGAGGTATGTGAGTTCCAGAACTTCTTACAGTCCATGTTTCGCTGTCAGGCGAAGTCAGTATAACGCCTTTGCCATATGTAATAGCATACATAGGCCATGGATCCGGATCTGGTGGCACTTGTGCCTGTACAACACCTGAACCTGCGAAAAGCATAAAAACTGCCATAATAACCATTGGTAATACAAACATCTTTTTCATCTCATTTTCTCCTTTTTTGTTTTTAAGTACAAACATCTTTTTCATCCGGCTTTCTCCTTTCCCGTTTTTATTTGAAAAGTGTTAAGCCGCTTGATTGCGTTTTCTCCAAAGAAAACACTTTTCCCGACACTTACCCTTTGTGTTCCTATTTCACAACAATTTCAAAAAGAACTCTCATGTTTGCCTTTGCTGCTTCTGAGTAAAGCTCTTTCGGTGCTGCTTCGTACATTGCAGGATTCTTCTCTCCATATCCGATCATGGAAAGTCTGTCCGATGAAATGAGTCCTTCGTTAGCGAGGTATCCTTTGACTGCATTTGCCCTTCTTTCACTCAATTTCTGGTTGTATGCATCAGTTCCCGATGCAGAAGTATATCCTGCTATACGGACTTGAGCTTTCGGGTTTGCTTTCAGAACCTCAATATTTCTTTTCAATATTTCCTGTGCTTCCGGTTTCAGAGTTGCCTTGTCGAAATCGAAATGTATGTCCTCAAATGCAAGAACAACTACTTTCTCTGTCGGCTCGGATGCAATGACAACTACCTTCTCCTCAACCTTCGGCTCAGATGCAAGTACAACTGCCCTGGGCACAGGAGGAGGAGCAGCAGTTTCACCTTTCTGGGCCTGCATGTAGCACCCACATCCACCTAAAAATAATCCAATGACACCAACCATGAGTAAAAGAACTGTAAACCTTGTTTTCATAAATCCTCCTTTTTTGTTTGGTAGACATATCCGAATACGGATATGCCTTTAATGCTGATGGACTTTACAGTTTCATCTTTCTTTTACAAAGACAGAGCGCCCGTCCATCATGGGTTCACTCTCATCTTCTCAACCCTTACCGGCTGTAGCAACCGTCCTATCTCCCGATTAAGTAACCTGCGGCGCCGCCTACACCGGCTCCTACGGCTGCTCCAACAAGAGGACTTCCTCCAACCGCCGCTCCAAGTAAACCGCCGCCGACAGCACCAATACCTGCTCCGCTTAGAGTAGTCTGTTGCGTCCTGCTCATTCCTGCACATCCTGCAAAGCTAAAAACAAATGCAAGCATAATAAAAATAATCACAATACGTTTCATTTTATGTCTCCTTCTTATTTGTAACGTTTTCATGGACTCTTAGCTAATGGACGGCCTGCAATTCCAGTTTTTATATTCGGTCTGATCATTGTATCCCAGAGTACATTAGTCACCGGTTTTTCAATTTGATCCGGATGCATTTCATAATATCTGGTTACCCGATCAACAACCTCATTCATGGGCGTATTAGCCATTCCCTCAACAACCTTTGAGACATAGCTGTCCCTTTTAAGCTCCGGGAATTTCTCCATCAGGTAATGTTCAATTGACACCACATGTCCAAAACCCCAGATAAATGCCACCTTGGAATCGTGTGGCATTTTTTGCCAAAGGTCTCCCTTGAGAATCGGCATTCCCAGGGAATCCTCCAACCCCTGTCTTAGGCCTTCCCGATCCGCTTTTTGCTCGGGAGTTTTCTCGGCAGCCAGCACGTTAAAAGAACAGGCCAGAAACCCAAGCAAAAACAACACTGCGAAACAAATCCTTAATACATTCTGTTTCTTCATAAATAGTCCCTCCATATTTTATTTCGTTCTCTACAACTGCCGGACGCTTCTCATTCTGTACCAGCAGGTTGAGCCATTGCTGGAACGGAATGTTCTGCAGTTGCCTCTATCTTGAGTCCGCTTATCTCAGGTTCTTCTCCATTCGAGTGACAACCGGCAGTGAACCCGGACTTACTGTCTATAGAAATTGAAACTAAAGATTGATTTATATGGCACATATGATTGTCAAAGCGCTCAATTGTAAACATGGTTTTATTACCTCTTTATTACAATACAACAGGCAAACATTCCTGTCTGTCGCAGAACCAACAATTATTTTGTAGCGCTTTTCGTGCATGGGCGTGTCGTCTTTTTTACTACAGGAGTTGGAACGGAGTTCTTTATTCTTTCAGCTTCAGCACAGCTTCACTCGTACCGCCGGGAATCCAATGAGTTAAAAACCCTAACCGCTTAAAAACCTTGAGCATATTCTCATTTTCCGTAAGTACATCTGCCCGGATTTCCTCAAGACCTTTCTCTCTGGCTATCCCGATGAGCATTTCTACGAATTTGAACCCAAGATGTTTCCCCTGGAACTTATCATGTACAAGAATCGCCACTTCCCCGGATGTCATGTCCTGGTTCATAATAAGTCGTGCAACCCCAATCATGATTTTCTTTCCATTTTCCTCCATTTCCGCAACTATCGCCATGTGCCGGTCGTAGTCAATATTGCAGAAAAGGATAAGCCACTCATGAGATATGTTTTTGAAAACGGAGAAGAACCTTGTCCTCAATGTTTCTTGAGATAATGAGGAAAGCATCTCATGCTCAGCAGGCTCATCTTCAGGTCGTATAGCTCTTAGAAGCACGACCGTCCCGTCCGACAGTTGCCAGGGTGTGGTATACCTGGTCGGATAAGGAGTGATAATAAGGTGAGAATATGGTGGCTGATTGGCAGCGTCATAATTTCTGTCAATGATGATTCGTGCGTCAAGGGCTGTGGCTTTGCCATTAGCTATGGCAAGAGGATTGATGTCAATTTCAGCTATTTCCGGAAAATCAACAATAAGATTGGAAAAATTAACAAGGATTTCCTCTAGCCCTTCAAAATCTGCTGCCGGTTTACCCCGAAAACCCTGGAGCATTTTGTATACCCTGGTGTCCTGCATTAACATCTTTGCCAGGGTCTGATTGAGGGGCGGAAGTCCAATTGAAAAATCTTTGATGAACTCCGCTGTTGTTCCTCCCATCCCAAAGAGGATAACGGAACCGAAATCCTTGTCTTTCTTGGCCCCGAGAATAAGTTCGTAATCAACATCGATGACCATCTTCTCTACAGCTACACCCCCTATGGCCGCTTCCGGGGCGCGCTTCTTCACGCTTTGCATCAGCTTCCCATAAGCTTCCTTCAGGATTTCACTTGAATCTATTCCCATAATGACGCCGCCCACATCGCTTTTATGGGAGATGTCGGGTGAGACGACCTTTATAACGACAGGATAGCCCATCTTTTCTGCTATGCCTATTGCCGCTTCCAAATCCTGAGCGACCTGTACCATCGCAACCGGGATACGGTAGGTCATGAGAAAATCCTTGGACTCTTCCTCATTAAGAAGCGTTCTTCCTTCCTTAAGGGCCATCTTGAGAATTTCTTTCAGGTGGTCTTTCAAGGGCGCCTTGTGCGGCGGATACTCGTCGGGGGTCTCATAGAGTTCGTCGAGATGCCTCTTGTATCTGCACATATTTACATAAGTTCTGACAGCCTCCTCCGGAGTGTCGTAGTTCGGAATGCTGTTCTCAACAAAAATGTGTCTCCCTTCCTTAACATCTTCCGCCCCCATCCAAGTTGCAATGACAGGCTTACAGGTGTTTTTCGCAATATCGGCCACCGCTTGCGCAAGCTGGGTTGAAGGAGCAGCGTCCATGGGTATGTAAATAACGAGCACTCCGTTCACCATGGGGTCATTAATGCATATAGTGAGGGCTTTTGTGAACTTGTCGATTGTTGCATCTCCGAGCAGATCAACGGGATTCGCTTTGCTCCAGTAGGGCGGCAAAAAGGCGTTAAGCTGTTTCATGCTTTCTTCAGAGAGTTCCGCAAGCTCCCCGCCCAGGTGAATAAGGGCATCAGTGGCCATTACACCGGGTCCACCGGCAGACGTTACCATAGCAAGCTTCGGACCGGCCGGCAGCCTCTTAGAATCAAGAACCTCAGCAGCATCGAAAAGTTCCGCTATTTCTCCAACCCTGACAATGCCGGCCCTCCTGAAGGCTGCTTCATATACTGCGTCGTCCCCTGCCATAGCTCCGGTGTGGGAATGGGCTGCTCTTGCACTCTCTGCAAATCGTCCCGGCTTCAAAATAATAATAGGTTTGGAGTGGGCAAAGGCCCTTGCCGCACTCATAAATTTTCTCGCGTTACCCACACCTTCCATGTAGATCAGAATGCTCCTGGTAGCCGGGTCATCTCCCAGGAAGTCGATCATGTCGCCAAAGTCGATATCGATCATGGAACCCAGTGATGCAAACATACTAAAGCCTATCCCGGCGCTGACTGCCCAATCGAGTATCGCGCTGCCGAGGGCGCCGCTCTGGGAGATGAAGGCAATATTTCCAGCAGGTGGCTTGCCCCTGAGAAACGTCGCATTTAAATCCAGGGATGGTCTCACAAAACCGACGCAGTTTGGTCCCATAATATGCATTCCATATTTTTTCCTGATCCGGTCTATTTCGCTCTCCAACTGCGTGCCTTCATCACCGATCTCCTTAAACCCGGCCGAGATTATTACTACTCCCTCCACGCCTGCCTGGCCACATTCCTCAACAACACCAGGCACTGATCTGGCAGGAGTTGCCACAACAGCCAGGTCCACATGTTCTGGAACACTTGCGATTATTGGATAGCTCTCCACATCCAATATCCTGCCAATATGGGGATTTATTGGAAATATTTTCCGCTCCTTTGACCGGAGCAGGTTCTCAAGGACTGTTCGTCCGACTGCACCTTCCTTCTCAGTTGCGCCGATCAGTGCTATTGTTTTGGGATCAAACATTAATTGTATGCGGCTCATTTTTCAGTTCTCCTTATAGTGTGTATGCTATAACCAAATCTTGCAGTGCAGGGCAATTTGCTCAAAAACCTTATCAACAAGGTCTATATCATTTTAACCTGCTTCATTTGGACCACCCTAACGAACAACAATATTGAGTTATCGAATCACTTTAATTGAGCGCAATATTTTCTGGAACGTACTTTCGTAACCCTGGAAAGAGCGCTCCGGTGCGGTAAACACGATGAACAGCAAGCCTCCGGTATGCGGCAGGGTGACGAGCCAATTCGTTTCGCGACCTCCCAGCGGCGAGTCGTTTGAAAGATAGATGGACATGGCTCGCTCCCCGGCAACCCGGATGTCACCCTGGTTGCGGATAAGGATCATCTTTTGATTGGACTGGCGGAGATCTTGAATCAACCGGTCCGTTGCTTCTTCAAGGGATATCTTTGGAGGTTGCCCATAGCCTTCAGGCTGTAATTGCTGCTGGTACTGACGGTTAAATGGAGGCACATAAACGTTCAGGAGGACGCCGAAGGCCAGAGCCTTCCTGCCGTAGCCGTCGTCCACCAGACCACTGCTTGGAGCGATGGTGACCGCGTCGCCCTGCCCATAGGGCTGCCAGTTATCCGGGTACTCAATACGCAAAACAGAGTTCTCAAAAGATTTTACACGGTCTGACGGTTTTTCAGACGGTATGCTGCTTCCCATGCTGCCGGTACCGCCCTGCAAATTTTGTTTACTGACTTTCCCTGAAGCCTGAAGCGGTAGAACATATCTCTTGATCTCCTGGAACTCTTTGGAATCAGTCTTGGAGCCCCGCGGCAACCCGCCAAGGTTGTGTACTTCCTGATCCACCAGCTTAAGACGGTTATCTGTATCCGGGTGACTGCTGAAGAATTCAATAGTATTCTCGCTCTTGTTTTCTGCCTGCATTTTTTCAAAGAATTGTCCCATTGCCCTCGGGTCGTAGCCGGAATCGTACAGAATTTGTGTGGCCATAACATCAGCCTCACTTTCATCTGTGCGGGAATACTTCAGCAGAACTGAATTCACAGTAAAGTTTGCTCCAAGCTTTGCCAGGACAGCTCCTGTGGAATCACCGCTGCCCAACAGACCGCCCAGGATCGCCAGCGGAACTTGCGCGGCCGAAGCCTTGGTAGCTTGGTTGGTTCCATGGCGAAGGGCCACATGAGATGTTTCGTGTGCTATAACTCCGGCAAGCTGCGCTTCATTCGCAGCGGCTTCAATCACGCCAAGATTTATGTAGACATGGCCGCCAGGCAGAGCGAAAGCATTGAATGTCCGGTCATTCACACATTTGTACGTATAAGGAAATTTATAGCCTGGTGTATGCGCTGAAATCTTTTTTCCAAGATTGTTCAGGTAATTGTCCACTCTGGAGTCGTTCAGCATAGGCACCTGTTTCTCGGCTTCTACTGATGCCTGCTGTCCCATTTCAATGTCCTGCTGAGGTGAGAACATGTTCCATCCGGGCTTCAGTTGCGTACGTGCAGCCCAGGCCAAAGGAGCCAACAACAATGCCACCATAACAACCATTACCATTGTTTGCAAGATTGATTTGCCTGCATAACAAAACCTTAGCACTTTTCCTTTTGGTTTCTTCATGATATGTCTCCTTTGTTTTTAATTCACAAAATAACGTATATACCTGAATACTGACATGCATATTCCTTATCGCTCAATTAATTTCGTGCGGTACTGGATATAGATGTCACGCATGGCCACGTAAGGATCAATGGCTGCATCTTTGAGCATTTCATATTCGCCCAGATGAAATGTGGTATCGTTGATCTTTTCGTGGGCGTAGAGCCCCACGCTTTCCGGGCTGATCCATTCGGAACTGACATAGCTCTGAGGCCTCAAAAGCCAGTCTCCAATCCACCCTACCGTGTCCCGTGGGCTGGAAGGGCCAAGAAAAGGCCATACAACATAGAAACCGAAGCCGACTCCATACTTGCCAAGTGTCTGGCCGAAATCCGCATAACGGCCGTTGATCCCGAAGCACTCTTTTGCGCAGTCCCTTAGACCCCCAACACCCACGGTGGAGTTGATGAGAAACTTGGCTAATTCAATGGCTGCGTATTTTGGCTTTCCTTGCAGGAGATTATTCAAGATGCGAATAGGCGCCTTAAGATTTTCGTAGAAGCTGCTTACGAGACCTCTTACGTCCTCAGGCACGATATACTTGTAGCCCTTTGCAGCAGGTTTAAATAACCAGAAGTAAAGTTTGTCATTCACATGATACATGGCCCTGTTCCAGGGCTCTACCGGATCAGCAATACCCAACTCTTCGCCGCTGCCGGCATCCTTCTCCGTCACGTCTCCATATTCATCAGATGATTTTTCTCCAGAGGCTGCATGGGTAGACCCGGCTTCCGCTTCAGTCACATTGCCATATTCATCGGAGGACTTCTCTGCGGTAGTCACCGGAACTGACCTGTCATCCTTCTCCGTCACGTCTCCATATTCATCAGATGATTTTTCTCCAGAGGCGGCAGGAGTAGACCCGGTTTCCTCTACATGCTTCACTGCTACCGGACTCTCTCTACTGCTGTCAATATTAGTAGCATCGGGACTATCAGAGGCTGCATGCAATAGTGGGAAGCCGAGAAACAGAGAAAACAGGATAACCAAGGTTGCCATAAGTCTGATAAAGACTATCCTTTTCCAATACAGCGTCATGTCCTGACACCTCATTTTTTTCCTGCCTTCTTTCTCAGGGTATCAAGGAGCGTTTCCGGCGGGTTGTTTCCAAGTATCTCACGAAACTGGGTACGGTAGTTGCTGATCAGACTTACCCCTTCGATGACTACATCATACACTCTCCAATTAGATCCCTTCTTAATAACTCTGTAATAAATAGGCGTTTCACCGCCCTTTGAAATAATTACACTCTGGACCTCCACAGTAGTTTCGGAAAGGGGAGCCTCCTTGGTGAAGTTTACCTGCTCATTGGTGTAAGCTGTAATCTTATCGACATAAGCATCCTTTAGGATGTTTTTAAAAAGCCCGACAAATTCTTTTCGCTGCTCCGGGGTAAACTTATTCCAGTTCAGACCCAGGGTCCTTTTTGAAAGTTCCACATAATCGAAGAGCTTGTCTGCGGCGGCCTCGATCCTCTGTTCTTTCACCTTTTTACCCGTTTCTCCTTTGAGTTTTGGGTCGCGTAGCACATCGAGTACACCATTCACATTTGTTTTTACGGTATCGAGCGGAACGCCTGCAAAGGCATGAATGGGAAGCATTAGCATTACCGCAAGCATTAGTCTGCCAAACCATTTTTTCATTACATCCTCCATGTTTATTTTGTGGATTTTTCCGGGGTAGGGTCAGACTCTTTTTTTACATCCCCGAAGGCATATTTGCCTATCAGATCTTCGATGTCTGCCGGTACAGACGTCTGCGTGATTATCTCTCGTGGCTTAAGGACAACGCCTGCTCCCCCAGGATCGATTTTTACATACTTGTCACCAATAAGTCCGGAGCTTTTTATAGTGGCTGACGCATCATCATGGATCTTCATTCCTTTTTTGATTGTCATTTCTACAACAGCCATTTGTTTCTCGCTGTCTATACTCAAGCTTGCCACACTGCCCACTTCTATCCCATAAACTTCGACTGTGCTGCCGGGTCTCAGTGCTGATACCGAGGTGAACCGAGCATAAAGCGGATATGTATCCTGTCCGAAGAAAGAAACTTTGCCGAGTTTTACGGTCATGTAACCAACACATATAAGACCAATCACCATGAAGATGCCGACCATTGTTTCTATTGAATATTTCTTCATTGTTCGTTACCTCCGGAACCGCATCGGTGTGTTGCAACAATCTCTTGATTTGACCGGGCTTTCTCGATTATCTGATCAACGGTATCTGTAGAAGATACCCCTGCAACCCCGGCACGGATGTAGATGTCAAAAGATGTTGCCGCACCCATCTTTGATATTGCAATGCTTTGAATGCGGTCAATAGCCTCATGCTTCAGTTCTTGCGCAAAGTCCGCTACCAGTTGCCGTGCCTCATCAATGCTTGTGTGAGGAAATATCGTCAGAATCTCATCCCTGCTGTGACGGGCAGAAAAACCCCCAATGGGGTTGAAGCGTCTGTTGGTATATTCGCCGAGTGCCCTCAGGACTTCCACTGCAGCCTGCGGTCCAAGTGTCTCGTGCATCAGATTCATGCGAACACTGAAGAGGGCCGCAGAAACGGCTGCTACTGTGGCTGTACCCCCCAGCATTGCTGCATAATGCACCTTAAAAGCCTCCCTTGAAAGCAAGCCGGTCAGTTCGTCCTGGAACCCCTCAAGGCTTCGAAAAAACTCGTCTATCATGGGAAGCTTCAGCCTGACTGCTTCTTCATAAGTCCCCTCGAAACCGACCGTTCCCTCCCAGAGAATGATAATCCGATCTGAAATAAAGAAAACATCGGGAATGTCATGGCTGATCATTACGGCTGTAAATCCCAGTTTTCTCCTGTAATGAGTGATCATGCTCAGGATCATATTCTTCCTGATGGGGTCCTGACCTGTGGTAGGCTCGTCAAAGAGCACGATCTTCGGGTCCTTCACTAACGCCCGCGCCAGAGCCACCCGTTTTTGCATCCCGCCGGAAAGCTCGGACGGGAATTTATGGATAGCTTCAATAAGTTCCAGTTCCTCGATCCTTTTCAGTGCGCGTTTCTCAATCTCTTTCCTGTTGAAATTAGTCGTCTGCCGCAAGGGAAAAGCCACATTATCCAAGACCGTCATCGAGTCAAGGAGTGCGTTATTCTGAAACAGGTAGGCTATTTGACTTCTGCACACCTTCCATTCGTTTTTTTTCATTTTGTTAACAGGCTTTCCCTGAAAGATAATAGTACCTTCGTCCGGATCGAGGAGCCCGATAATATGTTTGAGCAGCACGCTTTTGCCTGTACCGCTCTTTCCGATGATCGTGGTGATTCTGTTTCCATAGATGCTGAGATTGACCTTATCGAGCACAGTCTTTTCACCAAACCGCTTTGTCACATTTTTGAATTCTATCAGAGGTATCTCCATAACCATCCTTACATAAGAAATGATGTTATTACGTAATCAGCAATGAGAATTATTACGCATGAAAGTACAACAGCGGAGACGGTCGCAAGACCAACAGCTCTGGCCCCATAACCGTCGGTCCTCATATGGCAGAAATAGCCCTGGAAGCAGCAGATGCATGAGACAATCGCGCCGAAAATGAGGGCTTTTACAAAACCTCCCCGGATGTCCACCATATTTAAGGAAGATTGTACACGGTAAAAATACGTGCCTGCGTTTGTTCCAAGCAGCAAAACACCGGTAAGGTATCCCCCGAGAATACCGATAAGATCAAAAAAAGCAGTAAGTAAAGGGAAACTGATGATTGAGGCAACAATTCTCGGGCTGATAAGATACCGGACAGGATCAACCCCCATTGTATATAGAGCATCAACCTGTTCTGATACGCGAAGCATTCCGATCTCCGCAGCCATGCCGGAGCCGGCCCGTGCCGCAATCATGATGGCCGTAAGTACCGGCCCCATTTCTCTCACAAGGGAGAGGGAAATGGCAGACCCGAGGGCACCTACAGAACCAAACTTCACCAAAGTGTAAAAAAGCTGTAATCCGAGTACCATACCGGTAAAGAGACCAACCAACATCACGATCAGAGATGACCTTGCTCCGATATAAAATATCTGGTTAACGATTTCACGGAGCTGCCTTCGTCTAAAGATGTTGACAAAGGCCAGGGAAAAGAAAATAGCCATTGCACCGAAATTGCCCAGGAGGCGCAGAGTCCCGGAGCCGATAAACGAAAACAGGGGTGTTATAGTGTTCAATATGCGTATTTGCACAAAGGGGGCCATCCGTATTACAATACAATAGGCAATTTTTCATGTCTGTCGCAGAACCGACAATTATTTTGTAGCGCTTTTCATAAAGAAGTCTGTCGTCTTTTTTGCTACAGAGATGAGGGGTCTGAAAAATATTACTTACGAGAGTTACAGGAAGTACCATTGCATCTTTAATGAGCTGTGTTCAAAAGTATACTCTATGTGCAATTTGGCTTTTTTGACAGCGGGGTTTCTATCCTTGGTAAACAACCTCCACTCAGTTCCTGAAGAGTGAGCATCATCTCTTTATGGTAAAAATTGGAATTCGAATCGACCAAGAGTGCAGGGATATAAATCCTGGACAAAAGTGGAAAATGGTCTGACGGATAACGTTTTTTCCAGCGCATTTTTATAATTATTGTGTCTTGAACCCGTATGGAGGATGGGACAAAAATATAGTCGAGCCGGAACCGGAAAAAAAATCTGCGGAATCCGTGGAAAGTCACTGTATTGCGACGGTTGGGATATTGCAGCCGGAAAGTATCCAATAAAGGGGTGGGGTTTAATACTCTTCTTTTTGCCTTTGTTTTTAAACGGACTTTACCTTTTAGAAACTGGATAGGCGCACTTCTTTCCCTGGCATTGAAATCACCCATCAGGATAAAGGGGTCAGGAAACGACCGTGCATGGATGTGCTGGGCTAAAAAAACCACACTTTTTTTCCTTGAACGCTGAGAAAGATGATCCAGGTGGGTATTGTAGAAATAGAAAGCCTGCCGTGATTCTCTGTCGACAAGCCTCGCCCAGGTGCAGGTTCGCGGCAGGATGTTTCCCCAGCCCTTCGAACCCGGGATTTCGGGTGTATCTGATAACCAGAAGGTGCCTTCCTCGGAAAGGGAGAATCGCGCCTCATTAAAAAAAATGGCTGTATGCATCCCTTTACTGCCCCCAAGATTACCTTTGCCCACCATACCAAAGCCGGAGAGCATCCTGTGGAGCGCGGTAATTTGAAAATCCATCGCTTCCTGGAGGCCCAGGACATCCGGGCGATATTGTTTCAACATTTCATGCACCAGATTTTGGCGAAAAATCCAGTGATTTTTGCCGTCTTTTGCTGTTCCCCGGCGGATGTTGAAACTCATGATATTCAGGCTTAGGCCGGCATCGGTTACCGGACCAAACCGGGGGTCAGTTATGATCGGCCTGCAAATGGGCTGAACGACGTTTTTTATAAGTCTGAGTCTCTTCATTTTTTCATCTTTGTCTTTTTTCTATGAACTATGAAAGTATTGGATAACACGGTATCTGATATTAAATCGCATTGATAAATATAATCACGATTATTGAAAAAGCAAATCCCTCCCTGCCCAACCGCCGACTGGCTATGGCTTAAGCTGCCTGCAGAATATCCGGTAATTATTGTAATAATGGGTGCCAGTGATTATATTTACCCATGAGAGTTTTGAGTCGAAGGACATCCTTATGGGCAGATGGGAAATTTCTCGAACAGTTGATCGGGAAATGTGATGAAGCCTTTGAGGTTCATAGGCTCAACGATGAATCACGGCTTATTTTGTTATGTTGTATTGGCAAAGCCGAAATGAGAGACGGGGGTGAAGAAAAATATTCTTGAGAAATAGACCATGAAAAAATCAAAAGCTTTCTTTTTCTTCTTTTTGTTGGTTTCCTTTGTCACCCTCGTTGGTGGATGTGCGACCTTGCCGAATGTCTCTGAAATGATGGATAAGACGCTGACTACCGAGACAACGGTTCAAATCGCTTCAGCCAAAGGACTGTTATCCCCCAAACAGAGCAAAGCCCTCATGGAACGATTGCATCGATCCGTCGATGCGACGGACATGCTGCAACGTTATAGCGCTGTAATAGAATCGGTGAGTGAAAGCCCGTTGACGAAGGGAAACAAAGTCACGCTGCTCGTTGATGGTGCAGCCACCTATGCTGCCATGTTCAAAGCAGTAGAGAATGCCGGTGACCATATCAACATTGAAACCTATATTATGGAAGATATTGAAGACGACAGGGGCCGGAAATTTGCTGATCTGTTATTGCAAAAACAGGCGGAAGGAGTTCAGGTAAATCTTATTTACGACAGTGTAGGCAGCTATACTACTCCCGCCGCATTCTTTCAGCGCTTGCGCGATGGGGGGATACAGGTTGTCGAGTTTAACCCGATAAATCCACTTAAGGCCCGCGGAAAATGGCGTCTCGCTAAATCGGATCACCGTAAAATACTGATCGTCGACGGGAAAGTCGCCATTACCGGGGGAATTAACATCAGTCAGGTTTATTCAAGCAGTCCTTCCGGAGGGGGGGAGAAGGAAACAGTACAGATGCCGTGGCGTGATACGGATGTTCAAATCGAAGGCCCTGCCGTAGCTGAGTTCCAAAAGCTTTTTCTTGACACATGGCAGAATCAGAAGGGCGCGAAACTCCTTGAAAGAAAATACTTTCCTGTCATGAAGGAAGAGGGGAATGCCCTGGTGAGTGTGTTGGGTAGTACCCCTGGAGAGGCCAACAGGATCACTTTCATTATGTATGTGGCCGCTATCACTTTCGCGAAGAACTCGCTTCATATGACTAACGCCTATTTTATCCCTGACCGCCAGACAGTAGAAGCCCTCACAGATGCTGCAAAACGCGGAGTTGATGTGAAGATCATTCTTCCGGGAACATCCGATTCTTCACTGGCCCAATTTGCAGGTGAATACTTTTATTCCGGACTCTTGAAATCGGGGGTGAAGTTATACAAACGCCGTAATGCTTTACTCCACGCGAAAACTCTTGTAATTGACGGCGTCTGGTCGACCGTGGGTTCCACCAATATGGACTTCTGGAGCTTTTCAAGCAATGACGAGGTGAATGCGGTTATTCTGAACCGTGAGTTTGCTGTTGCCATGGAGGATATGTTTGCCAGGGATCTTGCGGAGTCCGACCAGATTCGATGGGAAGAATGGAAAGAAAGACCTTTGTCACTCAAGATTAGGGAATGGTTTTCGCATCTTTTTGCCCGCTGGTTGTAAACGGTCCTGAACCCTTTCTGATAGTCAACAATCGTTATGGTCTCAAGGAATATGGTAAATTATCTGTTATGAATGTACCAAAAAGAGTTGCAGTTTGTGAATCAACCGTTGATTGGGAGTTGAAATGAAAACAAATAGAAAGATTGGACTGAGCCTGTTTATTTTGTCTTTGGCGCTGATATCTTTTTTGTCGCTCGCTACGTGCGTGACAGGGCCAGGCACATACATTGAAAAAACAGAGCAGGCCTCGGACCACTTTAATGGTACACGGTATTTCAATCCCCATGTCCCTCAAATTCTGTCGTCTCAGTCGGGCCAGACGGCAAAACGTGGCCCCACATGGTGGGTCTGGAACTGGATTTTGCGCGCCGATTGGCCTGAATGGCCGAAGCGAATGGATTTCCCGCCTGGACCTCCGCCTGTTGCTCGCGTCCCGGAAGGCTGGCTCTATATAACACCTGTCGGTCACGCCACTTTTCTCATACAAATGGACGGGGTCAATATTCTCACTGACCCTATGTGGTCGGAACGTTGCAGTCCGGTGTCATGGGTGGGTCCCAAACGGTACAGTAAACCCGGCATTCGTTTTGAAGACCTTCCCCCTGTCGATGTCGTGCTGGTGTCCCACAATCATTATGATCATTTTGATATTCCTACTCTTGAGGGTCTTGCAAAAAAAGGAATGCCGCGTGCTATTGTACCCCTTGGTAATCTCGATCTCATGCAAAGTACAGGAATCGCCACGGTGGATGAACTTGACTGGTGGCAGTCGATCCGCTTGTCTTCAAACGTGACAATAACTCTGGTTCCTGCACAACACTTTTCAGCGCGCACTCTATGGGACCGGAATCAAACCCTTTGGGGTGGTTTTGTTATCTCAGGGCCGTCAGGGAACGTTTATTATTCCGGAGACACAGGGTATAGTCCCCATTTCCGTGAAATTGCACGCCGCTTTTCACCGATCAGGACGGCACTTCTTCCGATCGCTCCATTCCGGCCGCCGCTGGCCAGGGAGGCAACACCGGGATATCGCCCTGTTGTCCATATGGGACCGGATGAGGCAGTCAAAGCACATATGGATCTGGGAGCACCGCTCAGCATCGCCGCCCATTTCCAGGTATTTCGGCTTGGAGTAGAGGGATTTAATGATGCCGTAGACGTACTGGCTGCAACATTAAAGGAAAATAATCTAAAACCTGATGCTTTTGTCGCACCCGTGTTTGGACAAGTCATTAAGGTACCTCCCATGCCTGACGCATCGCTGTCGCCGGAAAGTAAGGCGTATTCTATTACAGAGACACCCGCAAGCAGGTACCCGGTCGCCCCCTCCATTCTTAAATGTTCAAACAGCTTAAACCGCTTAAACGGTTCAAACAGGCCGAACTACTTGAACGGCTTGAACGGTTTTATCGGCTTGAACGGTTCACTTGTAGCCAGTCCTTCGGTATGCCCTGAGGCATTAGTTCAATATTAAGAGGTTCTTTTATGAAAAATATCTCCATAGCACTCATGGTTCTTCTTTCGCTGGTAGTGGCACATGTTTATGCTCAGGATTTTTCAGAGACAGCCAAAATCCAGTATTTAATTGCCTCTGTCGAAACCCTGGAGGGGGCAAAGTTTATCAGGAACGGGAGTGAGTATGATGCCCGGGATGCTTCAGACCACTTGCGCCTGAAGCTCAAAGTGGCGGGCAAAAAGGTGAAGACAGCGGAGGACTTCATTAGACTTTGTGCCTCTAAATCCTCTATAACAAGTGAACCCTATTTGATGCGTTTTGCAGACGGTACTACTATAAAATCGGAAGTCTTTTTCACGGACAAACTGAAAATATTTGCCACAGATAAACCATGAAAACAAACGTGCATACCAAAGTTTTCCGGTAGAAAGACATTACCAACAAAGGTTTTGTCCCCCATCCCAAGCCTTATTCTGACAAACTGTTCCATATTGCGCTCTGCAAGATTATATCGCAGGATAAATAAGTTTTAATTCCTTGTCGCAAAAAAGACGACAGATTTTTTATGGAAAGCGTTACAAAATAATTGTCGGTTCTGCGACAGACAGGACTTATTGTCTGATGTATCATTGATAGAGAGGTAATATTATTGCGTTTATAATCAAAGGTCATCATTTGCAAGTCACTTACAAATGGATGGGAGGAAACAAAACCAGGAAATCACAAAAATGGAAACGACAAAAATCAACCCGGAAACAAAATCCGTAGCGACAGCTAATGATGAACCTGTAACATCTCCGAAAGGTCGTTATTTGAAATTTCGAGCTCTCCTGAAGCGACGCAGCCTGTGGCTGATTGGCGCATTCCTCGTTGTCGTTGCAGGCGTGTTCCTGTATTACTGGGTATTCGGCAAACCAAAGGTCATCTACACTACCGCTACCATCATGCGTAGCGATGTAGAAAGTACGGTCGTGGCGGCGGGCATCGTACAGCCTCTCAACTATGTTGACGTGGGCGCTCAAACCTCCGGTAAGCTTAAATCGCTGAAGGTCAAGCGCGGCGACCTGGTGAAAAAGGACCAGTTGATCGCTGAAATCGATCCTGTTCTGGCTACAACAGCGCTAAATTCGGCCAACGCAGCCCTCGATAATATTATCTCGCAGCGCTCCGTGAAAGAGGCGCTGCTTGTGCTGGCCAAAGCGCTGCGAGACCGCAATGAGATACTCTTTGCGCAAGGGGAAGGTGCAGTCTCCGCCAGCGACCGTGACATCACCCGGGCCAATTACGATGTTGCTCTTGCCGAAGTTGCTGCACTCTCGGCGCAGACAAAGCAAGCTGCAGCAGCGGTAGAAACCGCTAAAGCCAATCTGGGTTATACCAAAATCACGGCACCTATGGCCGGAGAAGTAGTTTCCATAAGCCTTCTGGAAGGGCAGACACTCAACGCTAATCAGCAGGCGCCGAATATCCTGCGGATTGCCGACATCAGCACTGTAACGGTCTGGGCACAAGTTTCAGAAGCGGACATTGTCCGTGTCAAACCCGGCCAGGACGTCCATTTCACTGTCCTTGGCAATCCCCGGACCTGGAACGGCAAGATCAGGCAAATCCTCCCCACCCCGGAACTCATCAATAACGTGGTTTTCTACGACGTTTTGTTTGATATTCCGAATCGTGAGAGCGAACTGAAGATACAGATGACGGCGCAGGTCTTCATCGTATTGGCGCAGGCTAAGAATGTTTTACTGATACCGACCTCTGCCATCGGCAATGCAAGCGAAGGTGCGATAATCAAGGTGCGGATAATGAAAGCTGACGGCAGCACCGAGATGCGCAAGATAAACATCGGCATCAAGAGTGAAATCCTGGCAGAGGTCAAGGAAGGTGTCAAGGAAAAGGAACGGGTTGTGATCAGTGAAATTTCGATAAAGGGCAATACAAAAAGCCCGCTGAGTACCCGGAAGGGCCCGTAATGTCGTCGCCTTTGCTCGAAATGAATGATGTCAGCCGCACCTACACGACGGGCGGAGAGCCGCTGACAGTGCTTACAGGAGTGGGCATAGCGATTAAGAGCGGCGAATTTGTCGCCATTATGGGTGCATCCGGTTCGGGCAAGTCCACGCTCATGAACATCATCGGCTGTCTTGATAAGCCGACGACCGGCAGCTATCGTATACGGGGCATCGATGTAGACAGTCTTAATGGTGATGAGCTGGCAGCGCTTCGGCGCGATACCTTTGGATTCATCTTCCAGCGATACAACCTCATGCCCGATTTGAGCGCCGTCGAAAACACCGAAGTCCCGGCTGTTTACCGCGGCATGGCGAAAACTCAACGAGAGACGCACGCCAGTGACATACTGCGGGAACTCGGACTTAGCGACCGCCTGAAACACCATCCCAACCAGCTCTCCGGCGGCCAGCAACAGCGAGTCAGTATCGCCCGTGCGCTCATGAACGGCGGGCCGGTGATTCTGGCCGATGAACCTACAGGAGCATTAGACAGTCAGGGCGGCAAAGAGGTTATGGCCATTCTGGTGAAACTGCACGGGCAAGGGCACACGATCATTGTAGTGACCCATGACAGCGACATCGCCGCTTATGCACACCGTATCATTCACATTACAGATGGGCGTATCACATCCGATGAGCAGCAACAAAAAGAGGGGGTAGATAATCAGGCACAAACTATTGAAACGGGAAGGGATGCCAAGCCGGGTGTAGCGGTCCTCGGCGAATCCCTGAAGATGGCGTTACGTTCACTGCTGCACAATCGGATGCGCACCGCGCTGACTATGTTGGGGATAATTATCGGCGTTGCCTCGGTGGTTGCGTTAATGGCGATTGGAAACGGCGCCAAGCAGGACGTCCTTGAGCGCATTCAGGCAATGGGTACCGACCTGTTGACAGTCAGGCGGGGGGCGGCTGCTGCTCGCGCTTCAGCCGTAATTGTGACCAGTTTCCTGCCTGAAGATCTGCCATCCATTCGCAGTGTTACGGGAGTCGCCATGGCGGTTCCGGAAACGGCGTCTACTTCCTTGCTGCGCTTTGGCGACCAGGACTTAATGATCACAGTAGTCGGAACCGGTGAAGACTTTCCACGGGTGCATGATTGGCCGCCGCAGTCCGGCGTCTTCTTCTCGGCGGAACACGTGAATCGCTATGCCCAGGTTGTCGTTCTCGGCCAGACCGCAGCAAAGAATCTGTTCCCTGATGACATGGATCCGCTGGGCCAATATTTGCTTATCGGCAACGCACCCTTCCTGGTCATTGGTATATTGAGCAGTAAAGGCTTGACCACACGGGGAGACGATATGGATAACTCCGTCTGGCTACCCTACACAACGGCCGGGGCTCGCATCTTTGGACAACGCTTTTTCAATAGTTTTGTGGTGAGAGTGAACCCGGGCGCGGATATGAGCACGGTGCAGGCTGATCTCTATAAATTGCTGATGCACCGCCATGGCAGGGAAGACTTTAACATTCGAAATATGGCCGACACTATCGCCACAGCCAACGAAACGCAGAACACGCTCACCTATCTGCTGGCTGCAATTGCCGTGATCTCTCTTATCGTCGGCGGCATTGGCGTGATGAACATCATGCTGGTCTCGGTCACCGAACGGACACGCGAAATCGGCATCCGCATGGCTATTGGCGCGCGCAGCTTCGACGTGTTGTTTCAATTTCTTACCGAGGCTGTTATGGTCTGCTTTATCGGCGGCCTGGCGGGTATCCTCGTCGGCGTCGGCGCCGGTTTGTCTACCTCAGCAATTGCAGGCTGGCGAGTGGTTTTCACGGTTGCACCAATTGTAATTGCCTTTGCCTTCGCCTTTATGACAGGTATCATATTCGGCTATCTTCCGGCAAGAAAAGCTGCACAACTCGACCCCATCGAGGCGCTTGCACGGGATTAGAAACGGCGCAGGAGTCGGAATGTGACAAGGCCACGACGGAAAATGGAGGACTCGTGAAAACTACAAGCATAACTTATTGGATAATACTGATTTTGTGCACACTGTTCCTGGCTGCCTGCGCGGTTGGTCCGGACTATGTCAGGCCAACTCCGGTAAAAACAATGCCAACAGCATACAAGGAACTGGAAGGTTGGAAGGTTGCTCAGCCGGGTGATGGTATTATTCCTAATCGGTGGTGGGAACTGTACCATGACCAAATCCTGAACTCTCTTGTAGAGCAGGTGGTGATATCAAACCAGACTATCGCTTCAGCCGAGGCTCAATTTCGTCAGGCGCGTGCACTGGTACAGGCTGCCAGAGCCGGCTACTTTCCATCGGTTTCAGCCAATGCTTCGGTAACACGGTCATACAAACCCGGAAATCCTGATGCCGGAAACAGTGGAGGGTCTACTGGTTCGAATTATCAGCTCCCGTTGAATGCAACATGGGAATTTGACCTTTGGGGAAGGATACGCCGTGAAGTCGAAGCAAGTCGAGCCAACGCCCAGGCAAGCGCCGCAGACCTGGCCGCAGTAACCTTGAGCACCCAGGCGGAACTGGCAAACAACTATTTTCAGTTGCGAATATTGGACGCCCAGAAACAACTCCTTGACACCACGACTATCGTTTACCGGAAATCCCTTGAACTGAACAATAAACGTTACGATGCCGGTGTGACAGCTAAACTGGATGTGCTTCAGGCCGAAACTCAGCTCAAAAGCACTGAAGCACAGACGATAGATTTAGGCGTACAGCGTGCCCAACTGGAACACGCTATCGCCCTGCTGATGGGCAAACCGCCCGCAGCTTTTTCCTTACCATCGACGTCTTCAGTAACCGTGATTCCTCTAATCCCAACAACGGGCCTTCCCTCCGAGCTTCTCGAACGGCGACCCGACATTGCATCGTCCGAGAGGAAAATGGCAGCGGCCAATGCACAGATCGGCATTGCGAAGGCTGCCTATTTCCCGATCATCAGTCTGTCCGGCGCAGCCGGTCTCGAGGCGTCGAGCCTTGCCTCATGGTTTACCTGGCCGAGCCGTTTCTGGTCAATCGGCCCGGCAATGACTGCAACGTTGTTTGACGGTGGATTGCGCAAAGCCATGTCCGACGTGGCTTGGGCAGCCTATGACGCAACGGTAGCTGCATACCGGGAGACGGTGCTGACAGCTTTTCAGGAGGTTGAAGATAATCTGGCGGCGCTGCGTATTCTGGAGGAAGAAGCACGGGTCCAGGCTCAGACGATACGTGCAGCAAAACAGGTTGTAAGCATTTCTATGAATCAGTACCTGACTGGAACTGTGACCTATCTCAATGTAATTGTTGCTCAATCGACTGCTCTTGCCAACGAACGAACCGCCCTGGGTCTTTTGGGTCGAAGGCTCACTGCCAGCGTTTTGTTGGTTAAGGCCTTAGGAGGAGGATGGATACCCGAGAAAAGTTTCTCTCAAAATAAAATAGCTGTTACTGAGAATTGATAGAACAAATACTGCCCGGCAATCAAAAGGTCGCCATCCTGGTCGCTCAACCGGGGCCAAGCAACACCGGCAGAAGGAAAGTCCAGATCATTACCGCGACACCGGTTAGAATCACGCCTACCACTACGGCCAGGGTTAGATGCTTGGAACTAAGATACCTTCCCCGCGTGGGGTGCGCATGTTCCTCTTTCTTTTGTTCCCGCAATTGTCGATGGGACAGATCGCCTTCTTTATTCATATCGTCTCCTTATTTCTGGTGCCCTAATGAACTCTGCCGGATGGCATACCAAGAAGGGGTACTAACATCATGCTCACTATTTCCAGTCTGGTGAGTGGGAGATATAAATTGACTTCCGTACCCTGTCCCACCTTATTCTCTAATTTTAATTTCCCATGATGCCGTTTGATAATACGGTACGCTATGGCGAGATCCAGACCATTACCATCTGTTTTTGTGGTAAAGAAGGGCTCAAGTATTTTTTCTTTTATCTTATGATCGACAACTATGTCTGTAATTCCTCCTGCAAGGGAAATGAACGCACATGCACCTATCATAGAGTCGTCGGCATGGAGCAGAGATTCAATTTCAAAATTGACCTGGTTGACAGTCAGTGAGAACTTACCATAGCTGGGCACTGCGTCCATTGCATTTTCAATAAGATGGGCCAATGTTTCCCGCATAAGAGCCATATCTGCCATGATCTTCAGGTTCTTTTCCAAAAGCGTTATAGTTACGTCAATATCCCCTTTTACATACTGCGGCAGCACACTCTCAACTGTTCTCACAACCTCGTTGAGATCCGTCTCTCTCAATTTAAGCCTCCCATCGACACTGAAGGCGGGTAGTATCTTGACCTGGGGTTGTTTTTGAAAACTCTCTAACATTTTAGACCTCCTAAGATGCTTTATATGTTATACCCAAAAAATACAGTTGAAGCTGCCAAACTCATTTGGCAGCCGGTTCATCGACCCAGTACTCCTGGCGATTGTAATGTCGATGCAGACCGGTCTCATAATCACGAGTTAACAGAGATCCCTCCGTGTATTCCGGTGACTGCTTGATGTTCTCGCGGGTAAGATTAACGAATACTTTCAATTCGTCCCAACTAACACGCTCAATCCATCGCGGTGAAATCAGGACCTTTTTACCCGGCCACCAGTTTTGCGTATCAATAATCAGATAACGTATCGCCCATGTCTCGTTATCGATAACAAAATCCTCGACATGGCCGATCTCGCCGTCTACAGCTTGGATATGATGGCCACTCACATCGTGAGTGCTGCGCAAATGAGGATCCCACGCTTTCTCGCTTTTGGTGGCTTCTCCCGGTTTTTTATAATCACGCAAAATGTCGGGGTAAGATCCCCACATAAAAGGGCCCTCCCAATACAGCGGCCATTCATAATACCCGTAGTAGGCCTCCTCGAATTGTCGCGAGACGGGCTTGTCGCTGTCTAAGGACGGACTGTCCTCAATCTGCTTTTTGGTTAAATTTATGGCAATACGTTGTTCTTCTTTATTCACAGCAACCAGCGCATACGGGGAGATCAATACCTGCCTGTCCATAAGCCAGTCCCCTGTTTCGGCGACCAGATAACGAACTGCCCAGTGCTTATCATCGAAGTAAAATTCTTCAACCTCTCCTATTTCTCCGTCGAGGCCGTTCAATTTGTAACCCTTTAGTGTTTTGGCTTTGTTCAGCATAATAGTTCCTCCATACTTTGAGTTCTTTTTCGCTGCTGTCTCCCGGCTGACAGCATGTTCGAGAAACAGGTTTCAATGCGTTTCCGGCGAGCGGCGGAAGCTTGTGCTCAGGAGAAACCCCAGTCCTATTCCTACCCCTAATGAGATAAAAATTGTCATGCCCGGGTTTTTGCTACTATAGCTCCTGGCTTTTTCGTAACCATCAATTACTGCCTTGCTTGTTTTTTCGTAACCATCAATTACCGTCTGTTCTGTTTTCTCATAAGCATCACTTACCGTCTGGACTGTTTTCTCGTAAGCATCGCTTACTGCCTGCTCTGCTTGGCCGTAAACCTCGGCGCCGCGTTCCAGGATGCTCTGGACATCAGCACAACCTCCACTGCTGTCCCCTGCTTCTTGCTGTTTCCCGCATTCATTCTTTTCGATACCCATGTTATCCTCCTGTGAAAAATTTAGTGTTAACTCTTAATTTTAATAATTTATTACGTATCCACTTTCCGGCTAACGGTTAAACCAGCGAGACCATTTGCTGGAGCAAGCATGTCATCCAAGAATCGATTTTTTCCACCTTTTTGTCCATCAAAAAACTGCCATTTTACCTGCGTCGCCAGATAGCTCCGATAATCAGGCCTATTGCTCCTGCTATCAAGAGGCTGCGCCCCGGACTATGCCTGACGTATTCCCGGATACCGGCATCTGCCTGCTTATAGTCTAATTGCCGAACGTATTCGGCTGATTTTTCCAGCCACTCTGATGCCCGCTTTCCATACTGAACTACACCGCATTGCACATCCTGATCTGACGATTTTTCGCCTAAAGCCTCAGCAACATCATGCAACTTATCAGCAATAGTATTTTTGATATTCACGCAGCACGATGATTTACTCAAACTTTGTAACTTTGCTGCAGTTTCTTCAATTCTATCAGTTGCTCCATTGTTTATTCCCACGGTTCACCTCATAAGCGGAATACGTCCCGGTGTTGCCCCAATGACAAATTCCAGTGTTTTTATTTATAATTTCCCTCGGCTGGGACCTTCGATACTTGAAATAAGAGAATTACTGATCCTCGGCTCAACCGGCTCGCCATAACCAACCCGCTGGAAAGTGCTTCCTGATACATGATCTTATTACCTCTGTATTATGTGATACATCAGATAATATTTCATGTCTGTCGCAGAACCGACAATTATTTTGTAGTATTTTTTATAAAAAAACGTGTCGTCTTTTTTGCTACGGGGATCAGGATCAGTAATATTTTGTTACTTCATAGAGGTATGTATGATTTACAAAAACACCTTGCTATTCCGCCAGGTTGTGTGTTATGGCATAATGAATAAGCTCGCTGGTTCCCTTCACACCGATTTTTTCCAGAATGCGGGTCCGATATGTCCTTACGGTGTTTGTGCTCAGATAAAGTTCCCCGGCTATTTCTTTCACTGCCTTTCCTTTGCCGATCATACACAATACTTGAAGCTCACGATCAGAGAGGTTTTCATGGGGAGGTTTTTCTGTATCTGACTCGAAATCGAGCATCATCTTTTCGGCAAAGGCCGGGCTTAAATATCTCTTACCGGACAGAATTTTCTTTACTGCCAGCACCAGTTCATCCGATGCGCTTTTCTTTGTAAGATAGCCGCTTGCTCCGGCTTTTAATGCGCGGACTGCGTACTGCTCTTCAGGATACATGCTCAGGATAAGAACATGGAGTTTATGCTTCTTTTTTTTAATTTCTCTCAGGACTTCCAGGCCATTGATGTCGGGAAGTGAAATATCGAGGAGAACGATGTCATAATCATTGTCCGTAATCTTGTTCAGCAATTCATAGCCTTTGTAGCTTATGTCGATTGTCACATTATCGAAGTGTTCCGTGATGATCTCTTTGATACCTTTGAGCACGACCGGGTGGTCATCGGCAATGATAACGCGGAGCATGGCTTATGCCTCCTTTGCCGTCTTTCTGGGACGACGATTTATTGTTGTGTTTTTTTTGAGGGGAATGCTTATAGCAACGGTTGTTCCTTTACCATTAACGCCATTAATTTCCAGAGTTCCCTCAAGGGCATATACCCGTTCACGTATACCCGTCAATCCAATGGAAACAGGGTCTGCGATCTCCTTTTTTGTAATTCCTCTCCCGTCATCCCTTACTTCTATGGTGAGCCTGTCTCCCGTATTCTGCAGGATTATGACAACCTTTTGAGCTTTGGCATGTCGGGCAACATTAGTAAGGGCTTCCTGGAAGATACGAAAAACCTCTGTAGAAACTTTTCTGTCAAGGGCCATACTGTGGGGTGTAGAAATAAACTCACATGTAATGTCTGTCCTCTTTTCAAAATCAGTTAACACCAGTTCTATTGCTTCATTGAGGCCGAAATCGTCCAGGGCGGGCGGTCTCAATGCCATGGAAAGTCTTTGCACGGAAAGGATGGCGCTGTCAATAAGCACAAGTATTGAGTCGAGTCTTTCCGCAATCAGTGTGCCGTCTTGCGGCAGTCGTCTTTCTATCCAGCGTACATCCATTTTTAAACCCGTCAGGACCTGCCCTAATTCATCATGGAGTTCACGGGAGAGATAAGACCTTTCCTGTTCTCTGATTTGTTGTAAATGGTTGGTGAGATTACGCAGTCGTTCCTGGGATTCCCTCAGTTTATCTCCAACTATTTTTCGTTTCGAGACTTCCTGTTTCAGGGACTTGTTTAATTCAACCAATTGGGCTGTCCGTTCTTCAATCCGTTCTTCCAATCCGTCGTATGCCTGCTGAAGTTCTTCTTCTATTCTTTTGCGCTCGGTGATATCGGTGATAGTCCCCACACAACCGAGTCTTTCTCCGCCTACGCCTCTTTCAGCTATTGCTCTCCCTATCACCCATTTTATAATACCGTTGTGCTTCCGGAAGCGGAATTCTGATTCGAAAGGCAGATCCATTTTAATCGCCTGACGCCATTCGTTCAAGACCCTTTTTTTGTCCGCAGGATACAGCGCCTTTGTCCACCCTTCTCCATATGTCTCGCCGGGTGATAGGCCGGTAATTTCAGACCAGTATTCATTTACGTAGACAAGCTGCCCTTCAGTGTCAGTACGGAATAGTCCTACCGGGGACACCCGTGCGATTGTGTGGAAAAGCTTCTGGCTTCTCTGGAGTTCTTTCTCGGCTGCTCTTCTGATGGTGATGTCCACCATTACGACAATAATGCCGATAACACCTTTATGAGCGATAAGTGAATTTGCGCTCAATAGAAAGGAAAAAGGCTCGTTATCCCCATACTTAAAATGGACCTCCAACGCGTGGAGGCCCTTGTCGCTCATTGCAGATAGAAGAACAAAGGGAGTCCCGTCGGGATAGAGGAGGTGAAATACCTCGTCAAATGTCTGGAAGATTGGGCTGCTATCAAGAAACCTATTGGCCGACTGACTTGCACGGATGATACGGCCCTGGTGGTCGCAGAAAACAAATATTTCCGCAGCTTGTTGGAGGATTTGGGATGTCAGTTTTCCCTCTGCCAACATCTCTTCATTGCGTTTTTGTTCCGTCAGGTCGGTAACTATCATGCAGAAGTCACCGGACATATCTGTGGGCTGTAAGGGGCTTACGGAAAGCAAGACAGGTACAAAATTATCACCTCCGGTCTGTAATTGCAATTCTACCTTACCGCTCTCCTTTAAACCATACTCATATAATGACTCATATAATTGAAGGTCTTTTGATGATATGTATTGGTAGATTGAAGATCCTATTACTGTTTCCAGAGACCTTTTGACGATATCTGCAAAACGTTGGTTACAGAAAAGGATCGTGCCCTTGGAGGAAAGGGTAACGGCCCCTTCGTTCATGGTTTCAATCATAACCCTGTAAGGATGCTCGGCACCCGTTAGTGTAAAGACATGATCTCCTTCCTCCGTTGAGACAACCAGACCATCCACCTCGCCGTTTCGGATAGCGCGCAGAGTTTCCTCGGCTTCCATCATCCGCGACGTGAGTTCCTGCAACTCATCCAAAAGTTGCCGGCGCGTTCTATACGATTTGTTCATTGATTTGTACTCATGAATGCTTGGGTTTCAGATCGATGCCTACAAGAAACCTTTCCGTATCCGACATGTCGCCAATGAGCCTCCTGAGTGGCAGAGGGAGTTTCTTGATGAGCGTCGGGGTGGCAATAATTTGCTCTCCCTTGGCCAGCTTGGGCTGCTGGTAGATATCTATCACCTCGAGTTCGTAGCGGCCCGACAGGTATTCTTCGCAGAGTTTCCGGACATTGCCGATTGCCAGGGTTGACTTTGGGGTCATCCCTGTAACATACAGCCGAAGAACATACTTTGCCGGGTTTTGCTTCGCTGCCGCTTCTTCGAATTCCTCAGTGCTCGTTTTCCCTCTTTTGCTCTCCATAGGCTGTTCCTCTATAAGTTAATACTCAAGTAGATAATAGTCAGGAACCGGAACTAATATCCAGTCCCACCAGCACGCGCTCTGTATTGGCCAGATCTCCGATAATCTTTTTAAGCGGTTCAGGAAGCTTCCTTACCAGTGTCGGTATGGCAATAATCTGGTCCCCTTTAGCAAGCTGGGGATTCTTTAAAAGGTCTATCACTTCAATGCGGTATTTCCCCACAAGGTGCTCTTCGCAAATCTTTTTTAAATTAGTAAAGGCCGTAATCGATCTCGGGGTCTGACCGGCCACATATAACGTCAGCTTCCAGATTTCTTCTGTCGAATCGTTCTTTGCTTTCTCCCCTTTTTTTTCTGAGACAGCTTTCACCTTACCCTCCTTTCTTCTTCTTCGAGCGCATAGCCTCCTGAACTGACGGTTTCCCCTTGCGAAGATACGCCATTTCTAAACGGTCTCCTGTCAGGACAGTTTGTCTTTTTTGCTCTTCTTCTGCCATCAAAAGCACTTCTTCGGTTTCCACATCGAACTCGGCACGCAACGCTGCAATCTTTGTTTCCAGGGCACTCCTCTTGCGCTCCTGCTCGCGGATCCTGCGATCCACCTCACGCCGGCGTGTCTGCTCAAAGGCCTTTTCCCCGGCATCCTGGGCTGCTCTGGCGCTGCCGGTTAATACCTCACCGGAACCGGTATAGATATCGATAAGTTCAATGCCCTGGTTCGTAAGCAGGAATTCTTGAATCTGGTTGGAGTGGGCCATGCCGCGGGACTTCAAAATGTAGAGGCCCCGGTTGCGTTCCCCGTTGAGTTCGATATCCCGGAGGAGTAGCCACGTATCGATGAGAGAAGATATCTCTTCGCTTGTATGTTCAAGGGCGCCTGTAAAATGAGTGAGGTCCGTAAGGAAAGCTGAGATATTTTTCATCTTCAGATAATCGATCAGGCGCGTTAATATGGATTTGACCTCTGATTCTGTTCCCGCTGCGCTCAGGTTGCTGATCGGGTCTATAATGAAAACCTGGGGGTTAAACTTATCGATCTCCTTGTGGAAGGTGAGAAGATGCATCTCAAGGCCGTAAAGGGAAGGCCGGGCTGAATGAAACTTTAAAAGCCCCTTTTTCACCCATCGGGCGAGATCGATGCTGATGGATCTCATGTTCCGAATGATCTGGCTGGGCGATTCCTCGAAGGCACAATACAGGCAGCGCTCACCTCGTCGGCAGGCGGCGTCGGCAAAGGTAGCCGACATGCTTGTTTTGCCTGTGCCTGCAGTACCGGAAACAAGAATGGTGCTGCCCCGGTAGAACCCCTTCCCATCAAGCATTGTATCCAACTTGGGAATGCCCGTGGCGATGCGCTCCGTGGAGACGGTGTAATCGAGCCCCAGGGAAGTAATTGGCAGGATAGAAAGGCCGCTCTCGTCTATCAGGAAGGGATACTCATCGGAGCCGTGAGATGAGCCGCGGTACTTGATAATACGGAGGCGGCGGGTGGAAATTTGCTCATCGATGCGGAAGTCGAGGAGAATCACGCAATCGGCCACATATTCTTCGAGCCCGTAGCGTGTCAGGAGCTTATCGCCCCTTTCCCCTGTAACGACGGCCGTCACACCACGGTCTTTCAACCAGTGAAAAAGCCGCCGAAGCTCTGCCCGAAGGATAGCGGCATTAGACAGCCCGGAGAAAAGCGCTTCTATGGTATCCAAGACAACCCGCTTCGCCCCGATGGAATCAATGGCATTGCCCAGGCGGATGAACAATCCTTCCAGGTCATACTCACCTGTCTCCTCAACCTCGCTCCGCTCAATGTAGACGTGGTCAGTTGCGATAAGGCCACGCGTCATCATGTCGTGGAGATCAAAACCAAGGGAGATGAAGTTCTTCGCAAGATCTTCCGGCGTCTCCTCGAAAGTCATGAAGACCCCGGGTTCTCCATAATCCATGGCGCCCCGCATGAGAAACTCCATGGCAAAAAGTGTTTTACCGCAACCCGCACTGCCGCAGATCAGGGTTGGCCTGCCTCTCGGAAGCCCTCCCTTTGTAATCTCATCGAGACCCTTGATACCCGTCAGGCATTTTTCAAGAAAATCAACATCATGTTTTTCCTTAACCATCGTCATCTACCGACTCCTTTACTAATCTGAAGTAGAATTCACCTTCTAATACCTTTTAAGAGTAGAATACTATTGAGGCTGCTCAATAAAAATCATTAAATCGTAACCCCACTTATTACCCCCCCCTCACTCTCAAAAAAAAGGGAGGGACGATATCGTTTTATTTATTGCACTTGTATCTTTCAATCATAGCCTTTTCTTTCATTTTCCTGCTATTCAAATTATTTTGCAAGTAAAATATTCATTCGTGGCATTTATGAATACATACAGGGCAATGAATTTGAGCATATGAAATGCAGGGGTGAATTACATATGGTATTCCATAATTCCCCAAGCAGTGAATCATGTTGCTCAATTTTTTGCATTAAAGGCTCTCCATACATGATGGGTTGGTTCTTAATCCCCGTAGCAAAAATGATTACACTCATATTTATGAAAAGCATTACAAAATAATAGTCGGTTTTGTGACAGACAAGAAAAACCGTCTACTGTATTATAAATTAAGAGACAGTAATTTTGCGTCTCAGGCAGCACTTTGATTGTGGATTTGACTGCAGCTAAAATACCGGCAGTCAAATCGAAATCATAAGGTAGAATATCATGAAATGAACTACCCCGTCGCAAACAGTGGGGTATTAAAGGCGAGACAAAAGCATGAAGCCATCTCGAAGCAAGCTTCGGGGTATGAGACCCGAGGGGCAATCCAGTATGAATGACAAAGCAAAAGACACGTTTCACGAAGCAAAGGGATAAGGTCAAGGATGCAGCCGGAAAACCACCAATAATCCCGGGATGGAAATAAAGAAAGGCTGATGAGCGGCAAAGCTGTGATGGATAAGAGGAGGCAACAAAATGAAGAAGTTACTTTTTGGAATAATGCTTTTGGCATTGGTAATTGTCGTACCTGTCCCAACAATGGCACAGGTAAGTATAAATGTTAATATTGGTTTGCCGCCGCCCATCGTATTTCAGGCACCTCCGGATGTGATAGTGATGCCTGATACGAACAATGTTTACGTTGTTCCTAATATAGATGCAGACATGTTCTTCTGGAATGGCTGGTGGTGGCGTCCATGGGAAGGCCGTTGGTATCGCTCACGTTATTATAACCGGGGCTGGGGTTATTATAGCAATGTTCCAAGTTTTTATTTTGATGTAGACCCAGGTTGGAGAGGATATTACAGAGACCGTAATTGGTATGGGCACCAGTGGAACTATGAACATATTCCTAACCAACGGCTTCAACAGAACTGGAAGAGCTGGCAGAATGATCAACATTGGGAAAGGCAGAAAACTTGGGATGTCCAGGGTTATCAACCTCGACCACAACAACAGAGACAGGAACTAAGACAACAAAGGCAACAGCAATATCAACAGAGGCCTCAGGTTCAGCAGCCTCAACACTCTCAGTCTCAGACTCCACAGCCTCAAAGACAAGAGCAAAAACCTCAGGTTCAGCAGCAAAGACAGCAACCTCAAGAGAGAATTCAGCAGCCTCAACACTCTCAGTCTCAGCAGCAACCAAGACAAGAGCAAAAACCTCAGGTTCATCAGCCCCAGGAAAAACCTGAAGGAGAGGAGGGTGGACATAGAAAGTAGGCTGACAAAAGGTTCTCCCGACTATAAAAAGAGGCTCGTATCTATCAAAGAGGATCGCGTCGCCCCAGCGCCAAAGGTGATCTCGTTACATTGGGCGACAAGGCCAAAGACATAACCGGAAAAGACCCGGCCACCAAACTCGTCAACTATGCTGGAGGAGCAAATCGAGGAGGTCTTGTAAATGGAAAAGAAAACTGAGATCCAAAATTACATGCAGGCATTGCAAGCGTCTGAAACCCGATACCGCCGTCTCTTCGAAACGGCCCAGGACGGGATATTGATTCTCAATGCAGAAACCGGGCAGATCGATGATGTTAATCCTTACATGGTTGATATGTTGCATTACTCCTACGAGGAGTTCATAGGAATGAAACTCTGGGAGGTCAGCCCTTTCAAAGACACAATCCTGAATAAAGCCGCCTTTGAAGAGTTGCAAAATAAGGGATATATCAAGTACAAAGATTTGCCTCTTGAAACAAAAGAAGGGAAACGTGTTGCTGTAGAGTTTGTGAGCAACGTTTATAAGGCTAATGGGGATAAGGTAATCCAATGTAACATCCGGAATATCACCGAACGTAAGGGGTTGGAAGAAAAACTCCTGATCATGTCAATCAGTGATGAACTCACAGGTCTGTATAACAGACGTGGATTTATCACCCTCTCCGAGCAGCAGTTAAAGATTGCAGAGAGGATGAGAAAAAATATACTACTCTTCTTTGTTGATCTGGATAAGATGAAGCTGATTAATGACACATTAGGTCATCAGGAAGGAGATAAAGCACTTGTTGACATTGCAACCATCCTAAAAGAGGCATTCAGGGAGTCGGATATCATAGGCCGCATGGGAGGGGATGAGTTTGCAATCCTTGCAATAGATACAACCGATAAATCCAGAAAAGTCCTCATAAATCGTTTGCACAATATCCTTGATAATTACAACAAACCTAAAGGGAGAAACTATCAACTCTCACTGAGCATAGGCATGGCAAGCTATAGCCATGAAATACCCTATTCGCTGGATGAACTTATGGCCCAGGCAGACGTCTTGATGTATGAGGAGAAGAGGAACAAACAACACTGAAGCTATTCAACTGACCATGCATGCTTCATTATCAATCATGGGAAGCGGGGAAGAGGTTAATGACGTTGTTCCAGGAGATAATATTGCCGGAGAGGTTACACGGACGGATGGTTTTACTTCGTACAATGGTTTCCAAGAACTTATTTATGACAAAAGCAAGGGGGCTCAATGAAGATAAGGAATTGCAGGCAGAGATGTCGGGAGGCATTTATGATGAGTGAGAAGAAGACATGTATCGTGGACATCCCCAGATATTGCGGGGGACTTAACCTCGGCGACGAAGTTATTTTTCACGGCATCACTACTCAGTTGCAGAGTTCCTTGTCTATGGAGATTACGGTTTTCTTCTAAAACAGGAACCCAAGGGAATAGATCAGGAACTTTTCATGAATAGTAGTTTTTTCCATTTAAGCAGACGCAGAATCCGGGTTCTCTCAAGCATTGCCGTGGCAATCCTGGGAATTGCTGCACTCTCCCATCTGATAAGTAGTGAATCCTTGCGCCGGTATATAGAGAACCGGATCAACGGTCATTTGAAGGGGTACACAGTCCATATCGGGAAAGCTTATTTTCATCCCCTCACCTTCTCTATAGATCTTGACAATCTGATTCTGGTGCAGGAGGCCAATCCGAATCCGCCCATTGCGGACATGAAACGACTTCACGCAAGTATTCAGTGGAGGGAAGTGTTTACCGGCCACCTGGTGGGTGATTTATCGTTCAACCGACCGAAGTTCTACATCAACTTAACCCATGTTCATAAAGAGAAGGAGAGCAAGATTCCCCTCAAACAGAAGGGGTGGCAGGAGGCCCTTGAGTCCGTCTATCCCCTCAAGATAAATGCACTCACAATCAATAATGGAGAGATTACATATGTGGATAAAGGACCTTACAAGCCACTTCATATGGACAAGATCAATTTCCGGGCCTCCAACATCCGGAATATCCATTATCCTGATAATGTCTACCCTTCCGCTATCCACCTGGAGGGGAGGATTTTCGACAAAGGCAGACTCGTTGTTGACGGATATGCCAATTTTCTTGGAGAGCCTCACCCCTGGGCTAAGGCGGACCTCGACCTGAGTGATATGGATTTGAGCTATTTCAAACCAATCATAACCCGCTACAATATTTCCATCCGAAAAGGAACTCTGTCGACAAAGGGCATCCTGGAATATAACCCCCGTATCGCTGTAGTCAACCTGAAGAATCTGGACATTAATGGGGCTGATGTTGATTATCTCCACCTTCCTCAAACTGTGGTTGTGGAAAAGAAAAGGGTCCGGCAGGTTGTGCACACTGTAAAAGAATTGAGTAACAAGCCTGCCTCGAAGATCAGGGTAGATGTGCTCAGGATCAAAGCAAGCAATTTCGGGTACGTAAACAAGACAATCCGGCCCAATTACCGCCTCTCTATAGATCAAATGGAAGCAAACCTGAGTAACTTCAGCAATCAGATCACCGATGGTCCGGCAACGTTCGAATTGAAGGGGAAGTTCATGGGAACAGGCCATACTAAGGTGACCGGCACCTTTCTGCCGGAAACCAAGAATCCCGATTTCAATGTCAATGTAGCTATTGAGAATACTCAGATGCAGGCCATGAGCGATCTTTTCCAAGCCTATGGAAATTTTGATATAAAATCGGGTCTCTTCTCCTTCTATTCCGAACTATCGATCAAAGACAACAAAGTGAACGGTTACATAAAACCCATCTTCAAAGACATGAAGATATATGATCGTCGTTCGAAACAGGAGAAAAGCCTCTCCCATACGCTTTACGTGTGGCTGGCGAGAGGCGCATCAAAGCTTCTCGAAAACAGAACCGGCAATGAGGTGGCGACCAGAGCCACTGTCTCCGGAACCCTCGAAAGTCCAGGCATGAGTACCTGGGAGATTTTTGTCAACCTTCTTCGGAATGCATTCATCAAATCAATCATTCCGGGATTTGAAAAAAAATTGAGTCAACCGGAAAAGTAGAAATAGTCACCTTATAAACTCATATTTATTAAGGACTGAAAGGCTTTTCCCTATGTGCCCGTGAAAATGGGTTTAGAGAACCGGACGACTATCAAGTAGGCCGAGCATATGATCAGAGCATTTGAGGCATAAAGAATGAAGACTCGAAAGATCTTATTTGGAGCACTTATTGCGGCCCTGGCCGGGTGTTCACTGATCCCTTCCTATCAGCGGCCTGTCCTACCCACAGCGGCATTGTATCCGGGAGCTGATACTACAGTAACGCAGACGTCTTTGGACATCGAGAAACTTGGGTGGCGCGAGTTTTTCACAGACGCCAGGCTCCAGGAACTGATCATCCAGGCTCTTGAGAACAACCGTGATCTGCGGATCGCGATACGCCGGGTGGAAGAGGCCCGCGGCCTCTATGGCATCCAACGAGCCGACATAACGATACTAATGCGCCATCGGGATCAAAACCGGAATGCACTGACGCTTCTGGTCGGCGTCCCGCTTACCACTTTCGAGACCCGGCCGTTGTCCCTGATTGAAACAGGTTTTGTACAGGAAATTTCCGCAGGACTGCCATCGGATTTGTTGATGAACCGTCCCGATATACTTGCCGCAGAGCACCGGCTGAAGGCAGCCAATGCCAACATCGGAGCAGCCCGCGCAGCCTTTTTCCCGCGCATTGTGCTGACCGGCAACTTGGGCAGTGCCAGCGTTGAACTGAATAATCTATTTGGTGCCGGCAGCACCGCCTGGAGTTTTTCACCGAGTTTGACACTGCCTATTTTCGAGGGGGCCGCAACCTTGCTAACCTCGATGTGTCGGAAGCACGCCGCAATCTGGCTGTAGCCGACTATGAGCGAACGATTCAGAGGGCCTTCCGTGAGGTGGCCGACGCGCTTGCCGAACGGGACCGGTTTGTAGCCGAACAGGCGCAGGCGGCCGGGTGCTGAGTATGGTTGACTTGAGCGATGTATATATGACGTTCTTCCTGCCGACGGCTGCAGTAGGTCGAGTTGCACTCGGTACTGAGGTGCGGTTGATACTCGATACTGCTCCCGGATATGTGATTCCGGCACATGTTTCATTTGTTGCCGATGTGGCGCAGTTCACCCCAAAAACCGTAGAGACGGCCAGCGAAAGACAGAAGTTGATGTTTCGTGTTCGTGCGCAGATTCCCCCGGATCTGCTCAGAAAGTATATCACCCAGGTTAAGGCAGGACCGGCCGGCATTGAGATACGCTTTCGTTATAACCCTGATATCAAGAGCATTGTTGCTATGGCGCCGGCAATGATTCCGCTTCTATTAATACTGATCCCGGCCATGTTGACCGCGCTTTCGGTTGTGCGGGAAAAGGAGTTGGGCTCCATTGTTAATCTCTATGTGACTCCGGTCACTCGGCTGGAGTTTCTGCTTGGCAAGCAGCTTCCCTATATCGCGCTGGCAATGCTGAACTTCATGCTGCTCACCGGGTTGGCAGTATTCGTGTTCGGCATACCGTTCAAAGGTGGATTTCTCACACTTACCTCGGCGGCCTTGTTGTATGTGATCTCCGCCACTGCTATCGGTTTGGTAATATCAAGCTTTATGCGCAGTCAGATCGCCGCCCTGTTCGGCACAGCGATGCTGACCATCCTGCCTGCTGTTCAGTTCTCAGGGATGATCGACCCGGTCTCCTCCCTGGCGGGACCGGGCGCGTGGATCGGCAAATATTATCCGACAACCCATTTCCTGACCATTACGCGAGGAACCTTCTCCAAGGCGCTCGATATATCCGACCTCTACCTATCATTCGTTCCCTTGTTGATTGCCGTACCCGTACTGATCGGCCTGGGGACAATTTTACTTAAAAAACAGGATCACTGAGTATGCGCGCTGCCAACATTTTTCATCTCGGTATCAAGGAACTGCGCAGTCTGTTGCGCGACCCGATGATGCTTGCCTTCGTCGTCTTCTCTTTTACCTTTTCAGTCTACACCGGTGCGAGGGCTACGCCGGAGACGCTTCACCGGGCGCGCTTTCGCAAAACCATAGGAACGATGACGTGAAGCAATATATGTAACCTACCCCTAATAAACCGGGGTTATACTTAATTAGAGATGCCCTGCTACTACTTTAGGAAAGAAGGCCATCAAGGATAGAATCTTTGAATCTGCACAGTGCTGCATCGGTAACACGATCCCGACAAAAAATACCTACGGGAATAGGATCGGTTGCGGTATGAAGGTCAAAAACCAATAAAGACAGTGATGGTCCGTTTATTATAGACTATTCTGAAAATCCGGTTTTCTCCAAATTCATTGAGGATATTTTTCATGAGAGACGGCAATATCAGCAAAGATAAGAGAATGGCTGTTACATGCCAAAGCAGTGCTGAAGAAAATGATTTTTTATATACATAGATCCCCGAAAGATTCAAGGGATGTGCTTAAAGCATTTGCTGAGTTTAAACCCAAAAAATATTGTGAACCAGGAGAAACTGATAGAAAGAAAAACGGATAGGATTGTATTTGAATAGGAACAGGAAAAACCATATAAGGAATCAATAAGGAATCGCCGAAATTGCAATAGATTTTCCTTGCCTGTAACTTCCTTGTTATGTTATAGATTTTCACTCAATGCCGACGTAGCTCAGGGGCAGAGCAGCTCACTCGTAATGAGCAGGTCGCGGGTTCAATTCCCATCGTCGGCTTTAATATTATCAAGGGTTTGCGGGAAATCTTCTAACAAGCTTTTTTCATTCGTGTCCACCATACCATCCAATCTCACCCCTGGCCGTCTGATAAATCAGGATGGCGCCGCCCGAACCAACCAGCAGGATAATCGCGCTGATGAGATTAAGACATATGTATGCGACTCTGCGATTTTTCATTTTGTTTTTGCTGCAGTTGTGTCTGGGTCCTTTTTTTGTTGCAGTTGCAGTTGTTGCAATGCCCGTGTTTCACCTTCTTTTATCTGCGCACTTGTTGCGCCGCCATTTCTCGCCGCATTAGTTGTCACGGCAGGGTCGGCTCCGGCAAGAATAGCGCTGTACACAACTGCTGCATACGCCTGTCCCGGAATGCATGTTGCCGTTGCTGCCTGGACGATTGTAGCTGCCTGTTCGGGCGCTGCCTTTATAGCAACAGCGGCGATTATGTCGCTCATGCCCAGATTTGCTCTGACTGCAGTTCTAATTATCGCATCTGCTTGTGTTGGATTCTTGACAATCTGGTCCGTAACCTGTTTGATAATCAATTGCTGTTGTTCCAGCAAGTATTGATCGAGAACTTGCTGCCCTCGCGAATTCCCTTGTAAAATTATTTTTTTTTGCAGTTGGTATTGCTCTTCCTCTTGCTTGCTTAAATTAGGCGCATGATGTGATTCCTGCTGCCCTGGCCCTTGAAATGAATTCCGGTTTTGAGCCAAAGAATTAAGAGGAGTACAAAAGGTTGTGATGATAACTGCCGATAAGATACATAACAACAATTTCTTATTATCCATAAAATCCACCTTAATAATATTATATACTTACCCATGAATATTCACAATACTTGTTCCACTTCTTTACGAAGCGCCACGTACTTATGTCAACCGGTATTTTTAGTGATACGCGCGACAACCAGTACCACCGGGTTTGCTGTTGGTACAACCTTTCGTATGAAAAATATTCAATGTACTATCATATCGTTATATAAAATTCAATTGGTATTGATTTTATTACAATATTACATATTGAAAGAAAATAGAAAAAATACTATTTGTAAACTATGTAGATATAGTTTACAATTTTACTGTAAACTAATTTTAAGGAGTTCAAGCCATGAGAGCAATCACTATCTCAGAAAAAGGACAGGTGGCAATACCGGCAGAAATAAGAAGAACCCTGAATATAAAAGCGGGTGATCAATTTACCGTTGAAATTACCGGGAATAACATCATCCTGAAACCGGCCATGACGATTACCATACCCAAAGAACAGGCCTATTTCTGGACAGCAGAGGTGCAAAAGGCAGTTAAGGATGCGGAAAATAGCTTTCAGACCGGTGAATCCAAGAGCTATCCTGTTAATGATTTTATAGAAGAGCTTGAAAAGCGAGACAAAGAATGAATAAAATCATCATAGCAGTTGAGCCGGGGTTTTTCTCTCAGTATGATGACCTTCCGAAAGAGATAAAAAAGAAATTCAGGAAACAGATAGCATTCCTGAAGGAAAATCCTAAACATAAATCATTGCAGATACATCAATTAGAAGGTACGGATTTTCTGGAATTCTATGTTGACAAAGGTTACCGGTGTGTATTCCGGCAGGAAGGGAATATTTACAAGCTTTATTTCGTAGGAACCCACAAGTTGATAGATATATTCTGAGCATACAATTGTACAGGGGCATAAGCACTGTTTTTTTGCTTGTTTTCAACGATGGTCAGATTTAAGAACCTAAATTTTCATTGATTTTATTAGCCAAAAAGTTACAATTGTTTACACGCAAATCTCGAAATAAAAAGGGGCATTTATTATTTCTAAATCAACTGTTGATTGTGAAAGGGTCGCGAAGCATTCTGTAAGTTGAATAGGAATAAGAGATGACGGTGAATTATAACGTGTTTATTGCAGGGGGAACGGATGGCGGAACACATTCGAAGACCGGAGCAGCCGGGTTTGGGAATATGAGGGATCTATGGCACGGCTGACGGATCAGGAGAAACAGGACATTGTCAGGTATCTGGAGGCGGATAAGCCTCTGCCGGATAAGTACCGCTTTCTGCTTTTTGAAGAAAAGCGGGAGGTGGAACTGGTCTGGAATGGTAAGACCAGCGAGGTCTGCAATATCGTTCTGCCCTTCCAGGTTATCGAGCAGGTAGACGAGCCGCGCTCAGAGAAGGACAGGTCTATGCAGGGGACTCTTTTTGACATGGACGCCCGTGGCCGCCAGCTTAGAGGCTGGACAAATAAACTTATCTGGGGCGACAACAAGCTCATCCTCTCAAGCCTCAAGAACGGCCCGCTTAGGGAAGAAATCGAAAAACAGGGCGGCCTCAAGCTGATATATATTGATCCGCCCTTTGATGTAGGAGCAGACTTCTCCATGGACATCGAAATCGGCAACGACACCTTCACCAAAAAGCCCAACATCCTGGAAGAAATAGCCTACCGCGACACCTGGGGCAGGGGCGCCGATTCCTTCATTGCAATGATCTACGAGCGGCTGGTGTTGATGCGGGATTTGCTGGCTGAGGATGGGAGCATTTATGTGCATTGTGATTGGAGGGTGAATAGTTATATTCGGATGGTGATGGATGAGGTGTTTGGCAAAGAAATGTTTGTGAATGAAATTATCTGGCATTATAAAAGGTGGCCAGCACCAAGTAAAAATTTTCAGAAAATGCACGACAGTATGCTTCTCTATGGTAAGAACACAGATGGTAGAATTTTTGAGCCTCAAATTCAATCACTTACAGAAGGTACAATAAAAAGGTGGCGAGGACAAAAAAGCAAAGTTGAGTTTGTTGATGGAGTTAGACAAGTTACGCAAATGACTAATGAGCAATCTAGGGGAACACCCGTAGACGATGTATGGGATATTCCAGTTATTAATTCACAAGCTATTGAACGTGTCAGTTACCCTACTCAAAAACCTGAAGCCCTTCTCGACCGCATTATCAAAGCCTCTTCCAACGAAGGCGACCTTGTTGCCGACTTCTTCTGCGGCTCCGGGACAACTGCTGCGGTTGCGGAGAAGCTGGGGCGTAAGTGGATTTGCACGGACCTTGGAAAATTTGCTGTCCACACGACACGTAAGCGCATGATCGGGGTTCAACGGCAGCTTAAAAAAGAGGGTAAAAACTATCGAGCCTTTGAGATACTCAACCTCGGCAAGTATGAACGTCAGCACTATATCGGGATAGATTCCTCACATTCGTTCGGAATGACAGAAGGGGCGTTCGGAATGACAGAGAATGGGGTCGGAATGACAGAGAATGTCATCCCGACCAAAGGGAGGGATCTTACCCGTATGGAAATGCAGCAACGCATGAATGCGGAGAAGGAAGCTGCTTTTCTTGACCTTATTCTCCGGGCTTACCGGGCGGAGCCGGTGGAGGGTTTCCGCACTTTTAACGGCAGGAAGGCTGGGCGGCTTGTGTCAATCGGGCCGGTAAATTTGCCGGTGACGCGCCTTTTTGTGGAAGAAATTATTCTTGAATGCCGGGAGAAACACATAACAAGGGTTGACATTCTTGCCTTCGAGTTTGAAATGGGGCTTTTTCCCAATGTACTTGATGAAGCAAAGGATAAGGGTATTGATATTACGCCGAAATATATTCCTGCTGAGGTTTTTGACAAGCGGGCAGTGGAGAAAAACCAGGTGGTTTTCCATGACGTGGCCTTTGTGGAAGTCAAACCCCTTGTGAAGGGAAAGAATGTGGCAGTGGAACTGACCGATTTTTCCGTCTTCTATTCTCAGGATTCCATTGCTTCTGCCGAAGCATCCCTGAAAGACAAGGGAAGCAAGATCGTTGTCGAAAAAGGTCAGATCGTGAAAGTGAGCAAGGATAAAGACGGTATTATAAAACGTGAGGTGCTGACCCGCCATTGGATCGACTGGGTCGATTACTGGGCTGTGGATTTTAATTTTGAGAACAAGAGGGAGATCATCCGTGTCAGGGCCGCAGAAAGCGGCGAATGGGAAGAAGTATGGACAGGCGACTACATCTTTGAAAATGAATGGCAATCCTTCCGCACAAAAAAAGACCGTTCCCTGGAGCTTCAAAGTGTCTTCCACGAATGCAGGTCCGGACGCCGCAAGCTTGCCGTCAAGGTGGTGGACATTTTCGGCAACGATACCATGAAGATTGTTGAGGTGATGATATAATGGCGAAGAAAATTATGAAGACAACCGGCGAGCATACGTCACCTTTCGAGCGGATCAAGCGTACAAACGATGCTGGTATGGAATTTTGGTCAAGTCGGGAGTTTGCCGGGGTTCTGGGCTACGGCGACTACCGTAATTTTGAGGGGGTTATTGAGAAGGCTAAAATGGCCTGTTTCAACAGTGGACACCGCCTCGAAGACCATTTCGTTGACGTCACCGAAATGGTTGCCATCGGCAGCGGAGCGGAGCGGCCTATCAAAACTGTTCTCCTTTCGCGTTATGCATGTTACCTTGCCATTCAGAACGCCGATCCTAAAAAGGAGATTGTAGCGCATGGTCAAACCTATTTCGCCATCCAGACACGTCGGCAAGAATTGGCGGACAAGCACGTCGAAGAAGAGCGGCGGGTTTTGTTGCGAGAAGAGATGCGTCGGCATAATGCTCCACCACTGTCATTTCGACACTCACTGTCATTTCGACACTCACTGTCATTTCGACCGAAGGGAGAAATCTCATGCCCAGAGAGCATCGCTACTACGTATACTTATTGACTAACAAGAACGACAAGGTTATGTACGTTGGCGTAACCAATAATCTTGAGCGGAGGGTGTATGAGCACAAGACGAAGATGGTTCCGGGTTTTACGGAAAAATACAACGTAAACAAGCTGGTCTATTTCGAGGAAACTAATGATGTCCTCGCCGCGATAGCAAGGGAGAAAGAAATCAAGAAATGGCGTCGAGAGAAAAAGAACAATCTGGTTGTCGCCGTCAATCCTAAGTGGAAGGATCTGAGCGATGGGTGGTTTGAGATCTCTCCCTTCGGTCGAGATGACAATAGAGACGGATATTCGAGATGATAATGGAAACGGATAATCGAGATAACAAAATTGATGACAATAGAGGTGATATTGGCACAATATGAGAGAGTTGGCTAATGGCATTGCATAAAAATTTCCCTGATTCTCCTCATGCCATCCTCAACCCTGAAGTCCGCTGGTTTCCGGCAGATGAGGCTTTGCGGGAAACGAGTTTTGAAAAGCTCCTGCCGCCTTTGGTGCCGGAACTGCGCAAACAGGTAAAAGCATGGCGTGATAAGGCGTATAAAGGAGCAAGCGAGACCAGCAGGAGCCTGCTCAACTGGTGGTTTAATGTCCCGCATCTGGTGCCTCAAAGCGATGGAACAATGGCCGAATTCCAGTATTATTTTGCCCAGCGCGAGGCGCTGGAAACCATTGTCTATCTCTATGATGTAGCGGGTGTGAAGGACAAATACGATCTTATGCGTTTTGATTCTTCAGGCGCTGTTTCTACGGGCATGTTCGACGAGACCTGGCGGCGTTTTGTAGTGAAGATGGCAACAGGCACAGGCAAGACCAAGGTCATGAGTCTTGTGCTGGCATGGAGCTATTTCCATAAGCTCTATGAACCGGAATCGGAACTGGCCCGGAACTTTCTGGTGATTACGCCCAACATCATTGTACTGGATCGTATCTACAAGGATTTTCAAGGGTTTAATATCTTTTTTTCCGACCCGGTGCTGCCTGACAATGGCGTAGATGGTCATAACTGGCGTGACGACTTTCAACTTACCCTGCACAAACAGGATGAAGTACGCATCACCCGGCCTGTGGGAAATATCTTTCTCACCAATATACACCGGGTCTATGCTGGCGAGGATATTCCGCCATCACCCGGTGACGAGAACACGATGGATTATTTCCTGGGGAAGCGGCCTGTGGGCGCAACCACTGATTCAAAAGTAGACCTGGGTATTATTGTGCGGGATATTAATGAGCTTATGGTAATTAATGACGAGGCTCATCATATTCACGACAACCGCCTGGCATGGTTCAAATCTATTGAAGATATCCATAACCGGATGAAGCACAAAGGTAGTAGTCTTTCTTTACAGGTGGATGTGACAGCTACGCCAAAGCATAACAATGGCGCAATTTTTGTGCAGACTGTGGCTGATTACCCGCTTGTGGAAGCCATCTCACAGAATGTTGTTAAGCACCCCGTGCTGCCGGACGCTCCAAGCCGCGCCAGACTGTCGGAACGTCAAAGCGCCAAATATACTGAAAAATACACTGATTACATTCATCTGGGCGTGATAGAGTGGCGCAAGACATACGATGAACACGAGAAGCTGGGAAAGAAGGCCATTTTGTTTGTCATGACCGATGATACCAGGAATTGTGACGAGGTGTCCGGATATCTTGAAGGCACCTATCCTGATTTGAAAGGGGCTGTCCTGGTTATTCATACCAAGGACAACGGGGAAATTTCCGAATCAACAACCGGCAAAAATAAAGAAGAATTGGAACGGCTTCGGAAACAGGCCAATGAGATTGACAGTCAGGAAAGTCCTTACAAGGCAATTGTTTCAGTGCTTGTGCTCAAGGAAGGCTGGGATGTGCGTAACGTTACAACCATTGTGGGCTTGCGCCCTTATTCTGCCAAGAGCAATATCCTGCCGGAGCAAACACTGGGGCGAGGCCTGCGGAAAATGTATCCCGGCAGCGTAGAGGAATATGTGAGCGTAGTAGGCACTGACGCCTTTATGGAGTTTGTAGAATCAATTCAGGCGGAAGGTGTGGTTTTGGAACACAAGCCTATGGGCGAAGGCACCCAGCCGAAAACTCCGTTAATTGTCGAGGTTGACCAGGAAAACGCAAAAAAAGATATGGAGACATTGGACATTGAAGTGCCGGTATTAAGCCCCCGTGTATACCGTGAATACAAGAACTTAGCCGATCTGGATGTGACTAATTCGGGCAGCAACAAAGTGAAATATCAGCATTTCAGCGAAGAAGAACAGCGGGAAATCGTTTTCAAGGACATTACGACCGGAGAGGTGTCACATACGACTATATTAGATACGGCAGGTGTCGCTGATTACCGAAGCGTCATCGGTTATTTCAGCCGGACCATAATGAAGGATTTGCGGTTGGTGAGCGGCTACGATGTGCTTTACGGCAAAGTTAAGGATTATGTGCAGATACAATTGTTTGATTGCCGGGTTGAACTTGACAATCCGAATACCCTGCGTAATCTGTCGGAACTGGCTGCTACTAAAATGCTGATTGAAACTTTTAAAAAAGCGATCAACGCGCTAACCATTAAGAATAAAGGTGATGCCGTGATACGGGACATGATTAAACTGCGGAAAACACGCCCCTTTGTGGCAAAGGATCAAGGGTATCTGATTCCGAAGAAAAGCGTATTTAATAAGATTATCGGAGACAGTCATTTTGAACTTATTTTCGCCGGTTTTCTGGAAAATTGCGATGATGTAAGTTCCTTTGCCAAGAATTATCTTGCAGTGCATTTCAAACTGGATTACGTGAATGCGGACAATGACATTTCCAATTACTACCCTGATTTTCTGATAAAGCTATCGGAAAAAGAGATTTATATTGCCGAGACCAAAGGGCTGGAAGACCTCGACGTTCCATTAAAGATGCAAAGGCTGCGGCAATGGTGCGAAGATGTTAACAAAGCACAAAGCGACGTCAAATATGATTTTGTGTATGTAGATGAGGAGAGCTTTAATAAATACAAACCAGCTTCATTTAAAGATTTGATAACCGGTTTTGTTGATTATAAGTAAAAGAGATGACAATTATGTATACCGCATAACTGCGGTGGAAACAGTTTCCACCATTTCCAAAATCTTCCGTAAAACCAAGCCAGTCCTGTGTTTCCAATTTTTCCGAAACAGTTTCGGAAAATGTAATCACAAGGGCCGAACCGCTTTTCTTGAGTCTTCAAAACAGTGCCAATATACGATATGGTAAAGCAATTAAAAACCGAGACCTCCGTACAGATGGACAAAATTACAGCCCCAAAAAAAGACAAAATATACCGGTGTTCAATGTGAACACCGGTATGAAAAATCCCTGCAAAACCAATACAGACAAGGGAAGTTGCCTGCTGCTATATTGTGCCCAACTTTTGAAACATATCTTCTGCATCTTTACACTCTATGATGTCTTTCCCTTCATCGGTTTTATTGAATGTCCTCAAAGTGGTCTTATTTGGTATCTTTACCTCAAAGGGCAGCCCCTTGTGCATCCTTACCTGATTGTAGAAAAGGTTTATTGCTTCCGTCTCATTTATGCCTAATTCTCTAAATATGATATTTACTTCTTTTCTCAGTTCATCCGTTGTCCTTGCTCTTATCATTGCGGTCTTTGCCATAAAAGCCCCCTAAAATTGATAATATATTGTATCACAAATGGGGCATATCAGGTATAGTTTTATTGATTCATCTGATGCAGCAATATAGGATTGTGGGTAACACAGTTTTATGTTGATGGGTACAACACGATAGCTTATATTAATCAGGGAATTAAGTAGACAAATATAGATGATGAGATTGCCCATGCCCCATTTTGTCGTTCATGAACATCATTCAAAGCATTTTCATTATGACTTAAGACTCGAAGTGGATGGAGTATTGAAATCATGGGCTGTTCCGAAAGGTCCTTCTATGTCGCCTAAAGATAAAAGACTTGCAATCATGGTTGATGACCATCCACTTGATTACGGCACTTTCGAGGGAGTGATCCCGGAAGGTAATTACGGCGCCGGTACAGTCCTTATATGGGACTCAGGGAGCTTTGAACCTGTCAATATCGAAATGGATAAGGGCCGTCTTGAGTTCATTCTAAATGGAAACAAGCTTAAAGGCGCATTCGTACTGATGAAGTTGAAGCAGAAAGAAAAAGAATGGCTTCTTATCAAGAAAAAAGATCAATTCGCCCAAATGTCATATAAAACTGAAGCTATAGAAAAATCATGATGAGTGTAATTACGGGTAAAATATATGTGACGGAAACAGTTTCCGTCATTATTGGTTTCTTCCGTAAAGCCAAGCCTGTGCTTGTTTTGCTGTTTTTCTAAAACTGTTTTAGAAAATGTAATCATGGGGGCTGAATTGTCTTCCCTGAACCTTTAAAACAACATTTGCGCGTGACCCGGTAAAGCTATTATGGACAGAGCATTCCGGGTAAATTGATGGAATCGCTGCCATCTCAAAGTCAATTTATAGTTAATTTATCAATAAGGTACCGCATAGTTTGGAGCATCTTTACATATCTGTTTTTGCCGCTATAATTGTAGTAGCACAATATGGGAGGTGTATTATGAGCACAGAAAGACAGATTGCCATAATCCTCATCCTTGCCGGCATGTTTGCACCTCTGTACCTGTTGATTTTTGTGTCAGGGTATGATGCGGATGCCTCTTTATCATGGAATCTCAATCATATGGAAATTGTAATAAGGGATAAATACTGGACTAAACCATCGGAATTGGATGAAATGCTTGATAATTTAAATTTTGCTCTAAAAAAAGAAAAAAGGTATTTAAGATTCGGCAGTATGATACTTAAACCAAGGATTGCAATCCGCTACAAGCATATTATTCTTTTTGATTTATTTTTGATTTTTATAGGAACAGGGTTTCTGCCTTTGTCACGCAACGGAGAAGGTCACAATTATAGTAAAATCCATCATTAATGGGCAAGGAAGAAAGGGGTTATTCCAATTCTAAATAAAGGCGCTATCATCGTTGGCTTCGTCATCGGCTCCTCCAACGTACTATTATAGTACGCCTACGCCTGTCCTCGCATGACGGGGGTCGCCTCTTCCTTGCCGCCTTGATTGCCCCGCAAGTCACCGCGGGGTAGTTCGTTGCATCCTTGATTTAGAATTGGAATTATCTCTCTTTTGGTCAATCCGCTTTCAATTTACTTCTCTCACTCGATTTGATATTTCTGTCTGTCTATTGCCTGAAAGCAGGCATACTGATCACTCTCAACCTGCAGGGATCGTCACAATCGGAGTGGAGCTTTTTTCTCCTGTCTCCACCAGGGTTAATACAAACATTAAGAAGGAGAACATTTTTTTAGACATGAGGTCCCGATCATCGATCCAGAAATATGAGTTCCGATAGGGGACTACAACAAAGGCATCACCGGGTTTGGTTAATGAACATCGAATCCGGATCAGAGGGAGAATATTTTGACCTTCAATTGTTTGTTCCACATAAACCGGGTTTACCCGCTTCTCTTCCACATGAATATCAGGAACTTCGATGTCTGCGGCAAGGTCTACAATGACCTCCTGGACTAACAAACGGAATACAAGGTCCACCTGGTATCCACTCTGCATAAGGCTGAGTATCGCAGCGGGCGGTACAGGCGACATAAGACTGCGGGCAAATTTATCTCCCAGGATTGGGGTATACGTAACGGTTGGACGGTCAACATATTGCCCCATCGTACCAAGGGTCTGGGATGTGCTGAAAGGATCACTGTTGATAGTTGCCCCAAGATTAACCTGTCCGGCAAGCTGGTACTGGCTGATCACCGAAGATACATCTAAAAAAACAGGGGCATCTCCATATCGTATTTTGACCATGTTGAAGAGCATCTGGTACTTCCAGGAATCGGAAATTGCAGCAATGTAATCAGATCGGTCACGGGTTACGGTTCCCGGGCCGATCCCGGCACAACCCACAAATGATACAAGCACAAACGATACAAGCATGAGAAAACATCCGATTTCTTTCTTTGCCTTCATTTTACCTGTCACCTTTTTCTCTTCTGTCATTTCGAACTTTTCCTTTTTGTCATTTCGAGCGCAGGTAGAAATTTTGCCGCCCTCTATCTCCGGTTATAAGGTACCTCCGTAACCTCATTCCTTCGGAATGGCAGGGGAGGAAGCGGTGTTCCTTCGGAATGAACAGCTTGCCAGTCCTTGCTGTAATATTCAGCGGCTTATTTGTCCTGGCTCTTCAGTTTATCGATTGCCTGCTTTCTCTTTTCCTTAACATCCATGATCAGCCGGTATGCGATGTAGTATTTGTAAATGTTGCCAACATAGGTCACGGTTTCCGCACCTATTTTCTCAGCAGCAACATACTCCACGTTGTGAAACCAGATGTTTGGGTCCAGTCCGCGCTTGGCAGCTTCTTTGCGTAGTTTTGAAATCCGGCCTGCGCCGGCATTGTATGAAGCAAAGGCAAACAGAGTTTTGTCCACCTGGGTCATCGGTTCCTTGCCGTAGTATTGATCTATCATCCAGCGCATGTATTTGACTCCGGCGTGAATGTTTGCCTCGGTCTGAGTTATGTCACCTACACTGAGTTCTTTGCCGGTCCTGGGCATTACCTGCATCACTCCAATGGCGCCTACAGGGCTCCGGAGGGCCTGATTGAGTTGGGATTCCTGGTATCCCTGGGCGGCCATAAGCAACCAGTCAACAGTATATTTGTCTCCGTATTTCTGAAAATACTGAACCAGAGAGATAAATTTTTTACGCTCAGTTTCAGAAGCAGCATCTTTTACGTATTTTGCATTCTTTAGATAACGTACCAGGAGCTGACTGCCGGAGGTGGTTTGCCGGCCGTAACGTCCCAGGAAATCGTCAAGAGCGGCTTTGAGGAGAGGACTTTCCTTTCTGATAGCCCAAGCGATTTCTCCGCCAATACGCAGAGCAATCCCTTCATGCACTTTAACCGCCGGAAAGACCTGCTTCCAGAAAACCGCTATATGTCGGTCCACAACAGTGAGCGGAATCAGGCCGGCGTTTACCATCTCGATCAGATCCTCATCTTCCAATGTGTCGGGAGCTTCCCTGATAATGACTTCAGGTTTTTTCTCCGCTGCGAAGCGCTGGTTAAGAGATGTCAGGCTCTCGTAATAGCTGGAGGATTTGCGGACAAAGACTTCCTTCCCCGCCAGGTCCTCTACATTGGATACCTCGGGAGAGCCCGGACCGGACACTAACAGTTCTTTTACATCGGAATATGCGGGAGCAGAAAAGTCCACAAGTTTCTGTCGTTCTGCTGTAATAGTGAGGTTGGATGCTGCAATGTCTCCCTTGCCCTCAGCCAGGGCGCTCAGTAATTCGTTCCGGGCTACGGGGATGAAAATTACCCGCACCTTGAGATTTTTATTCTTCAGTTTCTTTTCCTTTGCCAGCTTTTTGTTCAGATCCTGCTCGAACATGCGAAAGCCATCGCAGGTTACGCCGCGCTGGTTTCCCTTGTCCAGAAAATAGAGGGTCTTGCTGTAAGTCGTAAGTATCCGAATATTTCTCCGTTTGATCATCCCGTCGAGATCACCTTTCCAGGGCTTCATAGCTTCGGCAGGTGGAAGGGTGAGCTGTTCGTTCTTCCGCGTCCGGACTGAGGAGCCGGGTTCGGTTGCAGCATGGACAGAACCGACAAACAAAACGAGTGCAAGAATCGAAACGACGATAAAGGACAGTAAAACATTAATTGAGAATGCAGCCCGGAGATATGTTTGCCAATGTATACCGGTCATGGTTATTTTATGTTTCATGAGTTTGTATAAACTCCTTGTATAAATTAGATTTATCGTTCAGGTGATTTTGTGATGGGGGATTTGTTTCACAGTAAAACCCATATTTCTGCTAATTACCATTTGTACAATTGTATTTCAAGAAAAAACTCGCGATGCTCTCTTTCAGGAAGTGCATCACGGATACAAATATTTCAATCGAATCATTTTTGAAAGTTTTACCGCGCCTACAGTTGTTTAAGTTTAACAGTAAACAAAGGAGTACTGTAATAACCTTAAATCAAAGCAGATATGTGACTATTTTTGTTAGAATCTGCGAAAATCCTTTATAATTATAAAAAAAGTGAAGTATTATATAAAACTCAAAAGTATCTAATTCTACTAACCATTCGGTGTTGTCAAAAGTTTTATGAAAAATTGGTACTTAGAATGAGTATAAACAGGCGTTTACAAGGAGAAAACAGGGGAGGGAGAAGGAAGTATGGGAAATGAAGAAATTATTCTTCATTTCCGCCGGATTGGCATCAGTAAATAAAGACAGATGCAAATCCGGCTTGAGTGGGCGATGGCATTTCGGGAATGTTCAGGTTTGGATGGGCTGTAAGCTTTGCAGGCTGTAGACGTACTGAACGTACGTCGGAAGATCGCAAGGCGCAGCAGACCGCCAAAGATGGATATTCCAGAAATGCCATTGACCGACAAAGTGAACAAAGACAAACTGCTCAAGAATAAGAGCAAGAGGCAAGAAGCTTTTGACAAAACTAACCATTCATGGAGGATTATTATCATGAAACGAAAAACCATAGGGGCAACGTTCGGTCTTGCTCTTAGTGCTACCCTTGCTGCAACGGCAGGGGCGCAGACAATAACCGATCGAACCGCTCTGCCCATTCCGGAACCGGATTATCCCCACAGTACCGTATTGGATGCACGGAAAGCGACACCCCCGCCAAGATTTGAGGTGAAGGCACCGGCGGGTGCCCCTAATGTGCTCATCATACTCCTTGACGACATGGGATTCAGTCAACCGGGCACCTTTGGCGGACCGATTAATATGCCCACCCTGCAGCGCATGGCTGATCAGGGCCTGCGCTATAATAACTTTCATACCACGGGCGTCAGCTCACCTACACGAGCCGCGCTCCTCACCGGACGTAATCACCATACCTGCAACACATCTTTGGTGATGGAGATGTCAACAGCCTTCCCGGGAGCTACAGGCCAACGTCCGGTCAGTGTGGCCCCTCTGGCAACCACGTTACGCTATAACGGCTATGCAACAGCAGCTTTCGGCAAGAGTCACGAAACCGCTCCATGGGAAGTCAGCCCCTCGGGACCGACGGATCGCTGGCCGACCCGCAGCGGCTTTGACAAATTTTACGGTTTCATAGGCGGTGAAGCAAACCAGTGGGCACCGGCGCTCTATGACGGCATGGCCAGGGTGGAAATACCGAAGGACCCGAATTACCACCTCATGACCGACATGACGAACCAGGCCATCAAGTGGGTGCAGTCAGAAAAATCACTTACCCCTGACAAACCCTTCTTTGTATATTTTGCCCCCGGAGCAACCCATGCACCCCACCATGTACCCAAGGAGTGGATTGCGAAATACAAAGGCAAATTTGACCAGGGCTGGGACAAATTGCGCGAAGAGACGCTGGCACGGCAGAAGAAGCTGGGTATAGTGCCGCCGGACACGAAACTGGCGGCCAAGCCTGAAGCAATTAAAGATTGGGACAAACTAAGCGCAGACGAGAAAAAACTTTTTGCCCGCCAGATGGAGATATATGCCGCTTTTGGTGAATATGCCGATTTTGAGATCGGCCGGCTGATTCAGGCAATTGACAACATGGGACAATTGGATAACACGCTGGTCTTCTACATACCCGGTGACAACGGCGCCAGTGCGGACGGAAGCATGAACGGTCTCTTTAATGAGATGACCTTTTTTAACAAAGTGGATGAAAATATTTCCGATATTCTGAAGCGCATCGATGATCTGGGAGGGCCTATGACCTATGGGCACTACGCCGCCGGTTGGGCCGTTGCCGGAGACACACCGTTTACGTGGACAAAAGCGGTTGCCTCCAATTACGGGGGTACCCGCAACGGCATGGTTATTCGCTGGCCCAGGGGAATCAAGAGCAAAGGCGAGCTTCGTTCCCAGTGGCACCATGTAATTGATGTTGCGCCAACCATTCTGGAGGCCGCGGGCCTGCCCGAACCGAAACAGGTTGACGGAATCAAGCAGACGCCTATCGAAGGGGTAAGTTTCCTTTATACCCTTAACGATGCCAAGGCAAAAGACCGCCATCTGACTCAGTATTTTGAAATAGTCGGCAATCGCGCCATCTACAATGACGGCTGGTTTGCCGGCACTGTGCACAAGGCTGTGTGGGAGAGTGTTCCCCGGGCTTCACTCGAAAACGACAAATGGGAATTATATAATACACAGACCGATTTCAGTCTTTCAAACGACCTGTCGGCAAAGTTTCCGGACAAACTTAAACAGATGCAGGATCTCTTTATGGCCGAAGCAGTAAAATACCGGGTCCTGCCGATTGATGACCGTATCCAGGAACGCATGAACGCAGAAATTGCCGGTCGCCCGGATTTGATGGCCGGCAGAACATCGCTTACGGTCTACGACGGAATGATCGGGATGTCGGAAAACGTTTTCATCAATGTAAAAAACCAGACCCACACAATCACCGCCCAGGTGCAAATACCCCGTGACGGCGCCAGGGGAGTTATTCTTGCCCAGGGAGGACGCTTCGGCGGATGGAGCCTATACCTGAAAGACGGAAAACCGACATTTACCTACAACTGGATGGGTCTCAAACGTTATACTGTTGCCTCCGCAAAGAGTCTTCCTGCCGGAAAAGCAAACATCCGTTATGACTTCGTTTATGACGGCAACGGGTTCGGCAAAGGCGGTTCAGCCAGGCTCACGGTTAACAATGAGAAAGTTGCCGAAGGGCGCATCGAAAACACCCATGGCTTTGTCTTTTCACCCGACGAAGGGGCTGATGTCGGTCAGGATGGCGAGACACCGGTGGTGGAGGATTATGGAATTCCCCTGCCCTATAAATTTACCGGTACTATAGACAAGGTAACCATTGATCTCGGGAAAGCACAGGCAATGGATAAGAAAGAGAGCGACAGGCTCCATAAGGAGTTCGTGCTGAAAAAACTGCTGTCGGATTGATGGAATGGACGGCTGCCGACAACATGGAGGGTATCCATGTTGTCGCAAAGCCCATAGGGCCTCTGTGTAACCTCAATTGCGAATACTGCTTTTATTGCGAGAAGCAGGCCCTCTTCGGCGCAGATGAAGAGTACCGCATGACCGATGAGGTTCTGTCTGCCTTCGTGAGGGGTTATATTGCATCCCAGCCCACCCCGGTAGTTGAATTTGTCTGGCAGGGCGGCGAACCTACACTTTTAGGTATGGATTTCTTCCAACGAGCGGTGGAATTGCAGAAACCCTTCGCCCACCGTAAAATAATAAGAAATTCCCTGCAAACCAACGGGACTTTGCTCAACGATGATTGGTGCCGTTTCCTGAAAAAACATGATTTCATGGTGGGCATCAGCCTTGACGGGCCGAGAGAGGTCCATGACCGCTACCGCCGCGACCGGCAGGAAAAAGGAACATTCGACCGGGTTATGCGGGGGCTCCGGCTTCTTAAGAAGCATAATGTTGAATACAACGTCCTCGCCTGCATTGCCCGTGATACTGCCATGCACCCCCTTGAGGTGTACCGTTTTTTCAAGAATGAGGGGATAGAATTTATCCAATTCACGCCCATAGTAGAACGCAAGGCTGATGCATATAGCAGCAGCCTTGGTCTACGCCTTGCCGGTCCGGCACTACCGGATGGGGAAGAAGGAAAAACCGAGGTTACTCCCTGGACGGTCGATCCCGAGGACTACGGCGATTTCTTGATCGCCCTTTACGAGGAATGGGTCCGTCACGACGTGGGCAAGGTTTTTATCATGAACTTTGAATGGGCACTCAATGCCTGGATTGGCAACCCTTCTCCGGTCTGCATCCATGCAGAGCGATGCGGTCGCTCGGTCGTGCTTGAACATAATGGCCATGTCTATGCCTGTGACCATTGCGTGTATCCCCAATACAGGCTCGGGAATATCATCACAGATGCACTGCCGGATCTGATCGCCAAATCTCTGGACACAGGTTTTGGTGTGATGAAGGAACGCGCCTTGCCGCGCTGGTGCAGGGAATGCGAAGTTCTGGCAGCCTGCCGGGGAGGCTGCCCCAAGCATCGTTTTGCCCGCTCATATTATGATGAACCGGGACTTCTCTATCTTTGCGCCGGATACAGGAAGTTTTTTTTCCACATCCGCAAATACCTCAGCGTGATGGCCACATTGCTGGAAAACGGCCTACCGGCGTCACATGTAATGGATGCAATAAAGGGGCCGCTGGTGATAAGACGAAATGAAGGGTGAATCAGGGGCAATTCGGTTAAATAATAGATTGCAGCTAATGTGTTAAGTATCCGGCTTTGCCGGAGGATATGTGACTCTTTGATTTAAATGGTAGGCACACGGGGTCTTGAACCCCGGACCTCTACCGTGTCAAGGTAGCGCTCTCCCACTGAGCTATGCGCCTATTATGTGATTGGATTTTATATCAGCAACTACATGCTGTTGTCAAGTGAAACTTGCCGATAAAAGGCTGAGGCTTGGATGATCCCGGCCTCAGCCTTGATTGTTATTGTTTGAATACAACTTCTCCTTTAGCATTCACATCAACGGAAATCTTATCGCCTTCTTTTATTTCGCCTTTTAAAACCATCATGGCAAGAGCATCCTGCAACTTTTTCTGAATGAGGCGTTTTAGAGGTCTTGCGCCGTAAATGGGATCGTATCCTTCTTTTGCAATCATGTTCTCAAGCTTGTCGGTGAATATGAGCTCTATCTTTCTTTCTTCAACCCTCTTTGAGAGTATGGTGAGCTGCAACCCGGCAATATGTTTTATGTCCTCGGCAGAAAGTGACCTGAATATAATAATCTCGTCAATTCTGTTGAGAAACTCAGGTTTGAAATGAAGTTTTACTGCCTCAATTACTCCTTTTCTCATCTCTTCATAGTCTTTGCCGCCGAAATCCGTTATAAACTGGCTTCCGATGTTGGATGTCATTATTATCACGGTATTTTTAAAATCTACGGTTCTGCCCTGCCCGTCAGTAAGCCTGCCGTCATCGAGGACCTGCAAAAGCACATTGAATACTTCAGGATGTGCTTTTTCCACTTCATCCATGAGGATAATAGAGTACGGTCTTCTCCTCACGGCTTCGGTAAGGTAGCCGCCTTCCTCATATCCTACGTATCCGGGAGGCGCTCCGATAAGCCTTGATACGGAATGTTTTTCCATAAATTCGCTCATATCTATTCTTACTATTGCCTGTTCGTCATCGAAAAGGAATTCCGCAAGCGCCTTTGCAAGCTCTGTCTTTCCGACGCCGGTGGGTCCCAGAAACAGGAATGATCCAAGGGGCCTGTTCGGGTCCTGAAGACCGGCGCGAGCCCTTCTTATTGTACTGGAGACGGCGTCGACAGCCTCGTGCTGGCCGATAACCCTCTTGTGTATCCTGTCCTCCATGTTGACAAGCTTTTCCATGTCGCCTTCAAGCATCTTTGAAACAGGTATACCTGTCCACTTTGAGACAACCCTTGCGATGTCTTCCTCGTCAACCTCTTCCTTGAGCATCTTATTGCCCTTCTGAAATTCCGCAAGTTCTTTATTTTTCTCTTTCTGTTCCGTCTCCAGTGCTGTAATCGTGCCGTACCTGATTTCCGCGACCCTGCCAAAGTCTCCGCTGCGCTCCGCTTCCTCAGCCTCGGTCTTTGCTCTGTCGATCCTTTCCTTTATCTCTCCTATGGCCTTTATCAGTTCTTTTTCCCTTCCCCAGTGCTTTCTTTTTTCGCCGGAATCTGTCTTTAATTCAAGCAAGTCTTCTTCAAGTTTCTTCTTCCGTTCTTTTGAGGCTTCGTCTTTCTCCTTCTTTAATGCTTCAATCTCTATCTGAACCTGAATGATCTTTCTTTCTATCTCGTCAATCTCCGTTGGCACACTGTCAATCTCCATCCTTAATCTGGAGGATGCTTCATCAATTAAGTCAATTGCCTTGTCAGGCAGAAATCTGTCCGTTATGTACCGGTGTGAAAGCGTTGCCGCGGCAATCAACGCCGAATCCTTGATCCTCACGCCGTGATGAAGCTCATATTTCTCCTTCAATCCCCGCAATATCGCTATAGTTTCTTCAATAGAGGGCTCTCCCACAAAAACAGGCTGGAACCTTCTCTCAAGGGCGGCATCCTTTTCGATATACTTTCTGTATTCATCAAGTGTTGTCGCCCCGATACAACGCAGTTCACCCCTTGCAAGGGCGGGCTTCAGCATGTTTGATGCGTCTATGGCGCCCTGGGCATTGCCTGCTCCGACAATAGTATGGAGTTCATCTATGAAAAGGATTATTGTGCCGGCAGCTTCATCAATCTCTTTTAAGACAGCCTTGAGCCTGTCCTCAAATTCACCTCTGAATTTTGCCCCTGCCAGCATAGCTCCAAGATCAAGGGAAAGCACTTTTTTGTTTTTTAATGTTTCCGGTATATCGCCGCTTATAATCCTCTGGGCCAATCCTTCAACAATGGCAGTTTTCCCGACTCCTGGTTCGCCGATAACAACAGGATTGTTCTTTGTTCTGCGTGAGAGCACCTGCATTACCCTTCTTACTTCTTCATCTCTTCCGATGACAGGATCAAGCTTGCCTTTTCTTGCCTCTTCCGTTAAATCCCTACAGTATCTTTGCAAAGACTGGTATTTCTCTTCCGGCGACTGGTCTGTTACCCTCTGGGAGCCCCTGATATCTTTCAACACGGAGTAAATCTTATCTTTTGTAACGCCGTAGCTCTTGAGTATCTGCGAAGCAGACCCTTCATGAACCTCTGTAATCCCGATAAGGAGGTGTTCAACGCTTACATAATCATCTTTCAATCGTTCAGCTTCATCAAATGCTATATCTACTGCCTGTTTCAGAGTCGGTGATATGTAGACCTGCACAGAGCCTTCCACGCGAGGAAGCTTCTTTAATGCTTTTTCCAGGTCATTTATAATATAGCTTGTGTTTGCACCCAGTTTATCGAGCATCGGTTTTATAACGCCTTCTTTTTGAGATACAAGGCTGTAAAGAAGATGTTCGTTTTCTATCATCTGATTTCTGTTTTTCTCTGCTCTTTTTTGAGCGTCAGCAATAGCTTCCTGGGCTTTTATCGTTAACTTGTCAAAGTTCATATTCTCACCTCATAATGAATTTACTTTTTGTTGCTATGTACCGCTTTATTCCTGTAATGATTTTGTCAGTCGAGTGTCGAACGCTGACTGATAAATTTAATATAATCACCATTTTTATAAAATCAATCGCATACAGCGAAGGCATCTACTCTTTGACAACACTACCTCATTGTGTTATCTAATAAACGATGAAAGTCGAATGGGAAAACAAAGTGTATGAATTTGAAAAACCGATGTTTGTTTCAAGGCTTCTTGAGGAATTCTCGCTCAGCAGGGAAGCCCATCTTGTCATTGCAAACGGTAGTCTGATGACGGAAGACTGCAAGCTTGGAATGAACGACAACGTAAAACTTATAAGGGTAATTTCCGGCGGATGAAATGCAGGGTATGCGGTAAACCGGCAAACATAAGCCTGAGCGCTTATCATACTGCCTTGTGTGCAGAGGATTTTACTAACTTTCTTGAAAAAAGGGTTTTAACAACAATAAATAAATATTCCCTGATAAAAGACGGAGACACTCCGGTAGTTGCAGTATCAGGCGGAAAAGACAGCCTTGCCCTCTGGCACATTATGAATAAGCTCGGATTCCCTGCCGACGGCATTTACATTGATCTCGGCATTGAGAATTATTCCGACAGATCTCTTTTAAAAATAAAAAAAATGGCTGATGACTTAAAAAGAAAGGTCTTTGTTTTCCTTTTCCGGGATATGTTCGGAAAGGGCATAGAAGAATTGGCGAAGACCTTGAGAAGAGTGCCTTGCTCCGCCTGTGGCATGGTTAAACGGTATGTTATGAATAAGGTGTGCATGGATTATGGATATTCCGTTCTTATGACAGGTCACAATCTTGATGATGAGGCATCTGCTCTGCTGGGAAATGTCCTCTACTGGAAGGATGAGTATTTGTGGAAAAAAGATGTTTTACTGGAAGGGAGGGAGGGGCGCTTATCCAGTAAGGCAAAGCCGTTATTTTTATGTTCGGAGCGGGAGATGGCAGCTTATGCAATCATAAACGGGATAGACTATATATATGAAGAATGTCCCTTTTCAACCGGCGCCAAGTCATTGCTGTATAAAGGAATCCTTAACAAAATAGAGGAGTTGTCGCCAGCGACGAAGATTGGTTTTATTAAGGGCTATCTGAGAATGACCAAAAAGATCAAGTCCATTGATCGGGATATAAGCAACAGGCAAGGTTCTGTCGATGGACCTAAGGAAGAAGACGATGCAACAGATGCTCAACTTTTCCCTGAAAGCCAAACCCTTGAGGATTCGGCTCACGACGATATAAAAAGGGGCAGAGAGGATGGCCACTGTATAGTTTGCGGATATCCTGCCTACGGGGATAAGTGCAGTATGTGCAGAATAATGGAAAAAATGGGAATAGAGGGCCCCGTTTATTTTGAAGAATATGATTCTTGCAACCTTGACAGTAGAGGATAATGACATAAGACCATGGGCACGCTGGATGGTTTTTCAAATCTAATATTCAATGTATATGAGGCATTTACGGTAGCATTGTTTGTGAAAAACAATGAAAGTCTGGAATGTCTTTCATCAATATCATTTGCCAACAGTTTTGACAAAAACAAAGATATACTCATCGAAGGTACCTTGCCGGGATGGGTAATCAAACATAATGAGCCGCTTATTATACCCAATTTTGATAAGGACGAGTCTACGCTCGGATATTACAATTCAGCAGAGGGTATAAAGTCTTTTATGGGATATCCCCTGGAAGGCAAAGGGGTTATTGTTGTCGACAGTAAAAAGAAATGGGTCTTTACCGATAAGGAAAAAAAGATACTCGGTGCCTTTGCTTCCATGATCCATAAAGAGATTGAAAAAGATAAGAGATATCTTGATATGGAGGAAAGGATTGAAGAATTATCCACAGAAAGAAGAATGTCAAAATTCTTTGGTGAATTGAATTTTTCAAGGATTTCTTTGAATGAATTTTTACAGGAATGTTTGTATATTTCCGGAGCTGATTTTTGTTTTATCTGTATTGAAAAGGGAAGAAAGATCTTTTTATATGAGCTTGCCGGGATTGATTCAAGCGAATATGTGAAAAAGGAATGCTCATCCGGCGCCAGTATAGTTTCCATGGTTATGGATGGTGGGAGAGAGCTTCTTCTTCCTTATAATAGTAGTCTTTTCAAGGAAAAACCTTTGTTTTTTAATGGAGAGGCCTTAAGGGCAAAACAGTTTTTCGGTTTCCCCCTGGTTACCGATGACATGGCGATAGGCATTGCGGGGTATGTCTCGGTTTCAGATAGAAATTTAAACGAGAGATCAATAAGTGTTTTAAGGAATATTTCAACGTTACTGTCTTTGTACTGTTCTTCTTTATGGATGAAGGAAAATCTTGAAAGATTAAGGGATTTTGAACCGGTTACGGATTCCATTCAATTCCCTGTTTTTCTTGAAATTCTGGAAAATATGATAAAAAAAGGGAACAAATTTTCCCTGTTATCTGTTAAGCTAAAAAACGTATATTTATATAATAAGCGTATGGGGTTGGGGTATACTAATAATCTTTTGAAGAAAGTTTGCCAGGTTATCAGATATTGTGTGGGAGGGCAGGCATTTATCACAAGAAAAGGCGGCGGTCATTTTTATGTATTATTAAGAAGTGATGAGAAGGTGGATTTAAAAAATATTATGAGGATTCTGGATTATACGATCAATAAAAGTATTACAGAGGAAAACATCTCGGATATTTCAGGCGGTGTGGAAACAGGAATAGCAAGGTTCCCCGAAGACGGCATAGTAAGTTTCTGGGGGCTTTTAAATAGAGCTGCTGGAAGAAAGGATTAATTAATACAGGTTATATAAAAAGGAGGGGGCATGATTGATTATTTTAGTAAATTATTTGGTTTATTCTCCACGCATTTAGCAATGGATCTCGGTACGGCAAATACACTCATCTATTTGAAAGATGAAGGCATTGTACTTAATGAACCCTCGGTTGTAGCAATTGACAATGTTAACGGAAAGGTCATTGCTGTAGGCGCTGATGCTAAGGAATATATTGGAAGAACACCCCCGAATATCAGTGCGATAAGACCCTTGAAAGATGGGGTAATTGCTGATTTTGATGTTACAAAAGCTATGATAAAGTATTTTCTCATGGTTGTCAGGAAAGATAGAAAGATTTCAAAACCGAAAATGGTGGTTGGAGTTCCTTCGGGGATTACACAGGTGGAGAAAAAAGCAGTTGTAGACGCCTGTTTTCAGGTTGGAATCAGAGATGTATTCCTTATAGAGGAGCCCATGGCTGCTGCAATCGGTTCGGAATTACCTATTGAGAAACCAAGGGGGAATATGGTTGTCGACATAGGTGGAGGAACAACAGAGGTAGCTATTATAAGCCTTTCTGCCACAGCTTATAGTGAATCTCTAAGGGTTGCAGGGGACGAGCTTGATGAATCCATCGTAAGGTATCTGCAGAAAAAACACCAGTTGTCTATCGGTTTAATTGCCGCTGAAAAGATTAAAATGGAGGCAGCCTCCATATATCCGATGAATTACAGAAATATTCCCTTAACTATTGTCGGGAAAGACATGATGACAGGAATACCAAAAAGTTTAAAAATATCGGAGGAGGAAGTAAGGGAAGCAATCGAAGAACCCGTGTTTGCGATTATTGATGCAATAAGGAGGGCTCTGGAAAAATTGCCGCCCGAATTTGTTTCTGATTTAAATGAGACAGGCATGATACTAACAGGCGGAGGAGCCTTATTGAAAGGGCTTGACCAGAGAATTGAGACGGATACCGGGATAAGAGTAAATGTTAATGATGAACCGTTGCTGTCTGTGGTTCTGGGTGCAGGGCAGGCTCTGGAGGATATGAAAAGATACAAAAGGGTTTTTATAAATTGACCTGCAACCGGCTAAAGCCGGTGGCTTAATATAAAGAACTATTAATGTAAATTAAATAAGGAATAACCACGGGTAACAGCAGGTGTTGTTACCCCGATACGTGCCATTCGTCATATGTACTGCCCTTTAATTCCGAGATAAACCTTGAAGGCTTAAGGATGATGTGACCCACCTGTTTATCGAAAGTCAGAAGGGGATAGCACAGGTACAATTCGTCCATTGCCCTTGTAGAAGCCACATAAAAGAGTCTTCTCTCTTCCTCGTCGTTGCCTTCTTCTATGGCTTTAGGGTTAGGGAATCTTCCTTCAGCGCACCATATAATAAATACTGCTTTCCATTCAAGACCTTTAGCCTGGTGGATGGTACTTAAGATCATCTTTTCTTCATCCATAGCATCATTTACGATTTCTTCGCCACTGACGCCGCTCAACAGGGACAACTCGCTTAAAAAGGCATCAAGAGACTGATATTGGGTGGAAAAATTCATCAGTTGTCCGATATCTTCAAGCCTTGAATCGGAGTTGGGGTAGTTATATTTAAGATAATCCGCATAGCCGTGTTTCAGTATGGCAGAGATCATGTCGGATAATGCTTCTTCCTCCAGCAGTACAGAAAGCTCATTGAACAGTTTTGACCAGATTTCAATGTTCTCCTTTTGTATGCCCTTAAAATGTTCGACAATACTCCTTGAGACAAATTCATGAACCGGGTCAGGACAGGTTTTGATATATTCATAGATGTGATCTGCCGTTCTGTTGCCTACCCTGGGGAACAGCTTCAGCATCCTTTTCCATGAGACTTCGTCATATATGTTGTTCATTATCCTTAAAAAGGAGACAACATCCTTTATATGCGCCTGCTCGAAGAAACGGAGCCCGCTTCTTATATCAAAAGGGATGTCTCTGCGGGTAAGCTCCATCTGAAGTTCCATGGCATGGTAATGCGCCCTGTAGAGAACTGCTATTTCATTCAGGGGCACACCTTCGTCTCTCAACTCGAGTACCCTCTGTGCAACAAATTCTGCCTGTTCCATTACATCCCTTAAGTGTGTCACAACCGGAATTACCCCGCTTCCCCTTATGCTCTTCAAGGTTTTTAAAAATTGTTTTTTGTTTTGTGATATGGAATCATTTGCAAGTTCCAGTATTTCAGGTGTGCTTCTATAATTAGTCTCAAGCTTAAATATTCTGGCTTCTTCATATTTTTTAGGAAATTCAAGGATGTTTTGAAAGTTTGCTCCCCTGAAGGAGTAGATGCTTTGGGCGTCGTCGCCCACAACGGTTACGTTTCGGTTTATGAGACCCATAAAGTCAACAATCTCTGCCTGTAGCGTGTTTGTATCCTGATACTCATCAACAAGAATGTGTGAAAAAACTGTGGCATAATACGTCCTTAAATGCTCGTTTTCAGATAGTATCTTATGCCAGAAGAAAAGCAGGTCATCGAAATCCATTGAGTTCGTAGCCTTTTTCTTTTCAGTATATTTTTTTTCTACTGCCGATATTTCATCGATTATGTCAAAAAAGAAGGGATACTTTTCTTTAATGCATGATTCTACGGTATCCATTGTATTTAAGGAATAACTGAGTATCTTTTTTATTAATGTGCCTTTCGGGAATCTCCTCTCCTTCTTATCTATTTTCAGGTCTTTTACTGCAAGTTCAATCATGTCCTTTACATCTTCATTGTCGAGGATCGTAAAATTTTTCTTAAAACCCAGCAATTCGCAATGTTGTCTTAATATCATATTCCCGATGTGATGGAATGTGCCGCCCCACATATACCTGGTGTCTATTTTTATCAGGTGTTGCACACGGTGAAGCATTTCCCGGGCAGCCTTATTGGTAAATGTGAGGAGCAATATACTGTTAGGTGATGCACCCTGTTCTAAAAGCCTTGCAACACGGTATGTGACGACGCGGGTTTTACCGCTACCGGCTCCTGCTATGACAAGAATCGGTCCGTTGCCGGACATTACCACATTGAGTTGCTCCTCATTCAGCTCTTTTTCATATTCAATAAGGGATGTTTTTGGTGTAATGTCTCTATGAAGAATGTATTTTTTCATTATAATGTCAGTCCTTTATTGCGAAAGCATCATCCTTCCAATTGCTTCCCAGTATCTTTCGAAAATCCATACCTTGCCCCGTCAGGTTCTATAATTGTTGTGTAAAAGATTTGTAGAATTTTTTCAATTCATTTTTAAATATATGAATGTTGTTGATTAAAAATAGAATTTAAGAATGGGATATGCCCGTTCGGTTCTATACTCAGGGATGCTGAGAGTGTTATCTTGACTCTGATCAAAAAGCTTGAATCTCTCAAACGCAGCGGCATTGAATTCGTCTTTGCTTACCTTTCCGTCCCTGTTTTTGTCCATAAACTTGAATTCCTTGGCTGCGTCAGTATCTTTCGCAGTATTAAGCTCTTTACCATCAATAACGCCGTCATTGTTTTTATCGTATTGCATAAATTTATTATTGACAGCCGAACCAAATTCCTTTGCGTCAATACTGCCGTCTCTGTTTGCATCTGCTTTCTCAAATGCACTGTCCGAGGCATATCCATTGCCGGTTATTATAAGTATTAAAGCAAATATCAAAGCTATTCTTTTCATGTTTTCAGCTCCTTTGTAAACAGTAAACTTTTTGAAAAGAGTTTTCAATATTTATTCGTGCGATTCTCTATACAAAACCCTTTGTTTCAGCCAATAATATTGACAGCCCTCAAAGGCATTGACAGCGGTTCAACAACAGCGTAAACTAACCCGATATGAACAGGAAAAAGGCATATATTATAGGTTTTATGGCAACTGTTCTTGGACTTTTCCTTATATGCGAAGCCTTCTGTGCTACGTCAGGGAAAGAGGATAGCGACTTTGACGCACAGAAAACCAAGGAATTTTTTGTAGGTACAGCGGTTAAGCTCTTTGCAAAAGGTTATGTTGCAGTTAATGATATTGAAAAGATAAAGGAAACCAATGTTGCCAAACTCAAAAAGATGAATGATGAGGAATTTGCAAATAAGTATGCAACCATTTATGGGGACATGAATGGGTTGCCGCAGGATGTGAAAACCGTTTATGGTATTGATGAAAAAATGGACAGGTCTACAGCGATTACAAAAATCCAGTCAGCAGGCAAAAAGGATCTCTATACGATAATCGATAGCATTCCTGATACATTCATTGTAAAACACTTTGACAGCTATATTGGAGAAAAAGGGTTCGATATGAAGAGAATCCCTCCTAAAAAAGAAATCATGAATTTCTGGAACGATATCAGAAGAAAACTTGACACAGAGTAAAAACCCGATTAATCCAGTGTATATAATAGAATTAAAGCTCTATAAAAGAGCCTGTTCATAACAGTTTTACATAATCTCTTTTGAAAGGAAACTTATATGCTTGTATCTTATTTTTTTTCATCCCCGGGAGGGGATGTGACCATTGACGATGCAACTCTTCAACGTCCTCTTATCCTGAGTCCCTTTGAAAACCATCCTTTCCTGACTCTTGGAGACTATTTTGATGCTGTCAGGGGCTTTATCCTTCTTGATAACGGGAAACACCTTGTCCATCTTCTTACCCATCTGTGGGATAAAAAGACAGAGCTTAAAGATATTGAAAAGATAATAATCCGATATGAGAAGTACGGCAGCCTTTATCAAATTGTCAGCACAGAGGTCCTTTCGCAGGATCAACAGATAAAGTTTGCCGTCAGCACTGCCGTTTCCAGTGAAGCAAAGGAAACCCTCAACCGGGAATTCGATCTTATTCAGCATCTCTATTATCAAAAGGGGCTTCCATATCTTCCACGCGCCTACTACAGGCAGCCGATAACCTTAATGAGAGAAGAAATGTCTGAGACTTTCCTTATGACAATGTCGCAGTGGTTTGAGAATTACCATGAATGGCATTTCACTAAGGATGAAAACAATGTGGAACATATCATAATATGGGACATGGAGGGAGGAGGATACCGGTTTGCCTCAGATCATGAATTCTATGAAATCATCAGACAGATATCCAGGATTCTCACCCTTTATTATAGTTTTGATACCTGTTGCCGTATATATCCCTGGCACCACGGCGCCGGTGATTTTGTTGTGAAAACAGCAGGCGACGGGTCAATAGATATCAGACTGGTAACTGTCCGGGGTTACGAATCGATTGTATTATCCGGTTCGAGAGAAAGAGCTGATTCTTTGAAGGCATTCCTGCTTTTCCTTTTCGATATTACCGTAAAAATGAGGTTGGATAAATTGGAAGGGGTTGGCGAGCCTTATTGGGCCGAAGCGTCTATTCTCAGGCCAATATTGGAGGGTTTTCTTGATGCCTTGAAGATAAAAGAGCTGGAAAACGACAGCCCTGATCTAAAAGCTGATAGCTTTACAAATATCCTGAAGTCTATCAGCGAGGACGAAATAAAGACCTATTTTTCTTTATGGATCGATCAATATCGCACGCAGGATCCGTCTGATTGCACAGTCATTGAAAGGCATATTAACGATCATATTGTTGATGTATATAGAATTTTTCAGAATTATCCTGAATAACTAAAGATAACAAAATACGGGGGAAGCATAATTGCTGCCCCCGTAAAAAACTCTTACTAAAGCTTGAAGATCAAAAGCAATGAAACAACGAGGGAATATATTACGAGTGATTCAATCATTGCCAGACCGATAATCATAGGAGTTACTATCTTTCCTGCTGCACCGGGATTTCTGGCTATGCCGTCAAGCGCTGAAGCAATACCTTTCCCCTGACCGATTGCTCCTCCAAAAGCTGCAATAGCAATACCAAAGCCGGCCGCAAGAGCAATCATCTGCTTTACCTGCGGATCAAGAAGCACTTTTACTTCTTCGGAAGCCATTGCGATACCGAAAGAGAGACCTACAAAGATCCCAAGGAGCATTGTAACTGTTAATAATTTTTTCATTAAATCTCACCCCTTTCTATTAAATTTTTAATGCTCTTCATGTGAAATTGCCCCGGAAAAATACGCCATGGACAACAACATAAACACAAAAGTTTGAACAAACGCAACAAACAAACCGAGAAACATAACCGGCAAGGGAACCAGCAAAGGTGCAAGCCCGAAGAAAATGGCAGTTACAAGGTGGTCTCCTGTTATATTTCCAAAAAGCCTTAATCCCAGGGATAATGGTCTTGCAATATGACCGATGAGTTCTACGGGGATCATCAATGGTGCAAGGGCCCACATAGGCCCTACAAATTGTTTCAGGTATTTCACGCCATGTTCTTTAAAGCCGTAATAGTGTGTCATAAAAAAGACCGTTAATGAGCAGGCAAATGTTGTATTTACACTATCGGTGGACGGTAAAAAACCGGGTATAAGCCCTGAGAGGTTATTGAATAGAATGAACAGGGCAAGCGTTCCGACTATGAGAACAAATTCCTTACCCCTTGGCCCCATCGAATCCGTTATGATGCTCGAAAGGTTCTCAACAATCATTTCAACAAAGTTCCCGAATGTAAACTTAGGTTCAGGCACAATCTCGTCTTCAGTCTTTTTTAATTGTCTGTATCCTAAAATTACTATAACAAGGAGTATTGCTGAGACTAAAATTGCGTTTGATACATGGGGGGGTAATGTTTCCAAGCCTGGTATTAAAGAAGCCCAGGTAAAAACTTTATGCTCCATTTTTTTGCCTCCTCTTAGCTGCAGGACTAAATAGAATAGTTATTTGGTTTATTATTATTGATACAAATACCGTTGATAGACCGATAAGAAAAAAGATTATATTTATTTCTCCATACAACAAAAGGACTACTATAAGCCCCATAAGAACAAGAAATTTTAAAGGAAGTTTGATTAAAAGATCTTTTTTACTGATTTCAGATTTAAGGAACCCTGCTTCCATAATCTTTTTCAGAAATCTGAAATTCAATGTCATAATTGAACTTGCAACGGCAAAACTGAAAAGATATTTGAACTCTCTCATAATCAATATGGATATTAAAGATCCGATGATTAATACAATAACGTTAATGCGTTCTATATCACTTATTGCTGTTTCTTTCATCTTCTCTTTTAACCTTTTTCAGCAGCACAAATATTGTTTTAAATGCTGCTACAATGCCAAAAAGCATAAAAATGATGGTTAAATAAGGGGATGTCTTAAAGTAGTAATCAAGAAAGTATCCAATTCCTATGCCTATGGCAACGGAAAGGCCCATCTCTAAACCAAGTGAGCTATAACTTATAAGAGATCTGACTACATCTTTTTTATTCTCAGACATAGACATACCCATTTCAAACCTATATTTTTTATCATACAGATTGCCTTTCGTCAATGTATTTTTGCCTTTCAGCATATGTAATATAACATGTCTTCGGCCTGTTGCATTAAAAAGCTTTCACGTAATTCAGATATATAATGTGCATAGTCTGTATCATACAAATTAACTTCAAGACAAAAAGCACCATAGTATTAAAGGGTAATGTGCCGGCGTTGTTTTGAAGACTCAGGGGAACTGTTTGGTAAAAGGATAAGCTAAAGGCTCTGTGGGGGAATATGTGATTTCATTTATCCTGTCGCAATACAATCTTAAAAATCAGGGATTATCGGATACCCACACCTTATGTGGCGGGACCCACTTGCCATTCACGGATTGACCTGGTACCTCGACCCATTGACCTGACGAAGGCCTGCTATCCGGCCTGGAAGCAAGGGTTGAGTCCGGTCTGGAGGTAACGGCAGGATCAGGATAGGCATAAGCCTGATTCGAAAAATAGACTGGAGGAGAGGTATAGATAACAGCAGGCGGGGAATAGACATAGACAGGCGACGGTCCGTAATACCAGGGACGGGCAATGGCAGCGCCGAGAAGAACTCCGCCCGCTAACGCTCCGGCTCCGTACCACCCCCAACCGCCTCTACACCCGTATCTTCCGTACCGTCTAGCTTCACTATCGGCAGGAAGGGCAAGCGAGATGCCTATAAGGGCAATGATGATTATCAAAAAGCTCTTTTTTTTCATAGATACCTCCTTTATATAATATACCATCATACCCTGCTAAAAGCAGTATTTCTCAATATTTTTAAGCAATAGCCGTACCATTCTTTGCTGTTTATATCTAACCTGATATTACAGAGAATTTCCTGCTGTGTTTAAATCGACAGAGGCAATAAATGTCGAAAAAGAAGCATTAATTCGACAATGATTGCCGCTAATTCCAATTCTAAATCAAGGATGAAATCAAGGCGGCGAGGAAGAGGCGACGTAGGCGTACAATAATAGTACGTCGGAGGAGCTGATGACGAAGCCAACGAAGATAGCACCTTCCCCAGAATTGGAATAATACTTCGATTAAATCGTTGCCACCTGTGGCCGGGTGTTTTATTCTTTCCCCCTGCCGGAATAATTATGGTAAAATAGTCAAAAATGAATGGAAACAAACATCAAAAAAGCATGTCGGGGAAATTATCAGAGAAATCATCGGGCAGGTTAAAATAAAGCTCACTGCCTGCAAACATTTATTAAATTCTATGGAATCTACTGAGGGAGGTAGAGAATGACAGGAAAAACAACCAGGATGCTCCTGATTGGAGCGGTGGTTATAATTGCACTGGCAGCATCAAAAATAACAAACTTTTATGTTGACTGGCTGTTTTTTGAAGAGGTGGCCTACGGAAATGTATTTCTGAAAACATTCTCCACCGAGATTTTCACAGGTCTTATTTTCGGTTTAATATCCTTCATCTTTGTCCTTGCCAACATGCTCATGGTGAGCCGGATGCAATTTCCTTCCGTCAACATTGGTTTATCGCAACAGATAGGCATTTCACTGAACTTAGAGGCCTTGAACAGATTTTCAAAGCCCTTCAGTGTTCTTATTGCAGCAATTATAGGCTTTCTCGGAGGGACATGGGGGAGCAGCTTCTGGTCTCAAACGCTTATTTTTCTTAACAGCATAGATACAGGCATAAAAGACCCCATCCTGAGCAAAGATGTGGGCTTTTATCTTTTCAAACTCCCCTTTTATGAATTGCTCAGCGCCTATGCCGGTTTCATTATTTTTATCACGCTCATTCTTGTCATTGCGGCCTATGCGGTGAGAGGCGGCTTTCTTCTGAGTGCCACCGGTATATCCCTTTCAAAAGAAGCAAAAAGGCACATCGGCATCCTTGCCGGATTATTCCTTTTCAAGATTGCCTCCGGCTTCTATCTTGACCGCTTTGAGCTGCTCTATTCGGCGCATAGCGTGATTGTGGGCGCAGGCTACACTGATGTGAATGCCAGGCTTTTTGTTCTTGGCTTACTCTCATTGCTTACAATAGTTGCCGGGCTTGCCTTTATTACCGCCTTTACGAGGGACTCCTGGAAGATTACTCTCTCCCCGCTTGCCCTGGTTGTGCTGGTTTATATCCTCGGCATGGCGATCTATCCGGCACTGCTCCAGAATTTTAAGGTTGCCCCGAACGAACTTGATGTTGAGAAGCCATTCATAGAACACCACATTGCCTTTACAAAGTACGGATACAATCTCAACAATGTCTCTGTCAGGCCCTTTAATGTTTCATACGGCCTTACGGAAAAGGATATTCAGAAAAATACCGCCACAATAAAAAACATCAGACTGTGGGATGAATCACCGCTGCTCAAAACATACAGTCAATTGCAGCAGATAAGAACGTACTACCGGTTTACGAATATCGATAACGACCGCTATACCATCGACGGTGAATACAGACAGGTCATGCTGTCGGCAAGGGAATTGTCTTATGAAGACCTTCCCAGTAAATCCTGGATTAATGAAAAATTTGTCTTTACCCACGGTAACGGCATTACCATGGGGCCGGTAAGCCGTATTACACGGGAGGGGCTGCCGGAGTTCATTATAAAGGATATTCCGCCTGTTTCCAGCTCTGACATAAAGATAACAACGCCGGAAATATATTTTGGCGAACTCACCGGTGATTATGCAATCGTAAATACAAAGATTCCCGAATTCAGCTATCCCACCTCGGAAGGGAACATATACACCTCGTACAAAGGCGGAGGAGGCGTCCCCCTTGACTCCCTGTTGAAACGCGCATTATTTGCATTATCATTCCGAACCGCTAAAATCGTCCTTTCCTCTGACATAAAGAACGAAAGCAAGATCCTTTATAACCGCAATATTGTGGAAAGGGTTCATAAGATCGCTCCCTTTCTCAAGCTTGATTCAGATCCCTATATCGTAGTTTCAAAGGAAGGAAAACTCTACTGGATCATTGATGCATATACAGCATCCGCCATGCTGCCTTATTCAAAACGTCTCAAGAATCATGTCAATTATATGCGAAATTCTGTAAAGGTAACGGTGGATGCTTACACGGGTAAGGTAAACTTCTACCTGAGCGATGCCGAAGACGCGATTATAAATGTCTACAACGCTATTTTTCCGGGGCTTTTAAAACCCATTTCCATGATGCCGGCAGACCTGAAGGCGCATATAAGGTATCCCAGGGAATTTTTTGCCATCCAGACGCATATATATGGGACCTATCACATGGATGACCCGAAGGTTTTCTACAATAAGGAAGATTTGTGGCAAATACCCTCCCACGCCGAAAAACCCATGGAGCCTTACTACCTGATTATGAAGCTCCCGGAGGAAAAGAAAGAGGAATACGCGCTACTTATGCCCTATACGCCTTCAAAAAGAGACAATCTGGCTGCATGGTTTGCGGCAAGATGCGATGAGCCTTATTACGGGAAACTGATAGTTTACACCTTTCCAAGAGACAGGCTTGTTTTTGGACCGAGGCAGATCGACGCCCGGATAGATCAGGATTCCTTCATTTCCCAGCAGCTCACCCTCTGGGGACAGCGCGGTTCACAGGTAATCCGGGGGAGTCTCCTTATTATACCTGTTGAAACATCGCTCATGTACGTCCAGCCGCTGTATCTTGCGGCAGAGGATAAGGGAGGTCTTCCGGAGTTGCGGCGCGTGATTGTGGCGTACGAGAACGACGTGGTCATGGATGACAATCTTGAATTATGTCTCCAGCGGCTCTTCGGGGGCAGAAAAGGCGTACCCGTTGCAGCGTCAACAGGGCTAGGAGCAACAGCAGCATCTGCGCCGCAGAAAAAAGCCTCTGTCAATGAGCTTGCAAGAGAAGCCATGAAACAGTTCGAAAAAGCCAGAGAACTTCAGAAGCAGGGCGACTGGGCAGGCTACGGAGAACAGCTAAAGAAACTCGAACAGGTACTGAAGCAGATGACAACCCAGTAAGGTTTTATTCCAGGCTTTCTCTTTGTTCGGTCAACGGCATGGGAGGAATGCTTATCTGCGGCGATCTGTTGCGCCTTGCGCCCTCCAGCGTACATTGAGTACGCCTTTGGTCCGCAAGGTTTGCAGCTCATCCACATCTGAAGCCCGAAACCCTCACGGAGGAAATCGTTCTCACAGTGAGAACGATTTCTATTATCTTTGCAAAGTCAATATAGACACTGCATCGCATGATTTAACTTTTAAAACTTTCTCCTGAAATTCAGATTGTAATGCACTAACCCGCGGCAAGTCAATGAGTGTCAAAATAATATAAAGGTGTTAAATTATCTCGAAACATACTTCGGGGCATGAATTTGCGGCAATCCGGTCAGGTGCAGATATTCCCGGAACTGGTGCAGAAAAAAACGGTCAGGAAGGCTCGGGTGTGAGCAGTGTTATAAGATATGCTGAAGTAAAATAACGTTGAAGGAGCGGAGAGGAAGAGATCGAATTCCGGAGCAAATACTGGGGTAAGGCGCCAGATCTCTACGCTACCATTAGGCAACATGAATGAAGTGGGGGTAGGTTTTTTTGGAGGGAAATGATAATGCCGGCAAAAGTCCGGATAATATTGCAGCCATCTTTATAAACCCTGCGCAAGCGGTTTTGAATGGCCTTGTTTCGTAAATGTTCTTTAAGTTTTACCTGTAAAGCAGAAGCACAGCGAGCATCCGGAATGCTCAGATTTCTATACGATCTTAAAACTGACATGATATACGGAAAAATAAAATAAATTGTTGCAAAATATTTGTCAAGAGATTATACATTATTATATCATTAAGTTAAGCTGTTACTGAGGGGTCGGTAAAAACATCATTTGTACGGACAACGGAACATCGTTATTGCATGGTGCTGCAAAGAATAATTGATTTGCGGAATTAGTCAGAGACTATAGAATAGCTTGTTGGCCTGATCCACGGAGGTACATGTATGAATCCTGCAAACTTGATAGGGCTTGCCGGAGTGATCTCTGGTAGCATAGCATTCGTAGTTGGCCTCCTGCAATACGCGCGCGCTCAGAAGTGGAAGAGAGCTGAGTTTGCAGCGAAGAAGTTCAAGGAGTTCAAGCCTAAGCCAGCCATCGCCAACGCCAACGCAATGCCGATGCTTGACTGGAATAGCCGAATCTATGAAATCGGCAAGACTTCCCATCCTGGCGCTGATACCGACCAGGGTCAGAGCACAAAAAATGAATGGGCAGTTTCTATTTGTAGCTTCGGTACGGAAACAGCCAGTTTGACCCATTTTGAAACCATTTGGTCTCTTGAAAAGAACATTTTTGAGGAAAGTGACCGTTTTAGTAAACGCCAACTCCGTTACCTTCTGACTTCACCAAATACCGCTTTCAGGTTGTGCCACGTGGAAAGGACTTGCATTGGATATGGTATTGCTCTTATCAATCGACTTCGGAATGTAGCCTTGAAGTGCCAAATATACAAAACCCGGAAGCAAGAAAGGAGGCCCAAATGAAAACACTTAACATAATAGCGGCACACATTCTCTTGCCGTCGAAGAAGGGATTGAAAATTCAGAGCACAAAAGCTTCGGCTATGAAAACGCGCACCAGAACGAAAACTCTGTGTCAAGATTGTCAAACAGCACGCACATCCGAGTACGTACGATGGCGACAGCGACTGACGCCAGGCAAATTCAGCGGTTTTGAGGTGGTTCTGTTATTGGTACTCTTGGTATCAGGCTGCGCCACGCCAAACTTAAAGCCCTTTGTTGACGCCAGCACTACGTTAAGCATCAGCGTGAAGACAGGCGGTGATCTGGCGATCAAGCCGTTGGCGAAGATGCCACTCTGGGTCAATGGTGTTCTGATAGAACCCGGCGATCCCTTGCATCCTTATAAGGGTTTGGAAGCTTCTTGGGAGTTGAGGCGGAAGGCAATGGACGCTATACTCGTTTACAGCACTTCTTTGGATGCCATCAACGAAGCTGCAGCCCATCGCGAGGAGAATGCTGAGGCGTTGGTGAACTCGGTCCAACAACTGGCCTCGGCTGTTCCCGGATGCGTTCCAGCGTTCACCAACGCTGGAACGTTAATCGTGAAGGGCTTGGAGATCATCGTTGAAGTAAAGGCATGGCATGACATGCGCCGCGCCGTCGAGGCGGCTGATCCTGCGATTCAGCTTGTGGCGCGGGTTTTAAAAAAGGATTTCACGGAGCTTTCTTACCTTTTTGAGGCACCACTGAACGATCAACTCACAAAGTCCGTGGCGTCAGGTCGTCCTGTGGTTAGGTTTGAGAAAGCATTACGAACAAGGCGAGACGAACAGCGCGTGGCGGTTGAGAACGCCCCTTATGACAGTGCCAGGGGGATTGAACTCGCGCGATTGGAAGTGCTTTATGCATCAGCAGCAGCAGACCTTAACCAAATCCGATCTGAAACATCAAAAATCAATAGTACAATCGCCCAGGGTAAGGAGTTTTTCGCAAACGTGGACTTTGCGGTGGACGCATGGGCTGCCGCGCATGCTGAACTTGTGAAAGCATTCAAAGACCAGCGGACGCCCAACTTCACGCTGCTGGCCGTACGTGCGGAAGAACTGAAGGAAACCGTGAATCAACTCAAACGATAGGGAGGACAATTATGACATTCCAAGACGCACAGATGAAGTTCTCAACAATCATCGGCAGTATCACCGCGACGATGACCTCCGGCGAACTGCACCAGAAGCAACTGGATTTGATTGCGCTACAAAACAGTCTGCCCACATCTGCTGAGTTTGACGCAATCGCCAACGCAATTGCTGAGTCTACCTCGAAACTTACAGGGTTAATCACTACAGCAGTGCTTGACTCTCTGATATCTCGCGATACTGCACTGAAAGAAGCATCTGACTTGCTCACGCAAGTCGCCAACGAGGCAGACTCCGATGCGAGGATGCTCACGTTTGAAAAACCCAAGATAGTGCTCTCCGCCTTGACAGGTTCGGTAACAAAACTCAAGGAAATCCGTGATGCCGTGAAATCGGGGAACACTGTTGACGCAGTATCAAAAGCCGAGGCCCTTGTAGTCCTGTTGCAGCAAGTACAGCAAACCATCAAGGCTGTTTAGGAAACGATGACGGCGACGTACTTGTCTCTGTAGTCGCTTGAATTCTTTAGTTAATCCGATGGAAGCCCCGTGGAAGAATTTCTCCGAGGCAGCGGCAAGGGCAATAAGCATTCGCGCCCAGAATTTGAGAGCCAGAATTAATGAAAAGCCGTAATCGTAATGAGGATTTCGACCGGGCTGTCGCCGGTGTAAGGACATTATCATGAGTAGTGATAGACCAAATCTTACCATGTTTCTGCATGGTAAGATTATTATTAAGGTATTGTCAAAAGTTACATGAAAAACCGGTACACAGAATGAGCAATGACAAGCGTTTACAAGGAGAAAACAGGGGGAGGTAGAAGGAAGTATGGGAAATGAAGAATTTTCTTCATTTCCGCCGTATTCACATCAGTGAAAAAGACAGAATGAATACGGCTTGAGTGGTTAACGGCATATCGGGAATGTTCAGGTTTGGATGGGCTGTTAGTCTTGCAGGCCGAAGGCGTACTCAATGTACGCCGTAGGATCGTAAGACGCAGCAGACCGCCAAAGATGGATATTCCCGAAGATGCCGTTAACCGACCAGGAGAAAAAACTAATAAAGTACAAGGAACAAAACAATGAAGCAAAAAAGTTTTGACAATACCATTATTAAGATAAGGAGGTAAAAGATGTTGCAGTATTTGGATACAATTATCGCTTTTGCTGTAATAATGTTGGGAGTAAGTCTCTTGATAACCATCCTGACTCAGATGATTTCTGCATTGCTCGGTTGTCGCGGGACAAATCTGCTCTGGGGCCTAAAAACTTTGCTGGGAACTGTTGAACCGCAACTGGTAGATAAAGCCGATATTCTGGCGCACAAAATTCTCGAAGCACCCCTCATCTCCGATTCAATATTTTCAAAATTCAAAAATGTTCCGTTGATCGGCAAGTTGATACAACGCTGGAAACTTGCATCGGCAATCACTACAGAGGAATTGACACGCAGTCTCAAAACCCTCGCTGATACCATGCAAACAACCGATAAGCCGACGGCATTACTGATCGAAACCATGTTGAGCAAACCGGATCCGGAAGCAACGAGAAAGGTTCAAATGATCCAGACGGTACTGGGCAATCTGAATTCAAATTATGCGGTGCAGCTCGATAAAGCTATTCAACAACTGGGGGCAACCGTGCAGGCGTCAATCGGAAAGGTCGAGGCAGGTTTTGATGTTGTCATGAAACGTGTTTCTCAGCGGTTTGCCCTGCAGATGCGCATCTGGACAATCGTATTCGCAGTCCTGATCTCTTTTGTAGCTGGACTCGATTCCTTCAGTCTGTTCCAACAACTCTGGATTAATCCGGGTTTGCGGACTGATCTGGCCGGGCAGCGTGAAATGCTGTTACAAGAAGCATCTATAATACTGCCTGCTGAAAAAGGCGCCACACCGTCTGCCACATCAAGCGTCGCTCCTATAATTCTTACGGATGCGCTGAAAAAGCTGAAAGAGGAAGAGAAGGAATCCACTGCAAGCCTTCCGGAAGTTACGAAGTTTGAAAATATGAAGGATGCTGTAGACTGGCTCCGGTCCAACCTCAAAGCAGACCGGACCCGTGAGAATCTTGTTAACAGGTATCAGGTCCTGGTACTTGAGGAATTGAGGAAACACGCCAACACAATACAACAGGGATTGGCAAAATCAGGATTTCAGCCACAGGCAATTACATCATGGACGGCTTTCAAAAGTTTAAGTATTTGGGGCATGCTCATAACTGCCGCTTTTTTGAGTCTTGGCGCTCCATTCTGGTTCAGCACACTGAAGACGCTAAGCAATCTGAGGCCTTTGGCAACGTCGGTAACAAAGGCGACGCCCGGGTCGACACAATCATGAATAAGGAGGTTTAACTATGTCACAAAAATTCCCTCGTATTGATGCTCACTGCCATTTATTCAATATTTTTTATCTTACAAGCGAAATAACGGAGATCCTTTGGGATAAGCTTTGGGGTAATTATCCTCACAGGACAGAAGCCCTTCAAACACAGGCTCTTCGAGCCCCGGGCGGAGTCAGTTTGAAAGGTATCCGTGCCTGGTTTGACTCTTTATTGAAACAAATAGCCGAAGTTTCTCATGCATCTTTCGGTTCCTATGATGACAACTTTCGTCTCCTTGCTTCTGCATACCAGGAAAGTTTTCAAACCGATGAGAAGCTCATCATGTATCCCCTGATGATGGATATCTATTACATGCTTGCCGAGCCTTGTTCCACCATGGCTTTAGGGGCAGTGACGCCGGATAGCGCCGGTCCCTTTGTTGAAGATCCGCAACAGGTATTTGATGATCTCTTTGATGAGCTTAAGAATGCAGTCATTCAGAGACGAAATGAAACGCTTACAGACCAAATGAATGCAATGAAGGCCTTTTCCACCGCATTTCCCTATGTCGATATTGAGAAAAGATTGGATGATATTCGCAAGGAAATCGTTTCTCCCGGTAATCAGGGACTCAAGGCAGCAATCACGGATGGCGTCGAATTATCAAAGGGCTTTGAGAAACAAGTCCGGGAATTAATGGATTTGCGTAAGGCGCATCCTGACAGCGTCTTTCCCTTCTTTGCTGTTGATCCGCGACGAATCGGCATTATGGACGTGATTACAAAAGGCAAACATTTTCTTCCGAAGGAAGCTCCTCTGGTTGGCAAGAACGGCCCATTCTTCGGCATCAAGCTTTACCCGCGCCTCGGGTATAAGCCCATGGATGTCGAGATATGTTGCCCCGGTCTTTTCAAATGGTGCCGGGACAACGACATTCCCATTGCCGTACATTGCAGTATGACCGGTTTCCCGCCAGGGGAGAATTCCGGATATGGTGAGTTCGGCAGCCCAAAGAACTGGGAGGATGTCCTTGATATCTATCCTGAGCTGAGAGTAAATCTCGCCCATTTCGGAAATAATGGGACGCAGTGGGCGGATAAGATCATCGACTTGATGAAAAGGCCCGGCAACAATGTCTATACCGATCTGGCATGCTATACCGACACACAGAAATTAAAGGATGTTGAAACTATGCTCGGCAACAACCAGATACTGAGAGAACGCCTCATGTTCGGCACGGACTTTGACGTCATGCTCACGACAAGTCTCATAGATTTGAAGAAGTATTTCGAACAGTTCAAAGCAATATTTTCTGAGAATGAAATGGACGCCATGTCGCGCGACGTACCCCGTTCATTCCTGAACGCAGAGCAACCGGCCATTGTAAGGGGAGGCGCCCCCGAGATAATTCTTCCAAGAATCGACCGCCAATCGCGAGATACCTTTGTCAAACAACTTGCCGGAAGGAACAGATTCGGGTGGGTTCGGGATCTGCCGGATATTCGCGATTATTCTCCACGGAAAGATACTGTGTCAAAAAAGCACCAGCAATGCAATGCCGAAAAAACCGTCAGAGAGATGCTTTCCCCTTCCATGAATAAGGCAAAGCAGAACATCCCCCCGGCAAAAGATTTAACGCCCTGGTGCTCGCCTGTTGAAGACCAGGGACCCATCGGTTCCTGTACAGCCCATGCCGCAGTCGCCCTTGTTGAGTATTTCGAAATCAGGACGCAGAAGAAACACATTGACGCCTCGCGGCTTTTTCTCTACAAAGTATCACGTAATCTGCTCAACTGGCAGGGCGACACCGGCGCCTATATCAGAACAGCTATGGAAGCCCTGGTTCTATTCGGTATTCCACCGGAAAAGTATATGCCTTATGTCCCTGAGAACTTCGACAGCGAACCTTCAGCATTTTGCTATGCTTTCGGCCAGAACTTCCAAACTGCGAGCTACTATCGGCTTGATCCCCTCGGAACAAAGTCGGATCAATTGTTGATGAACATTAAGGCCACCTTGTCATCCGGTTATCCCCTCATGTTCGGTTTTACGGTTTACGATTCTATGGGTGAGGCGAAGAACAACAAGGGCAAAGTTCCCTTTCCGTCACAACACGACCGGGTTGTCGGTGGACATGCCATCGCAGCCGTCGGATATGACGATACTATCCTGATTCAAAACAGCGATCCGGGAAGCGTTCCAACCAGAGGTGCAATCCGTATAAGAAATTCATGGGGACCAGACTGGGGCGACAAGGGATATGGCTGGCTGCCTTATGAATTTGTGCATAGAGGCCTGGCTGTGGACTGGTGGACTATCATTAAACAGGAATGGGTTGACATTGAACAATTTCAATGAAAACGAGGGCGGGGGATCAGAGACCTTGACATCTGGATCCCCCGCCCGCACAGCGTCCTTCCACACACTTCGCGTAAGATTTATTCCCGACACTGGAAGGACAATTGTTATATTTTCCGAAAATGTTTCGGAGAAATTGCATAACAAGGACTGACTTTGGTTTGTGAAGGATTATTGGATTTGCAGAAACAGTTTCTGCAAATACAAGACTGGGCTTGTTTTGGAATATATAGTCCTTTTTCTATCACTGTGATAGAAACTATCCCATCCATAAGAAACATTTCTTTGAAAGAGGGGTAAATGAAACTCACCTCAGCAGAGCTTCGAGGAATCTATTATGTAGCACAAAGACATGGGAAACAGAGACGATGGAGCTAAAAGACATAAAAAAGTTCCAATCCCGTGCAATCAATCGGTCATAAAGCGGCCTCTCGCTGATCCATGTTAGGCTTAATACAACAGAATAAATATAATTGTCCTCTCTATTCCGGTATTATATAATGTAATACTACTGGAGGAGATGATGGGCAAAGGGAAAATAGCAATCACACTGGATGAGGAATTTGTTTGCAAACTGGACAGGCTTGTCAACGAACATGTTTTCCAAAACCGGAGTCAGGCGATTCAAGAAGCTATAAGTGAAAAGCTGCTACGTATGAAACACAACCGATTGACAATAGAGTGCGCCAAACTCGATCCTGCCTTTGAAAAGGCAATGGCTGAGGAAGGTTTGGCTGAGGACGTGAGTCAATGGCCGCAATACTGAGGGGAGAGATCAGGTGGGCAGACCTTAACACTGCAAGAGGTCGTGAGCAGTCAGGACTGCGTCCTGTTCTGATCTTAATTCATGACGTTTTCAACGACCGCTCGGGTACAGTCATGACTGTGACAATTACAAGCCAACCTCAAAAGGCCGGGTTTCCGTTAACGCTTGAACTTCAAAACAGAGACTTGTCGAAGCGGTCATGGGCTAAGATCAGTCAAATCCGAACACTCTCCGTTGAAAGGATTGGAAAACTGATCGGTAAAATATCTCGGGAGGAGTTGACCCAAATTATCGAGGGACTGAATGAAATCATTGCGTAACAAGTCAAGAGGCCTCTAATGGGTGGTAACCCCATCACCCCCGCAACGGACTGGATAAAAGACTAATTAAGTCAAGGATAAAGATTTGGCTCAATTACCGAGATTTGGAAAAGATTTAACAACAGGAAGCGTTCCCAGGCATCTTCTGATCTTCTCAATCCCTATGCTCATCGGCAATCTGGCACGAACAAGCTACCACATAATAAATATCATATGGGTCGGTCATCTGGTAGGAAAAGACGCTGTCGGAGCTGTAGGCGTCAGCTTTCCCATTATCTTCATACTCATAGGGATTTTTGTCGGTATGTCACTGGCAACAACGATACTGGTTGCCCAGTATTACGGGGCAAAAAAGTACGACATGGTTGAAAAGGTGGTAAACAATTCATTTTTGCTGTTATTGATAATCGGGGGATTTTTTACAATTACAGGCATACTTTCAAGCGATTTTCTTCTGAGGCTTATGGAAACGCCGCCTGAGAATTTTGCCATGGCGTCAAGTTATCTTAAATTAAATCTGGCCGGTTTCACCCTTCTTTATATGGATTTTCTCATACATTCCATACTGAGAGGCATAGGCAATACAATGATACCTCTGGTATTTTCATGCATAAGCATGGGAATTAACGCGATTATTGACCCGTTTTTCATCGGAGGGTTCGGTCCTTTCCCCCTCAATGGTCTTAACGGGGCTGCCTATGCCACATTATTATCAGAGGCTGTATCATTGGTGATAAGCATTATTTACCTCAACAAAAAAGATAAAATGATAGCCTTCAATCCGAAAAAGCTTATCTTCGACAAACACATAACATCTCTGATTTTTAAAATAGGTCTTCCGTCAGTAGCCCAGCAATCCCTTGTTTCCCTCAGCATAATGTTCATAACAACCTTTGTTAACGGTTTCGGCAGCGCGGCCACAAATGCCTTCGGCGCCGTCGGGCGGATAGATATGTTTGTTTTCCTGCCTGCAATGTCCATGGGCATGGCAGTTTCCACACTGACAGGACAAAACCTCGGCGCCGATAAGCCGGAAAGAATAAAAGAAATTTTTAAGTGGGGAAATGTAATGACCTCAACTATAACTATTTTTATATCGCTTATTGTAGTTTTTCTCTCCAGGCCGATACTTATCATGTTCGGTCTCGGTAATGACGCGGACGTCATGGACATAGGCATTTCCTATATGCGCATCGTAGGCTCCTGTTATGTGTTTTTTTCAATAATGTCCATATCAAGCGGTGTTATTAACGGCGCAGGGCATACGATCATAACGATGTTTTTTACCTTTCTGTCGCTGTGGGGAATAAGAGTGCCGTTAGCATGGTTTTTGTCAAAGACCTGTCTCGGCCTTACCGGTATATGGATTGCCATGTCGCTGAGCTTTGTAATAACGATGATAATCAGTCTCATCTATTACTTTTCCGGAAGGTGGAAAAAAACTGTAACAGGGAAGGCTTCCCTTAAGGTATCATTATAGCGGGATAAAAGGCATGAGTTTGCCGATGTAATGCTTCAATATCTCTTACAGTTAACTTAACTTTTTCTGTTTCTACAGGGTGTCACTCAGTGACAAGAAAACCCCGAAGGGGCGTGGAATGCTAATATTAAAGGAATATTGTGAAAATTCACTAAGGAGATAGCGTCTATGATAGATTTTAAAAAAGGAACGGAGCAGATGGATCACCCGGAGATTCTCTACCGGCTCTTTTTTCCAAGAAAAGAATCAATGGAAGGTTTCGGGCTGCCGAATGTGGTGAGTCCTCTTTTCGAGGTGGAAAAAGGCATTTCTATCGGTTGCCGGTTTTTTCCGGTTAGCCTGGAAAGCCCCAATATTTTATATTTTCACGGCAACGGCGAGACCTGCACGGATTATGATTACATGGCCCCGCTTTACATGCAGCGGGGGCTGAACCTTTTTGTGGCTGATTATCGCGGATACGGATACAGTGGAGGCAGCCCCACATGCAGCAGCATGATTAATGACGCCCATCCGACATTTAAGGGTTTTACAACCTTGCTTCGCGACCAAGGCTACTCCGGCGATCTTTTTGTTATGGGACGATCCCTGGGAAGCGCTCCTGCACTTGAAGTAGCTTATCATTACCATGAAAAACTAAAAGGATTGATTGTGGAAAGCGGTTTTGCTTCTGCCAAAAACCAGTTTAAAAGGCTGGGCGCCACTCATCTGTTAAAAGAAGGAGAAGAACCTGTAGGTTTCGGGAATGACCTTAAGATAAAGGAAATAACCATACCTACTCTGATTATTCACGGAGAAAAAGACGAGATTATTCCCTGTGCGGAAGGCAAGGCTCTTTACGCATTATCCGGAGCCTCGCAAAAGTTTTCTCTCTTTGTGCCCGGAGCCGGTCATAACGACTTGATGATGCTGGCTGAAGATGAATACATGACGGCTATTGAAAAGTTTGTTAAAAGAGAACAACGTGAATAAGAGCATGTTTTATGACTGCCCTTGGCTCCTTGCCTGAGCGGCAATGGGACATCCCGGGTCCGCATTGAACATATTGCCTGTTACAGCATAGGCAATGCATCTGGCTCCGCCTCTGCAGTAAGGCAGGCAGGAGCAGGCTTCACATCCCTTTGTTGCAGCAACCGGTTCTCTCAGGATTTTCAGAAGATCACTGTTAAAATAAAGGTCGGCAAGAGATGTCTCCATAACATTTCCTGCGGGAATAGGAAGTCTTCGGCAGGGGTAGAGCGTTCCGTCATGCATTACAGTTAAGACCGTATCTCCGGCGCTGCAGCGATAAGGCTTGTTGCCCGGAGCAAAGAACTGGAGGGAGCGATTCATACTGATTTCAGTGCCGGAAAAATGATTTAGAATATATCTGCGTCTTTCACGATCCATTATTCTTATAAAATCGACTGTTTTTTGGGGGTCGAGCGTACAGTCTTTCATTGCCGCCCCTTGTCCGAAGGGAACAAAACGGTCTGCCCAGACTTTTTTGATATTGTAACGTCTTGCGAGACGCGCAACATGCCGGAATGAAAGATAATTGTCCCTATGTGCCGTAAAAGAGAGGTATATTTTCACCTTTTCTGACGCAAGATTTTTTATTGCTGAAACTGTTTCTTCAAAAGACCCTCTTCCGCGGATACTATCATGCGTAGCACGGTCGCCTTCCACGCTTACCTGAACGAATTCCGGACCAAGTTTCTTCAGGTGTTTTGCCGTCTCCCTTGTAATCAGGCTTCCGTTTGTAAGGACTGCATAGGTAAAAAATTGCCTGTTTTCATGAAAAACCTCAAGCAGCTTAAAGAAATCTCTTCTGCAGAACGGCTCTCCACCTGTTACATTGATGTGTCCGTGGGTAAAATAATTTTGTCGCGAAGGACTGCATTTCAGAAGCAATTCCTTCCATTGTTCAATTATGTTAAGAAGACTGTCGAATTCAAGTTCTTTGTCTGTTGCTGTTTCCTGATAGCAGTGCAGACACGATCTGTTGCATCTTTCTGTAATATGCCATTGCAGGATAAGATGTTTTTTTTGATTATTAATCGCCGCCACCACATCCGCCACATCCGCCGCCGCTGTCTCCGCCTCCGCTGCTGCAGCTTGTACATGAACCGCCTGAAACACCGTCTCCGAATGAACCTGCGTTACCCGGGTTAAAGGTTTGGGCATAAAGACTGAACTGGGGGAAAGCCAGAAGCGCTCCTGCACCGAAAATTGCGGCTATAAGCACAGGATCAACACCGTTTGGAAGAACAGCGGAAGTCTTGCCGTCTTTGATTGTCTGCTTGTAACGTTTTATTAGCTCCTGAAGATATTTTCTGCCTGAAGACGTCTGCGCTGTGCTGTTTTTATATATAATTGTGATGAAGATTGCGGCCATTATTATGAGTGTTACCAGAAAAACGACCGGCTTGTTCCACCATATACCGAGAAATAATTTAATTACAGCCGGTAGAAGAAGAATAGCTAAAAAAACAAAAAACGTTTTTTTAGCCTCTTTTGCCTTCTCATAGCTCAAAATAAGCTTTTTTTGAATAAGATTTTCTTTGACAGGAGCAAGGAGTATTTTTAATTTTTCTAAAATAGCAGGGTCTTTAATTATGGAATCCGGTTTTCTCGGGACTGTTAAAAATTCCAGAATATCTTTTTCAAGGTCTGACAGACCACGACCCTTATCAATATGAGGGGGAACAAAGGCAAAACCGTCTTCTCTGATGGTGATGAACTTATTCTGCCATAAACTGAAAAGAACAGTATGCAGTATGGCCTTGAGATTTGATCCATTCCTCAGTACGGCAATCTCGAAAGGTGTTATTTCCGATTCCGGTGGCGCCGGATAACCGCGCGAATCATCTTTCATCCATAATATTATTTTAAGCAGAATGATTACCCCAAGGGCGTAGGTTACATATATGAAAATAAATTCCGGCCCTCGTATTGACTGGATTGCATTAATCATTTTAATCCTCCTTACCGGCTTATACGTATTTCTGCAGGAATCACTTTAATATTATCGGCAAATTACTCTTATGATCAAGAGGAATAATTGAACTTGCTTCGTTTATTATAGTATCCTATAATGTATAAACTTCGAAAATTATATTATTAAGGAGAATAGAAATGGCGCTTACGGGGATACAGATTTTCAAGCTTCTTCCCAAAACAAATTGCGGAGAGTGCAAATTTCCTACCTGCCTGGCTTTTGCCATGGCGCTGGCATCCGCCAAGGCTGAACTCGACGCATGTCCTTACGTGGCAGATGACGCGAAGGAACAGTTGTCTGATGCGAGCGCCCCGCCGATAAGGCAGTTGACGATAGGAACAGGAGACTATGCAATAAAGATTGGTGGAGAAACGGTTTTATTCAGGCATGAAAGAACTTTTTTTAATAAACCCGGTCTTGCGATTCTTATAACCGACAGCATGGATGACGGGGAAGTGGAGAAAAGGTTTGCAAAGCTCGCTCTTCTTCAGTATGAACGGGTTGGCATAACGCTGAGACCGGAACTTGTTGCATTGAAGGAGACGGGCAACAGGGAAAAATTTATTAACCTCGTAAAAAAAGCCTGCCAGGAGCCGTACAGTATAATTCTCTTATCCTCCGATCAATCTGTTATGAAAACTGCCCTCGATATTGCAAAAGACAGGAAACCGCTCATATATGCCGCAACAAAAGACAATTACGAGGCCTTCGGTGAACTTGCAAAGGAATATGCCTGCCCGCTTGCCGTAGCAGGACAAGGTATGGAAGAGGTAGCAGACCTGACCGGAAAACTTACCGGTATGGGGCTTAAAGATCTTGTAATAGATACCTCAACACGGACAATAAAAGAGAGCTTTCAGGAACAGTTGATTATAAGACGTGCAGCTATTATAAGTAAGTATAAAGCACTCGGATTTCCTACCATTGTTTTTCCTGCGGAAATGACCGGCGACCTGATGAAGGAAACGCTTATTGCCTCATGTTTTATCGCTAAATATGCAGGGATTATAGTCATGAGCGATTTTGAAGGCGAAAGCATCTTCCCGCTCCTCCTCCAGAGGCTGAACATATATGCAGATCCACAAAGGCCCATGACGACTCAGGAAGGAATCTATCCTGTAAACAACCCGGATGAGAATTCACCGGTGCTGATTACATGTAATTTTACCCTTTCATATTTTATCGTGAGCGGTGAGATAGAAAATTCCAGGGTCCCGAGCTGGCTTTGTGTTATGGATACGGAAGGTCTGTCGGTAATGACAGCATGGGCTGCAGGTAAATTTTCCGGTGATATTGTGGGAATATTTATAAAAAAGTCCGGTATTGCCGATAATATAACACATAGAAAGCTGATTATCCCCGGTTATGCTGCGATGATCCTGGGCGACCTTGAAGAAGAGCTTCAGGGATGGGAAATTCTTATCGGGCCCAGAGAAGCGGCGCATATACCGGCATATTTGAAGATGCAGAAAACGTAAGGATCTACAGTTCTGCATAATTATTTCCGGCTGGAACTGTAATATTTAATTATAAGCAGGATAGATGCCGCAAAAGCTGATTAATAAACTCAATGATTACCAGCAAATACTAAACCATGCACCTGTTGTGGCATTTCTATGGCGTGCCGTCCCGGATCGTTCTGTTAAGTTTATTTCAGACAATGTCCAAAAAATTCTCGGTTATACAGTTGAAGATTTTATTTCAGGCCGTGTTCTCCTGCCGGACATAACACACCCGGAAGATTTGCCGCGGCTCAATGCCGAACATACCTCTTACAGGCAAAATGGTGTACAGGACTTTATTCAGCAATATCGTTTAAAAACAAAATCAGGTGAATACCGCTGGTTTGAAGACCATACATCATCTCTGGCTGATGAACAGGGAAATGATACCTGCTATAAGTCAATTATTATCGATATAACAGAGCGGAAGTTGATGGAGGACAGGCTCAAAGAGGGCGAACGCTTTTTATCGAATATATTTTCAAGCGTACAGGACGGTATCAGCGTTATTGACAAAAACTTCAATATCGTTCGCGTTAACCCCACAATGAATCGGTACTATTCACACAACCTGCCCCTTATCGGGAAAAAATGTTATGAGGCATATAATAACCGGAAAAATTTCTGTGAGACCTGTCCCGCTATTAAAACATTAGTAACAGGCAAACCTGCCCATGAGATAATGCCGAGGCGCAACGCCGGTGGAGAGACGATGATAAGATGGCTTGATCTCTTTACTTTCCCTCTTATAGATATGAGTACAGGTGAGATGAAGGGTGTAATAGAATATGCCCGCGACATTACAAAACGAAAAAATGCGGAAGAATTATTAAAAGAGAATGAAGCTAAATTCCGCACATTGTTTAATCTGGCAAATGATGCTATTTTTTTATTGGATGGTGATACAATTGTAGACTGCAACAATAAAACACTGGAGATGTTCGGTTACACAGATGAGCAGATTATCGGAAAAACAATATATGACCTTTCACCCCTTTTACAAGCGGACGGAAGGAATTCTAAAGAAAAATCTATTGAAAAAATAAACAATTCAATTTATGGCGATCCGCAATTTTTTGACTGGAAGCATTTAAGACATGACGGAACGGTATTTGATGCGGAAGTAAACATCAATCTGTTCAAGTTTAAAGACAATGCTTTTACACAATGCATAGTCAGGGATGTGACTTACCGTAAACGCATGGAAGAAGAGCTTATCAAATCAAAAAATCTTGAGTCCATAGGCACACTTGCAGGCGGCATAGCCCACGATTTCAATAATCTCCTCATGGTCATAATGGGCAACATATCTCTTGCGAAGATGCATTTAAACCCGGACAATAAGGCTGTGGAAAGGCTGTCAGATGCTGAAAATGCATCCATTGCAGCAAAGGATTTGACACAACAGCTTATTACGTTTTCCAGAGGCGGAGAACCCTGGAAGAAGGTAATTGGAATTGCGCCTTTAATAAAGAATACTGCCCGGTTTGTGCTGAGCGGCTCCCGTATTAAGTGCAAATATATTTTATCCGACAGCAATCTCCATCCGATACATGCCGATGAAGTTCAGCTTCGCCAGGTTATTCACAATATCATGAATAACGCAAGGGAGTCCATGCAGGCAGGCGGGGTAATCACAATACGCGCCGATAATGTTGTGATTACTCAAAGAGACAATATCCCGCTTCCTCATGGAGATTATGTAAAAATTTCCATAGAGGATAAAGGCATGGGGATTAAAGAGGAACACCTCGGCAAGATATTTGATCCTTATTTCAGCACAAAAGGTCTGGGAGCTCAGAAGGGTATGGGGCTCGGCCTTTCGGTTTCATATTCTATAATAAAAAAACATGGCGGATATATTTTACTGGAATCTACCCTGGGGGTAGGAACAACCGTTCATATATACCTGCCTGCCTACAAAAAAGAAGCGGAAGGAGTTTATAAAGAAAAAACCATGCCGATGAAGAAAAGGATTCTTGTAATGGATGACGTTGAGGAAGTGAGGCTTGTTACAAGCAGTATGCTTATTGAACTGGGGTATGAAGTGGTATGTGCGGAAGACGGCAGAGAGGCGATAGAATTATATAAAAAAGCAGGGGAACTTGGTTCTCCCTTTGATGCGGTAATACTTGACCTTACCGTCCAAGGGGGCATGGGAGGAAAAGAGGCGCTTTCCGGGTTGCTTTCCATAGACCCTTATGTGAAGGCAGTCGTTGCATCAGGGTACACAGATGATCCTATTATAGATAATTTCAAAGAGCATGGATTTAAAGGCGCTGTAATCAAGCCCTATAAAATGGAAGAATTGGATGAGGCTCTTAAGAAGTTGATCCCACATTCATAGATGATGCCAATTTGCCTTCACACATACCCGCCTGTCTCACAGCTCCGGCGGACAGGTAACTTCGTTGCCTCCTCCTCGCTTTCCTTGACGTACTATTGTAGTACGCCTGCGCCTGTCCTCACGCAGGGAGGGTCGGCTCGTCGTCGTCGCCTCGTTCTATGCATGAATCCAAATTGGCATGGCCGCAATGGAAATTAAAAACATTTTTGCCGATATTCAAGGCTCTACTCCAGAAGAAGTCTTTGAAACTTTATTGGACAAGGGACATCTCAAAATAGAAAGAATTATCTCTACCGGACAGTCAACGCCTGTCGGGGAATGGTACGACCAGGATAGGGCTGAATGGGTTATTATGCTTACAGGCAACGCCGGTTTGTCTTTCAGGGGAGATAGCGAAATCAGGGTGCTGAAGCCGGGAGACTATCTGCTTATTCCGGCGCATACAATCCACAGAGTAGAGTGGACAGACAGCCGCGAGAAGACAATATGGCTGGCAGTCCATTATACTGACGGGCAAAAGTTGTAGCATTTATTCCAATTCTAAATCAAGGATGGAATGGTTTACCCCGCTGCAATTTGCGGGGCAATCAAGGCGGCGAGGAAGAAGCGACGTAGGCGTACGATAATAGTACACCGAGGAGCTGATGACGAAGCCAACGATGATAGCGCCTTGATTTAGAATTGGTATTACATCCATGTTACGTTTGCAGGATTTCTATCAATCCATCGTGAAAATGTTATTTCAGGATATCCAAGAGTCAGTCCGGCATATATTTTATGTTTTCCGGGTAGTCCGAGAAGCTTTGGTATGGTTTTGTCGTTATTGCATGCCAATACTACGTAACCCGTGTAAAAGTTGCCGAGACCGAGAGAGGAAGCGACAAATGTGGCATTCTGGAGAGCAAGGTTGGCGTTTTCATTGGCAAAACGGATTGTGCTGTCCGCATAGAACAACAGTAGTACCGGCGCTCCGAAGAGAACCAGATCAATATCCTGGCGCATCTTCTCCAAGATAAGTTCGAACTGACCCACCCATCGTGCAACCGCCTCAGCATCCTGCGATTCCCGCATAAGGTAAAGTTTTCTCCATACAGGGTTTTTCAATTTTTTCGCCGCTTTGCCGAGCCATTCTGCCGTACTGGAAGCTATTGCGCTAAGAAGCGTTTTATCCTGAACAACTATGAACCGGGTGCTCTGTGAGTTTTTGGCGCTTGGCGCGAATCGCGCACCGCCAATTACCTTCTCAATAATCTCCTTTTCAACGGGTCTTTCCTGAAAAGTCCTTGTTGAACGTCTTGACACGATCATTTCCCGTATCTGTTCATAGGTCGGCATGAGATTTGGCTGTACAGGATGTATACTTTCCGGCGGACAGTCAATCTGGCGGATAGCCCCTGAAGGGCATATTAAAACACAATGACCGCAGGAGTTACATGACCCAACATGTGCTACTACAGGTACTGAACCTTTGCCCTCCCAGGACAGAACCTTTTGGCAGATGTTGGCGCAAAGGCCGTCCTTCCTGCAGCGTTCCGGGTCGATGACAACTATAGGCATATTTCCTCCAAATTATATTGATTATTCCGTAAATAAAGGGGTACGGAGCATCTTGAAAATATTTCTCCTTTCGGCATCTTCTTATCCGCCAATGTTGCCATTATTTTCTTTTTCAATAATATCCTCTCCATCGTTCTGCAATCCGTTAAACAGAGGGCTTAGCGCTGTTTTTTTCTCCTTTGCTATTACAACTCCGTTTCTTAAAAGCCAGTATTCTGCATTCTTCATCATCTCCTCAATCTCCGTCACCACATCCTTTGACCCCAGACCACGAAAAATTGCACTGCTTGCTTCAAAGCATTTATGGGCTCTTAAATGCCTACCCATTTTCGCGTAGGTAATACCCATGTTGGCAAGAGCATTGCCCTCGCCTCGTAACCTCCCGGCCTGATTGTATATCTCCAGAGCTTTTTCATAAAAACCGATTGCCTTGTGGTGCTCACCAAGCACTGCATAAGCAATACCAATACTGTTAAACGCATCGCCCTCGCCCTGTGCATCCCCGATTCTGCGGGTTATCTCTAATTGTTTTTCATAGAAACCTATTGCCCTGCGATAGTCGCCAAGATCAGCATAGGCAATACCAATACTGCCAAGAGTGTTGCCCTCGCCTCGTTCATCCCCGATTCTGCGGGTTATCTCTAATTGTTTTTCATAAAAAACGATTGCTTCATGGTATTCACCAAGATTCGTATAAGCGATACCAATATTACCAAGGGCATCACCCTCGCCTCGTTCATCCCCGATTCTGCGGGTTATCTCTAATTGTTTTTCATAAAAAACGATTCCCTTATGGTACTCACCAACATCAGTATAGGCCGAGCCCATGTTGCCGAGTGCATTACCTTCGCACCTTACATCCCCGGTCCGATTGTATATTTCCAAAGCCTTTTCATAGAAACCGATTGCTTCATGGTACTCACCAAGAAAAATATTGACGCTGCCGAGACTCATGTAAACCCAGGCACAGGAAGACTCCTGCAGGGCAGCCTGATTCTGAGCAAGGGCCTGGAGGATTGAAACCAGATCGGTGATTACCAGCCCCAGGTTATTTATATTAATCAGGTCTATCATTACAAGGTACCTGAAGGCTCCCTCATAATCGTTGCCGGCGGTCAGTTGCCAAAAAGGCTGAGTCAGGTATTCAAAGAACATAGGGAGCAGTTCATTTGCTTTCCCTATCTGACGGGTCTGAATCATGGCCTGCCACAGTCCATCCTTTTCAGAAATAAGCATATCCGGACTGTTGTTGTGTGTTTTAGAGAAATGCAGGAAATGCATACGGTAGTTCTCTTTGTAAAAAAGTTCCCTGCTCTCATCCATTTTAAGCCTCGCCTCAGACAACTGCCGCAGGAGTGGATGCATACTGTAGCGCAAAGACCTCCGGTCAAATTGCAGGAGCGAACGACAGTGAAGCTCTTCTACGGGTCCTCGATCAATTCCGCCAAGGCCTGCGGTTTCCATCAGAGTATGGGATGTGAAACCTGATTCAGCGCAGACGCTGGCAGCTTCAAAAAGCGCTATGCATTCCGCCCCCTTAGGAATGCTTTCAAACCGCTTCAAACTCAGTTCCAGAGAGACAACCATCTCTTTATCTTCGCTGTCTTTTAGCTTCAGTTCCTTAATCTTTCCCTTGATTTGATTGGTGTAATCAGAAAAGCTGAGGCCAGGGACTGCTTCCAGGTGACGGGCTGCAATATCAAGTGCCGGCGGCATACCTCCAAGTATCTCAACAATGCCGTACGCTCCGGAAGGGTCCCGTGCAACCCGGGTTTTACCCGGAACTTTCATAAGAAGTTCTACACCATCATCCATAGAAAGCCTGCCGAGTTCTTTGATGGCTATACGAGATATTATACCGAAGACCCTTCTTTCTCTTGTCGTCACAAGGACCGAACAATCCGGCCTGATGATTTCATCAGCCTCATTGACGTTGTCGATCACCAACAGGGCATTCTTCCGGTTGAGCCAACTGCATATCTCATCCTTTGCCTTTGCATTGTCGAAAAATGGGGCAATATCTGTTCCGGGATAAAGTGTTTCAGAAATCCTTCGCGCTTCTTCCTGCCATGTGCTGCCTATCAAGGAAGCCCAAAATATTCCGTCAGGGTACTCAGCCTTATACCTCTTCGCATACATGCGGGCAAGCTCCGTCTTACCGATACCGCCCGTCCCTGTTACAGCTCCTACTCCCCGGGCTACTATTATTTGGTGAAGCTCTTCGAGGTCCTTCTCCCTACCGACAAACGTCTCTACAGGTTCGCCGGCCATGAAAGGAGCCGAGGCTGCCGTCTCTGAGTGAGAAATAGGGCACTGCTCTCCTGCCCCTGCATTCTTCAGGTATTCCGGAGATGATTCAAGCGTCTGCTTTTTTTCTTCCAATAAGTCCTCGAAAAACAAGAATCTTTCGCCCCGTTACAATCCCGGTACCGGCCAATCTTATTCCTGTTCACTTGTCCAGATTCTCCAACAATTTCGATTCATTTTCAAGCTAAAATCGGGAGGTAATACCAAGTTGCATTCAAAAGCAGACCGAGGCGTCGACGAGGAGCCGACGTAGGCGTACGCTGTAGTACGTCGAGGAAAGCGACGAGGATACCCACAGGGGGCACAGGTACAACGAAGGTATGGGATTGAAGGCAACTTGGTATAAGATGCTGGATTGCCGGGGAGCCGCGGGACGGCTATTCCTTCACATCCTTCTGCACGATAAAAGACAATATGGATGAGGGGAAACTCCTGTTCAAAGACCGATATGTTGTTGTATAGGTTTCAGGGTTGTACGTCTTGATTTATTCTCATCCTATTTACAACAGGCTGTAAAATATTTTCCAATGATGTTATACATAATATCTGAATACCGGAATGTGTCAAGACTTTGTCATATGAATACTACTTTATGCTATGTCTATATCCTGGAATGTTGTGACAAAACCCTCTATACCGGTTGCACAAACAACATAGAAAAACGAATTCATGAACATAACAATACCGGAGCCGGGGCCAGATACACACGGGGAAGGCGTCCGGTAAAGCTCATTTATATTGAAGGTTATCCAACGCTGTCTGACGCCATGAAGCGGGAAGTGCAGATAAAGAAATTATCGAAAGCGCAAAAATTGCTGTTAGTACAAAATAGTCCAGGCTCAACAAATATTTAAATCCGTAAAAAATAGAATATATCATCCCTTTCTTTTGTTGCCCTACAGATCCTTACCTGACAACACTATGCGCTTTGTGAAAATCAGGACAACTCTAACGTTCAGATATTGCAAGGAAAAATATAACAGGAAAAATAGCAGGTTTGTCTTGTGAACAATATCATATAGTCAATAATTTCAAGGATATTTATAAAACAGGCAAGGCAGGTAATCAGGTACAATATTATTTTATTCTCATATGTTACAGAGCATTTTTTATAGCTTTTTAACATGTTATTAACATGTTTTGTTGAAAAGTATCAATGAAGAGTCTGATATTATTTGAGAAAGCAGGATATTGGCAATATGGTCTTTCAAATCGTTCAGGCAGTTAATGGGCACGCCACGGCAAGACTCTTTTGTTAAATGAACCTCCCCTCACCCTGCCCTCTCCAGCAAGGGGCGAGGGAATATGGGCACCCCGCAGCATAAGCTGCGAGGAATCCATTGATTGAAAAGCGTGTTGCTTGCTGCCGGCGCAGGACAACGGTCTTTCTGCTCAATAACCTGTGGAAAAAACGTGCTATTTCTGCTAAACTAAGGCTGCTTTAATCCTACAGGAGTTTTACCTTGGAATACCATGGACAATCTTGACGTTATCGTAATCGGTGCAGGTCATGCAGGCTGTGAGGCCGTGCTTGCTTCTGCGCGTATGGGCGTAAAGACCCTTCTTTTAACATCCAATCTTGACCATATAGCATTCATGTCATGCAACCCTGCCGTAGGCGGACTTGGTAAGGGACATCTCGTGAAAGAAGTGGATGCTCTGGATGGCGAGATGGGTAAAAATATCGACGCCACAGGTATTCAATTCCGCATCCTCAATATGAAAAAAGGGCCTGCTGTCCGGGCCACCCGCATCCAGGCAGACAAAATGAAATATGCCCTGAGGATGAAGAAGGTGCTGGAGGGACAGGATAATCTCTCTTTACGCCAGGGCATTGTAGAAAAACTCCTGATTAACAACAATACGGTTATCGGCGTTGAAACACAGTGGGGAGAAAAGTTTTTTGGAAAAACCGTTGTCATTACAACAGGAACATTCTTAAGAGGACTTATTCATGTGGGCCTGGAACATTTCGAGGCAGGAAGAATGGGAGATTTCCCCTCTGTCGGCCTCTCCCTGTGTCTCAAAGAACTTGGTTTTGATATAGGACGTCTTAAAACAGGGACATGCCCCCGGCTTGACGGAAAGACAATAGACTTTTCAAAACTTGAGCCCCAACATAGCGATGACCCGCCGCAGCCTTTTTCCTTCCTTACGCGGGAAGTCCATAATAAACTTGTTCCCTGCTGGCTTACATATACAAATGAAAAAACTCATGACGCAATCAGATCAGGATTCGACAGATCGCCCCTCTATACAGGAAAAATAGAAGGCACCGGGGTAAGATACTGCCCGTCCATTGAAGATAAAATAGTAAGATTTCATGACAAAGAGCGCCACCGCATATTTATTGAGCCCGAGGGTCTCGACACCGTAGAATATTACCCGAACGGGCTTTCCACAAGCCTTCCCCTTGATATACAGTTAAAGATGCTCAGGAGTATAAACGGCCTTGAGCATGTGGAGATTACACGACCCGGTTATGCGATAGAATATGATTTTATATATCCCACACAACTATATGCTACCCTTGAAACGAAACTAATTAACAATCTCTTCCACGCGGGTCAGATAAACGGGACAACAGGCTATGAAGAGGCGGCAGCCCAGGGCATGATGGCAGGCATTAATGCCGCGTTAAAAGTTAAAAATGAAGGAGTTTTCTGTCTCGGCAGGGATGAGGCATACATCGGCGTCATGATAGACGACCTGGTAACAAGAGGGGTTGACGAACCATACAGGATGTTTACATCAAGGGCTGAATACCGGCTCCTGCTCCGAGAGGACAATGCTGACCTGAGATTAACGGAAAAAGGCTATGCTGCCGGGATTGTAAGTAAAGAGCGTTACGAAAAGGTAATGGAAAAGAAGAAGAAAATCGGCAAAACACATGAGGTTTTGCAGTCGATTAGACTTAAGCCCACCAGTGAAACAATTGAAATGTTAAAAAACAATGGCTTTGAAGGTATAAAGAACCCCGTTACCCTTGAAGAGCTTCTCAAAAAACCGGAAGTAACCATGGACAGCATAAAACGGATAGAACCGTCCTTCAATAGCCTTGAAGAAAATATTGCATATCAGGTGGAGTTAGATATAAAATACCGGGGCTACACTGAAAGACAGCTTGAGATGATAGAAAAGACAAAAAGGCTTGAGAATATGAAAATTCCCCCTGACACCCCATATAGTGATATTTCCGGTCTGTCGCTGGAAGTAGTGGAAAGATTGTCAAAGATATTACCCTTTACCATAGGCCAGGCAGCCAGGATTCCGGGCATTACACCGGCAGCCATAACAGCGTTGATGATACATTTAAAGAAGACAGGAGCGCTGTAGATGAAGCGTTCAAACAGTTCAAACTGTTTAAGCTGTTCAATTTGTTCAAGCTGTTTAAGCTGTTTCAGCCCTTTGAACTGTTTAAGCTGTTTGAACGGTTTGAACCATTAAATAGAGAAATAGAGGTTTTTTTGGAAAACAATAATAATATTATAAAAACATGGCTGACCGACTTTGGAACGGATACTTCCGGTATCGGGGATATGGCACTGTATGAAAAAGAACTGGTAGGTCTGGAAGATTCAATAAAACAGAGGTTACCGTTTGCCGTTTCTTTCGGCCTTGTATTGTCAAAAGGCATTCTGGATACTGTAACGGATGGGCCCAACCCTCTATATCTCCATCATTACCGGCAGTTGAACTACAGGCTCGACATGATCGCTTATCTGCTCTCAAAGGAGATTGAAAAGAAAGGTTACAGAGCTTTACCATTCGGCGCCTCCCAGGTTATAGACTGGCGGAACCAGAAAGGACATATCTCTCACAGGCATATTGGGGTTTTATCCGGCATAGGATGGATAGGCAGAAATAATCTCCTCATACACCCTGTTTTCGGAGCCAGAATCAGGTACAATACAGTTCTTACGGACATGCCGCTTACACCGGACAAACCGCTTAACAGAGATTGCGGAGCTTGTAATGCATGTATCGACAAATGTCCCGCCGGATCGATAAAAGATAATCAATCCTTATTTGACCATAAAGGATGTTACGAAATGCTGACCCAATTTAAAAACAAAAGAAATCTCGGCCATCATATCTGCGGCATATGTATAGAAGCTTGCAAGGGGGAAAGATGAAAGCAGCAAAAGCGTTTATTGCCCTTGAGGATGGAACCGTATTCGAGGGTAGAAGCTGCGGGGTAGAAGGCGAAAGAGAAGGGGAAATAGTTTTTAACACCAGTATGACCGGCTATCAGGAAATTATGACAGATCCTTCATATAAAGGCCAGATTGTTACAATGACATACCCCCTCATAGGCAACTACGGCGTAAATGAAGATGATATCGAATCCGGCAGTCCGAAGGTGGAAGGCTTCATTGTCAGAGAATTGAGCAAGATTGCAAGCAGCTACAGATCTCAGGACAATATCGTAAACTACCTTCAAAAACATAACATATTAGCCATTGAAGAGGTTGATACACGCGCGCTTACAAGGCATATACGGGTCAGGGGCGCAATGAAAGGCATCATCTCCACCATAGATTCAGATCCCGAAAGTCTTGTAAGCAAGGCAATGGCATCGAAAGGCATAGTCGGCAGGGACCTGGTTAAGGAAGTAACCTGCAGGGAACCATATACCTTTGACGATAAAAAAGAAGTTCAAGAGTCAAACTGTTCACTGTTAAAAGTTATTGTTATGGACTTCGGCGTTAAAATGAATATCCTGAGGATGCTCAATAAAGCAGGCTGCCATGTGACAGTCGTTCCTGCAAATACATCCGCAGAAGACATACTTGCAATGCAGGCTGATGGGGTACTCCTTTCTAACGGCCCGGGCGACCCTGAAGGTGTGCCTTATGCAATAGAGGAGATAAAAAAACTTATCGGCAAAATCCCTGTCTTCGGCATCTGTCTTGGTCAGCAATTGCTCGGCCTCGCATACGGCGGAAGAACATACAAGCTCAAGTTCGGTCACCGCGGCGCAAATCAGCCTATAAAAGACCTGGAAACAGGAAAGGTCTATATAGTTTCAGAAAATCACGGGTTCGCTGTTGATATTGATTCAATAAAAACAGAACCTGTAAAGGCAACACATATCAACCTGAACGACAATACGATTGAAGGTCTGGAACACGAGACTTACCCTGCTTTCTCTGTCCAGTACCACCCTGAAGCATCACCGGGACCGCATGACGCATACGGTTTGTTTGCGAAATTTGTTGATATGATGGAGAAGTTCAGGGATAAAAGGTGAGCGCCGGATGGACCGTTTAGGCCGTTTAAACCGTTCAAGTTATTTGAACCGTTTAAACTGCTTAAACTGTTTGAACCATTAGTTCTGATGGGGCGACGATAGCCCCAATAATAGAGGTAATATGCCAAAGCGAACAGATATAAAAAGCATACTTATTATAGGCTCCGGCCCGATTGTGATCGGTCAGGCATGTGAGTTTGATTATTCAGGAAGTCAGGCATGTAAGGCGTTGAGAGAAGAAGGCTACAAGGTAATTCTCGTTAACAGCAACCCCGCGACAATCATGACAGACCCTGATATGGCGGACAGGGTTTACATTGAGCCCCTTACGCCCGAAATACTTGAAGAGATTATTAGAGTTGAAAGGCCCGATACAATCCTTCCCACTATCGGCGGCCAGACAGCGCTTAACCTTGCCACAATCATTTCAGAGAGGGGTATCCTCGATAAATACAATGTGGAACTCATAGGCGCCGATTATAAAGCCATTAAAAAAGCTGAGAACAGGGAAGATTTTAAGGCTGCTATGGAAAATATCGGCCTTGAAGTACCCGGAAGCGGTATCGCCCACAATATGGATGATGCAAAGAAGGTGGCCAAAGAAATAGGCTTCCCGCTCATAATAAGGCCGAGCTTTACTCTCGGAGGCACAGGTGCGGCTGTTGCGTACAATATCGAAGAATTTAATATTCTCGCTTTAAGAGGTCTTGAAAGCAGCATGACCAGTGAAATTCTCTTAGAGGAATCCGTCATAGGCTGGAAGGAATATGAGCTTGAAGTCATGAGGGACAAAAAAGACAACGTTGTCATTATTTGTTCCATCGAGAACTTTGACGCCATGGGCGTGCACACAGGCGACAGCATCACCGTAGCCCCGGCGCAGACTTTAACGGATAAAGAATATCAGGTCATGAGAGATGCCGCTATCAAAATTATAAGAGAGATAGGCGTTGAAACAGGAGGTTCTAATATCCAGTTTGCCGTACATCCTGATACGGGCAGGATGACAATAATTGAGATGAACCCCAGGGTTTCCCGGAGTTCAGCCCTTGCGTCCAAAGCTACAGGATTCCCTATCGCGAAGATCGCCGCGAAGCTTGCAGTAGGATACACATTAGATGAAATCCCCAATGATATAACAAAGAAGACTCCAGCATCCTTCGAGCCGACCATAGACTATTGTGTGGTCAAAATCCCAAGGTTTACCTTTGAAAAGTTTAAAGGAGCGGATGAAACCCTGACCGTGCAGATGAAGTCTGTAGGGGAGGCAATGGCCATTGGAAGGACCTTCAAGGAAGCGCTGCAAAAGGGTTTCAGGTCTCTTGAAGTGGGTGTTTTCGGAATCATAGACGAGAGACTTGCAGGCATAAATGACCCGCTGTTTATAAAACAAAAACTGATTATTCCGAACAAAGACAGAGTATTCTATATCCGCCACGCATTAAGGGCAGGCATTGATATAAATGAAATTTATGAACTCACAGGTATAGACAGGTGGTTTCTGAAGAATATTGAAGAGATTGTGCAGTTTGAAGCAGAAATAGCAGGTCAGAATGACTTGTCTAAGGACCTTATGTACGGAGCAAAGAGGCTTGGTTTTTCCGACAGGCAGATAGGCTCTCTCACCGGCAAAAGCGAAAATGAGATACGCGCGGCAAGAATCAACATGGGCATCAAAAGCGTCTTTAAGCTTGTTGACACCTGCGCTGCCGAATTCGAGGCCTACACACCTTATTACTATTCCACTTATGAAACTGAGGACGAATCAAGAATCTCCGACAGGAAAAAAATTATGATCCTGGGCGGTGGGCCGAACAGGATCGGCCAGGGCATAGAATTCGATTACTGCTGCGTTCATGCCGCTTTCGCTCTAAAAACGCTCGGTTATGAAACTATCATGGTAAACAGCAACCCTGAAACTGTAAGTACAGACTACGATACATCGGACAAATTGTATTTTGAGCCTCTTACCTTCGAAAATGTCCTTGATATTGCCGAACGTGAAAAACCGGACGGCGTAGTTGTCCAATTCGGCGGACAGACGCCGCTCAACCTCGCAGTGTCCTTGCAGAAATCAGGCGTACCCATCATAGGAACATCCCCGGAAAGCATAGACCTTGCCGAAGACAGGGATAAATTCAAGTCATTGCTCAAAAAACTGGACCTAACACAACCGGAAAACGGCATAGCCATAACATTTCAAGAGGCAAAGGATGTGGCAAACACGATAGGTTATCCTGTTGTAGTACGGCCTTCATATGTGCTTGGCGGCAGAGCCATGGAAATAGTATATACTGACGCTGATCTTATGAATTTCATGGAAAAGGCAGCCGAGGCGTCGCCGGACAAACCGATCCTTATAGACAAGTTCCTTGAAGACGCCATAGAGATAGACGTGGATGCCGTAGCGGACGGTGAAAACTGCGTTGTTGCAGGCATTATGGAACATATCGAAGAAGCGGGCATCCATTCCGGAGACAGCGCCTGCGCGTTGCCGCCATACTCTCTTGATGATGAGGCAATTGACAAGATCAAAACATATACATACATGCTCGCCAGAGAACTCAACGTTATAGGTCTTATGAATATCCAGTACGCTATAAGAAATGATGTGATTTATGTACTTGAGGTAAATCCCCGCGCAAGCAGAACCATTCCCTTTGTCAGTAAAGCTACCGGCGTCCAGTGGGCTAAAGTAGCTGTAAAGCTCATGACTGGGCTGAAATTGAAAGACCTTGGAATTGATAAAGAGGTTGAGATAAAACATGTAGCCGTGAAAGAATCCGTATTCCCTTTTAATAAATTTTACGGGGTTGATACAATCCTCGGGCCTGAAATGAAATCCACCGGCGAGGTTATGGGCATCGATATGAATTTCGGCGCTGCTTTTCTCAAGGCGCAGCTCGGCGCAGGCCAGGACCTCCCAGCTTCGGGGAATATACTTCTGAGCGTGAAAAACAAGGACAAGAGAAATGTGGTATTCATCGCAAAGAAATTGTCAGACCTGGGCTTTAAAATATTCGCCACAAAAGGAACCGGGAAAGTCCTTGTAAACAACGGAATCAATGTAGCTTTCACCAACAAGGTCTCTGAAGGCAGGCCTCATATCGTCGATATGATCAAGAACGGCGAGCTTCAATTTATTATTAATACTCCAAGCGGCAGAAATCCCATGCAGGATGAGGTAAGCATACGATCAAGCGCAGTCCAGTACAAAATCCCCTACACAACAACCCTTTCCGGCGCACAAGCCATGGTTAATGCCATAGAACACATCAAAAAAGGCGGACTCAAGGTTAAAGCACTTCAGGATTATTATAAATAGTTTCTTATCCGGAAACTCCGGATAAGAAACTATTGGTTCACGAATCGGAAAGAAGATCAATGGATTGCACTTAAGGTATACAATATGTACATCGCTAAGTGAATGACTGGCGGGGATGGTATTCCGGGAAAGAATGTCCTTTATGGTCTGTATATCAGGGGATAATACAGTGCGTATCCTGGATGCCTGGAAAATGAGTCCCTTGTACCAGTATTGCTGGTTCTGACGGGGAACGCAGGGAATAAAGCGGTGATATAATATCCTTATTATCAGTGAATACAGGATAATCCACAGCGGATAACGGAACCTCATACAAAAGAGATCAGGTCGTAATGTATAGACGGCATGACAATCGGGGCACCGGTAGCGTTTTGCCCATAGGGGGTGTACAAAACCTTCAAAATACCTTTGGACATATCCATGCCCCCATATACGGGATGACTGGCAGGAAAGACACTGTTTCGGCCTGGGCCAGGGATATTTTTTGCCAAGCTCATATAATTTCTTTACATCTACTGATACATGTAGTACCACAAATAAGTAACATCCTATAAATGAGGCAGCCTTAAAGGGGTATTCGACCATGCCGGGATGTTGCCCTTCGGCTGTCTCTTATTTGATAAATTCTTTTGGTTATTCTAATCTGAAAGAATGATGCCTTTATATAAAAGACTGTGAGAAAAAGAAAGGTAAATCAGGTAGGATAGTGTAATAAATAACAATTCTTTAACTATATAGTTTCTTTCGTGATTGACTTCCCTGCTGGTATCCCTTTCATAAAAATCCTCTATGAACTCTGGGATATATCTGTAGATCGCCGAACCGGAAACTTCTCGCTTGTGAGCTACGAGACTTATTCTGCTTCTCTGATTTTAAGATCAGTATAGAGTGTGTCAAAAGCATCACGGTTTTCATTGGTAAAGCCGATACCATTATCCTCGATTTCAAAGCTGCTTACTTCAGGGAGACCACCATCCATTTCAACCTGTCCGTCCTGATGAACTCGGATGGCTATTTTCCCCCCTGTTTTCGCCTTTGCTCTCAATTGCTTGAATCGCATTGACGACAACTTCGACAATTGGGGAGTAAACCGTCGTGTTTGCTCTTATATTCTCGACTGCTCTCCTGATGTTGACATTACTCATAAAATACCAATCCCTCTCAGCACAGTCTTACTTTGTAGATGTCTGATCAAGGTTTGCTGCAAAGAGATATCCCTGGGAAACAGGAAGATTTTCTGCCCGGATTGCGGCCTGAATTTCAGGAGGAAGTTTTAAAAGTGAAATCGTGTTAAACAGCGTAGTTATTGACTTTCCGGTGATTTCATTTATAACGCCAAATGTTGGCGTTAATCGATGCGATGGAGCTTTGTAAATGCGGCAGAAAATTCCCCGGCACATCATCAAACCTTGGCTATAAGCCGGGAAGATCAGTGTGAAGCTTTATATACCCTCCAAAAACAATATATAGCCAGAATGCCTATTGACAATGAACTGAGCCCCAGAAGAAGAGTGCATATCCTATATATAACCGGGCCGAACATTGAGTTGAGCCATTCGAGTATCCCGGTCATTATGACGTGCGATATTTTTAGCGGGCTGAGTTCCGGCCTGAATCCGGGTCGAAAGATACTGCAGTAAATGTATTTAAAACCGTAGTAGAAAAGCGCTAACACCAACAGCCCTACCATCAACAGCAAAAAAATCTGAAATGCCTTCTCCTTATCCATGATTGTCCATACCTCCGTCTATACATGTATTTACATAATCGAGCTTAAGTTCTATGTATCTTGTAAAGTCCCAAGCTACCGATAGTTTCATGCTCTGCAACAATCCTTCATTTCCTCGCCATACAGGAGACGGGCGGATAAGCCCCATTGACCTGCCCTTGATATGATCCCAGCCGGTTGGAGAAGGAAAATGCGGCTACCCGGAAAAACCTGTGGTGACCGATCTCAAAAGGCCCACTTGGGTCGAAAAACTGATTAAAGAGCCATTCTCTGATGGCTGGTTTTCCATGCTCGAGGCCATTCCTTGCATATACCCCCGGCATAATGTTTCTTAGTGACCACCATGTAAACTCCTGCTTCATCAGAACCCATGGAAGCAGACTTTATCTCTATCGAATAATCCACAACATAGCAGCCGACGTCTCCTCCTCCCCCGCTCCTATATCCGTACACGAGCTTCTTTTGATTGACTGCCTGCAAAAACTGTTTGACCTTGGCAATTTCATTCCGCTTTACGTAGGGCCTGATAAAATCGGCTAAAAAAAAGGCGCTTATTTTAACAAGCTTTCCTTCTGTGTATAATGATCGCGGACATTCCTTCGGGTAATACGCTTCCAGAACCGCCCTGTTCAGTTTTGTGAGCGCAAGCCTGCAATCAACTTTTCTGTTAGACTCTCCTGCATCATTATGAGTCGATTCCTGGACTTGAATTGTTTCACACTGCATGTTTTCATAGGTTTGTCTCAATATGCGCAGGCTCTCTGATTCAGTTTTATCTGCATGTACATTTCTCACTCGTTCATAGAACCCGGGTTGTTGCAGAAGCCCATTGAGAGTGCAACCCTCGCTTTTATCCAGAACATATTCCCTCTGGAGTATTTCGCAAAGGCTCGCCCAGGTAAACTTGCCGCTAAACTGCTTTTCACGAAATTCTGACGGGTCCCTGTCTGCGAAAAAAGAACGTGGCCGGCCGTCAAATACTTTCTTCATCTCATCGGCTGTGGCAGGGGAGAGTTCCTGAGCAACCGTTGCAATAAGCTCATCAGATTTAACGTATTCAATTTCTGATGTTGCCCTTGTCGCATGAGCAGGAGACCCGCTCATAAAAACCAGCGCCAACACAATTACGGTAAATACAAGATGAATTCGCATGATTTGCCTCCTGCTTTTCATTAAACTAATTGGGACATACCCCACCATATTACACTAACTTTACCTAAAGAACACAAAAGCCGGACCCACAAAGGACTGGTCTCCCTTGCTGACCTGCAAGTTGAGTACGTGGCCTTTAGGCTTTAATCGTGAAATTCCGGACTAAATCACCACCGACCTTAGCCGGTGGTGATTTAGTCGTTTTGTCTTTCATTATACTATTCCCTCCATTGACCTCTAACACGTAATGTCCGCCGGATGTTCATTGTATACGTTTGACCGTGTGGCTTTTGCCGGCGGTCGGGAAGTCGAATGAATCGTGGTCGAGGACGCACTCGAACTGGTTGAAATTGCTTATTGCATTAGAGGTAAAATTGAATGTGAAGGTGCGTTTTATGCCACCAGCCTCACGGAAGACCCCCGTTACGTGACGGCGGGACCCCTCCAATAGAGTTCCCTCCAGGGTACCATTAAGGATCTCTGTCTCCCTCCCTGTACTGCTGTTATAGATCGTAAAACTTAAAGAGCCGGAGATGCGTTTACCGTTTCCGAAAAGGGCCAAGATAATGTACATGCTCCTGTAATCCAGCTGGCTCTTCCAGTTGCCTGTCCAGCTACTTGCATCAATGGGCCTCGATGTATCATTGCTGCCGGTCTTTCCATAGGAAGGAGCCTCTACCGGCCTTGACGCATAATGCTGCTCGACTTTTTCATTTACACTTATGATTGCATCCTTTATCTCCTGAGTTCTGTTCGCTTTCCCCTTGTCACGCTCCTGCTGAGCATACTGGGCCTTCTGCTGTTGTTCAGCAGCCTTCCTTTCAAGATTGCCAATGTGTTTTAACATAGCTTCATCATTAGGCATATATGTCATATATTCCTTATATTTTGCTATGGCCTCGGAAATCTTATTCTGTTTCTGCAATGCCTCCCCCTGAGCCCTTAACTGCATGGCATACCGGGTTTTTTTCTGATCATCAGCAATCCTTCCTTCGAGATCGCTGATATACTTTGCCATAGCTTGATCGTTCGGCATATATTTCATGTATTCCTTATATTTGGCAATAGCCTCAGGGATTTTGTTCTGCTTCTGGAAGTTTTCTCCCTGTTCTCGTAATTGCATTGCGTACTGAACCTTCTGCTGATCTTCTGCCAGCTTCCTTTCAAGGTTGCTGATATGCTTTGCCATGGCCTGGTCTGTGGGTACATATTTCATGTATTCTTTAAACTTAGCAATAGCTTCAGGGATTTTGTTCTGTATCTCGAAGATTGCTCCCAAATCGTGTTCCCGCTGAGCATACTGAAGGTTACTGATATGCTTTGCCATAGCCTGATCTGTGGGTACATATTTCATGTATTCTTCATACTTAGCAATTGCTTCAGGGATCCTGTTCTGCTTCTCGAAGACTTCTCCCTGGGCGCGCTCCTTCTGAGCATACTCAATCTTGACCTGCTGAGCACTTTGTTTCATTTCAAGGTAGGATATACGCTTAGCCATGGCCTGATCTGTGGGTACATATTTCATGTATTCTTTATATTTAGCAATAGCTTCAGGGATTCTGTTCTGCTTCTCGAAGACTTCTCCACGGTCACGTTCCTGCTGAGCACGTTCAACCTTCTGAGCATATTCAGCCTTAACCTGCTGAGCCTTCTGTCTTATTTCGAGATCGGCTATATGCTTTTCCATAGCTGCATCATCAGGTACATATTTCATGTATTCTTTATATTTAGCAATAGCTTCGGGGATTCTGTTCTGCTTCTCAAAGACTTCTCCCTGGTCACGCTCCCGCTGAGCATACTCAACCTTAACCTGTTGAGCCTTTTGTTTTGTTTCGAGATTAGCTATTCTTCTTGCCATGGCCTGATCTGTGGGTACATATTTCATGTATTCTTTATATTTAGCTATTGCTTCAGGTATCCTGTTCTGCTTCTCGAATACTTCTCCGCGATCACGTTCCTGCTGAGCGAGTTCAACCTTAACCTGTTGAGCACTCTGTTTTGCTTCAAGATCGGCTATTCTTTTTGCCAGAGTTTCATCCGGTGATATTTCATAGGCAGATTTGTATTTTTTGAGGGCCTGAGGGATATCGCCCTGTTTTTCACTGACATCCCCTTCATTGATAAGAGAAAGGGCCTTCTTTTCTGTATTCTCTAATTCTACAATCTTCTTCTGCGCATCCGGGTTCGGGATAAGCGCATTTGCTTCTTTGTATTTTTCCAATGCTTTCTTATAATTTTTATCTTTCTCAAGATTTGCCGCCTCGTTTACGAGCGCTTTGCTCTTGACATCCTTCTCCTTTGCCTCGTTTATCTGCTTTAAAATGTTCTTTGCTTCGGCATTTGAGGGATCTTTTTTGATCAGTTCTTCAGCAGCTTTTTTGGCTTCGTCTAATTTGTTCTGTTTCAGTGACTCCTTTGCGGTTGTTGTTGTTCTTGCTATATCTTCCGTCTTTTGTTCGTCGGCAACCTGCTTTTTTGCTTCGTTGAGGAGTTTTTCTGTTTCTATAATGGGACCATATTTTGGATGGGGCTTCCTGGCAAGGGATAGTTCTTTTTCTGCATCAACAATTCTTTTTAGAGTGATCAGCTTTTTGATACTCTCTACATGTTTTGTAATTGTCTGTTTTTCACCTTTCCATTTAGTCCCTAATGTTGATGCTTCAGTATTCTTCGGGTCAAGTTTAAGTACCTCATCTGTAAGGTTAATACCTTCATCGAGTTTACCCTGTAATACCAGCTCCTTTGCCTTTGCTATCTTGTCTGCAATTTCCTTTTTTTGCTTATCCGTCTTTTCTTTATCCGCCTTTGCCTTGGCATCTTTCAGGAGTTTTTCCGCCTCGGTGACAGGGGGATATTTGGGATGGAGCTTTTGGGCTTCTGACAGTTCTTTCTCAGCTTCGGGAATCTTGTTTTGTTTTATAAGAGACTGGAGGTTTCTCAGGTTAGTCTGTACCTTGTTCTTTTCACCTTTCCACTTAGTCGCTAATGTAGTTGCTTCGGTATTCTTCGGGTCAAGTTTAAGTACCTCATCTGTAAGAGTAATACCTTCATCGAGTTTACCCTGTAATACAAGTTCTTTTGCCTTTGCTATCTTATCTGCGATCTCCTTTTTCTGCTTATCCGTCTTTGCCTTGGCATCCTTCAGGAGTTTTTCTGCCTCAATGACAGGGGGATATTTGGGATGGAGTTTTTGAGCTTCTGACAGTTCTTTCACAGCTTCTGTGATCTTATCCTGCTTTATAAGAGACTGGAGGTTTCTAAGGTTAGCCTGTACCTTGTCTTTTTCACCTTTCCACTTATTTTTGAGTGTTGCTGCTTCCGTATTCTTCGGATCAAGTTTAGATGCTTCATCAGCAAGGTTGATACCTTCATCGAGTTTGCCCTGATTTACCAGTTCCTTTGCTTTCTGGAGCTTGTCATAAGCATCTTTTGCTTTTTTGGAGTTATTTACATCATTCTGTGAAATACTCACATTTACACTCGTTGTTGCCGAGCCCAGGTCAATATTGTCGGACTTTGCTTTAACGGTTACACTGAAATTCCCTGTTGTACTGCATTTCATGCCGATGTCTTTACTGAAGGGGCTTGCTATAGTGCATCCCGAAGGGCTTGCGGTCCAGTTGTAACTGACCGGCTTATCAGGCATGGGTTCTATTTTTGATGAAAAGAGTATCTCATTGTCTACGGCAAACTGATTTTCCACCTTCTTCATGCCGCAGGAAGGCGCTCCGCCTAACTGTGTTTCACATTTCCATATCTGAAATTCCTGTCGGGCACGAGGGCCGGTAATCGTGACAGCAAAACCGCTTGCCTGATATTCTTCCAGCAGTCCGCCGCCTATATGCTCACGATGGTACGGCGTTTTTGGCGCGACGAGCAGCTTGACGGGTGAGGCATTTTTTGGCGTAAACCCTATAACGCTTGCATTTTTATCATACTCCATGCGGCTTGATGATTCGGGCATTGACCATTCGTAGGAAAGGAGTGCAGGATCAACAAAGGGGTCTGTTGTGATGCTTGCTTTGACCTCACGGCCTATCTGACCTGCCCCTTTTTTCGGATCAAAGGACCACAGAAACTTAGGTGCAACAACGGTCACTTCCTGCTGATCCGACTCGAATGCCTGTATACCTTTTTCTGTCTTTATCTTTACCTGCGCCCAGATCTTCACCACACCCATACGATCGAAGGTAACGCTTGTGCTTTGTGTATGGCCGTCAAATGTCACATTCGGAGATGCCTGCCAGGCAACTTTAATGTCCTGATCTTTTGCTTTAGTACAGGGAACATAGTTGCCCTTCCTATCCTTGCAGCATTCAATAGTAATATCACGCTCGCGGGTCGTTCTGGACCATCCGTCCTGTCGCTGTTTTGCTCCTTTAGCCGCAGAGTCTTCCTGCTTGGCTTTTATGGCTTTCGGGTCCAAAGATGAGCATTGCTCACCGGATTTTACGCTCCCGACATACTCACCATCATAGCGGCCTCCTCCGCTCTGTGTCGCACCGGCAGACATGCCGGTGATCGTAACAGTCACAGGAGTTTTCTGGCCGTATATCATCCTATTTTTCAGTCCATCTATAGATATTTTGACATTCTCATAACCCGTCTTAGCTGCTTGCTTGTCGTCAGAAACCGGAACACCCGGCTTTTCCGGCTGCTTCCCGGCTGCCTTGGCTTCTTTTTCTTTACGTTCACGTTCCTCTCGTTCCTTTTCTGCCTTCTCTTTTTCCAGCTTTTCCTTTTCTTTCTGTTTTTTAGCAGCCTCATCTTTTTTTGCTGTCAGATCACTGATGACGACCTTTTGCCGGGCAGAATCAAGCAACACTTTTTTCCCGCCAATCATTCGATATGCGTCAACACTAACACCAATTGATCCTGCTTTAGAGAAACTGCGGCTGATTTCCCGTCCGGACCCGGCAGTCTGGCTGTCAACTTTCCATTCATACTGGATGTCCTTCGGCAATGTCCCATCTGTTGAAGGTTCTACAGCAAATACCAGTGACTTGCCTGTTTCTCCCTCCTGAGGACCGCGAAGCGTAAGGGTCAACTTCGGCATCTTCGGTATAATCTTTACCTTTGCCTCGGCAATTGATTTTTTGGTATACCGGTCGTCCATGAGACGCACTGTGAGTTCACCTTCAGAATCTGCCCTTATCACAGTCTTTTCTCCAAAGAGCGGTTTGGCTGTCAGGCCACCTTTGGTTTCCCAGGCCCAGAAAGTCTCTTTGGGGAGAGTCCCTGTGGCAAGCTTTACCGTGGCTTCAACATCAGCACCAGCTTCAGGGGTTGCTGTACTTAACAGTATCTCAAGCTGCATTCCAATCTTAAGACATTGCGAAAGAGCTTTTCCTGCTTCGCTCTCAGTGCCCGCCAGACGGTCCGATTTGTCATGCTCACGCAATGCCACAAGCTGGGCTTCATAACTGTCCGCAACTTGTTTGTACGCATCAGCATCATTGGAGGCAATTGCAAAGCCCATTGCAAAGAAAAATGTTGTAAAGGCATTTGTATAGGCGTTGTCCATCATAGCTACGGGAGGGGCGATGTTCTTAAGCAGATTGTCGCGTGTTGATTCATAACTGGCTTTTGCGGATTCATAGGCATCGCTCCATTTGGAGCTTTCTCCGGCCAGTCCCCGGTAATACTCGGATAGATGTTGTACAAAGGCAATTTTATACCGTTGTGACGCAACGATATCGAATGCTTTTTTGTGGCATTCGTTCTGGAGATTCAGATAGGTATCCTTCTGATTCAGATCTTTTAATAGCTCTACCACCCTGTCAGCGGACCGGGAACGCTCGGTGGTCATGAGTGTTACAAGTCTTCCTGTTATATCTTTATCAAATACCGGATATCCGGTAAGGAACCAGCTTGAAGGAACAAATTTTGATGATGCCTCGGTAAAGAGTTTTGTCACCGACTGGAGCTTGATCTTTATATCCTTATATACGGCAATATAGTTTTCATATATGCGGACCCTGCTTAAAGGGAGACTCTCCTGCTCAAAGAAGTTGGTGGCCATTTTGGAATAGGAATTGACCGTATCGTCAGCATGCTTTACAAGGGAGGCATTTTTCAGTTCCTTTTCAAGGGCGGCAAGCTCTGATCTCAGACGTTTCACTTCACCGTCGTAATCCTTTGCAACCCGCCTTTCATCCTCGGCCCATTTTTTCAGGTGGGTAATCGTCTGCAAGTAGGCTCCTCTGACCTGACGTTCATAGGCCTTAAAGAACATTTTAGCGAGCTTTGAATTTTTCTCATTTACCTTTCGTTCAGCATATGCCAGATCATTTAAGATATTGTCGCTCAGGTCGGGAAAGAGAGTCTTCAGATTTTCACGGAGTACATCAACATTTTTGTTTCCGGCAAGGACGTACTTATTGGCATAGTCTCGAACGGATTGCGCAATCGTGAATTCTCCGAAGGGGAGTGATTTGATTTTTGTTGAATCATATTTTACTTCTCCCTTTGTACCGAGTATGTCTTCATAGGTAAGACGATGCAGAAGACCGTCGCGATCATAGATACCTTCAAGTGCAGGCGGTTTGCCTGTGCTCCACTTGCCTGATTCTATCCATGCCTGAACAAGGTTCTGTGCCTGCTTTGCTTCATAGACTCCTCCGGCAACAGGTTTCAAGGCGAGCATCATGCTGCCTATTACAGCCGGCAACTGACCGCCCGGAATCATGCCGGTTATACCAACTGCCATCCAGAGTCCGGCATCGAGCATTTTCCCTTTATCGCCTTCCCAATAGGCTTCACTGCCGGTTATCAATGCCTGCGCAAAATCTCCTACCACAGGGATGGCCGTTACCCATGCATTACTGAGTGCGATGTTTTCATCCTCTTCCTTCATCGACGGTCCGTTGAGGATCGTGTAGGTTTGGAAGAGCGCTGCCGCGCTGCCGATAACGGCATCGAAGGCGCCGACACTCATGGATGGATCGCCCAGTTTTGTATAGGCCGGATTAAACATCATCTTGCGGATATCGGATTGTACATCGCTCAGTTTTATACCTGCTTTAGCAAGCCGGTTCTGAAGCCGGGCACCGAGAGACGGCATTACCTGTTTGTTTGAGCGAAGGTAATTCCTGATCCTGTTTTGGGTGGCTATTTCTTCCGCTGTCCAACCGAGGCTTCTCAGCTCAGTGTCAGGTAATTCGTGCAGTTCATTGATTATCTTCCCAATATCGTCATCGGCGCTTTGCAGTATGGCGCCGGGTTGTGATGAACGCCAGTCATTCATGAGCTTTTCCAGGTCAAGGGCGTTATCGAATTCGACCATTGCTCCCGCATTGAGCGCGAGCAGTTCCTTTTTAACCTGGTTTACCTGTACCTGCGCACGTCCTGACAAAGGACGGCCCGATCGAAATGCTTCTGCTTCAGCGTCAGTGATTCTTCCTGCTTTTGCAAGCATGTTCATAATCCGTGCCGTCAACTCTCCTGTATCGCCGAGAAGTCCCAGATTCTTTAGAATAAGCCTGATTGCAGCCTTGCCGCTGTCGGTATTTCCGAACTTTGCCTGCAATCTTTCGAGTAACTGTGCCTGGATCGCCTTGCCGTTGGGCACGGCGCTTAACTTGTTCAGCCCGGCAACGATCTCATTAAGCTCCATACTTGCTTTGGACTGCTTCAGTAATTTTTCAAGCTCATCAACAGTTTTGCCTGAGCTTGCGGAAAGATCAGTTACAATGCGCTCCATATTGAGAAGAAGCTGACTTTCTGTCCAGCCATGGAGAATACGTGCTATCCCTTCGTTGAATTCATCTATGCTTCCTATACCCATATCAGTTAAAATCTGAGCAGCACGATTAGGATTTTTGCTGATAATTTTTGCTGTTGCGAGAATTCTAAGTTCATCGTCAGTGAGATTCTGTATCGCATTTAATCCCATGTCCGACCATACACGCATGGCATATTTCGCGTTATCTGATGGCCCGCCGTGTATGTGAGAGAAAAAAAGCGAGTAATCCGAAGCAATCTTAGAAAACTTTACCTGGCCGGTACCGAAGCTGCCGAACCCGATACGCTCTACTATCTCCTTAGGCACAGCATCGATGCCGCCTGGCCGCAGCGCCCAATTACCTTCGGCGTCCTGGGCAAAAACCCTCATTTTCTCCGTATCGTTCAGATATGTTTTGCGGAACCACTCCTGACCTGTAGCACCTGCGTAATAGTCGGGGTTTGACGCTGCCGCAAAGTGAGCCTTCATGTTCGATCCCATTGCTGTCCGTATTTCATTCTGGAAGGCCTTCATTATCTCTTCCTTGGACTCACCCCTTGCGAGAGCCTCCTGTGCCTTTTTATAAGCCTTTTGCAGATCGCTGTATCCGTAGTTGGGAAGTTCAGTCGTACAGACAGCAAGGCACTCCGCAGGCAATGCTCTCGGAATTGTTCCTCCTGTTTGCTGGAATGATCTCAGTATGGGATCGTCTCCGGCATCGGCAAGTATGCGGCCGGTAACTGTTTCATAGCTGTCTGAAATCGTGCTTGCAGCAAGGTCGCCGTTTTTACCGAAATATATGATATCCATATCACGTCCGGGTTTCCACGAACCGGTAGCCGCAAATACCGACCCGGCTTCATTGAGCTTTTTAGCTGCCATCTGTGAGGCTTCACCGCCTGCGTTCACCCGGAGTTGCTGAACCCTGGCCTGAATGTTCTGTGGGAGATTCCCCATGTTTTGTTCATACCACTTGAGATCCCTGGTTAAGAGCAATAATGCTGCGTCACCCGGTTTTTCATTACGGAGAATTGCTGCAAGAATGTGTTCTCCGAGAGCATCGGCATAAACGAATGAAGGTAAAAGAAGTGCGAGGAACAGCAGGATGGAAGAGAAAAACGTGAGCAATTTTCTATGAAATTTACCGGTTTTTGGTGTATTGGTTCGTAAATGATTGTGCACTGTTATGTTCCTCCTTGGGAAAACTTATGAGATGAATCAGATCGGAGTAGCCCGCACTAAGGATGCCACAATCCATTAATAACTGCAACGACGTTTTTTAGAGAAGATATAAAAAGAGAGAGCAAGGCAAGCGGGCATTGGCGGAAACAATTCAACACAAACCCCGTGAACGTTAAAGAGTTATCTCGATTCCCCTTCTCGCTTCATGGGTCCCACTTTTTTCACTATTCACGCTTGTCCTCGCTTGACGGGGGCTTGTCCTCCCGAAGGGAGGGCTTCACGGTCTATATCCACTGCACGGAACGGTCGCGACCGTTCCGTGCGTTCACGATCTTTCTCAAATCTGTGGCGGTCTTTTCCTGCCGTATGGGATTTTGGGCATCTCCTGCTGGACATGATCGCAGAAGACCTCCAACTCTTCAAGGAATTTTTCAACGTCTTCTCTTATATAGGTTCCAAGGCCTTTATCAAAAGTTGTTTTTATTGATGCGAGACTTTTAACCTGTTTTTTTACGGGTATGGGTTTTGTATTATTCGGGTCGGGTTTGGGTTTTTTGTATGCGGTGAGTCTGTTCTCCAGAGTTGTATATGTCACCGGTGTTTTTAAAATGTCGGTAAATATTTGCATGAGATCAGGACAATCAAGATTGGAGGTAAAGAGATAACCCTGAGAAACAGGGAGATTTCCTGACCTGATTTCAGCCTGAATTTCAGGAGAAAGTTTTAAAAGTGAAATTGTGCGGAACAAGGTAGGATAAGACTTTGCGGAGATTTCAATGATGGTGTTCAATGTGAACACCAATGCCTCCGATAGAGTATCCGGTTTCCGGTTGTACTTTATAAGATCGCTCATTACCCCATCCAAGTCATACCCCTTGTCAGGATGTTTCGCCTGAATATATGCAAGAATTCCTTTCGCCTGATCTATGGGATTCAAGTCCTCTCTCTGCAAGTTCTCAGTGAGCTGCAGAGCTATGGTCTCACCTAATTCCTTGCCTGCTTCAATAATTCTTATTGGGACGGATTCAAGTCCTAATTGCCGGGCTGCCGTAAGACGTCTCTCTCCGCAGATAAGTAAATATGTCCCGTCATCCTGTGCGGTCACAATAAGAGGTTCTAAAATGCCCTTTTCTTTGATTGACTGCATGAGTGATTTAAATGAGTCTGTTTCAGTGCTAATACTTGACCTAACCTGTTCCAATACAACAATCTTTTCTACGGGAATGTACAAAAATTCAGGATTTACAGTTGTCTTCTTTGTCGCCATATTGTTCCCCCTCTTTGAAATTCAGTGAATAGTCGTTAGTGAATAACGAATGGTGAAAACCTGTTTACTGCTTTCATTACTGTTCACTATCTACGCCTGCTCTCGCTTGACGGGAGATTCACTATTCACTGCTTTATTGACTGCCTTTAACCCCCTTGATGCTGTATTTATTGTAGAAATTTAGACAAAATGTGTCAAGTATTTTTTGATTTTTCAACTGGGTAGGAAAGTATTTTGCTAGTCTTGGGTCAGATATTTCAAAACGGAATATGTTTATGAAAATTATCAGATACACCCACAAGACTGCAAACTGCGTGGTTTTCCAGAGACAAGGATTATCAATTGAAATGCGTGTATTACATCATTGCAGATATAGCACAAATCTGCAGCTTTGGGTTCAGTCTTGCGGTGAGGATTACCATTTAAAGTCAGTTCCCTTCAAATTGAAACCCTTTTTCCCGAAACAATTTTAAACACACCTCCACCACTTTCTCATCATAGAGAATGCTTTTGTTTTTCTCGATCTCTTCAAGGGCTGCATCGATTCCATGGGCGGGTCTGTAGGGACGGTGGGAAGCCATGGCCTCAACGATATCTGCCACAGCAATAATCCTGGATTCGAGAAAAATCCGGTCATCCTTGAGACCTTGGGGGTAACCTGAACCATCCAATCTTTCATGGTGTTGGAGGATGATTTCTGCTATAGGATAAGGTAATTCGATATCTTTTAATATATCATACCCTGCCTGAGAATGGACCTTGATGAGACTGAATTCTATGTCTGTTAATTTGCCGGGTTTACTTAATATTTCAGCGGGTATCGATATCTTGCCTATGTCGTGGATGATGCCCGCCATGCGGATATTATCGATGGTATCGTCGGGTAAGGCCATACCCTGAGCTATTGCGCAAGCAAGGTCTGATACCTTCCTCTGGTGACCCGAAGTGTAGGGATCACGTGCCTCAACAATCATGGATATTGCTCTTATGGTGCCTGATAAGGATTTTCTGAGTTTTTCCGTATTTTTTTTAAATTCTTCATCAGCCGTTTTACGGGCGGTTATATCCTCTATAGTTCCCTCATAGTGAAGCACCTTGCCAGTCGTGTCCCGAACAGCACGGGCATTGATTGACACACAGATTATGCTCCCGTCTTTGCGATAATGTCGGGTCTCAAACCCTTGAATGATACCCTTTTCTTCGAGAATTTCTTTATATCTGACCCTATCCTCGGGGTTTACATATGTTTGTTTTGATATGTCAATAACTTCTTTCATTAATTCTTCAGGGGTATCATACCCTTTCATCTTCGCAAGGGCAGGGTTGACGCTTATGTATAGTCCTTCCGGCGTGGTCTGAAATATTCCCTCTACAGCATTCTCAAAGATGGTGCGGTATTTGTCTTCACTTACCTTCAGTTTCTCCTCCGTCTGTTTGCGGTCAGTGATGTCATGAATAATGGAGTGGAGAATATCCTTCCCTTTTACTTTGATATTGCTGCTGAACACCTCAACATCCCGAATCGACCCGTCAGCCCGCCGATGGCGGAATTCAAAATGGGTCTGTTTCCTGGTGTATGCCTCTTTCATCACCTTTTTGACGTCTTCGGGCGGAAGTATGTTAATCTCCTGAATCTTCATCTGCTTGAGCTGTTCGTGCGACCATCCGTAATAATTTACGGCCGCTTCATTCGCTTCGATGATGCTCCCGGTATCCGGATCGATGAGAAACTTAACAGCGGTGTGATTTTCAAACACGTTCCTGTACCGTTCCTCGCTCTCTTGCATTTCACGAAGAAAAATGACACTGCTAAGTCCGTCAGAAATCCGGCGGCTAATCTCCTTAAAAAGGTTTTGTTCTTCCTTTGTCCAGATACGAGGATGTGAACACTGATGTATACCGAACACCCAGGGCTTACTTAACTTGGGATAAATTGGAATAAACATCTGGGACTGAACGCCAAATTGCCCAGCCGTCATTATTGGTCTTTCCGTCCCGGCAATGTAAGTCACCGGTTCATCAGACTCCAGAGCCTCCCTCATATTCCGGGCTTCACCGGGGGACATCGGCACGTCCACATTCAAGACCTTGGCACCGGGATATTCAGGTTTGGTGATTTCCACAGGTACGCGAAACGACGGCGCATCCGGGTCACACGGATAGACGAGCCAGGCACGGTCACAGTCAAAAATCGAAAACACCATCTTAATTATATTCCACAGCATTTGCTCAACATCCGTCTCCTGTTTGATCGCCTGATCAATCCGTGCCAGGTTTTCCAGAAAACGAATATGTGCTTTTCTCTCCTCCTCTGCCTGCTTCTGCTCAGTGACATTTATTGCGATACCGATAAATTGCTCCGGGGACCTTACGGGGGTGTGATTCACTATCTTGCCTCTGGTGAAGACCCAGCTCCATGTCCCTGCTTTGTTGCGAATACGATGTGTACTCTCGTAAATAGGGCTGTCGCCCCGTAAATATGCCTCAGCTTTGGGCATCCATATTGGTATATCATCCGGGTGATGGTAGGGCAACCATTCCGGCAGAGTGTTTGGCAGCTCCCCCGGTGTATAGCCCAGCATCTCGTGAAACCAATCATCGAGGCGGACTTCATCGCTCTTGAGATACCATTCCCATATCCCTGCATTGCTCATTTCCAGGGCCATGGAAAGCCGTTCATTTATTTCCAGCAGGACTTCCTCTGTTTGTTTACACTCGGTAATGTCGCGGATTATGCCCCGGTATGAGGTAATCACCCCGCTTTTGTCCTTAACGGCTGTTAAGGAGCAAAGCGTGATCATCATCTCGCCGTTCTTCTTTTTTACCAGGACCTCATATTCGGCGGTATCCTGTTCATTTACCAATGCAAGTATCCATTTTCTGTCTGATGGATTTGCATACACATCCTTTTCTAAATCGAGACTCAACACCTCCTCTTTTGTGTTATAACCGAACATTGCAATACCCTTCTTGTTCATATCGAGGATTTTCCCTCCGGGGGAGGTGATGAAAAGGCCGTCGAAGGACTCTTCGAAGAGGGTCCGGTACTTCTCCTCGCTTTTCAGTAACGCCTTCTTCACCAGCTTGTGGTCTGATTCCGATTGTTCCAGTTCTTTGATTTTCTGTTTTAAGAAAGATATCTCTTCGATCAGTGCTGAATTTGTTCTGGGCAAATCTTTCATCTATCCCCCAGATGGTAACAAAATAACGGCAAGATATATTATGAATATTATTGTAGATTAGCAGAGTTGTCAATTGCAAATCCATGTGAAATGCATTGCCTCTGCAAACGGGATGCAAAATCGGCAACGCAGCGCATGCTTCATTGTCGTTATTGCACATATTTTTTATGGTTTTAGGGAATTTATTATTTAGGTAGTTCATTACGACTTTTAAGT